>ERZ856578.8243-NODE-8243-length-10288-cov-7.604054_pt1 | contig 10288 bp, 10 predicted proteins | sample MGYA00514384_ERZ856578 | MGnify/ENA primary metagenome ERZ856578 (study PRJEB29103, sample SAMN06111958) | human gut metagenome | biome: human gut; feature: ankylosing spondylitis patient; material: healthy_person | host: Homo sapiens | place: China:Hangzhou...
GGAGAAAAGCCTTGATATAACTGCATTTTCTTTATCCCTGTTGATAGGGAATATATGCACTGGGTCCATCTCCTAAGCGGAAGGCCGTGTGTTCGAATCACATCGGGGACGCCAGCGCACTATCGCGGAAGGTTTCTCACGAAATCTTCCGCGTTTTTGCTAATAAAAAAGAGGATCAATTGACGAACTGCTAAAAAACGGGCTGTTTATCTAACGAGCGAAAGCAGCCTGATCGGGGCCATCTGCTAAAAATGGCGTAAGGTTCCGTGTCTACCGGTATATTTGGGTGTAAATCTGTGATAAATCGGTCCGGACGGAAAGAATCTGCTGTAATTCGGACCAGATGGAAGAATTGCTTGAGAACCGGATTTCTAATCGCGTTAGAAATTCAGGCGGAGATATTTTAGATATCTAAAAGCACTTCCCTATTTTAGCATTTTGGAAATATTTATGCAACTCGTATGCAGAACACGAGCTTTCAGACAGCGTTTTAAGACAAAATCAGAACCAAAGAAAACAAAATACAGATATCTTACATAAGCCCTGTGGTGACGAAAATCATCACGGGGCTTTTGTCGTTTCCGGACGTTCCCGGCAGCGTATCAAAATCTATGGAGGATATCGTGATGAGAAAAAAAGCGAGACGAAACACCATTCTGATCGACGGGATCAGGTACTATGCTGAAAAGCCGGAGTCCTGCCGCATGTGCTTCTTCTGGAAGAACCGCAAGGTCGGCTGCATTCTGGGAAAACAGAACTGCTACTACCTGGCCGAGGCTGTGATGACTGAGCAGGAAAAGAAATGCGAAGGCTGCTGTTATGCCAAAGGTCGGCCTTGCGTGAGCGCCACCTGCTATAAGGATCTGGAGGCCTGGCTTCGAGCCAAGCGTGCCCGGAAAGAAGGTGGCGCAGATGAGTAAGCAGGATGAGAGCTTTCGCAGAAGTGAGAAGCTGATCAAGGTTTCGAAGAGAGAAACGGCTGAAAATAAACCCGGAAGCTGTGCCCACTGCCATTACCATCGTCCGGATTTCAAGTATCGTCGATGTCAGTTCACCAGATGTCCCTACGGGCAGAAGGACAACGTGTTTCGCAAGAAGCCCCTCAAGCGCGATAAATTCTCCTGAAAGCAGGTGGTGACAATGAGTGTTTGATTATTTCTACGGAGCCCAGTCCGAACAGTTTGCCTTCTACCGGGTTCCCAAAGTACTTTTTACGAATGACCGGTTTAAATACCTGTCTGCTGAAGCCAAAACCCTGTACGGCATCTTACTGGATCGGGTTCCTCTTTCTGCGAAAAACGGCTGGATCGACGAGCAGGGCCGCGTGTATATCATCTGTACGATCGAAGAGATCATGGCAGACATGAACTGCGGAAACAAAAAAGCCGTCCAGCTGTTAGCGGATCTGGAAACAAAGGTCGGTCTGATCGAGCGAAAGCGTCAGGGACTTGGCAAACCGAACCTGATCTACGTGAAGAATTTCATCTCCGTGGATACCCCTGTGGAAAGACATTTCTTGAAATGTCAAAATGACACTTCTGGAAGTGTTGAAACGACATCTCCGGAAGTGTCGAAAGGACACGGAACTAATACTGATATGAATCATACTGAGTATAGTGATACTGATTCTATCTTTCCTTCCGGAAGCGATCGAAGGATGGACGGAAAAGACAGCTATCAGAAATATTATGATTATTTCTCAGAGCATCTCAATATCAGCCAATTAGAGAAAGACTATCCTTACGATACGGATCTGCTGGATAACATTCTGGATCTGATCGTTGAAACGGTCTGCAGCAAGAAACCGATGATTCGTATTGCCGCAGAGGATCGTCCTGCAGAGGTCGTTCGCAGCCGGTTTATGAAGCTGGATGCCGAACACATACGCTATGTGATGGATTGCTTCAAGGAGAACACCACGAAGATCAGAAATATCCGCCAGTATATGCTGACTGCGATCTATAATGCGCCGATCACCATAGGCACGTATTACGATGCGCTTGTCCGGCACGATATGTCGCAAGGCTACGTGGAAGGAGGATTCAAAAAATTGAAAATGAAACGTGAGGAAGGAGCGTGGTGAAACATGTCGAATAAAGCAACCGTCATTGCGGTGGTCAACCAGAAAGGCGGGACCGGCAAGACCACCACCTGTGAAAATCTTGGGATCGGTCTGGCAACTGAGGGCAAGAAGGTCCTTCTGGTGGATACGGATCCGCAGGGCAGCTTGACCATTGCCTTGGGCAATCCCAGGCCGGATGATCTTCCGGTCACACTGACCGACCTGATGGCAAAGATCATGCAGGATCAGCCGCCCTTACCTAAGGAGGGTATCCTGTCGCACGAAGAGGGTGTGGATCTTGCCCCTGCAAACATCACGCTGTCAGGTCTGGAGGTCTCTCTGGTGAATGCCATGAGCCGCGAGACCATTCTCAAGCAGTACCTGGAAACGGTAAAGGGTCAGTACGACTACATCCTGCTGGACTGCATGCCGTCCCTCGGAATGCTTACGGTCAATGCACTGGCCGCTTCCGACCAGGTGCTCATTCCTGTTCAGGCCAATTATCTGTCGGCAAAAGGCCTGGAACAGCTTCTTCAGACCGTCAACAAGGTCAAGAGGCAGATCAATCCGAAGCTGAGAATCGAAGGGATCCTTCTGACCATGGTGGATTCCCGCACGAACTTTGCGAAGGAAATCAGCACCCTGATCCGTGACACCTATGGCAGCAAGCTGAAGGTTTTTGATTCGGATATCCCTCGCTCTGTTCGTGCAGCGGAGATCAGTGCAGAGGGCATAAGTATTTTCAAGCACAATCCCGGAGGCAAGGTTGCCGAGGCCTACCGGAGTCTGACAAAGGAGGTGTTGCAGAATGCCGAAAAGAGGCGGAAACATCAGCTTGACCAGCTACGATGATATCTTTGAAACGGATGGGAGCCGTGCAGAGAGCCAGCTGGAACGGGTGCAGAATATCAGCATCAGCAAGCTGGTGCCCTTTAAGGATCATCCGTTCAAGGTGGTCGATGACGAGGCTATGCTGAGAACGACGGAAAGCATTGCCCAGTACGGCGTGCTGACTCCTCTGATCGCAAGGCCTTTAGAGGATGGCGGATACGAGATCATCTCCGGACACCGCCGTGCCCATGCTGCTGAAATGGCAGGACTTACGGAAGTGCCGGTGCTGGTCAGGGACATGGATGACGATGCCGCCACCGTGCTCATGGTCGATTCTAACCTTCAGCGTGAAAGCATTCTGCCCAGCGAGAGGGCTTTTGCTTTCAAGATGAAGTTGGAAGCTCTTAGTCACCAAGGTCAGCGTTCTGATTTAACTTCAGTGCAAGTTGCACCGAAGTTATCAACGGAAGTCATTGGCGAATCAGCAGGCATGAGCAAGGATAATGTAAAAAGATTCATCCGCCTCACCAATCTGATCCCCGAGCTTCTGGATATGGTCGATCAGAAGCAGATCTCCTTCAACCCGGCTGTTGAGCTTTCGTATCTTGCACCGGAGGAACAGGAGATCTTCATGCAGGCCATGGATGAGGTACAGGCAGCCCCTTCCCTTTCTCAGGCACAGCGCCTGAAAAAGCTGGCGCAGGAAGGCGATTTCACCATGGACTCTGCCAGAGAGATCATGAACGAGGTGAAGAAAGGTGATCTTGAACGGGTCACCTTCCGAAATGAGCAGCTGAGGAAGTATTTCCCAAGGTCCTACACGGCACAGCAGATGCAGGACACCATTATCAAGCTTTTGGATCAGTGGCAGAAAAAGAAAGCCCGCAATCAGGAGCGCTAATCGAATACCGGTATCCTAAGCACTGTCAGAAGAAACGCTTTTGATGGTGCTTTTCTTTTATCCAAAACACCAAAAAGGAGTACGAATCAATGAACGAAAAAGAAATAATGAAGCAGCTGCAGGATCTGCGGGCTGGCATGAAAGAGGAAGAAGCCAATACGTTCCTTGTCCAGGTTACAAATATTGCAGAGGTGTTCTACACCAGCGCCATCGCACTTTCCAGGTTCTGCAATATGTTTCAGGGGAAGAATCCCCAGGAGCCTGAAAAGTTCGAGGAAGAGGACGATAATTGGGAAGAGGATGACATCGAATATATGGATGTCACCGTTCTCTATGCCGTTCCCGGCAAGGGTGTGCAGCTGATGGAGGAAGAAGAGGCCATGTCGAGGTTCCCCAGCTTTGAAGATGAGCAGACGTTCCATTGCGTTGAGATCGCGGAGGATCTGGTCCTTCACTATATGGAGCATACCTGGGAAAGCGAGGATGATATCACAATTACGGATCCTGTGTATATTGCCAGAGTGGGTGATGACGGGAGCGAATGTGAAGAACTCACTGCCATGGATTTTCTTACCGCTATGCTCTTTTTGGATCAGCACGCTATGACCATTACTGACGAAACCGGCAGAATCGTTTGCGGTTATTGGCTGCCGAAGAAGGAGGACTGACCTATGAATTTTGAACAGTTTAAAGCCCAGGTCATCGATGAGATGCGTGACCGTTTTCCCGAACTGGACATCAGCCTTCAGGATGTAAGCAAGCTGCAGGGCGAGTCTTATATCGGGATGGCGGTTCGCCCTGAGAACAGCAATATCGCGGCAACCACGAATCTGAAGGCCTTTTTTGAGGATCTCGGCGAGGATTTCAACATGGATGATGTCATGGATCAGATCGCGCATGGTATTTCTGATCAGATCAGCCATATGCCTCAGTTCGATGAGCATGTTCTGAACGATTATGAGCAGATGAAGGAGAAGCTGACCCTTCAGATGATTCCGACTGCCGGAAATGAGGAGAAGCTTTCCGAGATCCCCCACCGCAATGTGGAGGATATGTCCATCGTGTATCGCTTTGAGATGAGCAACAGTGCGAAGGAAATTTCCAGCATTCTCGTCACCGACAGCATGCTCCATTCTTACGGTATCACTGCAGACCAGCTCCACGAAGATGCTCTGGAAGCAGCAGTTCAGACCCATCCTGCGACGCTTCGAAACATGACCGATGTCATGCGTGACCTGATGGGCGATGCCGCTGCGTTGTTTGCACCGGATGAGCCTTCGCCCATGTGGGTGGCCTCTGTGGAGGGCAGCCAGAACGGCGCTTGTGCGATCCAGTATCCGGATTTTCTGGAACAGGCAGCCGAAACGCTGGGCGGCGACTTCTATGTTCTCCCTTCTTCGATTCATGAAGTTCTACTTGTTGCCGATGACGGCAGCATGGATCTCAGCTATCTGGAGGCGATGGTTCGCAGCGTGAATGAAACCAAAGTTGCCCCTGCGGACAGGCTCTCGGATCATGTCTTCCACTATGACAGCGAGGAGCACATCTTTGAAAATGCCCGTACCTTTGAGGTCCGAGAGGCCATTAAGGAGGAAGCCATGCTGGCGGACGAACCGGCGATGACTTTTGGGGATGATGCTTCTGATTCCAGGGCGGCAGACACCATTACGGTGCTTCTGGTAGAACCCCATGCTCATCCGAAGGTCATTGAAGCCAAGACCGGGCTTGAGGATCTTCAGCAGCTGGTAGGCGGAGATATCGAAGTGGTTTATCCCTTCGAGGACAACGTCGGCCTGATCGTGAACGAGGAGGGCAAGATCAACGGCCTTCCCCTCAACCGTGCTCTGCGTGATGAGAAGGGAGAAATCTATGATGTCATCGCAGGGTCTTTCCTGGTGACCGGTCTTACCGAGGACAGTTTTGGTTCCCTCACGCAGGAGCAGATCGACAAGTTTGAAAACCTGTTTCATCAGCCGGAGGTGTTTATGAGGATGGGGCGCAGCATCATGGCGATTCCGCTTCCAGAGGAACAGCTGGCAGCCCGTGAAAATGCCAAGGCGAAGGCTTCTGAGGAAATCGGGGCCAAGCCGAAGCACAGGAAGCCGGAACGCGACGATCACTGACAAACCGGAGGAATAGGAGGTAGACATGGTTAGACCACTCGCTTATATCACTTCGGACTGGAGTGATGATGAATTCGAAGCCCGGAGTATGGCCAGAAAATTTTGTCGAAATGTATATGAAGCAGGCTTTTCCCCGATCTGCCCGAAGCTCATGTATACGGATCTTTTTCGTGATGAGGTCCCCCAGGAACACAAGGACAGGCTGGAAATGGCAGCGGAGCTTCTGCGCAGGTCCCGCATTCTGGTTGTCTGCGGTGACTTTATGGATGAGCAGGTCAAAGAGGATGTTGCTCTGGCCAAGCGATTTCGCATTCCCGCTACGACTCTTGACGGCATCATGGAGGTGGAGGGTTCCACCGGCAAGAGGCTGTGATGCCAATGAAAACGATCGAAGGAGGTGGTGATCCTTGCAGGAAGAAGTTGAAAACAGGACTGTGAATTTGGCCATCAGTACGACCAAGCTGACTGCCCGCGGTATTCTCCGGCTGGCTCTGAAAGGACTTGCGTATATCAAGCGGAAGTCCCGGGAATCGGCGCTGAAGCATGAAAAGCCCACCGGCAAGCAGACCATTCAGGAGCTGATCGGTCAGAATCAGGGCGTAACCAATATCGACATTTCCAAAACAGACCTGAAGGGCTTTGAAAAACATGCCCGAAAATACGGTGTCGATTATGCAATCACCAAGGATAAATCTGTGCTTCCACCGAAGTATCTGGTGTTCTTTAAAGCCAGAGACACGGATGCTATGACGGCGGCGTTCAATGCCTATTCCGCAGAGATCCTGACAAAGAACAAACGCCCGAGTGTTCTTAAGACGCTGCACAAGCTAGTCGATGCAGTCAGAGACATCCCTGCAAAGGTGGCAACCAGAGACAAGCAGAGGGAGCAGTCACGATGAGTATGGATACTGTGAAACTGAAAAAGTTTCTGATCCGGGCGCTCCCTTATATCCTAATCGGTCTGGTCTGTACCAATCTGGGAGAAGCTTGGCGCATGGCGGAAGGTGCCGATGCTTCCGAAAAGCTTTTGTCTTTCTTTACGACTATGGGTGTCGCGTTCGGAAATCCGCTTCCAAGCCTTCACCCTCTGGATCTGATGGTCGGCTTGATCTGCGGTGCAGGTTTCCGGGCTGCCGTCTACATCCGTGAAAAGAATGCCAAAAATTTTAAGCACAACCTCGAGTATGGCTCTGCCCGATGGGGCGGTCCGAAGGATATCGAACCGTTCATGGATCCGGTCTTTGCAAATAATGTGATCCTCACAAAGACAGAGCGGCTGATGATGAGCAACCGGCCGAAGAATCCGGCCGACGCCAGAAATAAGAATGTTCTGATCGTCGGCGGTTCCGGTTCCGGTAAAACGCGCTTCTGGATTAAGCCAAACCTTTTACAGCTTCACAGTTCATATGTGCTCACCGATCCGAAAGGTACGACCCTGCTCGAGGTTGGCCATGCATTTGTGCATGCAAATTACCGAATCAAGATTTTCAACACGATCAATTTCCACAAGTCCATGCATTTTAACCCGTTTGCCTATCTGCACAGCGAAAAGGATATCCTGAAGCTGACAACGACGCTCATGGCAAACACCAAGGGTGACGGCAAGGGCGGAGATCCGTTCTGGGACAGTGCGACTCGTTCGCTGACGGTAAAAAGTCAGCGGACAAACAACAAAATACCGTTGTTTGGATAACTGGTAATTCGACAGGTGGAATGACGGGGTAACGCCCTGAAACGCCTGCCCTCGGTGGGCGTGCATCGGCAGCAAAGCCAGTGTACGAAGCCCCACGACAACGGCTGAGAGCAACCGTAGCCACCGCCAACGGCGGCCGAAAGCGGTCTGGAGGCAGACTGTGTTGCCTATATGCCAAGGGTCCACAAAATACCCATGGTTAGAATGTTCGCCGTAGCGGGCGAACTGACGAATCCGCGAATGTACGGGTCTATAAGAAGACCATATAGAAATGTATGGGTGCGTTTAAGCGCAGCCGGTGTGGTTTAGTAGAAATTGGCCCTACGAACGACCATGTTGTATTACAGGCACAACCCCGCCGGCAGGCTCATAGTGGAAACCTAAAGGTATAAATGCACAGATAGGATTACCGGAACGAGGAAAGACAGCGGCTTCCTTAAGGAAGAACCTGACGAAGAACAATAAGCAGGTGAACCGCTGCTGAAAAGTAGTGATCGAACCGAAGAAGTCCCTGTAATGGGGATGGAGGAATGGTCACAAGTCGAATTGTGGAAACAGGCATTATTCAATCCAATCATAAGGATTCGAGTAAGACCAAAAGGGTCACTTTTCTCAAACGGGAGGTGATGCCTTATGCCAAAAGAAAGGAAAAAAGTCCTGTGTATGGACGCCCAGCGGCACGCCGAGTATTACGGTATGCAGCAGACATTTGACGAACTGTATGCCAAAAGCAAAGCCGGAGAAGTATTCAACGGCCTGATGGAACTGGTACTAAGCCCGGACAACATCATGCTGGCATACAGGAATATCAAAACCAACACAGGCAGCTACACAGCAGGAACAGATAAGCAGAATATCGGTGACATTGGACGGCTTCCACCGGCTGAGGTCATCGGTAAGGTCAGAAAAATTGTCACAGGCAGCGAACACGGCTACCGTCCCAAACCAGTGCGCCGGAAGGACATCCCAAAGCCAAACGGAAAAACCAGGCCGCTGGGTATTCCCTGCATCTGGGACAGATTGGTGCAACAGTGCATCAAACAAATCCTAGAACCCATCTGTGAGGCAAAGTTCAGCAACAACAGCTATGGGTTCCGCCCGAATCGGTCAGTGGAGCACGCAATCTCCCGTACTTACTCCCTGTTACAGCGGGCGCATTTACACTATGTTTTGGAGTTTGACATCAAGGGATTCTTTGACAATGTGAACCACAGCAAACTAATCCGACAGCTTTGGGCGCTGGGTATCCAGGATAAGCAGCTTCTATTCGTAATCAAGCGGATTTTGAAAGCGCCTATTCGTATGCCGGATGGCAGCACGGTATATCCAACAAAAGGAACACCGCAGGGTGGGATTATCTCCCCGCTGCTGGCAAACGTGGTGCTGAACGAACTTGACCACTGGGTGGATAGCCAATGGGTAGAACATCCCGTAGCAAACCGTTACGGCACGCATCGAATCATCCGTACTTCGGAGGTCTTTGACAAAAGTAAAGGCTACCAGAAAATGCGGGAGACAAACCTCAAGGAAATGTTCATCGTGCGCTATGCGGATGACTTCCGTATCTTCTGCCGAAATCGTGAGGACGCGGAGAAAACCATGGAGGCTGTTACAAAGTGGATTACCGAGCGACTGAAACTGGAAGTCTCTCCCGAGAAAACACGCATTGTCAACGTCCGTAAGCGATATTCTGAGTTCCTTGGTTTCAAAATCATGGTGTACCGCAAGGGTGAAAAGTATGTCGTGAAGTCCCATATCTGTGACAAAAAGCTACAGTTGGAAGAAAGCAAGCTGGTGGAACAGGCAAAGCGCATCGCAAAACCAGCCCAAGGGCGAACACAGCCGGATGAAATCGGCCTGTTTGACGAAATGGTGCTGGGCATCCAGAACTACTACAGGATTGCTACCTGTATCAGTCTGGACTGCCGAAAAATTCACCGCAGAGTCATGACAGTTCTGACAAATCGTTTAAACACAGAAACCGGCTGCCAGCTCATCCGTGAGGGCGGTGCCATGACGGACAGCGAAAAGGAGCGTTTCGGCGCTTCTCAAATGGTGCGGTATGTGTCCGGTATCAACCGGCCAATCTACCCCATTGCGTTCATCAAGTATAAAACCGCAATTGGAATCAGCGCCGCCGTCTGCTGTTTCTCTCCGACGGGACGGAAAAAGATACACGATAATCTGGATATGGATACGACTCTGTTTGCATATCTGCGGGAGAATCCGCCACAAGGACACAGTTTGGAATATGCTGATTGCAGGCTCTCACTGCTGTCAGCTCAAAAAGGCAAGTGTTCCGTCAGCGGCGAGTTGTTTCTGAATCCGGACAACATCGTGTGTCACATGAAGGTTCCAAAGGAGCAAGGCGGCCAGGAGCGATACAGCAATCTGGTGCTGCTCCATAGGCGGTATCTTCCTTTGCTGACCGACCAAGACGCTGCCGCTCTCAAGAGCATGTGCAAGCAACTGACCGTAACAAGAAAACAACTGACCAAAATCAACAGCCTGCGCACAGCTGCGAAACTGGCAGCAATCTAAATAACTTTCTATTGGTGATTGATTAAATGTCTGATAACACAATCGATGGAACGCCGGATGCGGTGAAAGTCGCATGTCCGGTGTGGAGTGGGGGAAAATCCGGCGATTATTTCAAAGGATTACCTATCACTATAGGC
>ERZ856578.8248-NODE-8248-length-10284-cov-50.000686_pt1 | contig 10284 bp, 7 predicted proteins | sample MGYA00514384_ERZ856578 | MGnify/ENA primary metagenome ERZ856578 (study PRJEB29103, sample SAMN06111958) | human gut metagenome | biome: human gut; feature: ankylosing spondylitis patient; material: healthy_person | host: Homo sapiens | place: China:Hangzhou...
TCGCAAAGTAGTCAGCTTTGCGATTACGGCATAATTATTATACATCATTATCATGTCCAAAAGGCTGATTTTTATTCTATTTATTGGATTGTTAAATTAAAAAAGGACAGATAAAGTAATAAAATCGTTAATTATACAAAATTTAAGAAAGGGGTGTAAAAATGAATAAAAAAATTATTATTCTGATTATTTCAATTTTAGTGTTGGGTGGTGTATCAATATTTTTTATATGGAATAACATTGAACAAAATTCAGACCCACATATAGCTATTTTAAATGAAAAATATTCAGATGAACAAATGGAAAAATTTATATTATCATATGTAAATGATTATAAAATTGAAAATAAAGGAGATACAATACAAGTTACTTTTAATGCTCCTGATTTTGCAAGCTTTATTAAAAATTTATCCGAAGATTCTACTATGGATAAATTAGATTTAAACAACTCATCTAATGAGGAAAGCACAAAATTTGTAATAAAAGAATTAAAAAAGATGATTGTCAACAAAAAAATTAATATGAAAGATTATATTTTAACTGTAGAAAATACAAATCAAGAAACTATTGAAAAAGCTTTTATGGATAAAATCTCAGATGATATATTTTTAAATATTTTCAAAAATTTAAATTTAGATAATTTAAAAGAAGTAATGAAAAATGATGTATGGGAGAATTTAAATGAAAAAAATAATAAGACGGATAACGTTAATATTAATTAATATACTGCTTGTATTTTCTAATGATATTAATGTATTTGGAAATAATGCTGATATAATTAACAATTATTTTGATAAATGGGATTGGAGATTTCTACTTAAAAGTAATCTTTATGCTTATAAAGTATTTTCTGCTGATTTTAAATCCTGTGAAGTTAGCCTAAGAGAGATAAAAGTAGGAAATATATTTATGAAAAGCGGTACAAGCCCAAGTAAACAAAAATATCAAGAAGTATTGACAAATATAATATTTACTTATGATTTTAATACAAGTGAAAAAATTTCAGAACAATACAAATTAGACAAACTTAAATCAGGAAAAGATTATTTAATAGATGCGAAAGATATAATTGTTGACGCTGTTTCTATTTATTCATGGGAAAAAAAAGATAGCGGTAAAATGGAAGAGATTTTAACAACAGCTATAGACGGTCTTTCAGTTTTAATTGATAACAGTGATAATTATTTAGAAACTATTAGCAATCTTGAAACTATTTTATACAATTACGGAAAGTATGATGAATTTTTAAGTTATATTTATGAAAACTCTCAAGGAGAATTAAAAGAGGCTGCAAAAGAGTTGAATAGTAAATTAACAAACTTAATGAAAATAAAGTTAGATATGTATACAGATGTAACAGATGAAAATTTTCAAAACTTTTCAGAAACGTTTATGTCAGATATTTTTATAGAAACTATAAAACAAACTAATGACTATGCTAATGATGAATGTTTACAAACGATAACTGGTGTAGGGGAAAAAATTTTAGATATTGACGAGTTGTATAAATCTGTTGAAGATTTAATGTTTATTACAGCTAAAACAGTTGGCAATATTACTGTTGGAGGAGAAAATTTAATAAATCGTGCATTTGAAATAGAAGCATTAAGCGATATTGAAGAAATCGTATCAAAAATGATTTTTGAACAGCAGAATGAATTGTTAGAAAATCAAAGTTTAGAAAATTTGGAGAAGTATGTATATAATTGCAAAATTTTATCATGTATACATATACGGGGAGAATATTGCGTTTCAAATATATCAAAAGACGCTGGAATTTGGGCAATATTAGGATTTACTAATATTAAAGAAGATGAAGAATGGTATAAAAGTAGAGCAGAATTCATATTAAATTTATATAATAATTTAGATAATTTATTATATGATTTTAAAGAAGAACAAGCTACTGAAGAAACAACCCAAAATTACGAATGGTATTTAGAGCCAACAATTCAAGCGGATAACATTATAGTACCTGATTATGAAAGTGAACTTTTTGGAAATTATGCTATTATTGAAAGAAATAATAAATATGGCATTATTTCAAAAGAAGGTAAAGTTGAAGTGGAATGTAGCAATGTAGGCTATGATGTTTGTGTGTTAGGGAATACTACTTATTATATGGATAATAAAATAAACAATAATGGATTGAACGAATCTACTGGTTATATTTTAGAAAATAATAAATTGATAAAAACAAATAATTATCATGGACATGATGGAGATTATATTCCCTATTATTACGATAAATCAATATCAAGTACATTGCTTATGGATTTAGGAATTATAGAAATATATAATGGCAATGAGATTTTTCCGGTACAAGAAGTTTCAAATAAGAATGCAAATGGATACTATGAAACGTTTGGAAAATATGGACTTATTAAGGGAAAAGAGGTTATAAAGGATTTTGTTTATACAAATGGTGTTTATACAAACAATTTAATAGCCTTAGAAAAAAACGGACTATGGGAATATTATGATAGAGATGGAAATGAGATAATACCTTTAAAATCCAAATCATCAGACTATAAAACGCAAGGGGATTGTTTTAATAGTATTAATAAATCCAACTTTGTAGCTTTTATGGACGTTAATGGAATAATAGCAATAAACACTGAAAATGGTGGTTGTTTTTATGATATTAAGGGTAATAAAATTATAAATACGAATGATTTTGAAGAAGTCAGGCCAATGATTAATGGATATGCTTGGGTTAAAGTAAATGGTAAATGGGGCGTAATAAAATCAATTGAAAAAGTCACAGTGGAAGAACAAAGTGAAGAATTAAAAAATAATACTTTAACAAACAATAAATATCAAGTAATTAATGAAAGTATGACATGGCATGAAGCAAAAGAATACTGTGAAAAATTAGGTGGACACTTGGTAACAATTACGTCTCAAGAAGAACAAAGTTTTATTAATTCGTTATTAAATGAAGATAAAAATTTGTACTGGATTGGTTTACTATCAAATAATAATAACTGGGAATGGATTACCGGTGAGGATTACAAATATACAAACTGGGCAAAGGATGAGCCTAATGATGATTTTAATGAAACTGAAAAAGTGGTACAGATATATGCAAAAGACCATAATAATTTTTATAAGGGTGAATGGAATGATTCAAGAATTGACAGTGGAACAATGGAATTTTGGCAATTAACTAATGTTGGATTTATATGCGAATTTGAAAATGATATAACACAAAATATAGAACTAACCAAAGAAAATGTATGTATTGCAATAAATAATTATTTATCAGAAAACTGGACCGGAGAATATAATTACAGTATTCAGGAATTTGATATATTTGAATATGATGATTATTTTAATACTGAAATCCGATGGAATGGTGGCGGTCAGCCAAATACAATAACAGGATATTCATGTAAAGTAGATTATGACGGCAAAGCATATATATATCATTTTAATAGTGAAAACGATATATTGGAAAGCTTTAATGTATATGATTATTTATAAATTTAAGGAGTGTAAAAAATGACTAAAAAACGGTGTTTAATATTAGCAATGGTTTTACTGATAGGTTGTCCTTTATTGGTATTTATCGGGGTAACTGCGGTTAATTCAAATAAGCATAAGTTAGATTTTAAAGAAATGTTAAACTTTGAAATAGAGGGATTAAATACCAAAGGAACAATAAATGTTTTAGATAATTTTTCAAAATATGATAGTAAACATTTTCTTGAACAATTATTTCCAGATGATACTAAACAAAAGGCTAAAGAAAAATTAACGGAAATAATGAAAACAGTAGAGTTCAAATTTTCTAAAGAAACCGACCTTGAAAATGGAGATAAAATAACTGTTGAAATTTATTATGATGAAAACTTGGTTGAAAATTATGATATAAAAACAAAAAATGTTGAATTTACTATTGATGTAGAGGGATTGCCTTATGGAGAAAAGATAGATGTTTTTAATGGACTTGATGTAGTTTATTCAGGTATTTCAGGTAAAGGAACGATTGTATTTGACAATAGTTTTTGTAATGAATTTGTTCAGGAATATGTAAAATTTTATTATGTAGAAAGTAACTTAAAAAATGGGGATATAATTAATGTTATTGCAAACTATGACCCTGAAATAGCAAATAGTCAAGGCAAAATAATAGAAAGTGAAACAAAACAATATACGGTTTCAGGATTAATAGAAGGTAAAGAAATAGACCCGTTTGAAAACCTAAGTATTACATATACAGGTGCTTCACCCTACCTAACAATCTTAATAGACAGTTCTAAATGTGATAGTACCATTAATGAGTTTGTTTCATTTACTACAGATACAAAATATGTAAGAAATGGAGATACATTTATTGTAAATGCAGTCTACGACGAATATACTGCACAAGCAAACGGATATATAATAAATTTAACATCAAAAAGTTTTACAGTTGAAAATCAACCGGAATATGTAACATCATTAGATGGACTTGAGACTAAAGAACTACAATCTGAAATTAATGATAAGCTTTCTGTAGTAACCGCAGCAAATGAGGGAGATAGTTATTTTGCAGATGTATATACATATAAATTTAAATCAATAGCAGATAAAAAATTATATAAAACTTATTTAATTTCTTTAAAATCAAATTTTGAAGAAAAATATACTAATGATAATAAAGTATATAATAAATATGTTCAAATTTATGAGTATACAATAAATAAAGATGATGATACACAAGTGAAAGCTTATGTAGCAATATTTGTAGATAATATCATAAAATCGGAAGACGGTACATTAATTTGGGATTTTGAACTTTGGGATAGAGGGTATGATAATCTTGACAGTTTAATTAATGATTATGTGATATCAGAAAAAGAATATTATAATGTGTCAGAAATAAAAGAAAATTAAAATAGATAAATAGCATGTAAACCCCAACAAAAATTATATGCAAAAAATAGCGATATGACCTAAAAATCATACCGCTATTTTCATGCATTTTTGTTACTAAGGGGTTAAGCAATTTTTTACTCGCTTTGCTCGTCTAAGCTTTCGAGATACTCTATCCGTTTTGTTATTCTTGGGTGGCTTGCAGTCATTTTTTGTATTATTGTACTGTTATCTCCTAATGAAATCTTTTCGAGTAAATATAATGCTTCAATCATTTCTCTGTCATATCCTAAATCATATGAAAATTTATCTGCGTTAAATTCGTTTTTTCTGCTGTTTGTCATCATAACGATTTGTAATGCAAAAGTGAATAAGAATGTTGATATTTCAAGTATAAATCTGATTAATGTTATGAAAAATGATAATACATTTTTGTTTCTGCTTACAGTTTCATTTATACATTCAAAAATAAATAGTATCAGCTTGTAAATAAAAAGGATTATTGTAAATATGCCGTTTCCTATAATAGCATATAGTCTTGCTGTTGTGTCCTCATGTACGATATGAGCAACCTCATGAGCTATTACAGCTTTTAATTCTTCCTCTGTGAATGTTTGAACTGCTCCTTTAGTAACTGCTACTGTATGTCTACCGATTGCCATAGCGTTTACTGTCATATTGTCTATTACGCATATTTCAATTTTATTCAGGTACTTATTTCTGCTTTTCGCTTGTTTGAATACTTCCTCAAACAATGTTAAAATATATTCTTTTTCTTTTGATGTTTCCAGTGGTCTGACATTGTTTAATAATCTTAATAGTTTTTCTCCCGTCGGAGAAAAAGCAATAAAAATTGTAACTAAATAAATTATTATAAGATTAAAAAAGGTTTCAATTGTTCCGCCTAAAATCTTAAAGGAAATATAAAAGTAAATAATGGTGCTTATAAAATATATCTTATTATTTCCCCAAAAGTTTAACATATCATCTAAGACTTCAAAAAACTGTTCTGTAATTAATTTTAAGTACTTTTTTATTTTCTCAACATACATAAAACCACTCCTTTAAAAAGGCTTATGAATATTCAGTTTACTGTTAAAATTTAAATCTCTTGAAAGAAAAATGCCTTGACCGGTTTGCAGTCTTTTTATATCGTCAGGGTGGAATAAATATTCTCTTACGCATTTGGCAGAGCCAAAACCTGTTTGTGAAGTATCAAGTCCGTTTTGCTGTAGCTGGTATGTAACTTCCATTGTCGGCTTTGTTCCTAAAATGTTAGCCCAGTTTTCAGCGTTTACCGCACTGTTTTGTCTTAAAACAAGATAGTTATTACAGTTTTCTATAATTTGCTGTGTAAAATTATCGTCTTCGGCTGTTGATAAATCCGACAGACTTTGCGTTGCCAAAACGCATGTAACGGTAGCACTTCTTGATTTGTTTACAAGGTCTATCAGGGTTTTTGACGCATACACATTTATTTCATCAAAAATAAAGAATGTTCTTTTATTATTGTTTTGAAATAATTTGTTTATCGCCTTTTTACTGTCAATTAATATAAGTCTTCCGAAAAGCTGTGATATTTCTGGATATATAAGTGGATTTAATATAAATATTATAATAGCATTTTCTTTTAATGCTGTGTAAATGTCTATTCCGTTATCGTCAAATATATATCCTAATTCGCTTTCAATAAGCGTTGAAAATCTTGCTATTGAAGTTTCCGCAACTTTGCCGGAAGTCTTGCAAATTTCAATATTATCTAAATGTTCGACTTTTTCTATAATGCCTTGTTTTAATAATTCTCCTGATAATTCTATAAATCTGTTTGCGCTCATGTACTTAACAATTGTTTTTAAAGATAATTGTATCTCTGCTTTGTAAAGTAACATTATAAGCCTTTGCAGGTATCTTTCTGCATTCAGTTTGTAATGTTCTTCAGACCAGTCTGTCATATTTATCAGCATATCTTTTGCGACAGTAGGAGAGGCATTAAGAAAAGGATTATATTTATCGGATAAATTAAGGTTTGTAAGATTAATTGTGTAAACCTTTTTATGCTTTTTATTAAGCTTATGTGTAATATCAAGCATACTGTTTTTATTTGTGTCTCCTTTTCCGTCAATAAGCAATATTGGGAAATCTTTTTCCATTGCATTTTTTATGTAATTGCTTAAAGCTACTGTCTTACCGCTTCCGGTAGTACCACATACAAAAACATGTTTTGCATTGTCTGAACAAAATACAGGTCTTTTTCCGTTATATCCTAATAAAGTCGAATTTTCATTATTTAAATCAAGCTTTTTCATTTTAAATTTAACCTTTCTCAATTCTTTGTTAAAATTAAATATTCTTCTTAAAGCTAAATCCTTTTTCAATTGCCATAAATAAATAGAACAAGCAATAACAATTACTGAAATGAAAATCAGAGTGCTATACTTTTCAGTACCGATTATATATTTCCGCTAACATAATTTTTCACCCCCTCAAGACTTAATATTTCGATATTTGTGTAGACACTTTTAGAGTTTTCTAAAACTTTTATAATTTGCAATTGCTTTTCAGGAACAACCCAATATTGAACATCAAAACCCATAAAATTATCTTGTATGATTTTTTCAAGTCTGTTTTTAGCTTTCAAAGACATTTCAATTTCAACGCTGTTTTTTGTATTCTCGTTTGTAAAAACAAAATCCGGTCTATGTTTTCTTTTTCCGAAGCCGTCTAATCTGTGTAACTGCTTTTCGGAAATAATATTATTAAGCTCAATATTTTTATTTTTCATAAAATAAATAGCAGTATCAATTACATTCATATCATGAACAATTTGTTCAATTTTTACTTTATCCTTCCTTTTAGGCGCTCCTATTAAGGACTTGCCTTTAAAGGTCAGGAAATAAACACTTGGCACTCCATATAAATATTTTTTTCGTTCTACATATCCGGCATTAATTAATAACTTTAATCTTCTGTCTGTCGCTCGCTGTCCTGAAAAGCCTGCCAAATGCCTTACATGTCTGCTGCTGCATGAACTCCACCTGTCAATCTCATTCATAATCAAATAATCTCTTTCATTCAAATACAATAACACATCACCTCACACTAAATATATCTATATAAAAAAACCCGATGTTTTACTTTTTAATATAATTTATTATATATGTTGCATGTTGATAGAAAGGGGTCTCGTATGTAAATAGGAGACCCCTTTCTATCAACAGCAACAAAAAGTAAAGAAACAGCGGGGTTTCTTGTTACATTACAAATATATTTAGCTTGTTATAATGTTAGAACAAGTTTGGTAACTTTTATTGGAATAATTCAGAGAAGAAAATAATTAAAAATAATTCGAAACAATTGAAAACAGAGGATTATAGATTAATAAATAAGCAGTGAAATATATTTAAAAAAAATTAAAATTAAATTATACATATATTAAATAAGACAATAAACATTTAAATTATAGATAATATTATTATAAATTAAAATATATATTAGGTGTTTATTATAATTAATAATATATACATTTTTTATAATTCAACTAGTGAAATTTTATCATATCAGACAAGCAATAAATCATACCTATTAAAAGAGATAGGAGTGGTGTTATTTTGTCAAGAAAACAAATTATAAATATTACTAATATGTTTAAAAGCAAAGATGAAAAAGAACGTTCAAAAAATTATACTAAAAAGTGGATTGAAATAATAAATCAAATTGAATCAAATAAGGTTTACAGAAAATGTTAATAAACCTCTTTACAAATCAGGTCTGTTGTTGTATTATAGTAACATACGGAGCTGATTTGTTTTTATCAAATCTGAAAAGAGGAGATGAAAGCATTGAAAGTTGCAATTTACGCTCGTTTATCAGAAGAGGATAAAAACAAATTATCCAAAAATGACGATAGCGAAAGTATTCAAAATCAAAAGTCTATGCTAATTGAATATGCTGTTCAAAGGGAGTGGGAAATTTATAATATATACAGTGATGATGACTACACAGGCTCTGACAGAAACAGACCTGCATTCAATCAGCTTCTAAAGGACGCTGAAAGCCATAAATTTGATATTGTATTATGTAAAACGCAATCGAGATTTACAAGAGAACTTGAAATTGTAGAAAAATATATACATGGTTTATTTCCGATTTGGAATATCCGTTTTATAAGTATAGTAGATAATGCAGACACAGAAAATAAGGGCAATAAGAAAGCCCGTCAGATAAACGGACTTATTAATGAATGGTATTTGGAAGATATGTCGGACAACATTAAAAGTGTTTTGACAAATAAACGACGAAACGGAGTACATATCGGAGCATTTGCGCTATATGGCTATCAGAAAGACCCCAATCAAAAGGGACATCTTATTATTGACGAAGAAGCTGCACAGATTGTAAGGGAAGTGTTTACACTGTTTTCTCAAGGTATGGGAAAAAGTGCAATTGCAAGATACTTAAATGAAAAGGGAATACCAAACCCAACAGAATACAAACGTTTGAAAGGATTACGTTATAAACTTCCAAAAACAAAACAATGTACACTATGGAAATATTTTTCTATTGCTGATATGCTTGTTAATGAAATCTATATAGGAAATATGATACAAGGGAAGTATGCCAGTGTTTCATATAAAAGTAAAAAGAACAAGCCTATACCCAAAGAAAAATGGATTAGGGTAGAGGGAACACATGAGCCGATTATTGATATGCCTTTATGGAATAAAGTTCAGCAGATGATAAAGCAGAAAGCAAAGCCATTTTCTAATGGTGAAATAGGGATTTTTGCAAGAAAAGTAAAATGTATGCACTGCGGTTATGTAATGCGTTCTACAAAAGCACATGACCGACGATATTTAAAATGTGCAACAAAAAATGCTTGTAAGGACGCTTGTATAGGCTCATTTATATCTGTATCGGTTTTGGAAGAATATGTTTTAAATGAATTAAAAACTCTTTCTGAAAAATATCTTGATATGGACGAACTTGAAAAAAACATAGTATTCAATCAAAGGCTTGATGAAAAAAAACAAGGTCTTGAATTACAGCTAAAAGAATATCAGGCTAAGATGATTAATTGCTCAAATGGTATTAAAACACTCTATCTTGATAAGGTAAAAGGAATTATAACAGAAGATGATTTTATTGGATTGTCTTCCGACCTACACAAAGATAAAGATATCTATAATAATTTTATTATTGAATTGCAAAATCAAATTACAGAAATTGAACAAAAACAAACAACAGCGACAAGCAGTAAAGAAAATTTAGAACAATATTTATCATTGGAGCATTTGACTTATGACATTGTAAATCAACTTATTGATTCCATTATCGTTGGAAAGCGTAATCCCGAAACAAAGGAAATACCGATTGAAATCAACTGGAAATTTTAAATTTTAATTGCTTATGGCGGATTGTCGCAGA
>ERZ856578.8250-NODE-8250-length-10282-cov-10.598628_pt1 | contig 10282 bp, 6 predicted proteins | sample MGYA00514384_ERZ856578 | MGnify/ENA primary metagenome ERZ856578 (study PRJEB29103, sample SAMN06111958) | human gut metagenome | biome: human gut; feature: ankylosing spondylitis patient; material: healthy_person | host: Homo sapiens | place: China:Hangzhou...
TCATAAAAGTTCTTTTGTCAAGAACTTTTTTCGATATTTTTTGAAGCCTTTCGGCTTCAAAATCCCCATACAAGCCGTAGTTACAAGCTTTAGCGGCTGTCCCCTCGCGAGACAGCTTGATTATTATAGCAAGGAGTATGACCTTTGTCAAGCACTTTTTTCGGTTTTTTGACAAAGTTTTTATTGTACTTTTGGGCAAGGTGTATATTGTGGTGTTGTGCAAATGCGGTACCAAGTGTAGGGGTAAGAGGTGGAAACACACGGCCTCTCCCTTCTCGCAGAGGGGGCTGCTGGGCAATTGTGTGCTGGATAACAACTTCCTTATTTAGTATAGAACTCCCCTGCAGCAGGGCAAAGGTTTACGACTTCTTCTCGTTCGCAGATGCGATAGTGGTCGTAGGTGAACTCTGGCACCGTGACACAAGATACAAGGGTCGCCTCATCCGCTGGGGAAAGGTGTTTCGCTCCGAAGATCGTACCAGCTTTCATCAGCACGCATGGCTCAGCGCCGTCTTCCAGCCCCAGCTTGTATTTTGTCAGCTTGGCGTTGTCGATTTCCCACAGTTCCAGGGTGGAGCCGGCGTGGAAGAACCAATACTCGTCTGCATCCAGCGTGTGGAACTGCGAGGCTTCGCCCTGACCCAGTTCATAGTAGATCACACCATGCGCGGATCGCTCCTTGGCGCGTTCGCCATCGCGGTACAGTTCGCGGAACGCGCCGCCCTCCACATGAGGCGTCAAATTAAAGCGCTTTACAAAATCCATGTTTCTTCCTCTTTTCTTATTAGAACATACTTCGAGTATAGCATTTTGTCGCCGGAAAGACAAGCCGCGCTAAAGCTGCATACATACAAAAATCCCCCCACGCATCCACTGGTTTTAACTCCAAGTGCATACAAGAGGGGGATATTCTCTTTAAGTTCTACTCCGCTATTTACAGCGTCCCACACAGCAATGTCTGCCGGAAAAATTGTGCAGTTTGTGCTTCTATTCGATTTCTGACCGCTTCATCATCTGCGCCTTCAACTCCAGTGTAATTATGCGTTGCATCATAAAATTGCCCATACAAATTCACAAAATTCATTTTTCGTGCATGCGCTGCTTCCAATGTACCGTCTATTGTATCCTGGCTAAGAATCTCTTCATCTCCTGCCGTAAAAGCGATCAACAAGTTTCCTTGATAGTTTGTAATCGTCTGCCATGGCTTACTCTCTGCCATTTCACTGACAAAAGTATTGCTTACGGTAATGTTTGCAGTAGGAGCTTCCTCGACGCGGAGAACTAGAGGAACGGTGTCATCGCCAAACGCAGCGGTTGTCTTGGCATTGGCAGGGACAGTAGCTTTGGCAATGGGATCCGTGGTGTCTTCAACCTTTTCGGTCGTTTCCAAATAAACGTCTTCCGCTACCTTGCCGTTCTCATCGACTTTAGCAGTCGTATCAGCTCTTGTTCCACGCACCAGTTGAAGAACACCTTCATGTTCCGCATATAGTTGTTGATGGTCGTGGGCGATATTTTTTTTCGTAATCTGATCGATTCTCTGGGTTATTGGAGTTTGCAGGCGCATCTATCGCACAGACCGTGTACTTGCCGCGCTTTTGCAGATAGTCAATATAGCTTTCTATATGTACACGTTTAACTTCTTCCGTCCGCTCAATTTCACGCACACTTAGGAACTGCCCAAACAGCCGCAGCGTCTGCTCATAGCTGCCCATCGTTTTTGCGGCCAGGCCTTTGCGCTCACAAGCGGCCATAAAAGCCTCAACATCGTATTGAACCATAAAAAATAAAACCTCCTGCATCATCGCAGTCCAGGACCCAATGAATACAGGAAGTTTATCGGTGTAAACACAAATTATTTATAGGCTTATTTCATAATTTCACATTTTTATAGCGATGAATCCGCGAGTTTATCGGTTTGCAGCGTCCGCCACAAAATGCCGGTTTTGCGGATAGTGGCGGGGTTTATGCGGCCTTATGCTCTCCGCTTTTTGTCCAGGCGGATCTTGTCGGCGATCATCGCGATGAACTCACTATTCGTGGGTTTGCCGCGGAGGTTGTGGATGGTGTAACCGAAGTAGCTGTTCAGAGTGTCCACATCGCCGCGGTCCCAGGCGACCTCGATGGCATGGCGGATAGCACGTTCGACGCGGCTGGCCGTGGTACCGTTGCGCTTAGCGATTTCAGGGTAGAGACGCTTGGTCACGGCGTTGATGTACTCGTGGTCGGCGGTGGTAAGCAGGATGGCATCCCGCAGGAACTGGTAGCCCTTGATGTGGGCCGGCACGCCGATCTGGTGCAGGATCTCGGTGACGGTAAGCTCATCGGAATCCAGCGAGACCGGCTGCGGGCGGCTGGCACCGCCGGCGGCACGCAGTACCCGACTGACCAGCACGTTTTCATCGAACGGCTTCACGAAAAAGAACGAGAAACCGTTATCTAAGAGGTCCTGCTCGACTTCCTCGCTCTGGAACGCGCCGGTGACAAAGAAGGTGGTATGTACGCCGCTGCTGTTCTTTTCCTCGTAGCGCTGCTTGACGGTGATGGCGTCCAGGTCCGGCATGAAGGCGTCCAGCAGGCATGCCTGGGGGTGGACGGCCAGCAGGGTCTCCAGAGCGGCGGTGCCGTTTTTGTCGCACACCATTACGGTCACGCCTTTGGCTTCCAGCGCTTCGCGGCAGACTTCCGTCACGATGTCGCTGGTATTGGTCATAACAAACTTAATCTTATCCATCGTCAACTTTCCTCCATACAATGAACAGGTGCCGCACGCTGTGGTGTTTGCCCGTCGTTCTCTTTACTGTGGAAATTTTACCATATTTTTCCATTCATCGCAAGAGGTTTTTCCATTTTTTTCAGCGATTCCCGCTATTTTCGTTCGACACAATTCGTCATTTTTCTTAGATTTGCCGTCATTTTCTAAAAATGCAGACATTTTTCGTCCCTGTTATTTGTTCCCAGCAATTTTCCAGTTTTTCCAATTTGCCATGTTAGGCGGTTTTCTTGCTGGAAATTTTATGGTCCCGGCATTTTCCCGCTTTCCGCTGCGCCGATGCGTATTTCTACCTTTATATGATAGGGGCGTGTTGTTATCGGCAGCACATTTTGCAGGAATGGTTGTTATCCACGGCATAATTTGCGGTGGGCGCGGCCCAGACTGCGGTGCAGAAAAGTACCCGCGAAAAAATTATAGGGCAGTTTTGTGGGGGTAGTTGGCGGGTTACTATCTTATAAAAAATTTTTCTGCCTGTAATTTACCTGTGGTTCCCGCAAAAAAAATATAAATTGTGCGGCCGATAACAACTGGCCTGGCTTTTGCTTACTATTGTTATTCACGGCACAGTTTACCGGTAAGGGCATGGCCGATTGAGAGATTTTGAGGTTGTTATCGGCGGCACAATTTATGATTTCTTATGATTTCGCTTGCGGGTCACTTTCAAATTCAAACGACTGGTGGGCGGCCCAGGCGGGTATTGTTATTCGCGGCACAATTCGGCGGGGCGGGGTTTAGGCATATACCCCGGCTGGGTTGTTATTCAGCGCACATTTTCCTTTTTGAGGGGTGGGTCTGGCCCGGGCTTTGGGGCTGTGTGACCTGTTGGAATCGTCCGCACATTTTCCTGCAGTCAGTAGCTCCCAAGGCGAAAGGCAACTGTTGTTATTGGCGGCACAATTTCCAGGGCAGCCTTTTCCGCACAGGGTTGTTATTGACAACACAATTGGGTGTGCAACAGGCTGCGGCGGTCCCGTTGGCTGGGGTTGTTATTCGCTGCACATTTTAAAGCGGGGCATGCCCGCAGGCTATTTTCCGGGATTTGCACGCAGGATTGTTATTCAGCGCACATTTTCTCATTGTCGATGTGCCCGTATTTATCGCAATACCGCTGATTTTTTGCTTTCTATCAGCAGTTGTTATTGTTTGCACATTTTTTCGGTTTACCGCCGCTTTCCCCGCGTATCCACCACAGCAGACAAAGAAAATGCTGGGTTGTTATCCACAGCACAATTCTATGTATAGCGTTTTTCATTCGGTTTCCAAATTGCGTATCCGCCAACAGCCCAGGCAAATACAACTTGGCCGGCAAAATCCTCTCCGCGCCCCCCTCAAAAAAATTCTCATCCTCCCTGTTGTTATCCAGCGCACATTTTCAAAATCTTAAAAATCCTTTCCACTTTTCTCCGCCCACTATCGCACAGCAAAAATATTTTTTGCGGCAATTTATGCTGTGGATAACAACCGTGGTCCCCTGTTGTTATCCGCGGCACAATTCCAAATTGCCTGTCTGCCCTCCGCAAAATCTTTCGCCGCCCCGAGTGATTGTTATTCCGCGCACATTTTGCCGCATAGCCCCCATTTTGTGCCCAAGTAGGGTTGTTATCCCCCGCATATTGTTGTTCCGGGCACAGATCTGTAGTTATTCTCAGCATAATGCACTTGTTATTCCGCGCACATTTCGGTTGTTATCAGCAGCACAGCTTTACCTTATATCTAAATAAAAAAACTAAAAGCATAAAAAGATAAGATCGACGGATACAGGATTTTTGCGGAAAACTCAAAATGTGCTGACTATTACAATAATTGACGAATGAAGCACAATCTGCTATTATTAGCATTACCGTCGTAGGCTGTGCGCCAAAACACCCATTTTGGCACAGCCAAACATAGCTGCGGGAAAAACAGAGGTAACACTATGGCACCCAAAAAACAGCCAAACGCCCCACGGACCAATGACGAGGCTCTGACCCCGGTCGCTACCTACAGCGCCCGGGGCAACCAGACCATTGTGCGCAAATCCAACGACCTGATCCAGAATGCCATGTACAGCCTGACGCTGAGCCAACAAAAGCTGATGCTGCACATTTTCGCTATGATCAAGCCGTCGGATACCGAGCTGCCGCGGTACGAGATGTCGATTTACGAATTCCTGAAACTTTGCGGTGTGGACCCGCACAATGGCTCGATGTACAAACAGGTCAAGAAAAACATCGAGGATATCGCCAACGCCAAGGTGCAGTGGATCCGGTTGGCCGGTACGCAAAAAATCACGATGTTCCGCTGGTTGAGCAGCGCCACCATCGATGAGGGCACCGGCAAGATCGTGCTGACGCTGGACCAATCCTTAAAACCTCATCTGATCCAGCTCAAAGAGTTCTACACGACAATGAACATCACCTACACATTGCCGATGAAGAGCCAGTACAGCATCAAGATCTACGAGCTGTGCAAGAGCTACCAGAACCTCTACCTCGAAAAGAAGAAAAAAGGCGAGCCGCTGGTGTGGAGCATCGAGACGCTGAAAAAGCAGGTGGACTGCAATGCGTCCAACTGGGCCCACGTGCGCCGCACTGTGCTGGACAAAGCCAAAAGTGAGATCAACGGCAAGACCGACATCCTCTTCGACTATGCCGTATACGAAAAAGACCGTCAGCGCGTCATCGCCATCTCGGTCACCATTGAGCCGGTGGATAAGCAGGTGGCCGATCAGAAACTAAACGAGATCACCAAACTGCGCAGCAAGCGTCTGCGCAAAAAGACGACCGCCCTGGAAGTGGCTGAGACAGGCACTTTGGACGATGATCCGAACATTCTGACCCTGGACTATGTCTCGGTGCCCGAGACGACCATCCCCTACTCCTACGGAGCTACACCCGACCTGATGGCCCAGGAGCTGGGTGTGAAGGCCGAGCTGGATAAGCTGGCCCTGGTGCTGGCCCCCGAGGAGCTGGACGCCGTACATGTCATTATCGACGCGATGGTGCGGATGGCCGGTGCCCCCAGCGACAAGATGATCGACGGCGGCAACGCGGTGTTTTTCCAGACCGTGAACAATGTCATCGACAACTGCAAGGGCCTGCGCCGCTGGTTTGAGGGTGTGGCCAGCCGTTACGCGGCCAAGGTCATTCCCACGGCCCGCACCAAGCGTGCCCCCATGCCCTACCTGTACAAGTCCATCATGAACGACCTAGAAGATTACCGCCTATACGTGGCGGGCATCGGGGTCGAAGAACTGCGGGATGAGGACGCCGAGCCGACCGAGAACCAGGCTCCGCCGGTGCCCGACCTGCTGGAGGCGGATTTCGTTGAGGCCGAGCCCGATGCTGCTCCCGCCCAGCTGACGTCTGAGGACGCCGCCACCAAAAAGGCGATGATCGCCGCGCTGGAAAAATTCAGCGATTACGAGAACCTGAAAGCCCGCCTTTCCGGCGGCCAGCAGGAAGCGCTGGAGGACATCGTGCAGATGACCGCCTATTTCTGCCGCCGCAACGTCAAAGGCAAGGACGACGGCATGATCGAGGGCAAGGCCAACATGCAGTTTGTCGGCTCTCTGAACCGGGTTATCGCCCGTTACGGCGACCTTTCACCGCTGTTTGAGGCGCTGGCCGTGACGATGGACTACGACACCTACTGGAAAGAGCTGATGAAAAATCCCCGGATCAAGAACCCCAAACTGGTGTTCCAGACCGAGATCGAGAAAGCTTTGCTGATGCCCGCCGCCGTGCTGGGCGAGTTCCGCGCCCGCCGCGGCCAGGATCCCCTGGGCGCACCGGTGCGGGATAAAGAGGTGGATTGGCTGAAGGCGTTTGAGGAAGTGTAAGATCACTGATTATACGTTTCTGCCATTTTTAACATCGTATCAGCAAAAATTCCGTATCCTTTTGCGGGTGTGCCCACCAGCACATGGGTAACAGCGCCCACCAGTTTTCCGTCTTGCACCAGCGGCGAACCGCTCATCCCCTGCACGATACCGCCGGTGACGGAAAGCAGGGCCGGGTCGGTGATGCGCAGGGTCAGGTCGCGATTGGCATCCTGCCCGCCGCTGCCCACCCGCTCAATGCGCACGGTGTAGTGTTGGGCGGTGCGGCCCGAGAGGGTCGTCCACAGCTCGGCATCGCCGGTGTGTACCTCGCCCGGCGCGGCGATGGGCAGCATCGTCCCGACATTTTGTGCCGGGGCGGTCCAGCGGCCATACAGGCCGGTGGCATCGTTGCCCGTCACGATGCCGAGAATGTCCGATAAAAATTCCCCGCGCAGTTCCCCGGCTGTGCCGGGTGAGGCGCTGCGCACACCGGTGACAGTGACCGGCACGATCTCGCCGGAGAGCAGCGTAAAATCCGCCCCGGTGTCCACATCGGAGATCGGGTGTCCCAGCCCCGCAAAGGTGCCCGCCACCGGATCCACAAAAGTCAGTGTACCGATCCCGGCGCTGGAATCCCGCACCCACAGCCCGGCTTTGTACACCCCCGAGGCATCCGCCCAGGGAGTGAGCTGGGCCGTGTACTCATGCCCGCCGCGGCGGTAGAGGATCGTGACCGCGCTCCCCTGCCCTGTCTGCAGAGCGGCGGATAAGTCGTCGTTGCTGTGCACGGGGTGGCCCGCTGCCGAGATGATGAGGTCTCCCAGCCGCAGGCCGGCTTCTTTGGCGGGATTTTCCCGGCCAGACGCGGAATACCGATCCGCAAAAGCCACCACCAGCGCACCGTCGGAGAACATTTTTACCCCAAAAGGCGTGCCGCAGACCGCCACGCTGCGGGGGCCTGCGGCGGCGGCTGGCTCGATCTGGAAAGCCGGATGCGCCTGGCAAAGCAGCAGCACAATTGCCAACAGCAGCGCCGCCAGCCCCGCCGCGCCAAAGCGCTGCCGACAAAATTTCCGAGAATTCACGGTCAGTGCCCCCCTTCCCGCTTAGTCTGTGCGGCGCGGGGGCGGTTTATTTATACAAGTGGAGTGTCTATGAAAAAAACGGCTTTTTGCCCTGGCTGGCGCGTTGCTGCTGCTAGCCAGCGGCAACATCTCTGCCGAGGCCGTGCAGGCCCTGACGTCGCGTCTGTTTGCGGTGCTTACCTGCGGCGCGTGCGGTTTTGGCATGGGTGCTACCCCCAACACCGTGGTGAATAGGCAGGCTTTGTGCGACCGCTACGAGCCGTCAGGCAACAATGCTTCATGATGAATGTGACTTCCGTCATACAGCTCGTCATTGACAAATGAGACCAAACTTGCTACACTAATAGTCGTTACGCGGCTATGGCGGAATTGGCAGACGCGCTGGTTTTAGGGTCCAGTGTCCAAGACGTGCAGGTTCAAGTCCTGTTAGCCGCACCATGTCGAGTGTTCTTACAGCATTTGAAAGGCTGTTAAGAACACTCGCTTTTTTTATACAGCGAGTTGACCTGGGGCGTAGTTGACAACTACGCCTTTTCTTGTATTTACCGACACCTGCGGCGCCGGAAGTGGGAACACATCAGGGATGAAGATGGCTCCCACACAGTTGTAATGGATCACAAGGTGCTGCTCCCATATCCCGTCGATCTTCTCCGCCTGATGGACTTCGATGTGATCGATCAGCTCATTGAGCATCCTGGGGGTCAGAACCTTGGCTCTTGTGTATTTGCGGACGGTGGAGATAAACATATCCGCCGTTACGGATTTACTGATGAGCTTGTCCATTTCAGCACGGAGGGTCTTGATTTTCTCGGATATCTCCTTCTGTTCATCTTCGTATCTGCGGGACATTTTGGCAAAGCGATCATCCGAGAGTTTGCCGGAAACATTGTCCTCATAGATACGCTCAAACAATCCGTCCAGTTCTTCGTCACGGGCTTGCAGAGCTGCAAGCTCTTTTTCTTTGAGTTTGCAATCCAGAGCAACATTTTGTTGGGTACTGCCCATAACGGCCTTGACGAAATCATCCTCATACCGGCTGGCAAACTTGGTCAGGCGCTTGATCTCACCTAACACCACCTGCTCGAGAAAATCCACCCGGACATAATGGGTAGAGGTGCAGGTGCCGCGGTTGCCCTTATAATTGGAGCAGTTGAAATATCGGATTTCTGGGTTTCCCTGATTGAAATGGAAATGCAGGTTGTTTCCGCAATCGGCACAGACCAGCAGCCCGGAAAACATATTCTTTTCACCTTCGTTGGTGCGGCGCTTGCGGATTTTGCCCCGCTTCTGCTGCACCTGCTCATACACAGCACGCTCGATGATCGCCTCATGGACGTCCTGGAACACCACCCAATTTTCACGGTCATTTTCGATCCGCTTCTTATTTTTATAAGACTTTGAGTAGGTTTTGAAATTGAGAATATCGCCGCAATACTCTTGCAGGGACAGGATTTTGGTGACGGTGGAGCTGTTCCACTTGGTAGGTGGCTGCTGCTTGCCTTTTCCGGGACGCTTGACGCCCTTTTTCAGCCAGTAGGCGCGCGGGGTCAAAATTCCTTCCCGCTCAAGCTGGGCGGCAATCTGCTCCGTTCCCATGCCATCCAGGGTCATACCGTAAATATGCTTGACCACCTGCGCGGCCTCATCGTCTACGATCCAGCGTTTCGGATTGTCTGGGTCCTTCATGTAGCCGTAGGGAGGCTGACCCATAGGCTCGCCTGCATTGCCCTTGATCTTATTGCTGATCCTGCGCTTTTTGGAAATGTCCCGCGCGTACCATTCGTTAAACAGATTGCGGATCGGGGCAAGTTCGTTATCGCCCTCGGCGGTGTCAATGTTGTCCGAAACCGCTACAAGACGGATATCGTGCTCCGGGAAAAATTCTTCGGTCAGGCGGCCCACCTCAATGTAGTTGCGCCCCAGGCGGCTGAGGTCCTTCACAAAGACCGCTGCCGCCTTGCCCTGTTCAAGCTGCTGGATCATATCCACAAAGCCTGGGCGATCCATCGTCACGCCAGAAATGCCATCATCCAGGAAATGCACCAGATTTGTGTAGCCTTTTTCTTTGGCTACCTTTGTAAGTAATTTTTTCTGATTACCAATGCTGTAACTCTCACCTTCCAGATTATCGTCACGGGAAAGCCGCTCATAGAGGAAAGCTGTCACATCACGGGATTTTTTATTGTTCGACTGTTTCATAAGTCCACCTTCCTTGGACAGTCGGACAACAATTTTTCTTGCGTGCTATAACTTCACGCTTCGATTATACCGCGCCCGACAGCCATTTGTCAGCCGGGTTCGCAAAGGATTCACGGTTTTCGTTCACAATCCGCCTGCATGAGCCGCAGCAGAATTGCTCCAAAGGTATTTGCGCTGTCATCCTTGAATACCGGCTTTACAACGAACGACCTGCCCTCAATATGGTAGGTCGTTGTTTCTTCCAGAGGATTTTCACTTGCGATACATTCTTTGCCTTTCGGCAATTTATTATCTTGCATAGTAACCCCTTTCAGTCATTTGTAAAAATAGAAAAAGAGGCAAAACGGACGGCTGCTGGCACAGCTCCACGGGAGTCTAACCCCGGCCCATGCTGATGGGTGCGGCGCACAATGCTTTGTG
>ERZ856578.8256-NODE-8256-length-10274-cov-2.606649_pt1 | contig 10274 bp, 10 predicted proteins | sample MGYA00514384_ERZ856578 | MGnify/ENA primary metagenome ERZ856578 (study PRJEB29103, sample SAMN06111958) | human gut metagenome | biome: human gut; feature: ankylosing spondylitis patient; material: healthy_person | host: Homo sapiens | place: China:Hangzhou...
AAAGGAAAGAAAGAACTTATCAACACAAAGAAAGACATTGGCACAAATGCACACGAAAGCTCAGAGGTATATAAGGGTAAGTCTAAAAGCTATCAGTACATTTTAAAGTTCAAAAATCTTTTGGATATATCCAAGATTGAAAAGATAGAATTTAATGGAAAAAGCGAATAGAAAACGAGTTTACCGAAGAACCTTTTTCTGCTATACTCAAAAAAGAAATAAAAAGCAAACAGGGGAGTAAATAAAGGTATTGTTGATTAGAAATTAATTTTTAAATATTGAATATAAAGAAAAATAATAATAACTTTAGGAGGAAACAATGTACAATACAATTATTTTTGATTTAGATGGAACGTTACTTAATACAATAGAGGATCTTGCGGATTCTGTTAATTACATGCAGAGAAAATATGGATTGAAAGAAGACAGTGTAGATACTGTCAGACAGCATGTAGGAAATGGATTAAGACTTTTAGTTGAGCGTTCGGTTCCGGATGGTCAGGATAATCCACAGTTTGAAGAAATGTTTAAGTGTCAGAAGGATTATTATCAGGAACACTGTCAGATAAAAACATGTGCATATCCTGGAATTATGGAATTATTAAAAGAATTACATAATATGGGAATTAAGATGGCAATAGTATCAAATAAGGCCCATGAAGCAGTTCGCGAATTAAATGATATTTATTTTAAACATTATATTGAGGTGGCTATTGGGGAAAATGAGGAAGCAGGCATTAAGAAAAAACCGGCACCTGACAGTGTAAATCAGGCACTTAAATTATTAGGGGCAGAGAAGTCAGAAGCAATTTATGTAGGTGATTCAGAGGTGGATAGAGCCACAGCTGAGAATGCAGGTTTGGATTGTATTTCATGTAGTTGGGGATTTAGAGAGCGTTCACTACTTGAAAGTTTGAAGCCAATGGCTATTATTGACAAGCCGGAAGAATTGTTGAAGTTTGTACAGGAATAAAAGAGAAGTTGTAAATCAACTTTTATGTACATATTGGGATGTGTCTTAAAGTTGATTACTTACAATTATACAGGCGAAGGTAAAATAACGGCTTGTATAATTGAATGAATAATAAAAAGGTCTGTTGAATATTTAGAGTCTTACTAAATATTTAACAGACCTTTTTGACTTTCTAACAAATAATTGGAGTGGATTCCAAAAAGATTATTCCACACCGCAGGCCTTTTTTGCCAGAGCATCAGCCATATCATTGTATTTGTCGCCGGAATGTCCTTTGACTTTACAAAAAGTGATATTTACGTGTTTTTTTGCTTTATTATAAAATTTCTTGTAGGCGATTGTGCCTTCTTTAGTGGCATTCCATTCACCGGTACACCATTTGGCGATTCCCATGTAGTCGTAATAAATAGATAGATATTTTATATTATGGTTTATTGCGTATTTCATTGCTGCCATGGCACCATATATTTCACCGGCAACATTTCGCATTGTGGCAAGGCTTGGATCATTGCCTCTGTCATATAATTTAATTTCTTTGCCGTTATGAAATAAAACGACACCATATCCAAAAATCTTTGTAACTGAGTTAAAGCTTCCGTCAACATAGGCCACAGCTTTTGTGCTACTTGATAAAGGAATATCATTATCTACAGGTTTTTCATTTTCAATAGGAGTAGTGTCATTTTGGTCAAAAGTATTCATATTGAAAATATCCATTTGTTCTCCGTTCCAACCCATATAGTTGTAAGCTTCAGTTTTAGTTTTAAAGCTCTTGTATAAAGCACCCGGATAGCCATTTACACTGGCCTTACATTGATCCCATGTTTCAAAAATTCCGGTAGTTCTTCCAACTTTTACTGCGTAATATTTAGTTGCCATGCAAAATCCCCTTTCTAATATAATATTAAAGCGGTGCCAAATGTAAAAGACACCGCTATGATTTTAAAATGAGTTATTTATTTTAAATTTCGATTCAGCAGTTGTTGTTTCTGCAACAGTTGTAATTTCCTCAGGTTCTTTTTTTAACCAAGGATTGTTCTCTTGTGGATCAGTTGGATCCCAATTTCTGTTTTTGTTTTTCTTTTTAATCTTCTTAATTTTTTTTATTTTTATAAGTGGTTTTTCACCTTTTTGACTATAAATTGTAACAATTGTTCCATCAGGACAATTATCGTATATCCATTTGATGTTTCCAGCTTGTAATCTGACACAACCAAGGGACGCCGGTTTTCCGATTTTGTTATATTCCCAATACTCTAATGAGTCATAAGAGTCGGAAGTGTAAGGAACAGAGTGGAGCATAATCTGTCCGTAAATTCTAACAGCATACTGGGCGTAAGTTCCATCAACCATTAAACGCCAATCATATCTTTGGTATATTGAGTATGTGCCAAGAGGTGTATCTTCAGGATTTAGACCTGTTGAACACCAAAATGTTTTGTATGGTATGGTACATTCACCGTTTTTATCTAATGTGTAAACAGTAACAAAGTTTTCGTCCCTATTAACAGTAATCATGTATGGTAAACGGTCTTTATACTTCTTTCGGTATTTGGCAGTTTTCTTAAGTAGTCTTTTGGCTGCTTTTTTGTTTTTTGAAAGTTTGTGAACTTTCATTTTTGCCGTAGTAGACTCAACTTCTGTAGTAGTTTCCTTTAGATTAAAATTGCCTGTAAATTTATCATTTGCTGTAATTATTTTATTGTTAGAATCATTATCGGCAACATTGTTATTGCTTTCAGGGGCATGCGTAAATGCCAAAAAAAGAGCTACTACAATTATGGTAATAAAGGCTGCAAGCCCTAGTTGTTTTCTATTTCTATTTATCATTAATATTTTCTCCATTTTTTCTTTTGTCAGGATATATTTTATAATTTAATTAAACTAATTGCAATAGAATATATATGGAAAGTGAATATAGTTTGAAAACAGGGAAAATATAGTTTATAATTAAAATCGCGGGTAAGCGCAAAAAGGTATATTAGTTACCTTGTCCCTTAATCTTATTAAAAATTTTTATTTTGGAAGGAGTAAAAAATGGGATACACTAAACAGAAAATTTTAAACATAGCAGAAACTGAGGATGTAGAATTTATCAGACTCCAGTTTACTGACCTTTTTGGAACATTGAAAAATGTGGCTATTACTAAAAGTCAGTTAGCAAAAGCATTAGATAACAAGATAATGTTTGATGGATCATCCATTGAAGGATTCGCAAGAATCGAGGAATCTGACATGTATCTATATCCTGATTATGATACATTCGAAATTTTACCATTTAGACCACATCAGGGAAAAGTTGCAAGACTTATTTGTGACGTTTACAAGCCGGATGGAAAACAGCTTGAAAATGATCCAAGATATATTTTAAAGAAAGTAATTAAAGAAGCAGCAAGCATGGGCTATACATTTAATGTAGGTCCTGAATGTGAATTATTCTTATTCCATACAGATGATAATGGAAATCCAACAACAATTAGTCATGAACATGGAAGTTACTTCGATTTAGGACCAACAGATTTAGGTGAAAATGCACGTAGAGACATGGTTCTTAATTTAGAAGAAATGGGATTTGAAGTTGAAGCATCTCATCACGAGGTAGCCCCTGCTCAGCATGAAATTGATTTTAAATATGGTGAAGCATTAAAAACAGCAGACAGAATTATGACATATAAACTTACTGTAAAAACTATTGCTAAAAGACATGGACTTTATGCTTCATTTATGCCAAAGCCAAAGTATGGCATGTGTGGCTCAGGAATGCATATTAATATGTCTTTATGGGATAGCCATGGAAATAATATTTTTGCAGATGCAAGTGATGAAAATGGATTAAGCAAAGAAGCATACAGTTTCATAGCAGGTATTATGGAACATATGAGTGCAATGTCAGCTATTACAAATCCAATTGTAAACTCATACAAGAGACTTGTGCCGGGATTTGAAGCACCTACATATATTGCATGGTCTGCAACAAACAGAAGCCCACTTATTAGAGTACCGGCTGCAAGAGGAACAGGTACAAGAATTGAACTTAGATGCCCTGACTGTGCTTGTAACCCATATCTTGCATTTGCGGTATGTTTAGCAGCAGGTTTAGATGGAATTAAGAGAAAACTTACACCAAAGGAAAGTGTTCAAAAAGATATTTTCTCAATGACAGATGCAGAAAGAGAAGAGGCTGGTATTAAAAATTTACCAAAGAACCTTTATGAAGCTGTAAGAGAAATGAGAAAATCGCCATTTATGAAAGAGGTACTTGGAGAAGAAGTATACAAAAAATACATTAATGCAAAGGAACAGGAATGGATGGAATATACTTCACAGGTAACAGATTGGGAAATTAACAGATATTTGGACCGCATTTAGTGTAGGAGGCAAAGTTGGCAGGAATTATAGTAGTGTTCCCAAAAAATGAAGACAGCAAGGCTATTCGTAATTTACTTGTGCACAATGGTTATGATAATGTGTTTCATTGTAGCACAGGGGCAAAAGCAATAACTTTGGCAGATTCATTGGGCGAGGGAGTAATTATCAGTGGATTTAGAATGCCAGATATGCCGTACACGGATATTTTGGATTATGTTGAAGGACGATTCGAAATGCTTTTGGTTGCATCAAGACAGAAACTTCTTGAAGATGAAAGAGGAGTGGCAATGGTTGAGATGCCTATAAAAGTTCGAGATTTTCTTAATTCAGTTGAAATGATGCAAAATAATATTTACGCAAAGTTTTCACGAAAAAAGAAATCACCCCCAAAAAGAACAAAAGAAGAGCAAAGCATTGTGGATGAGGCAAAGGCAGTATTAATGGAGCAAAATAATATGTCAGCAAATGAAGCTCACAGATACGTTCAGAAGTCTGCAATGGATAGCGGCAGAACTATGGTAGACACTGCAGAGTCCATTCCGAACATTATGTATAAAGATTAAATTAATTTTATATTTAGGAGGACTGAAAAAAATGTACAAAATTAATGAGAACTATTTAAAATTACCTGGAAGTTATTTATTTTCTAATATTGGAAAAAAAGTAGCTGCTTACAAGGAAGCAAATCCTGATAAGGATGTAATCAGTTTAGGAATAGGTGACGTAACACAGCCACTTTGCCCTGCTGTAATTGACGCTATGCATAAGGCTGTTGATGAAATGGCAAATGCAGAAACATTTCATGGTTATGCACCTGATTTAGGCTATGAATTTTTAAGAAGTGCAATTAGAGATAATGACTACAAGGCAAGAGGTGTTGACATTGCTCTTGATGAAATTTTTGTAAGTGATGGAGCAAAGTCAGATTCAGGAAATATTGGTGATATTTTCTCAGTTGATAATAAAATTGCTGTATGTGATCCGGTTTATCCTGTATACGTAGATACAAATGCAATGGCAGGCAGAACAGGTGATTACATAGCAGAACAGGAAAGATGGAGCAACGTAATTTACATGCCATGTACAAAGGCAACAAATTTTGCACCTGAACTCCCAAAGGAGACACCGGATATTATTTATCTTTGCTTTCCAAATAACCCTACAGGTTCTACAATTACAAAATCACAGCTTCAGGAATGGGTTGATTATGCTAATAAAGTTGGTGCAGTTATTATTTACGATGCAGCTTATGAAGCATACATTTCAGAAGACGATGTGCCTCACACAATTTATGAATGTGATGGAGCAAAAACATGTGCAATTGAACTTAGAAGTTTTTCTAAAAATGCCGGATTTACAGGAACAAGACTTGGCTTCACTGTTATTCCAAAAGAATTAAAATCAAATGGCGTTATGTTAAATTCATTATGGGCAAGAAGACATGGAACAAAATTCAACGGAGCCCCATATATTATTCAAAGAGCAGGAGAAGCTGTTTACTCAGAAGCAGGAAAGGCTCAGACAAAAGAACAGGTTGCTTACTATATGAACAATGCAAAAGTTATTATGGATGGATTAAAGAACGCAGGTTTCTCAGTAAGTGGTGGTGTAAATGCACCATATGTATGGCTTGAAACACCTGATGGAATGTCATCATGGGAGTTCTTTGATCATCTTCTTACAAATGCAAATATAGTTGGTACACCAGGTTCAGGATTTGGACCAAGTGGAGAAGGATACTTTAGACTGACAGCATTTGGTACTTACGAAAATACACTTAAAGCAATTGAAAGAATTAAGAGTTTATAATTTTGAATAATTAAATAGACTAAATATTAAGGGGAGGTAAAAAACTCTCCTAAAAGCAAAACAGCTATGAGCATTGATATGGGCCCATAGCTGTTTCTTTTCGGTGAAAATGGCAAAGGAGCTTTCAGCATCATTAGCCTCAAAAGGACTTATATGTTGCCTAGCTTCTTTTTTCTGTTATAATATAATAGGTGTTTGGCACATCAATATAATAGGTAAATGAGATTTTGCCTAGAAAAACAGAAAGGAGGAGAACATGTTAGGCGGATTATTTAGCAATAAAAGTACCGCAGCAGTATTTGTAGATTACGAACACTGGTATTATGGATACAAAAATATTTTTGCAATGCGTCCAAACGTTGAGGAATGGTACAAGGAACTTAAAGAAGAATATAATGTTAAGTCAATTACATTTTTCGGAGATTTTCATGGAAGTTCCATTGAAAGAGATTTAGAAAGATTAGAAAAGTTATCAAAAAATGTTGTCCATACGGCCAGCACAAAAGATGGTGTGGACAAGGACTTTACAGATTTTATTATTTTGGATGCGATATATCGTGAAGCTGCTAAGAAGAATTCACCAGAAGTATTTATAATATTTACGGGGGATGCACATTTTAATTTAGCAATAAAATATTTAAGAGAGCTTAAGAAAAAAGTTATTGTATATGGTGTAAAACATTCACTTAGCAACAAGCTTAAAGCTTCAGCAAATTCATATGTGGAGATGCCAAGATCAAATCAGGAAAGAAAATATTATTATGACGCAATTTTACAGTCTTTATATATTTTAAAGAAAAGACGCAAAATGGCAACTTATTCAAAAACTGTTGAGAACGTTTCAGCACACAGTGGTGTGTCTAGAGAGCGAATTCAGGCTGCATTAGACGATTTAATGAATAATAAGTATTTGAATATGACTGAAAAGAAATACCATGGTAAAAAGCCAAAAATTCTAGAAGCAGATTGGAACAAATTAAAAGCTGACGGTTTGTGGAAAGAAAAAGCATAGTATTTTATTTGGAAGCAATTTATATGAGAACATTTTATATGAAAAACAATATTTTTATATAATGACAAAAAGCTTAGGTGTTAACAACCTAAGCTTTTCTGTTATAAAAAATCTTTTTGTATAAAATTATAATTCACTGTATCCATAACCGTTGACAATTGCCTCCACAGCCTTGCCGGCTTTACAAAGAGGACAATCATTATGAGTATACGCTTCATAATTTGGAATGTCATCGGCTCTAAACAATGCATCAATTCTATGTCCGTCAATAGAATCAACAGCACTAAAGATAGAAGAAATTCCCTGAAGAATTCCACCGTAGTATTGAATACATTCTATGCTGTTACGAACTGTCTTGCCTGTTGTAGCTGAAGCAAGAAGCAAAAGTACGTTTTTGCCTGCAATTTCAGGTTTCAGATTGTCTCTGAAAATCATCTGACCATTATTGTTAAATTCAGGTGTTACAACATAAATTGTTTTGTGAGCATTCATTGATAAAATTCCTGCTCTGCTTAATTCACTTGCAAGAAATGCACCAATGACTTCACAGCCTTCAATACAGACTATTGTGTCAATAGGCTTGCCCATCACATTGTAGTAATCTTTCATTGCGATGGCTATTCGTTCAGCCTCGTTCTGACGTGTCTTCATGGTTGTCATATCAAGGTAATTGTTAAGGTGTGAATGTGTTGAAACAAAATGTCCCGGAATTACCTTAATTGCGATGTTAGGATCTTTTTTTGCGTAGTATTTAACTATTCTGCTTTGTATCATATAACCGCCTCCTATCTTTTTTAAAATCCGTTCAACAATATAATACTATCTTATTATTTTGTTGACTGATTTTCAAGTGTAGGATTAGTTTTTTTTGACTTAATATCAATAATTTTATTAGCTATAAAAGCTACTAAAATTAATATAAGTTCAGCAACTGTTGCCCAAAGTCTTGAAACTATTGAAATAATTACTGCATACTCTTTTGGCATAATAAGAATTAATCCGGCGATTAAGATGCCTTCTCTTACACCAAGTCCTGAAACAGTAAAAATTGCAAGAATACCGATAATTGCTGATAAACCGTAAATTCCACCAACATATAGCCACTGTGAAAATCCAACGCTAGGGTAAAGTGAAACTACCAAAATGTAGAAACCTGTACCAACGATCAACCAGTTACAAATGAATAGTAGAACAACTTTAATCATTTGTGGGTAAGTTATTGTAATTTCCATATCATCTTTCTTCATTAATTTTCAAAGCTTTGAAAGGAAGAAATTAATGATTTTAGGATTAATGCAAATAAAAAACAGAATAACTAAACCAATAGTTGCCCATTTGTAGTTAGCTAATAATTCATTTGGAAAGAAGAACAGTGAAATTAAGAATAAAAATGCTGCTCCAAGTAGTGTACAAATGTTTTCAAGGAAGAAACATATTGTAACCTTTCGCATTGGAACGCCTTCTTCCTGATATCCCGGAATTCTTGCCGCAAGCATAAATACTTTTCCCGGTATATACTTACCTAAAATTGAGTAAAGATAGCTTGTTACGGCTTTAGTGTATTTAATGCTACATTTATTTAATTTTGTAATGTAGTGCCACAATGAAGCTAATGTAACTTTGTAAGCAAAGTATAGGAATATTGATAAAATAAATATGCCCCAGTTGAATTTGCCCCAGTCGATTTTTTTGATATCATCCCAACTTGTATAAAAATATTTTGCAAGGAATATTGCTACAAGAACTAAAAAAAGTATCTTGCAGATTTTCATTATATTCTTTTTGTTGAATTTATTTGATTTCATTTGTTAAAACTCCTAAAAACTTAATAGCACACGAATAAAGCACATGTAGTAATAAATTACTTTAGTAGGAACTTTGGCTAACTTATCATAATGTTCTTCTGAATATTTTTTGCTATGTTCAGCTAACTTTAATGCAAGTTTGTGGTTCCATTTGCATTTATCACTTGTATCTAATTTTGCAGTTGTTTTCTTTGCTTTTGCAAGGTTAAATTTGAATACAAGAGCACGTTTCTGGCTTCTAACCATGTCTTTGTCACTAATATGTGTTGCGTAAATATCTCCATCAGCAATAGCCTGATTAAGAGCATCATACGCTTTCTGTGAACGAATAACACAGCTTGTGTGCTTTATAGGGTTACCCTTCATTTCTTTAAGCCAAATGTCACCGAAGCTTATGTCGCTACATTCACCAAAGTGATCCTGGCATGTCATACAACTATCTTTTTCAAAGAAATAGGCATTTTTGTAGGAACAAATTGTTTTTGAGTAAGAGAATTCCTTTGTGCTGCCATCATTGTAGATCACACTGGAAATTCCGCGCCAATGTCCTCTTCTGTAGTAAAGACGTTTGGCATTTTCACTTGTAACACCTGACTTTTCCATTGAGAGGGTAGTTGCCTTAGGAGAATGGTTGCCACTACAGTACAAACCAAGTTTAAGAACAATCTTATCTTTGAGTGATTGATCTTTTTTCATTATTGTATCTAAACCTCTTAACATACATGGTGTCATTACAACAGCAACTTTTCCGTCAAAATTTCTAACTACATCAATGTGCTTAAGAATAGGAATGTTCATATAAACACTTGATGAAGCATCTCTGATTTCTTCTTCTGTAGTTGCAATGTATGTTTTGTAAGTTAATTCGCCGTTTTCAAAAGCTGTCTTAGTTACCCAGGCGCCGTCAATTTCTTTGTTCTTTAACATATTGCAAAGAAGAGCAGTAACCATACCGCCTGAAGCTGCGTTGCCACGAATGTCTTCGTTTGTTGAATAACCTTTTTTACAGCCAATGTGAGAACCAATGTATTTATCAGGATTGTTAAAATCTAATAATTTACATTTTTTTTTTGGATTTTTTGTTACATCATCTATAATTTCGCTAATATATTTAATGTTGTTTCTTGAACTTGCTAAAACAGAATCAAGGTTTTTGTTAAGTTTAGCTCTAATATCATCTTCGTGAGAAACAAAGTCCTCAAAACTTTTCTTTAATTCTGATAATTCTAATTTTGAAAAGTCTATTGCGTACTGACCAAGTTCAAACATATCAAGAACTTCCTGATATTTGTGGCTCCAACCAATA
>ERZ856578.8258-NODE-8258-length-10270-cov-6.763759_pt1 | contig 10270 bp, 7 predicted proteins | sample MGYA00514384_ERZ856578 | MGnify/ENA primary metagenome ERZ856578 (study PRJEB29103, sample SAMN06111958) | human gut metagenome | biome: human gut; feature: ankylosing spondylitis patient; material: healthy_person | host: Homo sapiens | place: China:Hangzhou...
TTAGAATATGCTGGTAATTAAAGATTTACACTCGGATATTTCTGATTAGTTTTGGTTGTTCTATGGTTATAAATACAACAGTAAAAAGCTTTATCCCCAATGTTTGTCACACTATTCGGAATATTGATATTGGTGAGTGACTTGCAATACATAAAAGCGCAATCTCCAATATTTGTCACACTATTCGGAATATTGATACAGGTGAGTGATTCACAGCCTCCTAAAGCATTATTTCCAATATGTGTCACGCTATTTGGAATTTTGATGCTGGTGAGTGAGTCACACAACGAAAAAGCGTTATCTCCAATATTTGTCACACTATTCGGAATATTGATATTGGTGAGTGACTTGCAATACCTAAAAGCACTATCTCCAATATTTGTCACACTATTCGGAATATTGATATTGGTGAGTGACTTGCAATACATAAAAGCACAATCTCCAATATTTGTCACACTATTCGGAATATTGATACTGGTGAGTGATTCATCATAATAAAAAGCATAATCTCCAATATGTGTTACACCATTTGGAATGATATAGTTTGTATCTTTTGATCTGTACGCAATAAGTGTAGTTTTATCTTTATTAAACAACACTTGATGTTCATATATAAAGGCTTTTGACTCATTATGCAAGTCACCATTCCAAACGCGAAATGGATTACCATTCATATTAACTACGCTACTTGGGATTATAATTTTAGTGAGTGATTTACAAATATAAAAAGCATCATTTCCAATATTAGTCACACTATCCGGAATACTGATGCTGGTGAGTGAATTACATAACAAAAAAGCACGATCTCCAATTACCTTCACGCCTTCTCTGATATGATATTCACCTTTGATTTCATAAGGTGCCCATAGTAATCTTTTCCAATCCTTGCTATATTTTACACCAAACTCATCTACTACTGCATTTTCAAAATCCTCTTTTGTAACCTCTGTGCTCCACACTACCTCTTCCTTCGGCTTCTCTACTCCGAACAATCTGAAGGAGCACATAGACAAGTCTTTCTTGGCGCTGGCTAAGAGGAACATAGACATAAGGGTTCTTGTTTCCTCGTCTATCAACAAACCTTGCAGGGCTGTCATGGTCTTGCTCTTGCTCAAGTCAAGATAATCGGCAGCAGAGAAGAGGAGACGGTCAGACGCTCCGTACTGGTCGAGCAGGGACGGATTAAGGGAGATGGCTTTTAGCGAGAGGGCAATGGAAGCCAAAGCAAAATCGTCGATGGTTTCGTCGAAGTCGTCGATGGTGCGAAGTGGATGCGAGAAGTCTTTGGTGCCGATAGTCGGCGACTTCTGACCTTTCATCGCCGATACAAACATGCCGTCGTAGTCGACGAGCGTCAGCGTACCGTCGGGGCGCACCATGATATTATCGGGCTTGATGTCGCCATGAGCGAACGACTGCGAGCGAAGCCAAGCCGCCATCTTGCAGAAACGGTAGCAAAGCATCGACATAGCGTGAGTGTCCGTGTAGTTAGCGGCAATATATGTCTCCATCGTCTCGCCCTCAATCCAATCCATCAGCAACACGGGGAACTCTTCGTTCTCACAGTTGCTGTCAACGAAAAGCTCCTTCTCCAGATACTTTACGGAAGTGATATAAGGCGAGTCAACAAACTCAAACTCTTCGGCTATCTGGCGGTAAGCCTCAGCACGTCCTTCCTGCTCCTCTGTGAAGCACTTCAGGGCATAGCACTTCCCTGTCTGCTCGTCCTTCATCTTGAACACGACGGCAAACGCACCGCTGCTACGATACGGTTCACCATATTTATCCAGCACGGGCACCAGATGACTCAGTGTGTCAAGGTTGTCCTTAGCCTCGCGAATGGCAGCGAGATATTCTGATATAAGAGGATATTGCATAAGTTTATAATTATCGCTTTGTTTGATGAATTATTTGTTTTCGTTAGCGTCGTTATTTCATAATATTGCCAACGTGTAGTCGTCGATGTCAATAAGTCTCTTGGTGTGCAATAACTCCATCAATTCCTTAAAGTCGGCTTCAGAGTCTACGCTTCTTAAAAGAGGATAGAGCACATCGTCTGCAAAATTGAAATTCTCCTTTTCTGCTATCTGAAGCATCTGCGAATTGCTCGTTTGTTTCATCCGCAACTCCATCAGTTCACTTTCAAACTCCTCACTTTTCGACAGTTCGTACATCATCAACACATAATGCGATAACGCATCGCTTGCAGCAAACACTACCGACGTGTCGTCAAGGTGGAAGATGCCGGAGCGAAAACCTTCCTCTTCCAACGGGTCTTTGCAACTGACAAGGCGAGGCGGATTGCTAAAGTCTGCCAACCGTGTAAAGCTATGCTCCAGCGTTCCAGTCTGACTGCTATAATGAAAGACGACACTATCGCCGTACGTCATCCATTGGCATTGAGCAGGTTTCGCTGCCCATGCCGCAGCGATGGTTGCGCACGAACCTTCGTTATAGAACTTGTTAAGCAAGATGCCGTCGCCCTCCTTTGCCCGTTCTTCATGCTCATTGTAGAACGCCTCCCAAATGCCGTCCACCCATTCGTCCAACTCTGTGAACGAACTGAGCGGAGCGTCCTTTGGCAGATGCTCTATAAGATACCTCGACCACTCGTTGGCATAGAGTCCGCAGCCTCCTGCTCCGTCCGACACAGCTATGCACTGTGGCGAACAGAACACGGCATCCTCGTTGGGCGTGTGGTCATTAGGTTTGGCTATGCTTATACTTTTACTCATCTCTCTTTTTACTGGTTATTATTAACGAACATACTTGACAGCGTGCCTATCTTCATCATCTTAACAAGGCGTTCCATACCCGTGTTCACGCCCATTGCATGATAGCGTATGTCGGTTTGCTTGTCACCGAAGATGGCTCTCATCTGCTCATTGTAGTTAAGCGGCAACAGACTTGCCATGTTGTATAGCTTTTCGCCATAACCGTTGCCGTTCAGTTCGTCGAGCGAAGCAGGGAAAACCACCGACTCGGTGTGTCCAGGCACTACGTGAATGTTGAAAAGCAGCACATTGCCATCGTTCGTAAACATCGACTTCAACTGATTAGCCAACTGCTGCATCTCGTCATGCGACGCACCGTTATATTCTCCGTCTGTGATGTTTATGATTGTCGGTGGATAGCAGTCCTTGTCGTGGTGTTGTTTCATCCAGTTCTCCAACAGACCTTCTGCACGCTTGAATGCCTTGTTCATGTGGGTCCAGCTGCCATCATGACGTGCCGTCATCCATTGCTTCTTTTCCACCTCCTTTATTGCGATGCCTTTGCGTGTGCGCACTTCTTCCTTAACCGTCTTTTTCATAAACGGATTGTTTCGTATTTCTTCTGGTGTTACGAAGTCGCTACCTTCAAGTGCTCCGTTCCATGCGCTGTAAGCCTCCTGACCGTATCCTATTACGGCAATGTCGAAATAGTGACGTGTTTCGTTGTTCTTCACGCAACGTTCCACAAGTTCGTTTATCTGCGAGTTCACTATTCGTGCCACAGCCTCAGATAGCGTCATGTCTTCTCCATTGAAAGTCGTCAAGCGTTTCATCGACACGCTCTGGTCGACAAGGAAGATGAATGCCGTAGGATGCTCACGGTCAACACGTGCTGTGTAGGCGTTCTTGCTCTGCATCTGCTGAGGCTGACTCGGAATAGGTATACCAAAGTTGCCGATATTGGTGATATACTTCAACGGAATGAAATTCTTTACCAATATTTCTGCTTGATAGAAAGGCTGTTCGTCGGTGTCGAGGTCGAAATGCTTCTTTGCCTTTACGGTCTGGAAGTGAATCTGCTTGAAGTCGTTTAGTGTACCGCCTATTCTTGCTCCGCTTCGTGTTGCGTTGCGGTCGGCATAGCGCGTGTCCTCATCGTATATCACCTCTGGGTCGATTTCCAACAGCACGGGGTTTGATATTCTGCCTTCGTTCATGGCTACATACATCATAGGGTGATTGCTTGTGAAGCTGACGCGAACGTAATGTTCCAGACCTGCCTGCTTGTCGAGCGACCATGACAGCGAACCTGCACCGCCACCGCCTGGCTTGGGGATGTCGATGCCACGCTCCTCGCAGTCTTTCCACGAGTAGAGACCGCCGTTCTTGATGATATTCTCCAAGTTGTCGCGGTCTGTGAAGTGATACAACTTTGTGATGTTATGCTGTTCGAGGAGTTTCTTGAACTCCTCCCAATCGTTTCTTTTGTTCATAACGGTTTCTTGTTTTATAGGTTTAGGATAGCGACGGCATTTGCGGCGCTTCTGTCTGTGTTTTCTTGTCACCGAAAGGATACAGCCCTTCTGCGTATGCCTTTATCAGAAAGGCGTGCGACAATGGTGTCTTCGGATTGTCTATGTCGCAGTTGGTGGTATAGTCAAGCAGCACGATTGTTTTCGTCTTGCTTGCTTCCCTCAACCGCTCTATTATGTTCGCCACCTTGTTTTCGAGCACCCACTTATAAGCAGGCAGATAGATTTGCTTGCGAGCTTCTATATATCCCAATAGCTCGGTGCCGTTCACGCCCTTGCGATGACCGAGTGGTTTTCCGAATCGCCTCACGGTACGCTTTATGTTCTTCATCGTGCCGTTAGCGAACATATTCACGTCCACATCCGCCGATTCAAACACTTTTAGCCCCTGCCATATCCCTTCAACGCACATTGCGGTATAACCCTCGCTGAATGGCACGGGGATTCCGCCATGTGGATAGAACGGACTCAGCTTCACCAACCCGTCTGTAGCTTGGCTTGTGACATCCGCAATCACCGCATCAGGGTATTTCTTTAGTATGTTTTCGCGCTTCCTGCGCTTGGATTCGATTACAACCATGATTCAAAGACTTTTTCACCAAAACGTTGGATTATGTCAGACTTGATTTTGGATGGAATTCTATTGTACCCGCCAAAAGCATAATTTTCAATATATGTTACACTATTAGGAATACTGATTTTGGTGAGTGATTCACAGGCATAAAAAGCACCACATCCAATATCTGTCACACTATCTGGGATATTGATATTAGCGAGTGACCTACAGCACAAAAATGCACAATTTCCAATATTTGTCACACTATTCGGAATATTGATACATGTTAGTGAACTACACGATGAAAAAGTGCTATTTCCAATATTTGTTACACTATTCGGAATATTAATCTTGGTGAGTGATTCACACCTTAAAAAAGCACATTCTCCAATATTTGTCACACTATCTGGAATATTGATTTTGACAAGTGATTTACAGGACTCAAAAGCATAATCTCCAATGTTTGTCACACTATCTGGGATATTGATTTTGACAAGTGATTTGCATGACTCGAATTTATTATTAGTTGATTATCAGTGTTATACGCTCTAAACGGTAGAAAAGTGACTGAATGGATTCTGATTAGATACGAAAAGGTGAATATTTAACGTATTTAACTTTCAATCACATCGGAAATCACTCTAAGCAATATGTAATAATCAGAAGTCTTCCTGTGGCGATTCTTCTTTCTCCCATCCTGCGCTGAACACCTCCGAGCGTGAGCGCAGTCGCGACACAACGAGATCTAAGAGCACTTTGTGTTCGCCTAACGTTTCCATGTCGCAACAAACAGTTACTCGGTCGTCATCGCCTTTATAGAAAAGCGAATTGAGCCTTACGTCCTGGTCGAAAGCAAGCGTATCCATGATGAGTTTCTGCACGCTGCCTGACGCATTGCGCTGACATTCAGCACGCACAGAGTAGTGGAACACCTTGGCTGTACGCTTTTCGAGGAATGTACACAACGGACGGAAAAGGCAATGCGTAATCAACACGCACGCCACCAATACGGTAGCCTCGCAGTAGGCACCCACACCCGAGAGCGTGCCACAGGCTGCCGAGCACCATATCGTAGCAGCAGTGTTCAACCCACGCACGGTGAAGCCGTCTTTCAGAATCAATCCGCCACCCAGAAAGCCAATGCCCGACACTATCTGCGCAGCCACACGCGAGGGATCGCCGCTACCTGTCGTCATCGAATAGGACAACACCGTAAATGCGGCTGCGCCTACTGCAACGAGAATGTTTGTGCGCAGTCCGGCATTGCGCTGGCGGTACTGTCGCTCCACTCCAATCAGTGTACCCATAAGAAAAGCACATCCTATTCTTGTAAGAAATTCAGTAAAGAGAATCATAACTATTTGTTTTTCGGCAAAGTTACGGTCTTTTCCTGTTTTATTATATTAGAGATGTATTAGAGCCGTATTAGAATTCCATTAGAGCCTGTTCTAATGGAATTCTAATACGGCTCTAATAGTTTTCTAACCGACGCTATCGGATTGTGTGAGTAATTTTGCAGCGCGAAACGAAAACAACAACCGATTAAAATTAACTAATTATGTGGAAGACAAAAAAGAAAAACAGTAAGATTGCCTTCAATACCGAGAGGGTACTGATGGCAGCAAAGGTGCCACTCGAGAATGTATACACCCACTTCCAGACTAGATCGCGGGGTCTGACCGACGAGGAGGTGGAGAAGCGTCAGGGGCTGTATGGCATGAACGAGATTGAGCACGAGAAAAAGAAGCGCCCACTGGTGATGCTCGCAAAGGCATTCATCAATCCGTTCGTGGGTGTGCTGACGGTGCTGGTGGCTATTTCGTTCGTCATGGACGTATGGATGGCAGAGCCAGGCGACAAGGATTGGACTTCCATTGTTGTTGTTACAACGATGATTGTGCTGAGTGCACTGCTACGCTTTACACAGGAGTGGAAGGCTAATCGTTCGAGCGAGGCTTTGCAGAAGATGGTGACAAACACGTGCTACGTGGTGCGTGTAGGCACGGCAATCAGAGGCAGAACACTGGGCGAAGAGACAAGCAATGAGGAACTGGTTCCAGGCGATGTGGTGATGCTATCGGCTGGCGACATGATTCCGGCGGATGTGCGCATCATAGAGTCGAAGGACCTATTCGTGAGCCAGTCGAGTTTGACGGGCGAGTCCGACTCGATAGAGAAGTTCGCCACGCTCTCGAAGCCGCGCGAGCACTCGGGCAGCATCGTTGACCTCGATAATATCTGCTTCATGGGCTCTAACGTGGTGAGCGGTTCTGCCAAGGGTATCGTGTTCGCTACGGGCAACCACACCTACCTCGGCACTATAGCGAAGAGCGTGGCGGGACATCGTGCGGCTACGGCGTTCGACCGTGGCATCACGAAGGTGAGTCTGCTGCTCATACGCTTCATGCTCGTAATGGTGCCTATCGTGTTTCTGGTGAACGGCATCACGAAGGGCGACTGGATGGAGGCGTTCATCTTCGCCATATCGGTGGCTGTGGGTCTGACGCCGGAGATGTTGCCTATGATCGTGACGGCGAACCTCTCGAAGGGTGCGCTTGCCATGTCGCGCAAGAAGACTATCGTGAAGGACCTTAACGCCATTCAGAACTTCGGCGCGATGAATATTCTCTGCACCGACAAGACGGGCACGCTGACGCAGGACCACATCGTGTTGGAGCGACACGTGAACGTGGATGGCACGGAGGACAAGGCAAACCGCATTCTGCGCCACGCTTACTTCAATAGCTACTTCCAAACAGGACTGAATAACCTCATGGACCGTGCCATTCTCTCGCACGTGAAGGAGCTGGGACTGGAGTCGCTGAGCCGTTCGTACAAGAAGGTGGACGAGATACCGTTCGACTTCCAACGCCGCCGTATGTCGGTAGTGGTGGAGGACCTCAGCGGCAAGCGACAAATCATCACAAAGGGCGCTGTGGAGGAGATGCTCGGCGTGTGCTCTCATGCCGAGTTCGACGGCAAGGTGCTGCCGCTGACAAAGGAGATGCGTGCGAAAGCGCTGCGCTTCGTGAAGGAGATGAACGAGCTGGGTATGCGCGTGCTGGCTTTGGCGCAGAAGAGTTTCTTGAGCAAGGAGAACAACTTTGCCATCGAGGACGAGAAGGACATGGTGCTCATCGGCTATCTCGCCTTCCTCGACCCACCAAAGGAGTCGGCTTCGCAAGCCATAAAGCAGCTGCACGAGCACGGCGTAGAGGTGAAGGTGCTCTCGGGCGACAACGACGCTGTGGTGAAGTCGATAGCGCGACAGGTGGGCATCGACACGGCTAACGCCACGACCGGACCCGAACTGGAGGTGATGAGCCAGGAGGCGAAGACGCAAATGGTGGAGAAGTGCAGCATCTTCTCTAAGCTGACACCAATGCAGAAGGCTGAAATCATACAGCTCTTGCAGAAGAACCAGAACACAGTGGGCTTCCTCGGCGACGGCATCAACGACGCTGCAGCACTGCGCGAGTCGGACATCGGCATATCGGTAGACTCGGCTGTGGACATAGCAAAGGAGAGTGCCGACATCATCCTGTTGGAGAAAGACCTGATGGTGCTGGAGAACGGTGTGCTCGAAGGTCGCAAGACGTTCGGCAACATTGTGAAGTACGTGAAGATGACCGCCAGCTCCAACTTCGGCAATATGTTCAGCGTGCTGGCAGCGAGCGCCTTCCTGCCCTTCCTGCCCATGCTACCTATCCATCTGCTCATACAGAACCTGCTCTACGACATCTCGCAGACCACCATTCCGTTCGACCGCATGGACAGCGAGTATCTGCGCCGTCCGCGCATCTGGGATTCGGGCGACTTGAGCCGCTTCATGATATGGATTGGTCCGATCAGTTCGATATTCGACATCGCTACTTATCTAGTGATGTGGTGGGTGTTCAAGTGTCAGGGTCCGGACATGGAGTCGCTGTTCCAGTCGGGCTGGTTCGTAGAGGGCTTGCTCTCGCAGACACTCATCGTACACATGATACGCACACGCAAGGTGCCGTTCGTGCAGAGTTCGGCTTCGTGGCCCGTAATGCTCATGACGTTCTCTATCATGGCTGTGGGCATCTGCATACCGTTCACACCGTTCGGCAGTTCGATTGGTCTCACGCCGCTCCCATTGTCTTACTTCCCGTGGCTCGTCGGCATATTGCTCGCCTACTGCGTGCTCACGCAGTGGCTCAAGACGCTGTACATCCACGTGTTCAAGCGCTGGCTATAATAGGAGGAGGGTGTGCAAAACACAAAACATCAGAAATGAAACGTATTCTTATTATTATAAGCAGCTTCTTCCCCTGCCTTTGCGCTGCACAAACCTTTTCGGGCGAATACACCGCAGAATGGCAGTGGGACATGAAGCGCAAGACCAACTGGGTGAACCTGCTGCGCCTGAACATGGACATACAGCTCTTCGACGGCAAGGGCACCATTGAGGCCTCAATTCTACACATCGCTAAGATCAACGATAGAATAGCCGACGACTGGCAGACATTCTCGAACATAGAGGAGGACAACCGCGTTGCCACCCTCGCCGTACTGGGCTACATGCACGAGTGGCAGGCGGCGCATCTGTTCGTAGGCGTGAGGAACGTGAACGAGGACTTCTTCACGTCCGACGTAACGTCGCTATTCACCAACAGTTCGTGCGGCATCTTCCCCACCATCGCCGCAAGCTATCCCATAGCCAACTATCCGCTCTCGGGGCTTACCGTCTATTTCGATGTGTCGAAGGGCAACTGGCTTTTCAAGAACAGTCTGTACAACGGCGCAGGCTACAACGGATGGAAGCGCAAGGACAACCCGTTCGTGGTGCACCCGAAGCGAGACGGAGTGTTCAACATCTCGCAACTGGAGTATGCCAACCGCGGTGCGCACTACTTCGCTGGCGTAGCTGTACACTCGCGGCAATATCCTGTGCAGGAGGATGGCGAGATGGTGTCTGCTGACAAGGCGCTGCGCAAGACTACCTGCGCATGGTGGGTGTACGGCGAACAGCCGGTATGGTCGTCAGCCGAGCGCAGCGTGACGTGCATGGCGCAATACTCTGAGAACACCTGTCACCAAAGTGCCTGCTACAGATACGCCGAGGCGGGCTGCGCATACACAGACAGCCTCAACCTGTGCGGCGCAACCGTTCAATGCGCCCGATTCAAGCAGGGCACAGAGTGCTCCGTTGAACTGACATACCGCCGCCAACTGAACCGACACATCGCTCTGCAGCCCTCGTTCCAATACATCAACAACAAGGTAGGTAGCTTCACTGTGCTCAGCGCACGTCTGTGCTGCAGTTTCTGACCAATTAGGAGAGTTAATTAACTTTCCTACCATACTAACACAGTCTACATAAATTCTTGCTAATTATAGCTGCAATTCTGCCGTTTAATTATAGAAAGTACGTATTTTTTATAAGTGATTGAGAATGAGATAAGTTTTTATCTCATAAAAAGAAGAGGTTACGAATTAGA
>ERZ856578.8261-NODE-8261-length-10268-cov-74.154450_pt1 | contig 10268 bp, 6 predicted proteins | sample MGYA00514384_ERZ856578 | MGnify/ENA primary metagenome ERZ856578 (study PRJEB29103, sample SAMN06111958) | human gut metagenome | biome: human gut; feature: ankylosing spondylitis patient; material: healthy_person | host: Homo sapiens | place: China:Hangzhou...
AAAATCGTTTCCATGCTTCCTATGGCACACATGTACGGATTGGCTTTTGAATTCCTTTATGAGTTCTCCGTAGGTTGCCACATCTACTTCCTCACCCGTATGCCAAGCCCTAAGATTATCTTCCAGGCTTTTGAAGAAGTGAAACCCAGTCTGATTGTTGCCGTACCACTCATCATCGAAAAGATAATCAAGAAAAGCGTACTTCCGAAGTTGGAAACTCCGGCGATGAAGATATTGCTGAAAGTGCCTATTATCAATGACAAGATAAAGGCAACAGTGCGCGAAGAGATGATTAAGGCATTTGGCGGAAACTTCAAGGCAGTCATCGTAGGAGGTGCAGCGTTCAATCAGGAAGTGGAACAATTCTTGAAAATGATTGATTTCCCTTATACAGTTGGATATGGAATGACAGAATGTGGCCCGATTATCTGCTACGAAGATTGGAGAAAGTTCAAACCGGGTTCTTGCGGAAAGGCTGTGCCACGGATGGATGTACGGGTATTGTCATCTGATCCCGAAAATATCGTTGGTGAAATCGTATGTAAGGGCCCGAATGTGATGCTGGGCTATTACAAAAACGAAGAAGCCACTCAAGAAGTCATCGACAAGGACGGTTGGTTGCATACCGGCGACTTGGCTTTGATGGATGAAGAAGGTAATGTTACAATCAAAGGACGTAGCAAGAACCTGTTATTGAGCTCCAGCGGACAGAATATCTATCCGGAAGAAATTGAAGATAAGTTGAACAACCTGCCATACGTGGCTGAAAGCATTATCGTTCAGCAAAACGAGAAACTTGTCGGACTTGTTTATCCCGACTTTGACGATGCGTTCGCCCACGGCCTGAAGACTGAAGACATCGAACAAGTAATGGAAGAAAACCGCGTGACACTGAACACTATGTTACCGGCATACAGCCAAATATCCAAGATGAAAATCTATCCGGAAGAATTTGAAAAGACACCGAAGAAGAGCATCAAGCGTTATTTGTATCAGGAGGCAAAAGGCTGATAGATTGTCAACTGCATAGAGAAAGATATAACTTAAACCGAAAAAGAGAAAGGAATGAAGATAAAAAAAACAATACTCACGGCAGCTATACTAATGGCTGCCGTTTCTTTACCGGCACAGAACAAGAGTGCAGGGATCAATATATCCATCTGGAAAGATATATGCACGCAACCGCATGACAGTACACAGACGACCTATGTAAACATCGGCCTCCTGTCTACCATGAACCGTCTGAACGGTGTGGGTATCAACGCATTGGGAAGCGTGGTTCATGGTGACATGAACGGAGTACAAATCACCGGATTAGCCAACTTGGCAGGGGGTACTATGCGAGGCGTTCAGCTGGCTGGTATCAGTAATATCAGCGGCGATAACACCGTAGGGCTTTCTGCTGCCGGATTGGTAAATATCACCGGCGACAAAGCACAGGGAGTAGTCATATCCGGGCTAACAAGCATCGGAGGAGACAACAACTCGGGATTAATGATTAGTGGTTTCATGAATGTGACGGGCAATATGGCTTCGGGCTTACACTTTTCCGGAGTAGCAAATATCACCGGACAGAGCTTCGGTGGTCTGATGGCTTCGGGACTTTTAAATGTAGTAGGCGAACACATGAACGGTTTGCAGATAGCAGGAATTGCCAATATAACCGCATCAAAGCTGAATGGAGTGCAAGTAGCATTATGCAACTACGCAACGAAAGCGCGCGGACTTCAAATTGGTCTTGTCAATTACTACAAAGAAGATATGAAAGGTTTCCAACTTGGTTTGGTGAATGCAAATCCTGACACAAGAGTGCAAATGATGGTATACGGTGGAAACGCAACGCCTGCCAATATCGGGGTACGGTTCAAGAACCAGTTGTTTTATACCATATTGGGAGTGGGGTCCATGTATCAGGGATTGAATGATAAGTTTTCGGCCAGCGCATCCTATCGTGCCGGTCTGTCTTTCCCCCTTTACAAGGGGTTATCCATCAGCGGAGACCTCGGATATCAGCATATCGAGGCTTTTGACAACAAAGATGAGGTCATCCCGAAACGCCTGTACGCATTGCAGGCACGTGCAAATCTGGAATATCAATTTACCAAGAAGTTCGGCATCTTTGCAACAGGTGGATATGGGGTAACCAGATTCTATAATAAATCGAGCAATTACGATAAGGGAGCTATTATCGAAGCGGGTATTGTTCTTTTCTAAACTTATTCACCACAGAGGACACGGAGGACACAGAGGTTTACTATTTTTTATTCACTATAGAGTAACACAGAGTCTCATGTATTTAGAATCGTATTTATCGCTCTGTTTTACTTGCAGAAAGAAAAAAACTCTGTGTCCTCTGCGTCCTCTGTGGTGAATAAATTCAGAAACGTGCAACTTTGAGCATACTGATTACTTATTATACCTTTTCTTTAATCAAACCAGTACGATAAGCAACGAGCAATTTCTTCAAATCCTGTATTTGAGTCACCAGTTCTTTTCCTTTATCGGTATCTTTCACCATCATCCGTTGCGAATTGAATTCCAAGACAAAGTTGGTAGATTTGATATCAAGTCCCTCTTCTATGGCTTTCTGACGAGACTGGAACGGCTCGTGCTGCACAAGCTGCATACCATGAGAGTGATAAACAAGCGTATATCCCGCAATTCCCGTTTCCGGCTGATAAGCTTTTGAGAATCCGCCATCAATAACGAAAAGCTTGCCATTGGCTTTCATTGGCTGTTCTCCCTGAATTGTTTTCACAGGCACATGCCCGTTGATGATATGCGAGTGAGGGCCGGAAGCTCCAAACTCTGCCAAAATCTGATCGCAGACATCTTCCCGGTTACGCAATGTATAATAATAACCTTTCTTCTCTTTATGCAATTCTTTATCTTCTACGAAATAACGCTCAAAGGTCGCCATCTTATCCTTATCGAACAAGGGAGCTTCCGGACCACACCACATATACCAAATGTAATCCATAGCAAATTCCTTATCTTCCTCCCCTTCTTCATCGAAGTACGCAGTACGAATCAGTTGATCGGCTTTATCCAGCAATTTACGCCCCCAATATTCCTTACCACGTATTTTGACATGCTTAAAGCTGCCATCCTCATTCAGAGGAACAGAAGCGTGATAAAGAAGATTCGAATTTGAAACCAGATACATTCCGCCGTATGTAAACAGGCAACGCATGTGTTTCTTCAGCTTTTCACTATTCATAAATGAATAATGAATCTTTTCTACCAATTCGCGTTCTTCTTCCGTCAACCGGTAAGGATCGGCAGGATCTACGGTCGGGAAGTTGGTATCGCGCAAAGCATATTCTTTTCCTTCGTATACAAAGATGCCACGCTCAAAATCAATCTTTTCCAGCAGTTTACGGTTGGTCATCCCAAACTCCGGACGACGGTCGATAATTTCGGCTTCCAGCTTAAACTGGATAATGGTAATGGCTTTATGCATTTGAGTTATCAAGCGCAGAGTCTTCTCATTATAATGAGCGTCGGCAAAATTCATCTTCGGCATGAAGATGGTGCAAGGATCATCGGCATACGTATCCATTGCAAAAGTAGCCAATGGAAGCAGATTGATTCCGTATCCGTCTTCAAGCGTGCCCAGGTTGCCGTAGCGCATGGACATACGTATCACGTTGGCAATACAGCTGTCGTTACCGGAAGCTGCCCCCATCCAGAGAATATCATGATTTCCCCATTGAATATCGAAGTTATGGTAATTGCACAACGTATCCATGATGATATGCGCGCCAGGACCACGGTCGTAAATATCGCCTACGATATGAAGAGAGTCAATAGTCAGACGCTGAATCAGATTGCACATAGCGATAATGAAATCGTCGGCACGCTTGGTAGTGATAATCGTGCTGATAATTACATTGATATAAGCATGCTTGTTCGGCTCGATGGAAGATTCGTGCAATAATTCCTGAATAATATAAGAGAACTCGGCAGGCAGCGATTTACGAACCTTCGAACGGGTATATTTGGAAGATACATTCTGACAGACCTTCACCAGTTGGTTCAGGGTAATCAGATACCAATCATCCAGATCCTTTTCACGGGCTTTCACTAATTGAAGTTTCTCTTCGGGATAGTAAATCAACGTGCAGATTTCTTTCTTTTCAGCCTCGCGGAGAGTGTTGCCGAATATTTCATTTACTTTACGTTTTACCGCACCTGAAGCATTTTTCAGTACGTGCTGAAAAGCCTCGTATTCTCCATGAATGTCAGTCAGGAAATGCTCTGTCCCTTTAGGTAGATTTAAGATAGCCTCCAGATTGATTATTTCCGTACTAGCATCGGCAATCGTAGGAAAACTTCGGGAAAGCAGTTGCAGGTAACGGAGATCGCCCACAATGCTTTCAGGAGTTATGTTACTTTGAGCAGTCATTTTATTTACTATTTTACTATTTACAATTTACTAGTTACTAATTACGATTCAGCAATGTACCATTCTCAATTTAACAAGAACATCAACAACACTTGGGCGATAATTACCCGCAAGAACATACATAGCGGATAAACAGTCGCATAGGCTACGGATGGGTTGTCGCCGGGGATTGTATCGTTTACATAGTTCAGTGCCATCGGATTTGCCATACTTCCGCACAACATACCGGATACAGAACCGAAATCGATCTTCATCATCTTGAAGGCCACGAATCCAACCAACACTGTTGGAATGATAGTCAATCCGGCTCCCAAACCAATCCATAATAAGCCTTCCGGACGGAATACGGTATCGAAAAAGTGAGCTCCCGCATCCAGTCCCAGACAGGCAAGGTACATGGAAAGTCCCAAGGCACGCAACATCAGGTTCGCGCTACGGGTGGTATAGGTAATCATGTGTATCCGTGGTCCAAAAGTACCCAGAAGGATACCGACAATGATCGGTCCGCCCGCTAATCCCAACTTCACAGGAGTACTGACACCCGGAAAAGAGAAAGGAATAGCCCCCAGTGCCAAACCAAGCACGATACCGATAAATATAACAACCAGATTGGGTTCTTTCAGGCTTTTCACGGCATTTCCCAATACTTTCTCCACATTCTGGATAGCAGCAGCCTCGCCCACTACTGTCAGGCGGTCGCCCAACTGAAGTATCAATCCCGGAGTAGCAAGCAGTTGCACCCCCGACCGGTAAACACGGCTGATGTTAATACCGTAATGGTTTCTCAACCGGAGTGCACCGAGTTTCTTACCATTCAGTTCGGGACGGGTAACAACGATACGCTGCGAGATCAATTCGCTGTCAATCGCATTCCAGTCAATGTCCTCTTTATTCCAATCCGTATTTTCCTGTTCACCAAAAAGCACTGTCAGGGCCAAAGCGTCTTTTTCCGCAGTTATCACCAGCAGACGGTCGCCTTCTTTCAAAATCTTGTCTGAAGTCGGAATACTGACATGTCCGTCACGCCACAAACGGGATATGACAAACTTTGGGTAACTCATACGAGCTATATCCTTGATACTTTTATTGAAAATAGCAGGATTGTGTACTTGAAACGCTGCAATATAAGTTTTGTTCGCATCGTCTTTCTCTTTTATCTCCAAGTCTTCTTTGCAGACCAATACTTTGCGGATTAATAAAACGGCAAGGATTACGCCGACTACTCCCATCGGATAGGCCACCGCACATCCTAAAGCAGGCGTACTGCTGTTTATTCCCATCTGTTTCAGAGTTTGTTGCGCAGCTCCCAATGCCGGAGTGTTTGTCGTTGCTCCACAAAGGATGCCCACCATATCAGGAAGAGAGACACCCGTTGCATAACTAGCCACCACCGTCAACAACGTTCCCAGTAGAACTACTCCCAACGCCAACATATTCAACGTTACCCCTCCTTTACGGAAAGAGCTAAAAAAACCGGGACCGACTTGTAGCCCAAGGGAATAAACGAAAATGACCAGTCCGAAACTTTCTGCGTAGTTTAACATCTGCGGATCGACCGAAAGCCCGAGATGGCCGGCCAGGATACCCGCGAAAAAAACAAAAGTGACTCCCAGGGAAACTCCCCAGAAATGCACTCTTCCCAAGCCCAAACCAATGGCAGAAATCAGTGAAAGTACCACAACAGCCTGTAAGGCAGAATGTTCGATGAATAGACTATATAACCACTCCATGTATATAAAAACTAATAGGGCGCAAAGATAAAAACTATTTAGTCCGGTTCAAAACTTTTAAGCTTTCATTTCGCGCCCCAATTATACCCTGATTCATATATCCTGAAATCTTATTGATTACCCTTTCACACTGTTACCTGTTATTTTGTTCTTAATACCTATTATATTTCTATCTTAACAATCTTATCCTTTCTCTTTTTACCCGCATCTTGTTATCCTTCCAACGATGCTTTTTTACCTGTTTCTTCCTTTACGCTTACCTATTTCTTTATCTTTTTCTAATTTCTTTATCTCTCCTAATTTCTTAACCTTTTCTTATTTCTTCCTGCTTCACGCTTCATCTTGCTTCACGTCTCATCTTTTCCCTTGAAACTCCACAAAGTTATTTCGTCCGTCCAGATAACCGCTCAATCTGTTTCCACCGATATATACATCATCCAGGTATGAAACATCATTCGGTCCGTATGACATACGAATGGAAGTCTGTGCATAATTTTCCCAACTCCAACGGAAATTATATTCATATTGATCGACTGCTCCATTAGGATATTCCACCCGTATATAGTCGATTCCGGTACGGTCTAAAAAGAAGTCCAGTTCCTGACGGCAATAGTTACCGTCCATGTCGCGGTAGAAACTAACCCAGGTACGGCTACATAAATCAGCCGAACGGTTATAGTACCCTGCACCATTATTATCATCATCATAGAAACTATCTATTTCCACTTCGCAAGAGGTAAAACTTACCATCAATATAGCCATCAACGCCAAACCGAAGTATTTAAATGTGCTCGTTTTCATATTCCTTTATTTTTAATGGTTCTCTAATTATTATATATCATTTATCTTTCGATAGAACAAAAGTAGAGAATGAATTTTCCCCATGAAACTGAAAACTCCTACTTATCGGGAGGAAATTGCCTAAATCTAGGAGTAAATCCCTCCGGTGAAGTCTATTTCAAAGAATTCTTGTATCTTTGCCTCCCACTAACAACACATGAAATTATCCGTCGCATGAAGTCTATCAAATCACATATCACCCAATTATTGAAGTCCCTCAATGAGGGAGTATTCGAAAAAGAGCATACCATCGCACTGTCTTTACTATCCGCCATGGCAGGGGAAAGTATCTTTCTGCTGGGCCCTCCGGGAGTAGCTAAAAGTTTGGTAGCACGCAGGCTCAAACTGGCATTTAAAGACGCAGATGCTTTTGAGTATCTGATGTCCCGCTTCAGTACACCGGACGAAATATTCGGCCCCGTCTCCATTTCAAAATTGAAGGATGAAGATACGTACGAACGCATCACAAAAGGATACCTGCCGACAGCATCAATCGTCTTTCTGGATGAAATATGGAAGGCCGGCCCTGCTATCCAAAATTCCCTTTTGACGGTAATCAATGAAAAGATATACCGCAACGGACAATTTACGGTGCGTGTACCCCTGAAAGCATTAATTGCCGCTTCCAACGAACTGCCGGCAAAAGGTGAAGGACTGGAAGCCTTATACGACCGTTTCCTGATCCGTCAGTTTGTCGGATGTATCGAACAGGAATATGCGTTCGATCAGATGATTTCTTCTACACGGGAGATAGAACCTGAAATCCCGGAAAAACTCCAGGTGAACGATGAATTATACAACCAGATACAAGCTGAAAGCGAAAAAGTAGGTATTCACTATACTATCTTCGAGCTGATTCACAATATCAAACGAGAAATTGAACAATATAACACAGGACGGGATGAAAACACCCCTCCCATCTATGTATCCGACCGCCGCTGGAAGAAAATAGTAGGTCTGCTCCGCACATCAGCCTATCTAAATGAATCTCCGGGAATTCATTTCTCCGACTGCCTGTTGATGAGCGCCTGCCTATGGGATGAAATTTCGCAGCTCCCCATTATAGAAGAGATTGTAGAACAGTCGATAGCACGAGGCATCAACACCTATCTGTTAGGAGAAAAACGGCTGGAACAAAAACTGGACACACTGAAAGAAAACATGAAGTCCGAACACAGCCTGCGTGAACTTAGCGATCCGGGAATTCAGGTAGTAGACACCTTCTATCATCGCATAGAAGGTTATCACATTGCCGGAAATCTACTCATTTTTGCTTCCGATTACCAGTCTTTGAAGAAAGACAGCAACCGGCTATTTTATATCCAACAGGATAAATTCCGTCCGGTCAACAAAATCCTGAAAGCCTACGATTTTGTAAAGAACAGAAATATCGCGCAAAAGAATATCTATTCCCTCCGAAAAGGAAGACGGTCAGTTTTCGTCAACAATCAGGAATATCCGTTACTATGTTATGACAATTGTGATCCTTTGCCTGCACAACAGGATGGCAACACTCCGTTCGAATTTACATTGCAGGAAGTGATCGACTTGCTGCATCAAATGGAAGTGGAATATAAAACAATCTCCGAACGGGAAACAGCATATACAAAGGAGCATCTTTTCTTAAGCTCATCGCAAAAAAGCAAGATCAAACGAATTTTAGGAGAGACTGCACATATCATAGAGAATTACCGGAACGAACTCCGCATCATCGCTCATGCCCATGAACAAGAGAACAGAGAGTATTAGGCTCAAACACCTGCAAGACATTTATTATGAGAAATTACAGGGAATAGCCTACGATGTGTACGACGAACAACTGCACAACCTGATTATCCGTCCCGAAGAACTGGATGCGGATATTCACCGGTATTTTCGTCACACGCAACCCTCCCTGCAAGATTTCTACTCCCACTACGCGTCGCAATGGGAATACTTTCATGAAATGGATGAAGCATCCGACACCAAGTTTCTCCAATTCCTGAAAAACAGCGCCTACCCGTTCTCGATGAAATATCACCTGGTAGACCTCAACGTAAAATACTACCTCCAGCGTTTTGACGCAATCAGCCCGCGCTCTAAAGAATGGAAAGCGTTGCGGACTCTCTTCTTCGACAAATGGCACACACTGCTCTCGAACAACGAGTTCAACTATCAGATGGAACATATCGAGCGGCTTTGTGATGATTTCTACCGTCTTCAGCTATCACTTGCCAAAAACCTTCCGGTGCGTGGCGGCTCACGCCTCGTCTGGTTACTCCGCAACCATAAACAGATAGCAGAACAGATTTTAGAATACGAAGAAACGATCAAACGAAATCCCGTTATCCGTGAACTGGTAGAAATCTTGGGCAAGAAACACCAAAGCAGCCGGAAACGTTTCAAAATGACTGCCGGTATTCATCGGGAACAAATTATATCTCATGCCACCCGAAGCGATATTACAGGTATTTGCGAAGGAAACGACTTAAACAGCCTTCTTCCCTTGGAATATTGCTATCTGGCCGAAAAAAGTCTGCAACCCATTTTCTTTGAGCGTTTCATTGAGAAGAGATTGCAAGTCATCGACTATCAATCACACGAAAAGCAAACCATCAACGACAAGAAAACAATAGGGAACGAAGTTTCCGAAGAAGCCGAAGGTCCTTTCATTGTTTGTCTGGACACTTCCGGTTCCATGGCAGGCGAACGGGAAAGAATCGCGAAATCCACCCTACTTGCCATTGCCGAACTGACGGAAGTGCAACACCGAAAATGTTACGTCATCCTGTTTTCCGATGATATCGAGTGCATTGAAATCACAGATTTAGGCAGCAGTTTCGATCGCCTGGTCGATTTCTTATGCCAATCCTTTCATGGCGGAACTGATATGGAACCTGTTATTACACATGCTTTGCGAAAGATCAGCGAAGAAGGATATATGGAAGCGGACATTATTACCGTATCGGACTTTGAGATGCGTCCTGTCGATCAACTACTATCCCGAACCATCGAACACGCAAAAGCGAAACAGACAAAAATGTACGCTATTTCTTTAGGTGGCAAGAGTGCCGAGACCAGCTATCTGAAATTATGTGATAAATATTGGGAATATAGCATTCAAAACGCCGAAAGTCTTAATAAAAATAGAATTGAAGAATCAAATATTTAATCAATGTTATAAAACATCTCTTTTTTCTTGTTTTATTTGCAAATTCGACAGAAGTCCGTATATTTGTACTGTGTTTTTCATAGTATTAGATTTAAGGTTAACAAAAGATTGGCTGTCTGGGATAGATAGCCTTTTTTTA
>ERZ856578.8263-NODE-8263-length-10267-cov-3.851325_pt1 | contig 10267 bp, 8 predicted proteins | sample MGYA00514384_ERZ856578 | MGnify/ENA primary metagenome ERZ856578 (study PRJEB29103, sample SAMN06111958) | human gut metagenome | biome: human gut; feature: ankylosing spondylitis patient; material: healthy_person | host: Homo sapiens | place: China:Hangzhou...
CACCAGGCGGCGCCGCGCAACCGAAAGCGCCCGATGATCGGCCGGAAAATGGATGTTGTCGAGCGCATACCGGCGGGTGCAGAGCTGATGCGCCTGCCGCAGGGAAAAGGGAAGGGGATCATCGTCCAGCTCATTGCCCAGCGCCAGGAGGGTATTGGCCACCACGGTTTCGATCACCCGGGAGGTCAGGCCCTCGGTCTGCGGGTAGATCGGGCGGATCCGGGCTCCCCCCTCGGCCGGCTCGATGAGGGGCGATGCCATTTCCGCCCTCCGGAACCCGCCGGTCACCGTGCCGAAGAAGAGATAGTCCTCCCCTTTCTTGATCTTGGCGGCTGCATATTTATTGTTGAACAGGGTGACATGGAGCAGGCTCACTCCGTCCGAGGCGGTGAACCGGTACAGGGACAGGCCCCTGCGCACCCGATGCTCCTGTGGAGCCGCCATGGCGGTGGCGCGGATGCAGCAAGGCTCGCCCACCGGTGCGGAGGCGATGGGGACAATGGCGGTCCAGTCTTCGTATTGCCGGGGATAATGCCGCAGCAGGGTACCGGCCGTCGTCACGCCGAGACGGGCAAACTGCGCCGCCCGCCGCTCGCCCACTCCCTTGAGGAACTGGACGGGGGTGTCCATATGGATTTCCATGGCCGGTGCCTCCTCTTCTCTTGATCAAATCGGCGTGCGCGTGTATACTGGGACAAAAAGGGGGGGATCGGGATGCTGCAGAAGCCACCGCGGCTGAAGGCCGGCGATACCGTGGCAGCCGTCAGCCCCTGCCACGGCTGGGCGGGGGACGCCTCCATCATCTGGCGGTACGAGCTGGGCGTCCGAAGACTCCGGGAAGCTTTCTCGCTGCGGGTGATACCGGCACCTCATGCACTGAAGGGTTCGGACTATCTGCGCCGTCACCCGGAGGCGCGGGCGGAGGATCTGTTGTGGGCCTTCGAGAACCCGGAAGTCCGGGGGATCCTCGCCAACGTCGGAGGCAACGACAGCCACCGCCTGCTGCCCTATCTACATGAGGAAACGGTCCGGCGGAACCCCAAGGTGTTCATGGGGTATTCCGATGTCCTCAACCTTCATCTGTTTTGCCGCCGGGCGGGGCTATCCACGTTTTACGGCCCCAACCTCCTCTCCCCCCTGGCCGATCCCCAGGGCCTGCATCCCGACACCGTCCGCTGGTTCCGCCGGACGCTGATGGAGGGGGCTGCGGGGCCGGTAGAGGTGCCCGGAAGCTGGACCTGCCGCCCGCCCATTTACGAGAATCCGGAGGATGTCCGCCCCTATGCGCCCTGCCCCGGTTACGAACTGATCCAGGGAGAGGGGCGGGCCGAGGGGGCCCTGCTCGGCGGGCACACCGGCCTGATGGAGCTGGACGGCACACCCTTGGCACCGAAGGCGGAGGACTGGGCCGGCGCGATCCTCTTCCTCGAGGATATCCCCTCCTTCTTTTCGCCGGGCCAGCTGGATGCTTTTCTGGACTGGCTGGGGAAAAGCGGGGCACTGGAGCGGCTGCGGGGTATCGTGATCGGGCGGATCGGTGAAAAACGCGGGTTTGAGGAGCACGCCGCGCGGATCCGCCGGACGGTGGGAGAGGAATACGGACGTCCCCATCTACCGGTTTTATATGGTTTGCCGTTTGGGCATATCTCTCCGCAATGCCCGATGCCCTATGGCGTACAGGCCCGGATCGACTGCGACGCCCGGGCGTTCTCGTTTCTGGAGGCAGGGGTGCTGTAAGCCCTCCATCCACTGCGGGCGGGGCAGGCCCTGAACCCGCCCCCTTTTCGCAAACAGGGCGGGCCCGCGGCGCCGCACGGCGCACGCATGGGCTCGCCCCTGCGGTTTTTGGGCCGAACCGGCCCCTTATTCGATGGAAATGAAGTAGTAATACACCGGCTGTCCCCCGTCGACCAGGGTGATGTCCACGTTGTCGCCCGCCTTGGCGGTGATGGCATCCCGGACGGCCTCGGCGTCTTCCTCGGTCATCCCCTCGCCATACATGAGGGTGATGAACGCGACCTCCCGGCCCGAGATGCGGCGGGAATTGATCATGCTCTTGGCCAGTTTGACGGCAGCGTGATGGATATCGGTATCCGTAAACATCAGCTTGCCGTTTTCCAGCGCGAGGATTTCGCCCTCTTTGATCGAGTGGTTATCGAAATCGCTGTCCCGTGCGGCAAAGGTGACGGAACCGGTGGACACATTGTCGGCCGCCTTCATCATCACGGTCAGGTTCTCTTCCACACCCGCGTCGGCGTCAAAGCTCAGCAGGGCGGCGACACCCTGGGGGATGGTGCGGGTCTGGAGCACATGCACCTTGCGGTCGGCAAGCGGGACGGCCTGTTCCGCCGCGAGGATGATGTTTTTGTTGTTCGGGAGCACATACACCACCTTGGCGGGAGTCGCCTGGATGGCGTTCAGGATGTCGTCGGTGGAGGGGTTCATGGTCTGGCCGCCCGAGACAACCTGGCTGCAGCCGAGATCCTGGAACAGGGTGCGGAGGCCCTCCCCCGCGGCAACGGCGACAAAGCCGTATTCCTCCTCCGGCTCCACCCGTTCAAGGGGTTTCGGCTCGTCGGCGCCCTCGGTGTCGACCCAGCCGGCGTTGGCGTGCTGTATCCGCATATTCTCCACCTTGACGGTTTCGAACTGGCCGTATTTCACACCCTCCGACAAAGCCTTGCCCGGGTCGTTGGTGTGGACATGGACCTTGATGATCTCCTCATCGTCTACCACCACCACACAGTCGCCGATGGATTCGAGATAGGCGCGCAGGCGGAGCGGATCGCGGTCGTTCCCTTTATCACGTGCAACGATGAACTCGGTGCAGTATGTAAAGGTGATGTCCGCCTCAAAGGAACCGGCGGCGCTGACGCCTTTACCCGCTGCTGGCGCTTCGGCAGGGGTGTCCCCCTCGACGATGGCGCCGCCCCCGAACACGTCCTGCATGGCGCGCAGAATGATGCAGAGCCCCTGCCCGCCCGCATCCACCACACCGGCCTTTTTCAGCACCGGCAGCAGATCGGGTGTCCGGGCGAGGGAGGCTTCTGCTTCGTCGCAGATGACGGCCCACACCGTTTTGACCGACGGATCCTTGGACGAGGCGGCAATCGCTTTTTCGGCCGCCTCCCGGGCGACGGTGAGGATAGTCCCCTCGGTGGGCTTCATAACGGCCTTATACGCGGCTTCCACCCCCATACCGAGCGCCGCCGCGAGATCGGCGCCACTTGCCTCGCTCTTACCCTTGAGTCCCTTGGAAAAGCCGCGGAACAGCAGGGAGAGAATCACCCCGGAATTGCCCCGGGCGCCCCGGAGAAGGGCCGCGGAGGCGGTATCGGCGGTTTCGCTGACGGTGGGATCCTGCAGGCGGGCCAATTCCCTGGCGGCGGCGGACAGGGTCATAGACATATTGGTACCCGTGTCCCCATCGGGGACCGGGAAAATATTCAGCTCGTCGACCGATTGCTTTTTCTGGCTCAGGCAGTTGGACGCGGAGATCATCGCGTCCCGCAATATCTTACCTTGTATCAATTTCAGCACTCCCTTACAGGTACGCGCCCGGCGTGAACGCCGCAGCGGTTCACCCCGATTATTCGGTTTTCATCCCGTCCACGTAGACATTGACCTTCTTCACATCCAGCCCCGTGGCTTCCTCCACGGTATACCGCACCTTGTTGACGATGCTCTTGGCGATGGCGGATATGTTCATGCCGTATATGACGGAGATATGCAGGTCCACGATGAGTTTGTCGTTCTCACTGCGCACCCGGATTCCCTCGTCCGCGAAGGGACGCTTATAAAAAACCGAACGCAGCCCCTGTTTGGTGCCGCTTTTGACCATACCGGCCACACCATAGCAGGAGGACGCGGCGTTCCCTACCAGATAGGCAAAATATTCCTGCGATATTTCGATGGTCCCCAGATGATTTTCGATTCGGATCATGCTATAACACACGCCTTTCTATTCAGGTTTGGCGAGGGACGCTTTGGAAAAGGATTGCGCGGCGGTCAGGCAAAGACCCAACTCTCAAAGCCGCTGTACACATCGTACGCGTGGGGGATAAGCCCCGACAGGCTGCGGTGAAAAGCCGCCATCCCCTGGCGCCAGCACAGAGGGATATACGGCAGATCCGCGGCGAAGGCATCACAGAACCCCTGAAGAGTCCCGTTCCCCGCGAGATACGCGTTATAGGCTCCAGCCGCCGGTGATTCCGCCGCAAGGCCGTAGGCCGCGGCCCCGCCGGGGGTGAGGAAGGAACGCAGATGCAGATCCGCGCTCAAGCGGACCTCGCCCAGATACAGGTCGAACTGCCCCTTTTTCAGCCGGTTTTCATACTCGGCAAACGGCAGCTCGGTCACGGTCACCGCGATACCCGCCCGGGCCATCTGCTGCGCGACAAGATCAGCGGTGTTTTTCCGGAAAGGGTTCCCCTGCGTAACGAGCAGCTCGAGGGATAGTCCCGCGGCGCTGCCGGTAGTATTATAACCCGCCTGCTCCAATTGTGCAACAGCGGAGGCGATATTTTCCGCCGCGCCCAGTACTTTTATATCCGCAGCCTCCGCCCAGTGGGGTGGAAACGGGGAGAGCGCCGGGGCTCCCCGGCCGGACAGCGCCCCCGAGACGAGCTCCTCGCGGCTCAGGGCGGCGGAGAGTGCGGCACGCACCTCCGTTTTTTTCAAGGCGTCGTGCCGGGCGTTGACCCCCAAAAACAGCAGGTCAGGCAGCGGGACATCCGCCGTGGCGCTGGAGGTACGGGGGATCTCCCCGCCCGACAGCTCACTGTAGAAAAAGGTAAGGGAACCGTTTTCCAGGCCATGCAGCATAGCATCGGCGTCGGGGAAATCCCGCAGACGGATGCTCGTGATCGTGCCGCCGCGTCCCGGACGAAGGGTGAGGGTATCGTCTCCGGCGTTATACACATACGCGCCGGAACCGAGGGGCGGGTCCTCCGCTCCCTGCTTGACCACCGGAAAAGAGAGGCATGCCTGCCACCGGGGGTCGGGGGACGCCAAGGTGAACGCCACCCGGTCGGTTCCCTGGGCCGCAGCGGCGGTGATATTGGTCAGCAGAGGGCCGAAGGCCGCCGTGCCTTTGGCGGCCGAAAACGAGGCGGCGATATCCGCCGCCGTCACCGGCGACCCGTCGGAAAAGTGCGCGTCGGAGCGAATGGCGACGACTGGGCGAAGGGGCTCGCCCTCATCGATAGACGCCGCCAGGTTCAGCCGGACGGCATAATCGCCGCCAACCGCGGTCAACCCTTCGTACAGCAGGGAGGCGAGGTCGAGATTGGCGCGGCTCTGGGCCTTATACGGATGCAGGGAGTCCTCCTTGCTGAAACTCAGGGCGAAGGGCGGCAGCGCCGGCGGCGCCGAAACAGGAGGCTCGCTCGCCGCGGACGGCTCCGGCTCGGGAGGATGAGGAATGGTGGAACAGCCCCCGAGGCAGAATGCGGACAGGACGAAAAAAGCCAGGCAGATCCGTGCCTTTTCCCCCAAACCGGCCACCTCCCGTCAGGACTATTCAATCGTATAGTATACCCTAAAACCCCGAAAGAATCAAGGCTTACGCCGGGATTCGACGAAACTTTGTATAAAGTTTCCCGATTGACAAATCTTGAACAATCCATCATAATAAGGAATATACGAAGAAATTAGGAGGAATTCCGCATGGGCTACACACTCGCACAGAAGCTCATCAAGGCCCACCTGCTGGACGGAGAGATGACGCCGGGCAGCGAAATCGGGCTGAAAATCGATCAAACGTTGACCCAGGACGCCACCGGGACGATGGCATATCTGGAATTCGAGGCCATGGGTGTGCCCCGGGTAAAAACCGAACGTTCGGTGGCCTATATCGACCATAATACCCTGCAGACCGGCTTTGAAAACGCCGACGACCATCGGTATATCCAGAGCGTGTGCAAAAAACACGGCCTGTATTTTTCCCGTCCGGGCAACGGCATCTGCCATCAGGTCCATCTGGAGCGGTTCGGGATTCCGGGCAAGACCCTGATCGGGTCGGACAGCCACACCCCGACGGGGGGCGGCCTCGGCATGCTGGCCTTCGGTGCCGGCGGGCTGGATGTGGCCGTGGCCATGGGGGGCGGCCCTTATTACATCACCATGCCGAAAATGGTACGGGTCAATCTGACCGGCCGGCTGCGGCCTTTCGTCGCAGCCAAGGACGTGATTCTCGAGGTGCTCCGCCTGCTGAGCGTCAAAGGCGGCGTGGGCAAGATCATCGAATACGGCGGGGATGGGGTCAAGACCCTGTCGGTGCCCGAGCGGGCGACCATCACCAACATGGGCGCCGAGCTGGGTGCCTCCACCTCGATTTTCCCCTCCGACGAGATCACCCGGGCGTTCATGAAGGCCCAGGGCCGGGAGGCTGACTGGGTGGCCCTGGCCCCCGACAGCGACGCTGAATATGATGAAGTGGTGAACATTGACCTCTCCGCCCTGCGGCCGCTGGCCGCCTGCCCTCATTCTCCCGACGCGGTGAAGACAGTGGAGGAGATCGGGCCGATCAAGGTAGATCAGTGCTGCATCGGTTCCTGCACCAATTCCTCCCTCTACGATATGCTCAAGGTTGCCGCCATCCTCAAGGGCAAGACCGTCCATCCGGACGTCAGCCTGTCCATCGCGCCTGGATCCAAGCAGGTGCTGGGCATGCTCGCGGAAAACGGCGCCCTCGCAGACCTGATCGCCGCGGGTGCCCGCATCCTCGAATGCGCCTGCGGCCCCTGCATCGGTATGGGCCAGTCTCCCAATTCCGGCGGCATTTCCCTTCGGACCTTCAACCGCAATTTCGAGGGCCGGTCGGGTACGGCCGACGCCCAGGTGTATCTGGTCAGCCCCGAGACGGCCGCGGCGTCCGCCCTGGCCGGGGTATTCACCGATCCGCGTACCCTCGGGGAGATGCCGAAGATCGGGATGCCGGAATCCTTCCTCATCAACGACAACTTGATCGTCCCTCCCGTCCCGGCAGAGGACATGGACGAGGTGGAAATCCTCCGTGGGCCCAACATCAAGCCTTTCCCGGCGACAGTGCCCCTGGCGGAGTCCATCGAGGCTAAGGTGCTGCTCAAGGTGGGCGACAACATCACCACCGACCACATCATGCCGGCGGGTGCCAAGATCCTGCCCCTTCGCTCCAATATCCCCGCCATTTCGGAGCATTGCTTTGTCCGGTGCGACCCGGAATTTCCCGCCCGCTGCAAGGCGGAGGGGACCGGCATCATCGTCGGCGGGGTCAACTACGGCCAGGGGAGCTCCCGGGAACACGCGGCGCTGGCGCCTCTTTACCTCGGGATCAAGGCCGTGATCGTCAAATCCTTTGCCCGCATCCATGCGGCCAACCTCATCAACGCGGGGATCCTCCCCTTGACCTTCGCCAATGAGGCGGATTACGACCGTATCTCGTTCGGCGACGAGCTGTGCCTGCCCGATATCCGCCGCCGTTTGGACAAGGGGGAACCGGTAGTGCTTTTGAACCGGACGACTGGGGAGGAGTTCCCTCTGGCCGCCGCTTTTTCCCGCCGCCAGGTGGAGATGCTGCTCGCGGGCGGCTTGCTCAATTATACCCGGGAACAGGGCTGAACAACGATGCGCACAATCAGGAGGTGACAGGATATGGCCAAGGGAGACACGATCTCGATGTCGGTGATCCGGCGTCTGCCCCGCTATTACCGGTTCCTGTACGATCTCAAGGAAAACGGCGTGACCCGTATCTCGTCCCGGGAGCTCTCCCAGCGCATGGGCCTCACGGCGTCCCAGATCCGCCAGGATCTGAACTGTTTCGGCGGCTTTGGCCAGCAGGGTTACGGGTACATGGTGGAACAGCTTTATACCGAAATCGGCCATATTCTCGGGATGGATCGGCTCTCGGACACCGTCCTGCTGGGGGCCGGCAACATGGGCCGGGCCATCGCCAACCACATGGATTTCGAGAACCGCGGCATCCGGCTGGTCGGGATTTTTGACGACTCCCCGGAACTGATCGGGAAAACCGTCCGGGGGATGGAGGTCCAGCCCATTAAAAATTTGGACAACGTCTGCCGTATAAAAAAACCCGAGGTGGCCATCCTCTGCATCCCGAAGGAGGCGGCCCCCGAGCTGGTGGAACGCCTCCTCGAGGTGGGGGTACGGGGATTTTGGAACTTCAGCCATTATGACATCAGCTATTATCACCCCGGGGCCGTGGTGGAGAATGTCCATTTGGGGGACAGCCTGATGACCCTCTCCTATCATCTCAAAAAAACCGGTTTCTGACATATCAAAACGCCCGGTACATCCTAAGGGATGTCCCGGGCGTTTTGGGTTGGTTAGCGGATTTCGATCTGGCGGGAGGCCGGAAGCGAAGCCGGCTCGTCTTTCGGCAGCTCCAGTTTCAGTACGCCGTTCTCATAGGACGCACTGATCTGGTCCGCTTTGATGCCGGAGACATCAAAGCTGCGTGAGAAGGACCCGTAGCGGCGTTCGCGGCGGACATATTGCCTTTTCTCGTCCTTGTCCTCTTTTTCCTCCGTGTGTTCCGCACGGATGGTCAGGATATCACCCTCGAGATCGAGGTGGATATCCTCTTTTTTGAAGCCGGGCAGTTCGGCCTCAAGCAGATAGCGGTCACCCTTGTCCAAAATGTCGGTGCGGAAACGGGAGACACGGGTGTCCAGGCCGTCAAAAAGGCTCTTCTCGACATTGTCCAGATATTGAAACAGGTTGCGTTCATTGCGTCCAAAAGGAATCAGGTCAAACATACGACATACCTCCATTTAATAGGATCTGTTTGATTCTGCTCTGCATCGGTGTGCCCCATCGGGTTCACCCTCCATCTGTCTTGATCTCTTAACGTCTTTTAGTTTACCCGGAATTTATGACAAAGTTTACGATAAAATATGAACAAAATATAAATATTAGCACTCTATTCAATAGAGTGCTAATATGAAAGAAACATATTTCTCTCCTCTTCCGCTTATACTAGAAGGAAGGAAAGGTACGGGCAAGGGAGGAAATCCGAATGGCGGAGTCGAGTGATGTCCTGATCATCGGCGCAGGCCCGGCCGGGCTGACGGCGGCAATCTACGTCTGCCGGGCCGGGTGGACGGCCACGATCTTGGACAAGGGTTTTTACGGCGGACAGGTGGCGATTACCCCTGAGGTGGAAAATTATCCGGGGGTGCTGCGCATTGCCGGACCAGACTTGTCTCAAAACATGTATGAACAGGCGGTGGAGCTTGGTGCGCAGGTGCGCTTTGAGGAGGTCCGGGAGCTGACGCTGGAGGGGGAACGCAAGAGAGCCTTAACCTCCGGCGGAGAGTATGAGAGCCGGGCCGTCATCCTCGCCAACGGGGCGAAACGGCGTCATCTCGGCTGTCCGGGCGAGGAAGAATTTGCCGGCCGGGGTGTTTCTTACTGCGCGACCTGTGACGGCGCCTTCTTTAAAGGGAAGGATGTCGTACTGGTCGGCGGAGGAAACACCGCCCTGGAGGACGCGCTGTATCTCGCCAAGATATGCGGCAGCGTCACGCTGGTTCACCGAAGGGAATCCTTCCGTGGGGAGAGGCGTTTGGCCAAAGCGGTGCAAGGCCACCCGAATATCCGGATTCTCTATAACGCGACCGTAACCGAGATTCGTGGCGACGAGACCGTTAACGCCGTTTTGATAAAGGATGGAAAAACGGGTACCGTCACGCCGGTCGGGGCCTCGGCCATTTTCATCGCCATCGGATATGAACCCGAAAACCGGATGTTTTCACCACCGGTCCGGCTGGACAAGGCCGGCTATATCCTGGCAGGAGAAGACTGCCGGACCGGGGTGCAGGGGGTGTTTGCCGCCGGAGACTGCCGCACAAAACCGCTGCGTCAGATCGTCACGGCCACGGCTGACGGCGCGGTAGCCGCCTTCCAAGCCGGCGCTTATCTGTCGGCGGAGGAGGAAAAAAAGGGATGAGAATCCCTTTTTCCCGCTTCTCCTCCTAGTTTTTCGGCGGCAATTCGGCGAATAGTTTACCCTCTTCTCCGATTATATGACAATGACAAATTTAAATAGTGAAACATATTCACTTGACAACCGGCGGCATCGGGGTTAGGGTGGAAATAGAACAGAGACAAAGGAGAGGGATTCTTCGGTGGAGGAAAAAAAGACGTGGAAAACTTACCGGAATCAAAAGGAATTTGTCGTGCGCGCCCGTATGGACGTCCGCTCCGTCTATAAGCTGGACATCTGCTGCCGGATTCTGCACACGAGCCGTTCCACTAGCCTCCGAAA
>ERZ856578.8271-NODE-8271-length-10261-cov-3.407404_pt1 | contig 10261 bp, 7 predicted proteins | sample MGYA00514384_ERZ856578 | MGnify/ENA primary metagenome ERZ856578 (study PRJEB29103, sample SAMN06111958) | human gut metagenome | biome: human gut; feature: ankylosing spondylitis patient; material: healthy_person | host: Homo sapiens | place: China:Hangzhou...
TGTGAATGAGGGGGTAACGGTGCCAGCTGGACGCTGTGCTCACCTCCTGTGGCAGAAAACTGCGGGTCGGCGCCGGAGGCTGCAGTCAGCGGCAGGCAGTCGGTGAGGCCAAGGCGGAATACCGGAAATATCAGGTTCAGACACTTTCCCCCGTGGAGGAGGCCTATGTGGAAACGGTGAGGGCGCTTGAAAGCACGGCGAAAAAGAAAAGCAGGGGGCCGCAAAGATGAAGTTCAGTTTCAAAATCCAGCAGTATCAGACCGATGCTGTAGAGGCTGTCGCACGAATATTTCAAGGACAACCTTATAATGCAGGCGTATCCTACATGCGGGACTTGGGAACACTGGCCCGGATGCCGCAGCAGATGAGCCTTGTTCCAGTTGCTGAAACGCCTGAGCAGATGGAACTTGAGGATATCATGAATGATTCCGGCTTCAAGAACGAGGCGCTTCAGCTGACGGATGAGGAGATTCTCAAAAACATTCAGGTGCTTCAGGCCGAAAGCAACATTCACCATTCCAGCCAGCTTGTATCCCCGCTGGGCAGATGTTCGCTGGACGTCGAGATGGAGACCGGTACGGGAAAGACCTATGTCTACATCAAGACCATGTTTGAGCTGAACAGGCGGTATGGCTGGAGCAAGTTCATCGTTGTAGTACCGAGCATCGCCATCCGTGAGGGCGTGAAGAAGTCCTTTGAAATGACGGCTGACCACTTCATGGAGCACTACGGCAGGAAAGCACGCTTTTTCATCTACAACAGCAGCAACCTGAATCAATTGGACGCATTCTCCAGTAATTCGGGCATCAACGTCATGATCATCAATACGCAGGCGTTTGCCGCGTCCATGAACGAGGACAAGAACGTGGAAGGCCGCAAGGGCGATGCCGCTGCGCGCATTATCTATACTAAGCGGGACGAGTTCGGCTCTCGCAGGCCGATTGACGTGATTGCCGCCAACAGGCCGATATTGATTCTGGATGAGCCGCAGAAGATGGGCAAAGAGGACTCTGCCACACAGAAAGCTCTGAAACGATTCAATCCTCTTTTTACGCTGAACTACTCTGCGACCCATGCCAGGCAGCACAACCTGATCTATGTGCTGGATGCGCTGGATGCGTACAACAAGCGCCTGGTTAAAAAGATTGAGGTTAAGGGCTTTGAGGTCAAGAATCTGCGCGGCACGGACAAATACCTGTACCTGGAAAGCATTCTTGTGTCGCCCAAGAACCCGCCGCAGGCGCGATTGGAGCTGGAAGTGGCGCATAAGAGCGGAACAAAGCGCGAGTTCAGAAAGCTGAATGTGGGCGACAACCTCTACTATATTTCCGGCGAAATGGAGCAGTATAAGGGATTTGTTGTTTCAGAAATAGACCCCTTTATCGGCGTCGTGACTTTCACCAACGGCGATACTTTGCGCAAGGGCGATGTAGTCGGCGACGTGTCCGAGGACGATATGCGCCGTGTGCAGATCAGGGAGACGATTATCTCTCACTTCGAGAAAGAGCAGGAGCTTTTCCGTATGGGCATCAAAACCCTGTCCCTGTTCTTTATCGACGAGGTTGCAAAGTATCGTCAGTACGACGAGGAAGGCAATGAAGTGCTGGGAGAATACGGCAAGATTTTTGAGCAGGAATATATCTCCGTTATGAATGAATACAGGACGCTGCTCGACCCGGCATATACGGCCTATTTAGACTCTGTTGATGTCCATAAGGTACATAAAGGCTATTTCAGCATTGATAAAAAGGGGCGCATGGCAAACAGTTCGCTTAGACGCGGCACAGATCTGTCGGACGATATCTCCGCTTATGATCTGATTTTGAAGAATAAGGAACGGCTGCTGTCCTTTGAGGAGCCGACGCGCTTCATCTTCTCCCACTCCGCACTGCGCGAAGGCTGGGATAACCCGAATGTGTTTCAAATCTGTACTTTAAAGCACAGCGACAGCACGACGCAGAAGCGTCAGGAAGTTGGCCGCGGCCTGCGCCTGTGCGTCAATCAGAGCGGAAATCGTATGGATGCCGAGGCTTTGGGCGATAAGGTACAGGATGTAAACGTACTGACTGTCATCGCCAGCGAGAGCTACGCAGCCTTTGTAGACGGTCTCCAAAGGCAGACAGAAACTGTGCTGTATGACCGCCCGCGCAAAGCTACAATTGAGTATTTCTCCGGCAGGAGGATTAAGCTGGACGACAAAACGGTCAAAGTGGACGACCGCCAGGCACGGGCTATTTATCAGTATCTGATCCGCAACAACTATGTAGATGAGGAAGACAACGTCACCAGGGAATACCGCGAGGATGTGCAGGCCGGTAATTTGGCTCCGCTGCCGGAAGTATTGAAATCTATCGAGGAAGGCGTCCATGCACTGGTACAGGCTATCTATGATGACAGCCTGCTGAAAGCAATGTTTGAGGATGGCAATAAGCCGAAAATGCTGGAAAACCCTCTGAACGACCGTTTTGAAAAGGTCGAATTCCAGAAACTGTGGACGGCCATCAACCACAAATATGCCTATACGGTCGACTTTGACTCGGATGAGCTGATTCAAAAGGCCATTGCTCATATTGACAGTGAGTTGTATGTCAACTCGCTGCAATATACGGTGACGTCGGCAGAACAGAGGGACATTTTGAGTACCGATATGGTTCGTGAACGCTCCAGCTTTCAGGATACGAGGAGCAAAACCACTACTCTGAAATATTCTTATGCCAGCCATGTTGCGTATGATCTGCTCGGCAAGATCGCCGAGGGTACGGTGCTGACCAGACGTACTGTGGCAGCGATTCTCCAGGGCATACAGCCAACAACCTTTGCTATGTACCGAAACAATCCGGAGGAGTTTATCACGAGAGTGACGCGGCTCATTAAGGAACAGAAGGCCACGATGATCGTGGAACACATCATCTACGATACCATTGAGGGCAGCTACGACAGCAGCATCTTTACCGCCGAGAAGCATAATCTGACGGTGGATAAGGTGTATCCGGCCAAGAAGGCGATTCAGGATTATGTCTTTACCGACGGAGTGGCGGAAAAGAGTGTCGAGCGCCGGTTTGCCGAGAATCTTGACGGTGCAGACGAAGTGTTTATCTATGCGAAACTTCCGAAGGGATTCTATATTCCTACGCCGGTCGGTCACTATTCTCCGGACTGGGCGATCGTGTTCCACGAGGGCAAGGTCAAACATATTTATTTTGTTGCCGAAACTAAAGGTACGATGGAAAGCCTGAATCTGCGTCCGATTGAGAAGTGCAAGATAGACTGCGCAAAAAAGCTGTTTGCGAAGTTGTCAAACGGGCTTGTGACCTACGACCATGTGGACAGCTACAAGGAACTGTTAAACAAGGTGCTGCAATGATTTAATGATTGCGTAGAATAAAAAAAGCGCCACTATAAGCGATCTGGCTAGGAAATAAAATACGAGGACAAAAATACGTCTCTCAGGAATTACAAACGCGGTCTGATGTACACACAGTTACGAACAAACGTTTTTTTATTGACAGTTTTGCTCGTGTCAAGAGCATGGCGCGTTTGCGAAAACACTCAAGAGCTGAGCGTGGAAGTTCTGCAATCAGAGGCTAAGAGAAATTACCGCCGCTGATAGCTTTATGCCCGAGAAGCTAAGTAATACTAATTCTTGATAGAAAGTATTAGCATAGTTTTCTGGGCGCTGCGGGGGAGTTCAGTCGCTCGGACATACTCGACCGCTGCGCGGTCTGCGCAGCTTGCTTTGTGAATCTCCCCCGCAGCGCCTCTGCATTCGGCATTTCAATTGAGAAATAGTATAAAGAGTTCTATCTGACTGACGCGAAAACGTTTGCTGTCATTTACCAGTAGAGCGATCTGGCTCTTTATTACGAAGGCGCTGTCCGCGTCGTTATGAAACGCCGCTAATCATGGCAGATAACGGCAACAAAGCTCGATTAGCGCCGCGGGGCTTGAATTCAAGAATAAACGCAGAGGCTAGGAAACACTGAGTGTTTCCTAGCCTCTGCGTTTATTCTTTGTCTTTTACCGACGATAGGGCAAAATATCGGTGCGGTAAAATCCCCACAGGCGTTCCATCGCCTTTTGGGGGGTGAAGAAATTCTCTTCGAGGATATGCTCCCAGGCTTTGTCGCTGACACCGTCGACGTATTCCGTAAAACCGGGGTCGTTTTTCGCCAGCACCAGTGCCAGCGTTTTTTGGCGAAAGACTTTCCAATCTTTCAGCTCGCCGTTGGCGTTGTAGCCTGTTTTGCCGCAGCAGCTCATGAAATCGGCTCCTTTGCAGAGAAAAACAGCGAGGGCGCGGAAAGGCGCTCTCGCTGCACGGGACGGGGAAAAATTACTTCGCAGCTTTGGCGGTCAGGTATTCGTCGATCGCCCTGGCGGCCGTCTTGCCGGCACCCATGGCGAGGATGACGGTGGCCGCGCCGGTGACGATGTCGCCGCCGGCGTAGACGCCCTCGATGGAGGTGGCGCCGCCGGTTTCTTCGTTGGCTTCGATGTAGCCGCGCTTGTTGGTCTTCAGCTCGGGCCAGGCGTTCAGCAGCACTTTGTTGGAGCTCTGGCCGATGGCTTCGATCACGGTGTCGATCTCGAGCGTGAACTCGCTGCCCTCAATCGGTTTGGGGCTTCTGCGGCCGGAAGCGTCGGGCTCGCCCAGCTCCATGCGCTGGCACTTGACGCCGACCAGCTTGCCCATCTCGTTTTTGTCGTCGCCGCTGTAGGCGATATACTCCGTCGGAGCGGTGAGGAACTCGAACTTGACGCCTTCTTCGACGGCGTGGTGATATTCTTCGATACGGGCGGGCAGTTCGTCCACGGAGCGGCGATAGAGCACGGTGACGCTCTCGGCGCCAAGGCGCAGGGCCGAACGGGCGGCGTCCATGGCGACGTTGCCGCCGCCGATGACGGCCACGTGCCTGGACTTCTTGGCGGGCGTGTCGTAGGCGGGAAACTCGTAACCGTGCATCAGGTTGATGCGGGTCAGATATTCACTGGCGGAGAAGACGCCGTTCAGGTTGGTACCGGGCGTGCCGGCGAACTTGGGCGTGCCGGCGCCGGTGGCGATGTACACGGCGTCGAAATTCTTCTGGATCTCGTCGACGGTGACGGTGCGGCTGGCGACGACGTTGACTTCGATGTCGACACCGAGCGCCCGGATGTTGTCGATTTCGTGCTGCACGATCGCTTTTGGCAGACGGAACTCGGGGATGCCGTACATGAGAACGCCGCCGGGCAGGTGCAGAGCCTCGAAGATGGTGACCTTGTAACCCAGCTTGGCCAGATCGCCGGCCACGGTGAGGCTGGAGGGGCCGGAACCGATGACAGCCACTTTGCCTTTGCCATTGTAGGGAACGGGCTCGGGCCTGACGGCCGGTTGCGAGGCCTTCCAGTCGGCGGCGAAACGCTCGAGCTTGCCGATGGCGACGGGCTCGTTGTTCATGCCCGTGGCGCGGTCCTTCAGGCGTCCCACGGTGCAGACGCCTTCGCACTGCTTTTCCTGGGGGCAGACGCGGCCGCAGACGGCGGGCAGGGCGGTGGACTGGCTGAGAATGTCGAACGATTTCTCGAAATCGCCGTCCTTGATCGCGGCGATGAAATCGGGGATGTGGATGGCGACGGGGCAGCCCTTGATGCAGGGGGCGTTTTTGCAGTGCAGGCAGCGCGCGGCTTCCTGCATCGCTTCTTCGGGGCTGTAGCCGAGGCAGACTTCTTTGAAATTATGAGCGCGGAGCTTGGGATCCTGTTCGGAAATAGGGGTCTTTTTCGGAGAAATGGCCATGTTATTCACCAACCTCGCTTTTGTACTTGTCGAGAGAGATTTTCTCTTCATCCTTGTACTGGCGCAGACGGGTCATGAACTCGTTCCAGTTCACGCCCCAGCCGTCGAACTCGGGACCGTCGACGCAGGCGAAACGGATCTTGTCGTTGACGGTGACGCGGCAGCCGCCGCACATGCCCGTGCCGTCGATCATGATGGGATTGAGCGAGACCCAGCAGGGGATCTGCAGTTCCTTCGCCTTCAGCGAAGCGAACTTCATCATGATGGAAGGCCCGATGGCCCAGCAGTAGTCGATCTTTTCGCCGCGCTGCGCAAGCATGTCCATGGCCGTGGTAACGACGCCCTTGACGCCGTACGAACCGTCGTCGGTAGTGACGATCAGTTCGTCGGAGTACTTGGCGCACTCGTCCATCATGATGACGAGGTCCTTGGTGCGCCCGCCGAGGATGGTGATAACTTTGTTGCCGGCTTCCTTGAGGGCCTTGATGATGGGGAACAGCGCCGCGATGCCGACGCCGCCGCCGATCATGAGAACCGTGCCGTACTTCTTGACTTCGCTGGGCGTGCCCAGAGGCCCGAGGATGTCGTGGATGCAGTCGCCCTCGTTGAGCTTGCCAAGCGCCGTGGTGGTTTTGCCGACGGTCTGGAAGATCATGCGGATGCGGCCGCCTTCGCGGTCGTACTCGGCAACAGTCAAAGGAATACGTTCCCCCGTCTCGTTCACGCGCAGGACGCAGAACTGCCCGGCATGTCCGTTGCGAGCGATCTGCGGCGCGTCGATCCAGATGTCGAACTCGTTGGCCGCAAAGGCGCTCTTGGAAAGAATCTTGAACATGTAATGTCCCCCTATCGATATAAATATTCAAGATGGCTTCAGGAATTTCCCTATGGCTGAAACAGGCCGGAATGTGTAAAATAAACGTACGTACTCCGTGTCAGACCTGAAACAGTTATTCCCTTGTGAAAGATTATACAACGGCAGTTACGTTTTACAAGCGGGGCGAAAGCGAAATACAATTCCTCATTATGCTAAAAAACACAGCAAAAGATCAGAAGTGTCGCATTTTGTGAGAAAAAAGAGACATCTTTTTAACGTCTCCATGACGGCGGATTGCTCTCTACATTCGCGAGAGGAAGGACAGAGTCATGCTGAAAATTCGTCTTACCGAGGCACAAAGGGTCGGAAACGAGCTGCCGGATTTCAAGGCGGGGCTCGAAACCGCGTGGAAAACGCTTCTTGACGGCGCCTGTCGGGAGAAAAACGGTTACGGCTGGATGAACCTGCCCGAGCGGGATATTTCCGCGCTGAAGGAGATGGGGCGCGAGCTGGCGCAGTTCGGGCAGATCGTGCTGATCGGCATCGGCGGCTCGGCTCTGGGCATGCAGATGCTGATGAACGCTTTTTGCGATCCGCTGTATCCTTTTTCCGGAAAAAGCGGGCAGCCGCAGCTTTTTGTCGCCGATAACGCCGACGCCCGCAGCAACGAGGCGATCTGGGCGCAGCTCGAGCCGCGGCGCGCGGCGCTGCTGGTCGTCAGCAAGTCGGGCCGCACGCTGGAAACGCTGAGCAACTTTTTGTTTTTCAGGGAGAAGTTGTCGGCGGCGCTCGGCGCGGACGTGGAGAAGCACATCTTCGCCGTGACGGATCCGGCGAAAGGATTCCTTCACGCCTATGCGGCCGAGAAAAAAACGCGCTGCCTCGATTTTCCCGCGGACACGGGCGGGCGTTATTCGGTGCTGTCCGCCTGCGGGCTGGCGGCCGCCGGCGCGCTGGGCATCGACGCGGAGCGGCTGCTGGACGGCGCGGCGGCGATGAAAAAAACGCTGCTGGCGGACACGGCCGGCGGCGCGGCGACGGCGATCGCCCGGGAAGTGCTGCGCGGCGAAGCGGCCGGCCGCAGCGTGACGGTGTTCTGGGCCTACGGCGACCGGCTCAAGTCGGTGAGCGAGTGGTTCGCGCAGCTCTGGGGCGAAAGCCTCGGCAAAAACGGCCGCGGCCTGACGCCGCAGGCGGCGCTGGGCTCCATCGACCAGCACTCGCAGCTGCAGCTCTACACCTCGGGTCCGGACGACAAGTTCTTTTTCTTCCTCAGCGAAAAGCCCGGCGAGAAAGGGCGCCTGACGATCCCGGCGGAGAAGCTTTTCGAAGAGGCTCGCTACCTCGACGGCGTGCCGCAGGAGCGCGTTTTGGACTGCGAGCGCCGCGGCGTCGTCGCTTCTCTGAAACGTCGCGGGCTGCCGCTGTGCGAGATCGAGCTGGAACGGACGGACGAGTTCTGCCTGGGCGGCCTGATCTTCCTGCTCGAAACGGTGACGGCGCTGGTCGGCCTGGCGCTCGGCGTCGATCCCTTCGATCAGCCCGGCGTGGAAGAGGGGAAGAATTACGCTCTGGCACTGTGCGGCAGCGCGGATTACGCCACGTACCTGAAAACGCTCGAAGACATCGAAGCCGGCTCGACGAGCGCGGTCTTTTCGATCGAGTGACATTATCCATAATTGCAGACGGACCGCCGGAAAATTCTTTCCGGCGGTCCGTCTGCTGCTGTTGACAGTTGTTAAAAATCCAACAGCTGTCGCGAATCCGAAACGGGACGGTCCGACTCGTACACGCCCGCGTAGAGCCGCGGCGTCGCCGTCCAGTGGTCGGCGGGGGCGTGGTGTTCCAGCGCGTGGAGGATGCTCTGCTTGAGGTCCGGGAAGCGCGGCTTGAGCTCGGCGATCAGCGATTTGGTGCGCGAGCGCTCGGTGTCGGCTCCGTACTTGCAGCAGTGCTGGAAGGTGGCGACGCCGAGGCGGTTCAGCTCGTTCCGGATCTGGAATTCGCTGAGATAGATCATGGGGCGGATCAGCCACATCTTGGCGCGGTCGTGCCAGAGTTTGGGCTGGAAGCTGCGGAAGCGTCCGTTGCGCAGCAAATTCATCAGGCCGGTTTCGACGACGTCGTCGAGATTGTGCCCGAGCGCCAGCTTGTTGCAGCCGGCCTTTTGGGCGGCGGCGTTGAGGATGCCGCGGCGCAGGTTGGCGCAGAGGCTGCAGGGCGATTCTTCCCGCTTGACGTCGAGGATGTGTTCGATCGCGTAGGGGATCACGTGCAGAGGCACTTCCAGCGCGTCGCAGAGATTTTGCAACGGCGCGGGGTCCCATGCGCCGTTGGTCATGTCGACGCTGAAAGCCTGCAGGTCGTATTTGACCGGGCTGTAGGTCTTGATGAATTTGAGGATGTGGAGCAGCAGCAGGCTGTCCTTGCCGCCGGAAACGCCGACGGCGATGCGGTCGCCGGGCGTGATCATGTCGTACCGGTAAATGGCTCTTCCCGTCAGCCGGCGGATTTTCGCGCTGATCCGCAGCGATCCGGAGCAACCTTTTCCTTTGATTTCGTCCATGGAAACTCTCCCCCTTGTGCAGGCCAGAAAATTCTAGCATATATTTTTTGATTTTTCCCGTCGGAGTTGATATGTGTGCTAAAATTGCTACGATGTAGAGTCCATTCCTGTAGGGGGATATTATGAGATTTTTGATCGATGGAACTGAGTGGTCCTTTCCGCATATGGAATCGCTGTCGCGAGAGGAACAGCTCGAGGCGCTGCGTGAAAAGGTATCCGCCGAAGGGCGCGTGATCGTCGACATGCTTTCGGACGGCGAATCGCTGGATGACGGAGATTTGCTGACGGTCCCGGACGGCATCGATGTGGACGTCCTGACCAACTCGCCCTGGGGGCTGGGAGTCGAGCTCCTTGAAGAGATCAAAAATTCCCTGCTCGAAGTCTTCAAAGGATTGCAGGGGATTCTCGACGGCACCGAAGCGTTCGAGCTTTCTATGCTGGATGGGATCTACGCTTCGCGGGACTGGATCGGCGAGGTGGCGGACGGCTTCCGCGACGCGTATCCCGAGTACGAGGGCGCGCTTCCCGACGCCGCGCCGCTGCGTCGGGGCGTGGAAACTTTTCAGGATCTTATGGTCGACGGCCGTTTTGCGGAAGCTCAGGCCTGGCATGAGAATGAATGGAAGCGCGGGGTTCTGCCGTCCTTTCTGGACGATTTGAAACAGCTTCACGACTGGTTCGAGTCGGAAGATGCCAGAGATTCCGAGACGCCGGGGGAGGACAAAAAATGAGTTTGCGAAAAGGTCTGGCGATCTTTCTGTTCCTGACGCTGGGCGTCGGCGCTCTGATCATCTGTGTGAGCGTGGACAAGCACGCGCTTCACGCGTTTATGCACATGAGGAAGATCAACATCCTGTACGTGCTGATGATGGTCTTTCTGGCCTGGAGCTGCGACGCTTCTCGTTTTTGCCTGACGGCGCGGGCCATGGGCTACAGGATCCGTTTTGTCCGCGGGCTGGTGCTGACCTGGCTGCACTATTTCGGCTGCGCGCTGACGCCCATGCAGGTCGGCGGCGGCCCCTTCCAGGTCTACGTGCTGTACAAGTCGGGCGTGCCGGTCGATCCCGTCGGTATCGTAGTTGAAGCAAATTACCCGGTAATC
>ERZ856578.8274-NODE-8274-length-10260-cov-2.776687_pt1 | contig 10260 bp, 7 predicted proteins | sample MGYA00514384_ERZ856578 | MGnify/ENA primary metagenome ERZ856578 (study PRJEB29103, sample SAMN06111958) | human gut metagenome | biome: human gut; feature: ankylosing spondylitis patient; material: healthy_person | host: Homo sapiens | place: China:Hangzhou...
TGCGATGTTGTAGACGATCGGCAGGTCGTTGATGTCATCCAGACCGAAAACTTCCTTTAATTTCAGTGCGATGACAGCCAGGGAGTACGAGTCATTGCACTGTCCGGCATCCAGCACACGCGGGATCCCGTTGATATCGCCCAGATCCAGCTTATTATATTTGTACTTTGCGCAGCCAGCAGTTAAGATTACGGCATCGTGTGGCAGTGCCTTTGCAAAATCGGTGTAGTAGTTTCTGGATTTGGCCCGTCCGTCACAGCCAGCCATAACTACGAACTTCCGGATCGCACCGGTTTTTACCGCGTCTACGATCTGGTCAGCTAGGGCCAGCACCTGGTTGTGGGCAAAGCCGCCCAGGATCTCACCCTGCTCAATTTCCGTCGGAGCGGCGCAGCGTTTTGCCTGTTCGATGATTTCAGAGAAATCTTTTTCTTCGCCAATCTCACCGCCGATGTGCTTACAGCCCGGATATCCGGCTGCCCCGGTGGTGTAGAGGCGGTCTTTATAGCTGTCCTTCGGCGGCACGATGCAGTTGGTCGTCATAAGGATCGGTCCGTTGAAGCTCTCAAACTCTTCTTTCTGTTTCCACCATGCATTTCCATAGTTGCCGACGAAGTTCGGATACTTCTTGAAAGCCGGATAGTAGTGGGCCGGAAGCATCTCGGAATGGGTGTATACATCTACACCGGTTCCCTGTGTCTGAATCAGCAGCGTCTCAAGGTCGCGCAGATCGTGTCCGGAAACCAGAATGCCCGGGCGCTTGCCGACACCAATGTTTACACGGGTCATTTCCGGGTGACCGTAAGCGCCGGTATTGGCTGCATCCAACAGAGCCATGCCCTCCACACCGTATTTTCCGGTCTCCAGGGTTAAGTTTACATAATCCGAGACAGTCAGGGAATCATCCAGCGTAGCGGCCAGGGCGCGCTGCAGGAAAGCATCCAGCTCCGCATTCTCCTTTAACAGGGCATTCGCGTGCTTGCTGTAGGCGGAAAGTCCTTTTAAACCATAAGTGATCATCTCGCGCAGGCTGCGGATATCCTCATCCTTGGTAGAGAGAACCCCTACCAGGGCCGCTTTGACTGCAAAGGTATGTTCCTCGCCGTTCCAGAGTGCGGCAGCCGGAAGCACGGAGGTATCCGGGCATTGCTTTAAGAGATTTTCCTTGGTGTCCAGCGTTTCGCGGATGCGGGCAACGATCATCTCTTTGTCAAAGTTCGCGTTGGTGATGGTGGTGAAGAGATTCACAGTGATGAGATGGTTGATCTCAGCGCTGATTTCGGTTCCCAGGCTGCGCAGATGCGTGGTGACAGCGGAAATCCCGCGGGTAACATATACTAAAAGGTCCTGCATGGCAGCGACCTCCGGAGTTTTTCCGCAGACACCGGAATTGGTGCATCCGGTACAGCCTGCAGTTTCCTGGCACTGATAGCAAAACATATTCTGACTCATAAATATTTCCTCCTTACAACACAAATAATATCAGTAACGTAACAACATGGTTAGAGTATAATAGATATTGCGGCATTTGAATGTTGTTAAAACAACAAAATTGCATTATAATGGTGTTAAAATGCTGGAAATATATGGAATGATAAAGAAGGAGGAACCGCGATGTGTACAGCAGCAGTCTATAAAACAAAAGACTTTTATTTTGGACGGAATCTGGATTACGAATTTCCGTACGGGGAGGAGGTTACAGTCACACCCCGGAATTATCCGTTCCATTTCCGTTTCCTTGGTGAGATGGAGCATCATTATGCCATGATCGGCATGGCACATATTGCGGATAACTATCCGCTTTATTACGATGCGGTAAATGAAAAAGGGCTCGGCATGGCCGGTCTGAACTTTGTGGGAAACGCTGTGTACGGAGAACCCGTAACCGATGGAACAAAAGAAAATGTTGCGCAGTTTGAACTGCCGCTGTGGCTGTTGGGACAGTGCGCAACTGTGAAAGAGGTGCGTGCGCTGCTTGCAAAAATCCAGATCACGAATACGCCATTCAATGAAAAATATCCGGTTTCCCAGCTCCACTGGATGATCGCGGACCGGGAAGAAACCATCGTAGTGGAAGCCGTGACAGACGGACTTCATATTTATGATAATCCGGCCGGAGTCCTCACAAACAACCCGCCGTTTCCGCAGCAGATGTTCCGCTTAAATGATTACCGCGGTCTGTCTCCGAGGCAGCCGGAAAACACCTTCGCACCGGGACTTGACCTTACGGCCTACAGTCGCGGTATGGGTGCATTGGGGCTGCCGGGCGATCTATCTTCTGCTTCCCGCTTCGTCCGTGCTGCTTATGTGCGCGGAAATTCCTTATCGGGGGATTCTGAAAGCGCGAGCGTGAGCCAGTTCTTCCATATCCTGCACTCCGTAGAGCAGCAGAGAGGCTGTTGTGATGTAGGCGGCGAAAAGTATGAGATCACGATTTATACTTCCTGTTGCAATGCAGACAAGGGAATCTACTACTACACCACCTACGAAAATCACCAGATCACAGGCGTGGACATGCATGCGGAGAATCTGGACGGGGCAGAACTCGCGCGATATCCGCTTGTGCAGGGCGAGCAGATCTGCTGGCAGAACAAGGAAAAGTAACAACATCTTATATTTATAATAGGCCCGTGCGGGCTGCTGGTCTGATTTTATCAGTCAACTGCCTGCACAGGCCTTGGTATTATGCGCAACCTAATTACAGTTTTCTTTTACAAATTGTACGATATCTTCATTTACTTCCATGATTCGAGGATCGTTTTCCATCTCAGAAATACTCATCCAACAATAGGAAACGCCATCAATCTCAAATGAATTCGATCTCGCAGCATTCGGAAAAGAAGAAATATTTGCCAAATACAATTTGTGACTGTAAATACGTTCTTCTTTATGGCTTTCCGAGTATTTCTTACTGAGATTTTGGGCAATATACTGGAGCTTTATATCGTCTGCTTTTATTTTTAACTTGTTTGATATTCCAGATACAATAAAGTTTTCGTTATTCGTGTTATCTTTGAAGTTTAAGAATAAATAAGCATTCCAACGGGTATCGTAGTAGAGTAAAAATTTATTTGGAAATTCATCAAACGTGTTTTTGATTGCAATAATTGAATGATTGTGAGTTATTTCATTCAGCCTATTGATGTCCTGAAAAAGATCTTCGTATGTATAGGAGTTTTTGGAACAATGATAGATATCAAAAATACTTTTTCCGGTAAAAAATAAGCCTAATAGGACGAAAATAGTTTTTATGACAATGCCAGAAATTATGAAAAAATCGCTATAAGAAGCCCAAATTACAGATATCAAAAAAGAGACTGCTGATAATAAACTATCCCATACAACAGTCTTACCTATAAATTGTTTCTTTTGTTCGAGCAATAAATTCAACTTAACATCATCCAGTAATATTTTCATATGTATTGTTCCTTTGCAAAATGAAAAAACCATTATATAGCATTGCAATAAAAAACACAAGAACTTTTCTCTAGGATAACATAGGAAAATCGTAAGCGCAAGGCGATTCAATCGACAAAATTCGCGCGTATAAAATCTAAAAGCCGGTGGTAAGAAATCTTTCCCTCTGGAACCAGGCGGGCAAATACGACATAAATATGGAACATTCCCGGCTGGATCTCACAGGTGACCGGAACCTGACATGCTTTCAGCTTCTCTACGACCTGTAAAGTCTCGTCATACAGCATTTCATGGGTGCCAACAGAGAAAAACATGGGTGGAAAGCCGTGATAATCCCCGAAGATCGGTGAAACATACGGATCTGTCCGGTCTGCATTTCCCAGAAATGAAAAAATCTTTCCCTGCATGAGTGCCTGCAGGCGATCTTCGGTCAGAGTTTTTCCCTTGTTGCCGAACATGACATCCCTTCCGTAATTGTCACGGAAGCTCTGGGTGTTGCAGGTCATGTCGGTCCAGGCGGAGATACAGAATGCGGCTCTCGGCATGGTTTTGTTTAGATCCCGCAGCTTTAAGAGCAGAGCCAGGGCCAGCTTGGCGCCTGCGGAGTCACCGCCCAGTATGATCTGGTCCGGCGCATAACCCTGCCGTTTGGTAAGATTATCCCAAAGATCCAGGGCTTCATTTAATTGTGTGGGGTATTGGTAGTCCGGAGCGCACCGGTAATCCAGGTAAATGGTCTCGCAGCCATTGGCTGCTTGAAAAAAGCCGGTGGAAAAATTGCGGTAGGATGGCACCAGGCCGTCCCGGTAGGCACCTCCATGAAAATATAGGAGTACACGTCCGGTACGTCCGGTGTCTGTACGGATGACACGTTGAAAGGCAGTGCCGCCTGGTGTGGTCTCTGCAGACCAGGTGTAGGCTTCTGGCAAGCGGTCTTTATTGAAAATAGCATTCTGCCAGCGGTGTCTTGCGGCAGAATGTTTTTTATGTGGCGCATTATGATTCATATTTTTCCAGATCATATGACTGATCAGGAGACCTCGGATGGATGTCATGTTTTTTTCCTCGCCTGTTTAAGGTTTTGTGTTTTTACGGTTCGTTGTCTCATGGAGACACTCATGACATCCATTATACTACAGTTGTTGCTATTATTGAACCACAGAACCCAGTCTTTTGCGGATCTCCGGACCGATACTCATGGCAAGCACCATCTTGATGAGGTCAGCCGGGATAAATGGGATAACACAGACTGCAAGGGCAGCCGATACCGTGTAGTTGGCCTGGAAGCAGAACCATACAGTTCCGAGTGCGTAACAGATCATGGTGCCGACGATCATGCCGACCAGCTGGACCCAGCGCTTTTTGCAGTGGTCAATCACAAATCCGGCAATGATCGCCATCGGGATAAAGCCTACAATGTAACCGCCGGTTGGTCCGGCGAGCTTGGCAACGCCGCCGGTAAAACCGGAAAAGACAGGAAGTCCGGCAAAGCCGAGCAGTAAATAAATGAAATAACTGATTGTCCCTTTTTTCCAGTCCAACAGGTAAAGAGATAGATAGATGGCGAAATTAGTAAGAGAGATCGGCACCGGCCCGATCGGGATGGACAGCGGTGCGAGAATACAGGTGACAGCGGTCATAAGCGCTGTCATAGTCATGGCATAAGTGTTGCTTCTCCGGAAAGATCCGGCGGTAGTCTGGTTTGTCATAGTGAACTCCTTTCGTTTTTTGTTAAGCGGTTTCGATTTAGTATGTGTAACCGGCTTCCTCAATGGTCCGGATGGTATCCTGGATTCCCTGCCCGCCCGCGGTCAGGTAACCGGAGGCGAAAATGGAATCCACCACGCGGAGCAGGTCTTTTTCTTTTCCCTTAAAATAAACTTCCCGTCCGGCAGCACAGCGGATATCAGATTTCGGGACCAGAAGTCTGGCAAGGCAGAGCACCTTCAGACAGTATTCCGTTGTGAGCCCAGAAATATCGGCGTGCTCTAACGGAGTGCCCGGGATCGGAAGCAGGAAATTGATCGGGAGTGCTTCCGGCTGGATCTCGCGGAGTTCCAGAAGCATGTCAACAACATCTTCTTTGGACTCGCCCATGCCGATGATCCCGCCGCTGCAGATCTCAAATCCCAGTCCCTGAAGCATTTTGATGTTGGCCACGCGCTGCTCAAAGGTATGGGTGGAGCAGATGTTGGGATAATAGGAACGGCTACTGTTTAAATTGTGGTTGATGCGGTCGAGCCCGGCTTCTTTTAAGATTTTCGCCTGATGCTCGGTCAGAAAGCCGATGGAACAGCACAGATGCGTACCGGTTTCTTTCATTTTACGGATCCGTTTCGCCAGATCTTCGATTTCCGCGTCGGTGAATTTCATTCCGCTTAAGCCGATACAGTGGCGGGACAGATGGTTCTCGTTGACAAAGTCATTGTCTTTATATAATTTCTCATCGTCTACCCATTTGTATTTATCAATCTCAGCTTTGGAGCGGCAGGACTGGGCACAGTAAGCGCAGTCCTGGGAACAGTTTCCGCTGCGGGCATTGGTCAGGATATGGATGCTTACATGGTTTCCTTTATACTTTCTGCGCAGGACTTCTGCACGGGCGATGAGTTCCGGAAGTTCTCCATCCGGAGTGTTTAAGATGGCAAGCGCTTCCTCGCGGGAAAGCTGTGGATCGGTGGAAATATCAGGCGTTGTGCTCATAAGATCGGATCTCCTTTGATATGGTAAATAAAAATTGGTTTTGAGAAATAAAATAGCACGAGGAGATATAATTGTCAACATATAATTGAAAATTGGTTAACAATTAGATGCAAGGAAATAGAAGACAGCCAGAGCATGTGGACAAGGGAGTCCATGTATTGCGATGAAATAAGAATATTAGACTGGATCCAGACTTTTCGGACACCGCTTGGGGATTCGCTGCCGTGTCGGCGCTCTTTTTTGCCGGGGAGAAGAAAATCTGGAAAGAAGCTTTTTTGGATTCCCGCAGACGAAAAACCAGCTCTTTTGCATTTGCAGAAGATGGCATTGTGAAAGACACAAATTCTTCACAAATAATTAGCACTCATCTCTTGACAGTGCTAACAACATGTGCTATAGTACAGCTAATGTTATAGAAGTAGTATAACAGATGAGATAAAAGATGACGTTGCACTAAAAGGAATGGAGGTGTGATTTATGAATATAAACAAATTTACCCAGAAATCAATGGAAGCCGTCCAGAACTGTGAAAAGCTTGCTTACGAATATGGCAATCAGCAGATCGAACAGGAGCATCTGTTCTATAGTCTGCTCACATTGGATGACAGCCTTATTTTAAAATTGTTAACCAAGATGGGCATCAGCAAAGAACTGATCACCAATGAAGCACAGCAGAAGCTGGCAGGACTGACGAAGGTAAGAGGTTCCAGTCAGGTTTACATCAGCAATGATTTAAATAAAGTCCTCATCAATGCGGAGGACGAATCCAAAGCCATGGGCGATGAATATGTCTCCGTTGAGCATATTTTCCTGTCCATGTTAAAGTATGCGGACCGTACCATGAAGGATCTGTTCCGCCAGTACGGCATTACCCGCGACACCTTTTTGCAGGCACTGTCTACGGTGCGCGGCAACCAGAGAGTTGTCAGCGACAATCCGGAAGCAACCTATGACACCCTGGAAAAATATGGCTACGACCTGGTAGAGCGTGCGAAGGACCAGAAGCTTGACCCGGTCATCGGTCGTGACAGCGAGATCCGTAATGTAATCCAGATTCTTTCCCGAAAGACCAAGAACAACCCGGTCCTGATCGGTGAGCCTGGTGTTGGTAAGACGGCGGTTGTCGAGGGACTGGCCCAGCGTATTGTCCGCGGCGATGTGCCGGAAGGCTTAAAGAACCGCAAGCTGTTTGCGCTGGATATGGGCGCGCTGGTTGCAGGCGCCAAGTACCGTGGCGAGTTTGAGGAGCGGTTAAAAGCCGTTCTGGAAGAAGTGAAAAAGAGTGAAGGACAGATCATTCTGTTCATCGATGAGCTGCATACCATTGTGGGAGCCGGCAAGACCGATGGCTCCATGGATGCAGGCAACCTGTTAAAACCGATGCTTGCCAGAGGCGAGCTGCACTGTATCGGTGCGACCACACTGGATGAATACCGGAAATACATTGAGAAAGATGCGGCCCTGGAACGTCGTTTCCAGCCGGTGCTGGTAGACCAGCCGACCGTAGAAGATACCATTTCCATTCTGCGTGGTATCAAGGAGCGTTACGAAGTGTTCCACGGTGTCAAGATCACGGACTCTGCCCTGGTGGCAGCAGCTGTGCTTTCTGACCGTTACATCACCGACCGCTTCCTGCCGGATAAGGCGATCGACCTGGTCGATGAGGCCTGCGCCCTGATCAAGACCGAGCTTGACTCCATGCCGACCGAACTGGATGAACTTTCCAGAAAGATCATGCAGATGGAGATTGAGGAGACTGCATTAAAGAAAGAGACAGATCATTTGAGCCAGGAGCGTCTGGCGGATCTGCAGAAAAATCTGGCAGAGTTGCATGACGAGTTTGCCAGCAAGAAGGCACAGTGGGAGAATGAAAAGAATTCCGTTTCCCATCTGTCCGCATTGCGTGAGGAGATCGAGCAGGTAAACCGCGATATCGCGACTGCCCAGCAGCAGTATGATTTAAATAAAGCAGCAGAATTGCAGTACGGCAAGCTGCCACAGCTGCAGAAAGAACTGGAAGCCGAGGAGGAGAAGGTCAAGAATCAGGATCTGAGTCTGGTGCATGAGAGTGTCACCGAGGATGAGATCGCGCGGATCATCTCCCGCTGGACCGGCATTCCGGTAAATAAATTAAACGAGAGCGAGCGCAGCAAGATCCTGCATCTGGATACCGTGCTGCACAAACGGGTCGTAGGCCAGGATGAAGGCGTGGAAAAGGTAACTGAAGCCATCCTTCGTTCCAAAGCCGGGATCAAGGATCCGACCAAACCGATTGGTTCCTTCCTGTTCCTTGGACCGACCGGTGTCGGCAAGACTGAGCTTGCGAAAGCCCTGGCTGAGGCACTGTTCGACGATGAGAACAATATGGTCCGTATCGATATGAGTGAGTACATGGAGAAACATTCTGTAGCCCGCCTGATCGGAGCACCTCCGGGATATGTCGGCTACGATGAGGGTGGTCAGCTGACCGAGGCAGTCCGCAGAAAACCGTACTCTGTTGTTCTCTTCGATGAGGTGGAAAAGGCACATCCGGATGTATTCAATGTCCTGCTTCAGGTATTGGACGATGGACGTATCACCGATTCCACCGGCAAGACCGTGGACTTCAAGAACACCATTCTGATCATGACCTCCAACATCGGTTCCCAGTATCTGCTGGATGGCATCGATGAAAACGGCAATATCAAGCCGGAGGCTGAGGCTATGGTCATGCAAGATCTGCGTGCCCACTTCCGTCCGGAGTTCTTGAACCGTCTGGATGAGACGATCCTCTTCAAGCCGTTAACAAAGGATAACATCAGCCACATCGTGGATCTGATGGTAGCCGATGTCAACCGCCGTCTGGAAGACCGCGAACTGAAGGTAGAACTGACCGATAATGCCAAGACCTTTGTAACCGGCCACGGTTACGATCCGGCATACGGTGCACGTCCGCTGAGACGTTATCTGCAGAAGAATGTAGAGACGCTGGCAGCAAGGATCATTCTGGAAGGCAACATCAGTGAAGGCCAGACCATCGTGATCGATACCGATGAGAAGGGCGAGAAGCTGATCGCATATGTAGAATAACAATATTATCAGGCTTAACAGCCCCGTGTGAACTGCCGAATGGCAGTTCACACGGGGCTTATTTCTTTCGCGAATTTCTGGAAAGCTTTCGATGCCACGCTCTGCGGATATTCGGAGTCGGAGATCAGCAGGATGTTTCGTTCCGGAAACTGCTCCTGCACCTGGATCTGGAAGATGTTTCCGGCGGCGAGTTCGCTGTGGGCGAAGGCTTCCGGGATGAACCCGATCCCTAAGTTGTGGCGCACGGCGGGCAGAATCAGGTCGGTGGTGGCCAGCTCCATGTCAGGTGAGAAGGAGAGTCCGTACTGCGCAAAGTAAGTGTTTAAAAAAGTACGGCTGATGGATTCTGAGGTTAGGCTGATCCAGGGGTAAGAGGCCAGCTCGCGCAGGGAGACCGGATGACCTTTCAGTTCCGAGAAGCGTTTTCCACTGATGAGAATGTCGCGGTAGGTGTGCAGCTTTTTCATGCGCAGAGGTTCAGAAATATGGAGCGGGAGAGAAGAAACCACGGCAAAATCCACCTTGCCATCCCGCACAGCCTGGATGGAATCCTGGGTGCTGTGATTTAAGATCTGGAAGTGGACACCAGGATATTCCTCATGGAAATTTTCCATGGCTTCAAAAAGCCAGGAGTGGAGGGCGGTTTCTGTGGCGCTGATGGAGATGCTGCCATTCTCCAGCTGCAGCAGATCACTTAAGTGGCTTTCGGCGCGGAAAAACTGCAGGCATCCGGCGGAGACGTATTCAAAGAAGCGGCTTCCCTCGGCGGTCAGTTCCATTCCGGATTTGCTGCGGATAAAGAGACGGCAGCCAAGGTCTGCTTCCAGCTTGTGGATGACGCGGGTTACGGCAGGCTGACTGGTGTTCAATGCAGCGGCGGCGCGGGTTAAGTTGCCGTATTTTGCGACATAGTAAAAGATTTTATAGCGGTAATGCCAAGATTGCGGGCACATCGGATATTCCCCCGTTCCCGTTTGTGTTCGCCACCGAAACCGCATCCCTGCTCGCTCCAGACAAGACGGCTGCTCCGGCCCGAATTCGTGTGTATCCGGGCAACCGGATTCTCAGACG
>ERZ856578.8282-NODE-8282-length-10251-cov-3.952035_pt1 | contig 10251 bp, 5 predicted proteins | sample MGYA00514384_ERZ856578 | MGnify/ENA primary metagenome ERZ856578 (study PRJEB29103, sample SAMN06111958) | human gut metagenome | biome: human gut; feature: ankylosing spondylitis patient; material: healthy_person | host: Homo sapiens | place: China:Hangzhou...
AATCTATATGACGGTTACGGAGAAGAAAAAGCGAACTCTCTCCTGGGGAATCTGGGGACGAAATTCTTTTGTCAGAACGGCGAATTTGAAACTAACGAGTGGGCGAGCAAAAGCATCGGGCAGGAAATCATCATCCGCCAGTCGAAGACTTACGGAGACTCCAAATCGTCTTCGATGAAAGGCGATGACAACAAGTCTCTCTCCTATTCGGAAGGTTATAACGAACAGAAAGACTATCGCGTCGACCCGGCCGATTTCTCCACGCTTCAGACCGGTGGCCCGCGCGGTCAATGCAAGGTCGGATTCATCTTCTGGCAATCGGGCAGAGTTCTGAATAACGGCAATGTTTTTGTTCGTTCCACCATCGAACAGGAGTGCCGCAGGGTCTGCGGAGCAAAACTTGTGCGCCATTGCCCCAAAGTTCCGACCATCGGCAAAGGGGAGTATATCGGTGAATACCGGATTCTGCTGCCTGGCGATTATTTCTGTTTCATCACGTTCCTGCTGTCGCTGGCATTCCCGCTCACGGGATTCTTCCTCGTCTTTACGAACCGCGATTTCCTCATCGGCTATTTCAACGACGTTTTTTACTGTTGTGCCAGCACCCTCTGCTTTTATATGTGGAGCGTGGTTCTGGATATTTTCTGTGCCTGCCTGGGGCGAGTCCCCGCCATTTTGAAAGCTCTGTTTTCCGGGAAACCGCGCAAGGAACAAAAGTATCTGAAAGCCGTCATCTGGCAGGATGCCGTTCTCGGCTATTATGCGATCTGCATCGGCATGACGCTTTGGTTTCAATACCATCTTTTCGACTTCAAACAGCTGGGGATCGTACTGGCATGGTGGATCGCGCTCTGCATGTTTTTCCGCTTCCTGCGTTCGTCCGGCAGACAACCCATCAAATCATGAAAGGTTCAATATGTTCAAATCGACAAAAGAGGCTCTGCTGTTTCTGGATGGTCTCAAGCCGTATCTGAAATCGCGGATCATCGGGCAGGATCATGTGATCGACGCCATTTCGGAGAAGCTCCGGTACTGGTATCTGGGAATCAATCAGCCGAACCGACCGACCGTTTTCTTCTTCCTCGGACCGACCGGTACCGGTAAAACTGAAATCATCAGGGAGACGATTCATTATCTTTACGGTGATGACAGTGACAAGTTGCTTCGGCTGGATATGTCCGAATTCGGTGAAACGGCCGGTTCCGATGTCGGCAAAAAATTGATCGGGTATACAGAAAAAGAACCCGGACGGCTTTATGATTTTCTGGAAAAGAACACGGAAGGCGCCATCCTTTATGATGAGTTTGAGAAGGCACACAAGGATATGGCAAAATACATGCTCCAGCAGATCGATGCCGGACGGGTTACTCTATGGAACAATAAAACCTACGACATTTCCCGTTTCCTGCTCTTTTTCACCTCTAATGTCGGAGCGGAAATCTTTCAGGGGAATACCCATCTTTCAATGGCACGCAAGACGGAAGCGGCATGTCAGCGGCTCGTCATGATGTTCAATTCTCCGGAATTCGTCGCCCGGTTCGGAAAGTTCGGATACGGTATTTTCGCCTTCAACAGCCTCAAGCCGGATCACCTGCGACTGATCACCCGCAAATTCATTGACGACAAACTCCAATATTTCCGAACGATCCGGGAAATGCAGCAGGATCGGCCCGGGTTCTTTCTGCCAGTGAACATGAATGTTCTCGGTTATTCTCCCGAGGTCGTGGATTTTGCCCTTTTGCAGACCAACACCACCAAGAACGGTGCCCGCGAAATTCGTGATATTGTCGAACGCATGCTCAATCAGGCTTATGACCTGGCTCTAACCCGGGATCCATCCGGAAAAAATATGACCGGTTATCTCAACGTTGCTTCGGTCATGAAACATGAAATTCCCTGCGAAGCAGTTGTCCTGCAATATGAATGCCCTGCAAACTGCATTCGCATCAAACAGAATTGATGAGGTGATCATGGTGAAAATCGTTGAACGCATCACCTATCGGGATGATGAGACTCTGGAGAATACCGATAGAAAAATCGAGATTTCCGGAAAGATCGTCGGCAGTCAGATGACAGCCGGGGTTCTGAAGATCATGGGATGGCATCTGGTTATGCTCGATCCAGAACATCAGACCAGTATTCAAATTGATGGGGATCAGGAAAGCGAATTGCAGGAATTGAAGAGGCTGCTGGAAAAAACTGTCGTAAAAATATCCATTCAGGTGAAACTGAATCTGCCTGCGGAATAAGACGTTTTTCTGTCAGAAATCAGATATATAAAATATTCGATCACTTTCCGTGATATGTGATTGAAACATCGGAATGTGATAGTATATTTTAAAAATTTATTTCCTGAAGAGAAACTGATTCGAGACCGGGGATGGCGAAACAGACGAAAGATCAAAAGCGCAAGGCGAAACTTGAAAAACGCCGCAAAGCCGAAAACGCGCGCATTCAGCAGCAAACCGAAATGCTGATCTCGATGTTGACGGAGATGTGTGCTCCGCTGCTGCCGGAATATACGGATGACGGCAAAGGCTGGGATCTGGCTGGACGCACGATTTTGTATCGCCTCGGACAAATCGCCTGGAATGCGGAAATCTCACAGGATTTCAGCTTTGATCGTTACGCGGAGAATTTCGACTCGCTGGATGACAAATCAAAAGAAATCATTCGACAGGATGTCCGACGGTTGCAGGAGAGAAAACGGATGTTATATCCCCGGGTCATGCTGGGTATTAAAAACGTCACAGTGGGACTGCGCAATGGATCGCCGGTGCTCAGATTGCTGCCGCGGGAATTGATCCGGATTCCTGAGGCATTGAGACCGGAAACTCGTTTGAAAGATGAATTTCTGGCATCCCTGGAAAAACTTGCAGCTGAAGATACTAAAGCAAACCCTGTGTCTCGTTACTCCATTCGGGCTTCGGTGATCACTCATGCCGTCAAGGATTTTGCCGCATCACATACTGAATCTGAAATTCTCACCTTATGTGATGAGTTATGGCGTCTCCAGCGGACGGATCTGTGCAAGGCTGTCGGTAAACTTCTGGCTGTGGATGCGGTCAGAAATATGGAGGCCGTGTGGACACGCCTGAATGGTTATAAAGAGGAGTTCCGCACGGCTGCGGCAGTGGACTCCCTCGCTTCCGCCGCAACACGGGTTCTGCGTGCCAAACCGGAATATTTAAATGTTATGGCGGAAGAATGGCTGAGCCATTCGAACGTCTGGGTTCGCCGTGCATGTCTGACGTTTACCCGTTTCCGTCTCAAAGAAAAAACGGACAATTCGCTGCTGATCCAGGAGTGGGTGAAAAGACTCAGCCATGAACAAAACCGCGTGATTCAACATGCGGTTGTCAGATTCAAGCAAGAACTTCCAACGCAAAATTGTAAATAATATTCAGCACTCTAAGCTCTCCTCTCTATTGTAAGCCCATAAAAGGAAATGTGAGTCGGATATCTGGTGTACGGTTCAGTACCTTTGTTCTGAAATCGACATTATAAACATCTCCTTATTATTTGTGTAAAAATTGATTTGACTTTTAGCAAAAGAGGTGATAAATTTGAAGACTTTATGCTATAAACTGAAACGAAAATAGAAGTGGAGAAGGTTGCGCATGCAGGTGGAATCATTGCCTGTTGACGAGGGAAATCAGGCGAAAGGTGCTCGTGTGTTTCTTCTGGTCTGGTGGCGGTTTTTCTGGCGTTACGCTATATTGTGGGCGGCGTTACTTCTTGGAGGGGGGCATCTGTTAAACCTGTTGTCCAAATTCATACTGGATTCCAGTTTTCTCTTTTCAGTGACCTTGATCTATTCCGGGACAGCAAACGTTCTGGCCTCTTTTCTTGTTTTCTTTTATATTTTGAATCGTCCTTTCAAAAAGTCAGTTGCTGTTTTGTCGACAGCAAACGGACGTTCGGTTTTCCGAATGAAATTGAAAAGCTGGTTTCATTATTACTGGCGTTTTATCTTATTTTCTTTTGGGCTGGCTATGCTTCTTGGAGCGCTATTGCCGATTGTGGCACACTGGCTGGGAGAAGATCCGCTGGCTTTTTTGAAATACTCCAAATATGTTGGTAATATTTCCATGATTCCGGCGTCTTTGCTTGCTTTCTGGTTGCTCTTACGCCGCAAAGGGGGAAAAAGTCTGCTGCAAATTACAGTATGCGGCAACTGACTCCCTTCTTTTTTTGTCCAAAAAATTTTTTCATATATATTCAAGAGAGGGCATACTATGTTTGGGCGTAAGGTCTGGTTTGTCGCTGCGTTTTTTTGGGCGGCGGTCACTTTTGCAGAGGATTCCGTTCCCGCACCGGAAAAATTGAAGTTGGATCGTGCGACTTACCATAAAATCACAATCAGTTGGGAATATCCAGCAGAAAACATTCAGATTGCCGATTATCGCATTTATCGTGATGGAGCAGAAATAGCCCGGACTTCAGAGCAGAAGTTTACAGATTCAGCAGTGGATCCGGGTAAATTTTATGAATATCGGATTGATGCCGTAACCGTAGGCGGCAATGCTTCTGCGCAATCAGCTGTGCTGAAAGTGAAAACCTTTGATTCTGTCGAATACGAACAGCATGAACAAGTGGAAAGTCTGGTAGATTCGATGCATTCCACTCCAGTGGAGAATTTAACGGCATTGTCTCTGTTTTCCGCAGTCAAGGCTGGTTTTGAAAGTTTGACGGGCGGAAGTTTAACGTTGAATACCTTCGATTCCGAATTGATCAGCCAGATGATATCGGAGGAGTTGGAGTTGATAAAGGCAGCGACCCCGGATTGGACAGATGCGGAACGGATAGCCGCACAGGCCGAACTGGATCAATGCATGGCGGAGAACTTCGGCGGGAACTCCATTGAACAAATCTATATCCATGGCCGATTGACAGCGCTGGCAGAAGCCCACTGGGAGAAGGGTCATAAGCAAGCGGCCACCATGTTGTATGAATTTTCGCTGAACTTCCTGAGCAACCAGGAAAATTGTGTTTCTGACACGTTACAGCGTTTGGCTTTGTTTAAAGAGGCGGAGTTGAATGCGGAAAGCAGTCCGGAAGAGATTGAAGCAGTTCTGGCCTCTTCCGCAGCCGAAAGAGTTCGCTTTTTTGATTTCTTCCCGAATTCAACCTCTTTTATGGCCGATTATGCCTATCGTTTTCAGGTGATGCAATATTTCAAATATTTCCCGAGATTGTTTACTTATGAGAATTACCGGGAACAGGCGTACCAAACAGCCTATGCTTGTGCGATAAAATTAAAAGGAAAAAATGATCAAGATGACATGCGGCTTGCCCGAGTGGAAGCCTGGCGCTTAGTTCGTGTAGGTGTAACACTTCGCGATGCGGCGGGAAATCCTCGTCAGGGGACCATTAAAATAACCAATGTTACGGCAGATACCAAACCGGAGCTTTTCCCGGGCGATCCTTATTATGAGGAGAGAACCATTACCGTAAATGGGGAAGCGGAAATTCCGGTATATGCCGGTCACATTTACGAAATTACGGCTAACATCGCAATGCCCGGCGGTAACGATCTCGTTATGAGTCTGCCGTCTTTTCCGCAGTCAACAGGCGAAAAGGTGGTTTATGGAAGTTGCGATGACCCCATTCAATCTGCCATTCCAGATGAAGCCGGAGCCCAGGCGGAAATTGTCATCGCCGATTCGAGTTTCCCGTACAATCTTTCATTTGAGCGAAACATTGATGTGTTCGATTTGAGCTGGGATTGGGTGGATTCCGAAGAATTTCAGGCCGCCGGTTTCAAGGTGTTCAACGGCGAGACTCTGGTCGCGACAGTGACAGACAAACATGCGTCCAACATCCGTCTGGCCTCGCCGGATGGCAATTACAGTTATACCGTAGTTGCGTTTAATTCAGCCGGCGAACTCTCCGGTTCGAGCCGTTCCATTGTGATTGAACCGGGAGACCAGAGTGCATATTCCGAATTTTTTGCCTGGCTGGAAGAATATTTCGGAGATCTTCCGACTCTCTCCACGGACGATCCGGATGGAGATGGCGTAGACAATTACCATGAGTTCCTGAACGGGACTGATCCGACTCGCGCTCCCGCGCCAACCCCGGCAGAAAGACAAATCACCTATACGAAAATTACATTGAGCTGGGAATGTGCGCCGGAACTGCTCGAAGGAACTTCCTGGGAAATCCGCCGCAACGGTACAAATATTGGAACGGTGTTGACTCCGTCGTTTACCGATAGCGGTCTGCTTCCCGGAGTAGAATATCAGTATACCATCCGCTGCAATTTTTCAGATGGATCGCAAAGCGACTGGAGTTCTCCCCTGTTGCTGAAAACACAGAAAGCGGAAACGATCTCCTATGGCGATAAGCTCCAGCAAGTCGTTGACATGTTCAATCCGCTGATTCTGGAAGACTATACCGCTCCGAGTCTGATTTCCGCAGTGAAAAGCGCAGTGGAATCGGTATTGGGAACCAACATCACGTTCACTGTGGTGGATGAAGAGCTGCTGGAGAAAATGGTCGCCAATGAACTTGAAGTACTTCAACAGTTCTCCGGCACGCTGACCGCTTCGGAACGGCTGGCGCTTCGCAACGAAATCTCGCAAATGATGGACGAGAACTTCGGCGGAAATTCCTTTGAGCACATGTATATTCACGGCAAGCTCAATGAACTGGCGGAAGAGCACTGGGAGATTTTCATCAATGACAAAACCCAAACCACACACCGTGTTGCGGCTGAAGCGCTCATGGATGCCTCACTGGGATTTTTGTCAAATCATCGTCCTACCGTGGCTACAACTTTGGGACGCCTGGCGATGATGCAGTGCCAGGCGGTGACACTGGAAAGTCCTCGCGCCGAAATCAAGGAGGCACTGGAACAGCAGCGTTCGATCTGGATGCGTTACTTTGACTTCTTTGATACTTTTCCGGAAGATGAAATTGGTATGCATCCCTATGTTCATATTTTATCAAACAGCTGCCGATTCTTTCCGGTCATGCTCGCTTATGAAAATTATGACCATGAACTGTTTGACTCTCTGATGCAGCTGGCTGCAGCATTGACTCAGATGGAATTGCACCAGTCTCCCACGAATGTGATTCGCCGTACTTCGGCCTGGAATCTGGTTCCGGTCTCTCTGCTGGTGGAGAGTTCTGATGCATCATCCGGTATGTTGACAATCCGAAATGTGAGTGATCGTATCAATGAATATAATGTCGGGTGCGACATGGAAAATGATGTGCGTACCAGAAATCTTGCCCAAGGAACAATGGAGCTCCCCGTTTACGGAGGTCATTTGTATGAAATGGAATTTGTAACGCCGGTTCCGGGAGGCCCGGACTGGAAACGAATCATCGGCCCATTGTTCATTCCCGCTGGTGAACGGATCATTTACGATTCCTTCACCGGTATTACCAGAGAAACTTTACCCGAAGGAACTCAAGGCGCAGAACTCAAACTGAAACTGGAATTGCCCAATGCGCCTTATAATCTGCAGTCTGAAAACCTGCCCGATGCGTTGAACCTTTCCTGGGACTGGGTCGCGCCGGCGGGATTTGTTCTGGATCACTTCAAAGTCTACAGAGGAGATACTCTTGTCGGAACATCCTCCACTCAAACCATGACCGGAATCCCCCGCCTCATCACAGAGGATTCTGTTTATGTGTACAGCGTTTCGGCTGTCAGTACCACTGGCGCGGAAACCCGTCGTTGCCCTGCCATTCGAGTCCTTCCCGACTTTTCGGAGGAAGATAAGGCTTATTTCGAGTGGAAACAGCACTATTTCGGTGATGCTCCCTCGCTGGCAACGGATGATCCCGACGGAGACGGACTTTCCAATTATCAGGAATTCATCCTCGGATCTAATCCTACCATCGCTCCCGCTGACACGATTCCCGATGAGTTGCTGGCGAAAAAACAACTGGGAGCCGTTATCGCTTATTATGAGGGGGCATGGAATTATCTGCCTGAATTTAATCGCATTCGGCCATTTGAATCTGATGTTTTGAGTAATTTCTGCTTTGCCGCTACGAATGGAGAAATTTTGAGCAGCGGATTGAGTGATCATGTCGGCATGGTAATTTCCGGTTATTTTGAAGCTCCCGAAACAGGGAAATACAAATTCTTCATGAATAATGATGATGCGGCACGTTTGCAAATCGACGGAGTAACTGTTATCGACAATAATCGTCCTGGTTCTCCGCAGGAATATCTGGCTGAAGTTCCATTGAAAGCAGGGATTCACTCATTCCGTATTGAATATGTGGAATACGAAGGTTCCGCAAAATTGCAGATAGACTGGGCCGGAAGCAGCTTCGAACGTCGTGCTTTTGACGGAAGCAATATCTGGCACTATTCCGATTCTCTCGGACAGGAGGCCATGGAGTACCTGCAGTGGCAACGCGATACTGACAGTGACGGCATTGTCGATGCCGACGAAATGAAACTGGGTACGGATTGGAAGAACAAGGATAGTGACAGTGATGGTCTTTCTGACTGGGACGAAGTTTATAAATATCATACCGATCCGACCAAGGTCGACACGAATGGCAATGGCCTGTCTGATTATGATGAAATTTTTCTTGCGGGTGAAGATTCACCTATCGATTTAAATAATGCTGGATTTGAGCTGGTGAGAAAACGCTCAGGTGCTCGTTTTTTCGCCTATTCTGGCAGATGGGAAATAAAAGGCAGCTCTATCCGAGCAGTAGACAGACGCGGATCAGTAGAGAGTAAAATTTCTATTTCAACTGGTAATATATATAAATTAGAATTTGACGTTAAAAACTATTTTGGAGGAGTTAATTCAACGGAGGCAGTTTTGGATGTTTACGTGGATGACGTATTCAGTGGAACGCAAACAGTTCCTCTTACAGGTGAAATTTCTACGGCTCTTTTTCATACTGCCTATCTTCCGGCTGGAGTGCATTGTATACGTCTAGTTTGGGATAATTATCGGAGTAATGGCTCTTTGCAGCTTGATGCATTCCGAATGTTTGGCCTGAAGTCTCTCGCAGCAGAGGAGGATAGTCCGTTGAAGTTAATGGAAAAAGTCCTTTCTAAACGAAACACTGCAAAATTGTCGGCAGAAAGTCGGGTTTCTCCGTATTACTTAGAGGGAACCGCGTTGTTCCCAACAAAGGTACAGATTGGGGATGCTATTGTCGGCACACAGTTTTCCGATAATGGATGGTTTGCCAATATACCATTACAAGAAACAGAACCGACAACTTTTAACGTAATATTTGAGAATGGCGGCTTTCGTCATGAAGGGAAAGTGAGATGGACACAAACAAATCTCCTTACTGAAACGGAAGAGATAATTCGAATCCGTAAAGGTGATTCTTTGAGACTTACTGCTTTCCCGGCTTTTTCCAATACCGGCTCGTGGAAAATTTCCGGAGGTCCGGTTGAAATTCACGGAAGTGCGCGCCAAGCTGTAGTACAACGTTTTGATCAAGTGGGAAAATATATATTGACAGGCCATTATCAAGCAGAGGGAGATATTCTGAAAAAAAGTATTGTTGTCGAGGTTGTCGATTATACGTTCCCTCAAACGGATATAGCGTGTTGGCTTGGTCGAATTCGTCAGTGGCAAGTTCAAGCACCTTCGGATGCTGTAACTTTTCAGTTTGACAAGCGGCTGCGTGATGCACGATATTCTGTTTCCGGAGATAACCATTTGTTTTCTGTGTATATCGATGACAATCAAACACGTTATGTGGCTGCACGTTTGGGAGAAGATGGGCCTATTTTGGCTGTTCAGAAAATTTCAGGTATGGGTATTTATTCTTCCTATCAGACAGGTATGCGAATGCTAGAAACTTATGAAGATGGTTCACAACTTCATGAAATGACTGTGGTCAGCTCTCCTGTTCGACCTGACGTGGAATTGCGATTGAATATTTTCGTCGCGGGAGTGATTTTTGATGATGGTACAACGAGCAAAATTTTAGATGTGTCCGACTTCAACGAAATAGGAATTGCCAAAGTGCGCTTTATTCGATCTCCGGACGTAAAAACATCTGTTTGTCATCATCTGTCAGCTTATCAGAATGGTGAATATATAGGGGTTAGACCACGATGAATAGACAATTCTTGGTACTGAGAATTATAGTTGGTATTGGAATAATCGTTGCAGTTGCCATTGCTTGTTTTCTGTCTTAATGTATTGTATGGCCCAACTATATACCTCTTTCTCATGCAGAGTATAGGAATTAAAGGCTGTCAATCTATTGTTAGAAGGTTCTTTCAAAGAAGAAAGGACTTCG
>ERZ856578.8287-NODE-8287-length-10242-cov-6.015445_pt1 | contig 10242 bp, 10 predicted proteins | sample MGYA00514384_ERZ856578 | MGnify/ENA primary metagenome ERZ856578 (study PRJEB29103, sample SAMN06111958) | human gut metagenome | biome: human gut; feature: ankylosing spondylitis patient; material: healthy_person | host: Homo sapiens | place: China:Hangzhou...
ATCCCGTCGTTGATCTTCTGGCCGTCCTCATAGTACTGGGTGCAGGCCTCGGTGGTGATGGTGAAGCCCTGGGGCACGGGCATGCCGAGATTGGTCATCTCGGCCAGGTTGGCGCCCTTGCCGCCCAGCAGCTCGCGCATCTTGCCGTTGCCCTCGGAGAAAAGGTATACGAATTTAGTAGCCATTTTCCATCAATCCTTTCTTCTTATCAGCAGTTTTTCCCGCAAAAGTCCGCCCCGTCTCTCTCCAGGGAGACCGGCGGAAAAGGCCGCTGAATGCAAACGATGCTCTGTCATTATCCTGTGTATCATTGCTACGGGACCATTATAATCATTTGCAGGAAATATTGCAATGCCCATATTTGATAAATTTTAAAAGAAGGGGGCCTTTTTCTTTTGTAACCGCAAGAAAAATAAAGAAAAACCGAAAAAAGTTGAAAAACCGGCAACAATCAGGCGGGCGAATCCGGCGTAAAAAAACTGTAAATTTTTTTCGTCCCCGGCCCGGCCTAAAATTCCACCCCACACCGGGCGGGGACGCCCCGGTCATAGGGGTGCTTTTCCTTTTGAAAATGGGTGATATAGTCTGCCCGCTCTGTCAGCTCCGGGGCCGGGTCCCGCCCGGTGAGGACCACCTCCGCCCGGGCGCCGTCCAGAAGAGCGAGCAGGTCCGCCAGGGGGAGCAGCCCGGCGTTCACCCCGTCGCACACCTCGTCCAGCACCACCAGGCCGCAATCGGGGTCGGCGGCGGCCTGTCCGGCCTGGGCGAGCAGCTCTTGGGCCCGCCGGGCCTCCTGCCGCCGCTCCTCTTCCGTCATGGCGAAGAGAAACTTTACTCGCTCCGGCACGGGGAGGAGCGTCACCTGGGGCAGCCGGGCCAGGGCCGGGCGCTCGCCGCTGTCCGCCCCCTTTAAAAACTGGGCGATGACCACAGGCCTGCCCCGCCCCGCCATGCGCAGGGCCAGGCCCATGGCGGCGGTGGTCTTGCCCTTGCCGTCGCCGTGATAGAGATGGATCATGATGGCACCCCCTTAACAGTCTTTTTCTGCCATGATCCCGCAGGAGACGGCAAAGGACACCGCCAGGGCCACCCCGACCAGCAGGAGATAGGGGAGCAGGAGCAGCAGGGGCGGCAGCTCCTCCAGACGGGTCACCTGACTGCCGGACCACAGTTCGCCCTTGATGGAGACAAAGAGGGCGGCCACGGGCAGCAGGAGGGTGACGTACAGGGCTATCCGGGCCCGCTCCGGCCCCAGGCGATAGTTCAGGGGCATGGCCACCGACAGGGCCAGCACCCCCAGCAGCAGGGTGGTGGCGATGCTCATGCCGCACTCGGTCACCGCATCCCAGTCCCCGGAGAAGGAAAGCACCGCACACATGGCCGCCCCAAAGGCCGCAGCGCACAGCAGCACCAGCAGGGTGAACAGATACCGGGCGGCCACCAGGTCCCGGCGGCTGAGGGGCAGGGCGGCGGCATACCGGTCCCAGTGGGCCTGCTCGTCAAAGGCGAAGGCGGACATGGGCAGCATCATGGCGATGACCTCTAAAAAGGCGGCCACAAAGCTTATCGAGAATAGGCCGGTGACGGTCAGCACCGCATACACGGCCAGCAGAAGCAGATAGCTCTTCAGGCTCTTTTTCAGCACCAGGGCATCTTTTAAGATCAAGCCGGTCATACGGCCTCCCCCTTTCCCACAAACAGCATGATATCGTCCAGGGTCACCGGCTCCACAGAGAGCTCCGGGTGGACCCGCTGAAAAGCCGCCCGGTCCGCGACCAGGGCGTGGCAGCCAAACTCCCCCCGGCGCACCCGGGTCAGCAGCTCGGGTTCCAGGGCGGAGAGCTGGGCGGCGGAGCAGCCCACCTGGCCGTATTGCTCCAGAATATCGTCTTTGGGGGCGGACAGGATGACCTGCCCCCGGTGGAGGTAGGTGATGTAGTCGGCGATCTTCTCCAGGTCCCCGGTGATGTGGCTGGACAGGAGGACGGCGTGCTCCTCGTCGGAGACGAAGGAGAGCAGCTCCTCCAGAATGCTGTCCCGGACCACTGGGTCCAGTCCGGCGGTGGCCTCGTCCAAAATGAGCAGCCGGGGCCGGTGGGCCAGGGCGGCGGCCAGGGACAGCTTCATCTTCATCCCCCGGGACAGCTCTTTCACCGTCTTCTTCTCCGGCAGCTGGAATTTGTCCAGATAGTCCCGGAACAGCCCGTTGTCCCAGGAAGGGAACACGTGGGAGAGGATGGCGGAGATGTCTCTGAGACGGAGACTGTCGTGGAAAAAGCAGTCGTCCAGCACCACGCCCACCTCCTCCTTGGCCTGACGGGGCTGGCTCCAGGGGTCGCAGCCCAGCAGGGAGATGGTCCCCTCGTCCCGGCGGATCGCCCCCAGCAGGCATTTCAGGGTGGTGGTCTTGCCCGCGCCGTTCTCCCCGATCAGGCCCATGATGCAGCCCCCCGGCAGAGCGAAGGAGACGTCTTTCAGAGCAAAGTCCTCAAAGGTCTTGCACAGCCCCTTCACTTCAATACAATTTGTCATAATATATCCCCTTTATACAAGATGGCAAGCATTTCGTCCAGTTCCTCCAGGGTGACGCCGCCTTTGCGGGCCTCCTCCACCGCCTGGGCCAGGAATTCCTCCGCCCGGCGCAGCTGGGCCTCCCGCAGCAGCTCCCGGTTCTGGTGGGCCACAAAGCAGCCCTTGCCCGGGACATTTTCCAAAAAGCCGTCCCGCTCCAGCTCCTCATAGGCCCGCTTGGTGGTGATGACCGAGATGCGCAGCTCCTTGGCCAGCAGGCGCATGGAGGGCAGGGCGTCCCCCGCCGCCAGCGCCCCGGAACAGATCTGCTCCTTCACCTGGTCGGCGATCTGCTGATAGATGGGTTTTCCGCTGGAATTGCTTAATATAATGTCCATGTTCCGCCCCTTTCAACACGCCCGCCGCCCCCGCCCGGGGCTGGACGGAGACAGTCGGTGTGTTTGTTGGTATTATCGTATATATACTATATATACGATATAACACGCAGTGCCCTTTGTCAAGGGGGATCTCGGGGATTTTTTGCCTAAAAGAAAATACACCCGGTATCAACATGTCCTGTCAATACCGAGTGTATCGTATGATCTGCTTTTTGGTGCTCTTGTTTACTCCTTGTGGTCCTCCGTCACCGCGCCGGCGCGATAGGCCTCCAGCAGGCGGCGCAGGTCGGCGGCCTGGTGTTTCAGCTCCTTGCCGATGTCCGTCTCGGCGATCTTCACCCGGTTCTCCATCCGCTCGAAGATCACGCTGTCGTTGGCGATGTCGTGGTTGTGGAGGATGGCCTCCTCCCGCCCGGCGAAGGGCTGGTGAGAGACGATGCGGATGTTCCGGGAGTTATAGATCAGGGTATACCCGGCGATGCCAGAGGTGGGCTGATAGGCCTTGCAGAAGCCGCCGTCGATGACGATCAGCTTGCCGCCGCCCTTGATGGGGCTCTCCCCCTTCTTGGTCTTCACGGGGATGTGGCCGTTGATGATGTGGCAGTGGGGGCCCTCCAGGCCAAACTCCTTCAAAATGGCCTCGCACACGGCGGGGTCGTTGTACAGGGTGTAATAGCTGTTCTTGGGCTCGGTCCAGGCGCTCTCGTCGGCGATGAGCCGCCGCTCGAAGGTGGTCATCCGGTCACGGCCAAAGATGGGGCTATTCCGGCCCGCCCATAACCACCACAAAAAGTCCATGCCGAACTGCCGCTCGGCAGAGCCGGGCTTGTCGTAATAGGCCCGGCGGGCAGTGGTCTGGGCATAGTCCAAAAACGCCCGGCCCGCGCGCTTTTTGCCCCCGATGGTAAAGGTCATCAGCTCCCCGTCGGCGGTCATGGGGATGCAGCCGTGGAAGAGCAGGTTGCCGTTGAAGACCTTATACAGCCCGCCCTTGGAATACAGGAAGCGGATGTGCTTTTGCAGCTTTTCGCTGCGCTGGAACGACGCGGTAAGCTGGTCGATGACCTGGCTCTCCTCCGGGGTCAGGGTATAGGGGTCGGCGGGGTCCACGGTGGGGAAGTCGCAGTCCTCCAGAGGATACGTCTTTTCCCCGATGGTCACCGTCTTGTTTTCATAGTCGATCTTGTCCAGCAGCAGCCGGTCGTTCATGCCAAACTCCGGGCAGCGCATGACCTTCTGCCCCTCCAGCTTGAAGAGGATGACGGCGATGGCCTTGTGCATCCGGGCGGAGAGCAGCTTGTCCTTCTCGGTGTACTGGTCGGCGTCCGCCCCGGTTAGCTTCACGGCAAAACGGTGGGTGTCGCAGTCCTTATACACCTCGTTGGCGAAGATGGACAGGGGGCGCAGGGAGATGCCATAGCCCGTCTCGATGACCTCCAGATTGTTATAGTGGATGGAGTTGGCCAGCACCGTGGCCACCAGGGTCCGGGAGCCGGAGGCCGCGCCCATCCACAAAATGTCGTGGTTGCCCCACTGGATGTCCACGCTGTGATACTTCCGCAGGGCATCCATGACGATGTCCGCCCGGGGGCCGCGGTCAAAGATGTCGCCCACGATGTGCAGCCGGTCCACCGCCATGCGCTTGATGACCCCGCACACGGCGATGATAAAGCCTGGGGCCTGGTCGATGTCGATGATGGTGTCGATGATGTTCTCGTAATAGTCCCGCTTGTCCGCCTCGTCATAGTTGACGTGGAGCAGCTCGTCGATGATATAGGCATAGTCACGGGGCAGGGCCTTGCGGACCTTGGACCGGGTGTAGACCGAAGCGGCCCAGCGGCACACCTCGATGAGCCGGTGGAGGGTGATGCGGTACCACTCCTTCAGGTCGTCCCCCTGGGCGGTGATGAGCTTCAGCTTCTCCTCCGGGTAATAGATGAGGGTGGCCAGCTGGTCCCGCTCCGCCCGGGTCATGGTGGTGCCGAACAGCTCGTCCAGCTTCTCCTTCACCACGCCGGAGCAGGAGTTCATGATATGTAAAAAGGCCTCATACTCCCCGTGGATGTCAGAGATAAAGTGCTCCGTCCCCTTGGGCAGACCCAGAATAGCCTGGAGATTGATGATCTCGGTGCTGGCCGCCTGCACCGTGGGGTATTGCTTTGCCAGCAGCCGGAGATACTCCAGCTCCTGGGGTTGAAACGTGCTCTTCGCGTTCAAAAAAAGCGCCTCCTTTTCAGGTGTGCGCGGGCGTCTTTCGCCCGCTGAAAAACAGGTCTTGCTATTCTTATTGTACACGACTGTCCCGTAAAAATACATAGAAATCAAGCAGGGATACTATGCAAAAATTGCCCAATTTGTCAACCCGTCACGGGTGCTGATCTAAAATCTCCGTCAGAATGTCCAGTGCCGGGGCCAGATGCTCCAGGTCGGTGCCGGGGTAGTTCACCACCAGGGTGTGGGGCCGGTCTCCGGCGGCGCGCTGCTGATAGTCCGACAGAAAGGCCAGCCGCAGCCCCCGCTCCTCCGCCTGTCGGGCCAGGACCTCGTCGGGCACCTCCGTGTCCAGCTCCAGCAAAAAGTGCAGCCCGGCGTTCTCCCCCATCACCCGGCACCGCCCGGCCAGGGGACTTTCCTCAATGGCCTGGAGCACCGCGTCCCGCCTGGCCCGGTAGAATACACGCATCCGGTTCACGTGGGCGTCGAAGTGGCCGTCCTCCAAAAAGCGGGCCAGGGTATACTGCTCCATGGCGGGCACGGTGCAGGAGTAAAAGCCCAGCCGGGCCTGATATGCCTCCAGGAGAGGCCGGGGCAGGACCATATAGGCGATACGCAATGAGGGGGCCAGAGACCGGGAGAAGGTGTTCATATAAATGACCCGGTCCGCCTGGTCGATGCTGCGCAGGGTTGGGATGGGCCGCCCGGTAAAGCGGAACTCGCTGTCATAGTCGTCCTCGATGAGATAGCGCCCCGGCGCTTCCCCGGCCCATCTGAGCAGGCTCTGCCGCCGGGCGATGGGCATCACCGCCCCGGTGGGGAACTGGTGGTTGGGGGACAGGTGGAGGATGTCCGCCCCGCTGCCCTCCGCCTGGGCCGGGTCCACCCCCTGGCCGTCCACGGGGAGACAGACGCACGCCGCCCCGTTCAGGGCATACACCCGCCCGGCCTTGGAGTAGCCCGGGTCCTCCACCCCATAGACCCGGTCACGGCCCAGCAGCTGCACCAGCAGGTTATAGAGATACTCCGTCCCCGCCCCCACCACGATCTGCTCCGGGTCGGCGGCGATGCCCCGGAACTGATAGATGTGCCGGGCCAGGGCCTGGCGCAGGGGCAGGGCCCCGCTGTGGGGCAGGGAACGCATCAGCCGCTCCCCCTCCTCGGTGATGACCCGGCGCATCAGCCGCGCCCACACAGAGAAGGGAAAGCCCTCCGTTCCGCTGCCGCCGCTGGTCATGTCCAGCAGCCACCGCCGCTGGGGGGCGGCCTGCCTTGGCCGGGTCTCCGCCGCCGGGGGCCGGTCTGGCCGCACCTCCACCGGGCAGACGAAATAGCCCCGCTTCTCCTCTGGCCGGAGATAGCCCTCCGCCGAGAGCTGGGCATAGGCGTTTTCCACCGTGACCACCGCCGTCTCCAGATGCCGGGCCAGGGCCCGCTTAGACGGCAGCTTCTCCCCGGCGGCCAGCCGCCCGGACAAGATATCCTCTTTGATGCAGCGGTAGAGATAGTCATACCGGGCCAGGCTCCCCCGGCGCTCTAAGTCATATGTCAGCATGTGCCCCTCCATCTGGTCCTAGAAAAGAGTTTTGTTTTGGTCCTTTATTTCATGTCAGATATGATTAAAATACAAGTCAAGGAAAAAAGCAAGAACAAATCTTTTTGCTTTTCAAGGAGCGAGAGAGTATGACTGATTCCAAGATCCGCAAGCTGGTGCTGGCCGCCCTGATGGCCGCATTGTGCACCATTATGACCATGGTCATCCAGGTCCCCTCCCCCATGCAGGGCTATGTGAACCTGGGCGACTGCGCCGTGCTCATGTCCGCCTGGGTGCTGGGCCCCCTGTACGGCGGGGCCGCTGCCGGCATCGGCTCTGCCCTGGCCGACCTGCTGTCCGGCTATGCCCACTATGTCCCCGGCACCTTTGCCATCAAGCTGGTGATGGCCGTGGCCGCCGCCCTCATCTTCCGGGCCGCCACGAAGAAAGGCCTGTCCGCTTCCTCTGTCCTGCTGGGCCAGATCGTCGGCGGCGTGGTGGCCGAGGTCATCATGGTCCTGGGCTATTTCGCCTATGCCAGCCTGTGGCTGGGCAAGGGCCTGGCCGCCGCCGCCTCCATCCCCGGCAACATCGTCCAGGGCGTATTCGGCCTGGTGGCCGCCACGGTGGTCTACACCGTGCTCAGCCGCAGCAGAGCCGTGGTCAAAGTCTGATCTTTCCCGATACGCAAATTGCCGCCAGACGCAAAAACGTCCGGCGGCAATTTTTTATGCCTGTTTGTTGTCTTTTTCCGCCTGCTCCTCCAGCCACTGGACCATCTGGTCCATGCCCTCCAACGTGCGAGGGAAGCTGTTGGTGGCCGTGATCTGGCTCAGCGCCTTTGTCAGCGGGCCGGGCCACACCTCCACATCCAGGGTGTAGTATACCTCCCCCTCCGGCTGGTCCTCCGGCGGCGAGTGCTTCACGGGCTGGATGAAAAACCGGGTGTTCCCCTTGCTGCCATACCACACGTTGCCGTTCTCCCAGAACAGCAGAGTTGGCATCTCCATGTGTTCACTCATTGATATCCTCCTGGTTATTTAGAACGGAATCCCCCCGCCGCTAACGCGGCCCTCTTGCCCTACCCCTTTTGTCCCTCCGGGACATTTCCCCCTGACAGGGGGAATCGGCCCTTTCACAGGGGGCTGTTTTTCTCTTCTATCAGGCCCCCTTGTCAAAGGGGGCTGGCATCGCCGCAGGCGATGACTGGAGGATTCTACAACAGCATTTTTATTATGCCAAAAAAGCCGCCGGATGTAAAGCCCGCAGCATTCTTTCAGACACACCCCGTGCCCCGCTGCATAGAATGGACCGTGGCACTGCCACAGCACATGCACTGAAACGGCAAAGGAGCGCATTATGAAACAATACTATCCTTCCGATTGGGAGCGGCGCTGCAGCGGCGGCGTATACGCCTCCCTCACCGGCGGCTGCTGCCGCCCGGAGCCTCCCTGTCCTCCGCCCCCTGCGCCGCCCGGGCCTCCGGCTCCGCCGCCCTATCCTCCCTATCCCCCCATGCCCGGCCCCATGGGGCCCACCGGTCCCCAGGGGATCCCCGGGCCTGACGGGGCCACTGGGCCCACCGGCCCACAGGGTATCCCCGGCCCACAGGGCGCACAGGGACCCCAGGGACCTCAGGGCATACCCGGCCCTTCCGGGGCTGTCGGAGCCATCGGGCCTGTCGGCCCCACCGGGCCCACCGGAGCGACCGGTGCGATTGGGCCTGTCGGCCCTGCCGGGCCCACCGGAGCGACCGGTGCGATTGGGCCTGTCGGCCCCACCGGGCCCACCGGAGCGACCGGAGCCACGGGCGCTGCGGGAGCCATAGGCCCAACCGGCCCTGCCGGTCCTGCCGGGGCAACCGGTGCTGTCGGTCCTGCCGGCCCCACCGGGCCCACCGGAGCCACCGGAGCCACGGGGGCTGCGGGCGCCACAGGGCCCACCGGCCCAACCGGTCCCACCGGGGCCGCAGGCCCCGCTGGAGTCGTTACCCCCGGAGAAGCGGTGACGGATCTGGCCACCGATGCCAGCCAAGCCGACATCATCCTGAAGATCAACGAGCTGCTGGGCTCCCTGCGGGGGGCCGGACTGCTGGCCAACTGACCGTCTGAACTGCGGCGCTCTCAACCAGGGAGCGCCGCAGTTTCCACAGGGAGGGAGCAAAATGGGGAACTATCGCGTCTGCGTCTACGCCATCTGCAAGAACGAGGCCAAGTTTGCCCGCCGCTGGATGGCGTCCATGTCCGAGGCGGACGACATCGTGGTGCTGGACACCGGCTCCACCGACGGCACGCCGGAGCTGCTGCGCAGCCTGGGGGCCAGCGTCACGGAGGAGACCATCTCCCCCTGGCGCTTTGACACGGCCCGGAACCGCTCCATGGAGCTGATCCCGCCGGAGGCAGACATCTGCGTCTGCACCGACCTGGACGAGGTGTTCCACCTCGGCTGGCGGGAACTGCTGGAGCGGGCCTGGTCCCCCGGCGCCGGTCAGGCGACTTATCGCTACACCTGGTCCTTCCGGCCCGACGGTTCGGAGGGGGTGGTCTTCTGGTATGAGAAGGTCCACGCCCGCCATGGCTATCAGTGGGTCCACCCGGTGCACGAGGTGCTGTGCTGGACCGGGCCGGGCAAGCCGGGACCCACGGTGGTGGCCGACGGGGTGCAGCTGGACCACCACCCGGACCCAGAGAAGTCCCGGGGGCAGTATCTGCCCCTGCTGGAGCTGTCGGTGGCGGAGGACCCGGAGGATGACCGGAACGTCCACTATCTGGGCCGGGAGTATCTGTACTATGGCCGCTGGGACGACTGCATCGCCACCCTGAAGCGGCACCTGGCCATGCCAAGGGCCGACTGGCCCGACGAGCGGGCGGCCTCTATGCGGTATATCGCCGCCGCCTATGACCGCAAGGGACAGCCGGACAAAGCCCGGGACTGGTATCTCCGGGCGGTGGCCGAGGCTCCCCACCTGCGGGAGCCCTATCTGGACCTGGCCCAGCTGCTCTACCGCCAGGAGGCGTGGGACGGGGTGCTGTATTTCACCGGCTGCGCCCTGACCATCACCCGCCGCCCCCGCACCTATATCTGCGAGGCCGCCCCCTGGGGCAGTCTGCCCCACGACCTGCGGTCCATCGCCTTTTACGCCACAGGCCGCCTGCCCCAGGCCTTAGAAGAGGCCCGCCAGGCCCGGGCGCTGGAACCGGACAACACCAGGATACGGGAAAACGTGTCCCTGCTGGAAACGCTGACCCATCCAAACTAACAACAAAAGACCGCAGCGTTTGCCGTCAGCGAGGGAGACGGATTGCCACGTCGTGGCTTCGCCCCTCCTCGCAATGACAGACACTGCGGCCTTTTCAGCGACCTCCTAACTCCTAACTCATCTCTCCTAACTCCTAACTCAAATTCATCCCCAGCCGCCGGAATATTTCTGTTCCAGCTGCTCTAAGTCCTTCACCACAAACAGCTCATACAGCCGGGCCAGGGCATCCCAGGTGGCCTGATCCATCACGCCGGTGACGGGCAGCCCGGCCCGCTCCTGCAGCCAGCGCACGTTCTGCTCCGAGGCCGTCCCGTGCCGCCCGTCGG
>ERZ856578.8289-NODE-8289-length-10241-cov-10.029614_pt1 | contig 10241 bp, 9 predicted proteins | sample MGYA00514384_ERZ856578 | MGnify/ENA primary metagenome ERZ856578 (study PRJEB29103, sample SAMN06111958) | human gut metagenome | biome: human gut; feature: ankylosing spondylitis patient; material: healthy_person | host: Homo sapiens | place: China:Hangzhou...
CTCTAACCGTGACTACCGTGGCATCACCTACGTGCGGCAGGCGGTAGAAAACCTGGTGCCTGCCGCCGACCTGCCCGGCGGCGTATACAATTACGGCAGCGAAAACAGAGAGGATATGGTGACGACCGCTTTAGCCTTTGCTGAGGCTTTGCGGCTGCCGGATGCAGATAACCTGATAGAAGCAGTGGACTGGCAGCGGAATCTAGCGATGGATTGCGGAAAACTGCGCGGATATGGGATAAGGTTTGATACCACGCAGGAGGGCGTTTACCATTGCTTGAATGACTACGGCGTTGCGGATTTATAACCTAGTATAAAAGAATCGGGTAAAGTGTCTGTCCCCCGCAGGCTGAGCGACAGCCCGTAGGACTGTCGCTCCCGACACTGCGGCATCGCCGCCCTGTTCGGCTCTTCATCAGACTTAGCCATAAACAAAGGCCCTCTTGCCGGGACACGGCAAGAGGGCCTTTGTTTATGGAGCTGATGGGAGTCGAACCCATGTCCGAAAAGAAATTGGTTAGAGTATCTCCGGGCGCAGTATGTTTATTGGATTTCCCTTGGTGCGGGCGAACATACACGCACTACACCTTGGTAGCTTCGTTAATACCTGACGGGCGGCCAAGCTCAAGCCCGTTCATGTTCAGTACCTAATCGACGCCCTGGCCCTGCACGGTACTGATGCAGGCAGGACGGTCGCGCCTAATTAGGCAGCGACGGCAACAGAATAATCGTTGTCAGTTAATTTAAGTTTGGCGCTTTTATCGTGGTGCACCGCCACGGCCCGCTGCTCACGCCTCTCTCCCCCCGTCGAAACCTTTACAGCCCCGCATATTCGGTAGGGCAACGCCCCACCGGGAAGGTTGGCTTGAAACAGACTTTTTGCTGCCTTTACCGGGATTTCAGCGCGCGCTCGATATCACGCTTGGCATCGCGTGCGGCAGCAGTGGCACGCTTGTCATACAATTTTTTACCCTTGCACAAGCCCAGTTCCAGCTTGACACGCCCCTTTTTAAAGTAGAGCGAAAGCGGAACCAGCGTGTAACCTTGCAGCTTGATCTGCTGCCCCAGGCGGCGGATCTCGCTTTTATGGGCCAGCAAACGGCGGGGACGGCGCGGATCTTTGTTAAAGATGTTGCCGTGGTCGTAAGGGCTGATGTGCATGCCCTTTACGATCAACTCGCCGTCGTCAATGTCGGCCCAGGAGTCTTTCAGGTTGGCTCCGCCGGCACGCAGGCTTTTGACCTCGGTGCCGACAAGCTCGATGCCTGTTTCCAGGGCTTCCACCACAAAGTACTCGTGGCGGGCCTCACGGTTCAGGGCAATCACCTTTTTGCCGGATTTTTCCTCAGCCATGAAGCTCACCTCTTTTCTCTCTGGCGGGATTTAAAGTATAGCGCGTCTATGCAAAAAAGTCAAGCGCATCCTGTCACAACTCACCACGGCCCTGCATAGCGCGGTACAGGGTGGTCTCGTCGGCATATTCCAGGCTGGAACCTACCGGCAGACCGTAAGCCAGGCGGGTGGTCTTGATGCCCATCGGCTTGATGAGCTTGGCCAGATACATGGCGGTGGCTTCGCCCTCCACCGTCGGGCTGGTGGCCATGATGACCTCCTTTACGGTGTCGTTCAGGCGGGCCAACAGCTCTTTGATACAAAGTTGCTCGGCACCGATGCCGTCCATGGGCGAGATCAGGCCGTGCAGTACGTGATACAGGCCGTTGTACTCGTGGGTGCGCTCAATGGATTTGATGTCGCGCGGGCTTTCCACCACGCAGATCACGCTGCGGTCGCGCTTTTGGGAAAGGCAGATCTTGCAGATTTCGCCTGCGGTATAGTCCTGGCAGATGCGGCAGCGGTGCAGATCCTTTTTGGCATGTTCAATGGCTTGGGCCAGTTCCATGGCCTGTTCGTTAGACATGCCCATGATCTCGTAGGCCATGCGGGTGGCGCCTTTGCGGCCGATGCCGGGAAACCGGGCAAACTGATCCACCAGATTTTCCAGTGGCTCTAAATTCTGCGGCATAGATACGGCCTCTTAGCCCAGACCGGGAATGTTCAGCCCGCCGGTCATCTTGGCCATTTCCTCCTCGGACTCCTTGTCAACGGCCGCAACAGCGCTGTTGACGGCGGCGGCAATGAGGTCTTCCAGCATTTCGATATCCTCGGGGTCAACGGCCTCGGGCTTGATCTTGACAGCGGTGATCTCGTGCTTGCCGGTCATGGTAACGGTGACCATCTCGCCGCTGGCGGTACCGGTGTACTCTTTGGCCTCCAGCTCCTCCTGCTTGGCGCGGATCTCGTCCTGCATTTTCTGGACCTGGCGCATCATGGCGTTGGGATCGGGGCGGCCGTAGCCTTTGGGCAGTCTTGCTTTCATGGATATATCCTCCAAATCTTATTTGTCTTCAATTTTAATATCAACACCGAGGGCCTGCATGTTTTTCAGCGTTTGGTCGATGGAAACAGCAGGCGTATCGGAAGCGTTGTCTTTGAGCTCCTCATAGGGGCCGATGTTGCAGCGGATGTGGGAAACACGGTAGATGGATTCTTTCAGCTTTTTGCTGACCTCGCGGTTGCTGCGGATGTAATCGCGGAAAGCATCGCTGCACTCAAACAGCACGCGGCGTCCATCGTAGTAAGCGCGGGTGTTACGCAGAAAAGAGATCAGCATTGCGTCGGTCTCTTCCAGATCAGCCAGTACATTGGGCCAATATATGAACGGCTCCAGTGGGCCCGCCTCTTTGGGCGGCTCCCGTTTGCGGGCTGCAGGCTGTGTAGCAGCAGGTGCGGCGGGGGCAGGCGTGGACTGCGGAATCGGCGGCAGCTCCGGCTGCAAAAATTCCGGGTCCGGCGGCAGCGGCGGGTCGTCCGTCTGGATGGGTGGGACGGCAGGCTGCTGTACCGGCGGTGCAACAGCGGGTGCAGGTGCCGACACGGGAGCTGAAGTGAACGGTTGCGGCGCTGCGGCTGCCACCGGCTGGCTGGCAGCCGGTGCTTGCATAGTGGCAGTTGCCATGGGCTGCGTCAAAGAGAAAACAGCCAGTTCCAGCTCAATGCGCTGGTCAGTGCCGCGGCTCATTTTTTCCAGCGCGGAACCAAAGACGTTGATAGCGCGGATGGCGTCTGCCTGCGGGAAATCCTTGCGCTGCAGATAGGCGGCCTCTTCTTCGGGTGAGGTGCCTGTCAGCAGCGAGGTGCCGCCCGGCAGGGCACAGAGCATCAGGTTGCGGTAATGGCCCGCCAGCTCCATGCAAAGGCGGCGCATGTCCACGCTTTGCTGGCGCAGGGCGGAAATCTTTTCCAGCGCGGCAACGGAATCCCGGGCGGCGATGGCATCGCTGATCTCGAACAGATACCCGCGGTCGGTCACACCGGCCATGCGGCGGACCAAAGCCTCGTCGACCTTATTGTCCACGCCGGCGCAGGTGTCCAGAATAGATAGCGCGTCACGCATGGCACCATCGGCCAGGCGGCCAATCAGCTGGGCAGCGTTGGGGTCTAGGTCGATCTTCTCCTGTTCGGCCACATAGCGCAGACGCCCGGCAATGTCGTCAGCCGTGATGCGCGCAAAATCATACCGCTGGCAGCGGCTTAAAATCGTGACCGGGACTTTCTGTACCTCGGTGGTGGCCAGGATGAAGATGACGTGCTCGGGCGGCTCCTCCATGGTTTTCAGCAGGGCGTTGAAGGCCTGCGTGGAAAGCATGTGGACTTCGTCGATGATATACACTTTATAGCGGCAGACCGAGGGCAGATAGGCAACCTCGTCGCGCAGGTCGCGGATGTCATCAACACCGTTGTTGGAGGCTGCGTCCATCTCGATAATATCCATGATGGCACCGGAGTCGATGCCCTTGCAGACTTCGCACTGGCAGCATGGGTCCGGGCTGGAATGGTCCAGACAGTTGACCGCTTTGGCAAAAATTTTTGCGCATGTGGTTTTGCCCGTGCCGCGGGTGCCGGTAAAAAGGTAGGCGTGGCCGATGCGCCCGGCGGCGATCTGGTTTTGCAAAGCTGTTACGATCGGAGCCTGGCCGACGACATCCGCAAAACGCTGCGGACGCCACTTGCGGTACAGTGCGCGGTACATCAAAGCCACCTCCCTGCAAAAACAGTAAAAAGGCGGGCAGAGCACGCGGCTGCGCTGCTTGGCGTACAGATGCAGGCTTGCCGCGGCACTGTGCAAACGCTGCTTAATGCTGCTCGGTTCCCCGCCTGACATGGTTCACAGGCTGCCCACGCACGGGGCCTGCATCTGTACGCGAAACAGCGCAATTCAGCCCTGTCCGCTTTTAGTATTGTACAATATTTTCAGGATAAATGCAAGGGGTATTTTATTGTCCCAAGGCCTTAGCCCAAAAGCTGCTTGGCAAGGTCGGCGCTGGCCTTGGCGTCCTTGCAGTAGTAATCGGCACCAATGTCCTTGGCGTAGCTGGGAGTCAGCACTGCGCCGCCTACCATGACTTTGCAATCCAGCTTGGCAGCGTGCAGGGCCTCGATGGTGGCCTGCATGTTGGGCACGGTGGTGGTCATCAGGGCCGAAAGGCCGACAAGCTTGGCACCGGTCTGGCGCACGGCTTCCACCACGCGCTCCGGCGGCACATCACGACCCAGATCCAGCACATCGTAACCGTAGTTTTCGAGGATGACGCGCACGATGTTTTTGCCGATGTCGTGTACATCGCCTTTGACGGTGGCAATGACGATCTTGCCCTTGCTGCCCTGGGCCTGGCCGGAGGCGGCAATCTTGGCCTTGATGGCCTCGAATGCGGCCTGGGCAGCCGTGGCGGCCTGCAGCAGCTGCGGCAGAAAGACGGTGCCCTTCTCAAAGCCATCGCCTACAGCGTCCAGCGCAGGGATCAGCGAGGTGTTGACGACATCCAGCGGCTCGCGCATCGTCAGGGCCGCATCGGCGGCGGCACGGGCCTCTGTCTTTAAGCCGCGGCGCACAGCCTCAAACAGGGCGTCCCCGCCTGCGGTATTGATTTGTGCATCGGCAGCGGCGGGCGCAGACTTACTGACCTGGCTCGTTTGAATCTGTACATCCGCGTAGGCAGCCACGTAGTCGGTGCTCTGCGGGTCCTGGGAGGTCAGCACGCGGTAGGCGCGGACGGCGGCCATCATCTCGGGGGTGTTGGGGTTCATGATGGCAAGGTCCAGCCCGGCCACCATGGCCATAGTCAAAAACGTGGTGTTCAGGTAGCCGCGGCAGGGCAAGCCAAAGCTGATGTTGGAAACGCCCAGCACGGTGCGCACGCCCAGCTCCTTTTTGCAGCGGGTCAGGGCTTCCAGCGTCTGGACGGCTCCCTCCTGCTGGGCGCTGGCGGTAAGGGTCAGGCAGTCAATGTAAATATCCTCGTTGGGGATGCCAACGGCGTTGGCGGCCTTGACGATGCGCTGGGCAATGGCAAAGCGGCCATCAGCTGTGGCAGGGATGCCGTGCTCGTCCAGCGCCAGACCGACGACGGCGGCACCGTACTTTTTGCACAGCGGCAGGATCATATCCAGCGTGCTCTGCTCGCCATTGACCGAGTTGACGATGGGTTTGCCGTTATAGATACGCAGGGCATGGGAGAGGGCGTCCGGGTTGGAGGAGTCCAACTGCAGGGGCAGATCGGTGACGGCCTGCAGGTCGCGGACCAGCTGCTCCAGCGTGGCAGGCTCATCGATGCCGGGCAGCCCGGCGTTGACGTCCAGCACCTCGGCACCGGCCTCGGCCTGGGCCACTGCCTGGGCGCAGGGGTAGGAACTGTCCCCTTCCCGCAGGGCCTGCTGCAGCCGTTTTTTGCCGGTGGGGTTGATGCGCTCACCTACCACAGTGATGCCGGTCACGTCCACAAAGCGCACCGGCGTACACAGGCAGCTGCGGCGAATGGGAATCTTCTGCGCCGGGGTAAGCGAGTTGAAGGTCTCTTTTAATTTGGCAATGTATTCCGGCGTGGTGCCGCAGCAGCCGCCCACCATTGAGATGCCAGTGGCGGCGTATTCACGCATTTGTTCGGCAAAGCCGTTAGCGTCCAGATTGTAGCTGCCGTCCGGGTTGGGCAGGCCCGCATTGGGCTTGACGAAAACCGGCAGCCCGGCAGGAACACTGCGGCAAAGGCGCTGGGCAAAGGGCAGAATCTCGGCAGGGCCTAACGAGCAGTTGATGCCGATGGCATCCGCCCCCAGACCGGCGGCGGTAACGGCGTAGCTTTCCACCGTGCAGCCGGTAAAAGTGCGGCCGCGGCTCTCAAAACTCATGGAAGTGAACACCGGCAGGTTACAGTTTTCTTTGGCGGCCAGGATGGCGGCTTTCAGCTCGTACAGGTCGGTCATCGTCTCCAGAAAGACGAGGTCGGCTCCAGCAGCAGCACCAGCGCGGATGACCTGGGCAAATTCTTCGTAGGCATCCTCAAAAGCGAGGGTACCGGCGGGGGCCAGCAGTTCGCCCAGGGGGCCGATGTCCAGCGCTACCAGTGCGCTGGTCTCCTGCCCGGCACGGCGGGCACAAGCGATGGAAGCCGAGACGACTTCCTCGACACTACGGCCGCAGCCAGCCAGCTTTTTGGCGTTGGCGCCAAAGGTGTTGGCCAGCAGGATGTCCGCCCCGGCGGCCGTATAATCGCGGTGGATGGCTGTTAAGACATCCGGCATTTCCAGCGCTGCCAGTTCCGGCTTTTGACCGGGCTGCAGGCCGCGCTGCTGCAGCTGGGTACCCATGCCGCCATCCAGAAAGACAAAGCGGCGGCGGTCGAAAACTTCTTGAATCTGCACAGATACTCCCCCAAAACGTCTTATTTAGCAAAGCAGGTGGTGCCCTGTTTGCGGAAGCTGCAAGTCTCCCGCAGGTGGCAGGTGGTGCAGCCTGCCAGGGTGCCGGTCACGGGGTGATCGGCAATGCCTAAAATGGCGGTGGTGCTTTTGCGCGGCGCCAGTAAGTGCTGGGGCGTGATGGCCAGGCCGCAGCCGCGCACGGTATCTACCGCCAGGCAAAGCTCATCGTTCAGTTCCAGTGGGCAATCCCCGTAGCCGGGGGCGTAGCGGCCGGTTAAGTAGAGATGCTCGGCGGCAAATTTGGCACGCCATTCGGCTTCCAGCTCATCGCAGATCTGCTCCAGCAAAACCGAGGACAGGGCATCCGCAGCGGCGGCCATGGCAATGTCGGTCAGCTCCAGCCGCCGCAACAGAGAATCCACCTGGGAACCTAGCGTAGCGGCCATCAGCAGTACGGCATCACAGCCTTGCAGGTGGCGCGTTAAATCGGTGCCGCAGTCCAGTTCCGGTGGTGGGAACACCGCCCGCGGCAGCCGCCGCACAGCGGCCCGCGGCGTGGCAGCCGCCAGAATCTTTTCCTCGGCACGGTCCAGCAGTGCGGTGGTGGCATCATCCGGCTGCCAGCCGGATGCACCCATGTAGCGCAGCGCCGTAGCACGTTTTATGGAAGAAGGCTTGGACCGCTCCATTACAGCAGGTCCTTGATGCCCTCGTAGACCTTGGCGGCCACATTGGCATCGTTCATGGCGTAAAGGTGCACGCCGTCGGCGCCGCCCTCGATCAGGTCGCGCAGCTGGTTGACGGCGTACTCAATGCCGGCCTCATAGAGAGAATCCGGGTCATCCTGAAAACGGGAGACCATGCGGGTGAACTCCGAGGGCAGGCTGGCGGAGGAAAGAGCGACGGTGCGCTCAATCTGGCTGCGCTTGACGATGGGCATAACACCGGCAGAGACCGGCAGTGTTACCCCGGCGCGGCGGGCCAGATTGAGGAAACGGTAGAAATGCATGTTATCAAAGAACAGCTGGGTCAGCAGATGCTCGGCACCGTTGGCCTGCTTAATGCGCAGGTTTTCCACGTCCTGCTGCAGGGTGGCAGCTTCTGGGTGGGCCTCAGGGTAGCAGGCACCGTGGACCGAGAAACCGGGCTTCTTCCATTTAATAAAGGCGGTCAGGTCGCTGGCGTGCTTGAAGTCCGGGCTTTCGGGTCGGGTCGGGGTGCGGTCGCCGCGCAGGGCCAGCACATCGCGCACACCGGCCTGCTCCAGCTCGTCCAGGATGCGGGCGGCACTGGTCTGGTCATTGCCCATGCAGATCAGGTGGGCCAGGGCGGGCACGCCGACCTCGTGCTGGATATAATCGGCCACTTCTACGGTGGAAACGCCGCCGGCGGAACCGCCTGCGCCAAAGGTGACGCTGATAAAATCCGGGTTCAGGGCGCGCATGGCCTGCAGGGTGGCTTTCATCTTGTCCATCTGGGTGGTCTGCTTCGGCGGGAAGCACTCGATGGAAAAGACGCAGCGCTTGTTCTGGAATTTTTCCGTGATCGTCATAGTGGGCTCCTTTATATTGTACATCTTAGGCGGCGGCATCCAGCGTGTCGGCGGATGCCGCGCTGAGGGTATCGTTTTGCCAGGTGAAAGTGATGGTACCCATGGTATCGGTGCGGTAGATCTCGGCTCCGGCGTCGGTCAGGCGCTGCAAAGCACGGGTGTGGGGATGGCCGTAGTCATTGTTCAGCCCGCAGCTGATAGCCACAGCCTGAGGCTGCACGACCTGCAAGAGGGCTTCGGTACTGGAGGTGGACGACCCATGGTGTCCGGCCTTAAACAAAGTGGCATGCAGGGCTTTGCCGTAGCAATCTACAAGACGCTGCTCGGCGGCGCTTTCGGCATCGCCGGTGGAGAGATAACGGAAATTGCTCGCTTCAAACAGCGTGCACAGCGAGGCGTTGTTGACATGAGCGGAGGAATCGTCGGTGTCGTACAGTTCGGACTCGCCGCCCTGCAAAACTGTCAGGGTGCCGCTGCCCAGCGGGTAGACAGTGCCGTCTTCGGCGGTGATAACGTCGGTCCCCTGCTCAGCGGCCAAATCAAACAATCCGCGCGGCCAATCGGCAGTCTCACCGCTGGCCTGGGCATCCCAGGGTGGTACAAGTAATTGCCCAACAGGAAAATTGCGTAACACTTCCCGCGCACCGCCGGTATGGTCGGCGTGGGGATGAGTTAAAACCAGATAATCCAGCTTGGAGATGCCAGCCAGCTGCAAATCGCGGACAAGGTCGCCTTTGGCATCGGACGGCCCGGTGTCGATCAGACAGTAGGCACCGTCCTGGCCAATCAAAACGGCGTCCCCTTGCCCCACATCCAACACGGTAACGGTGGTGGACGTCTGGGCCAGCAGGTCAGCGTCCGGTGCATCAAGGGAGACCCCGGCGGCACGGTATAGATCTGACCAGCCGCTGCGGGATTCGATAAAATAAGCGGCAACCACCAGCAGCAGAACGGCCGGCAGAAGCAGGATCCTGCGCCAGGGCAGACGGCGCTTACGGGCAGCTTTCTCAGGCTTCATCGTACTGTCCATTCAGCTTGCGTTCTTCCCACTGGGCTTTGCTGACCAGTACGGTGCGGGGCTTGGCACCCTCGTAGGGGCCGATGATCTTCTCCTGCTCCATCTGATCCATGATGCGGGCGGCGCGAGCATAGCCTAGCTTGCAGCGGCGCTGCAGCAGGCTGGTGCTGGCCTGCCCGGCATCGATGACACATTCAACGGCCTGCTCAAACATCGGGTCGAGCGCACCGCCGGTATCGCCGTCATCGTCGCTGCCCTTCTTGCTGCCTTTCTCGGCAACGGCGCGGCGCTCCATCTCGGCAATCATTTCCTCGTCATACTGGGTGGAGGAAGTGGACTTGATAAAGCTCAATACCGCGCCGATCTCCTCGTCGGTGACGAAGGTGCCCTGCACACGCACGGGCTTGGAAGCACCGACCGGCAGGAACAGCATGTCGCCGTTGCCCAGCAGCTTTTCGGCGCCCGACGCATCCAGAATGGTGCGGGAGTCGATCTGGCTGGAAACCGCAAAGGCGATACGGCTGGGAATGTTGGCCTTGATCAGGCCGGTGATGACGTCCACGCTGGGACGCTGAGTAGCAACGATCAGGTGGATACCGGCGGCACGGGCTTTCTGCGCGATGCGGCAGATGTAATCTTCGACCTCTTTGCCAGCGACCATCATCAAATCGGCCAACTCATCGATAACGATGGCAATGTAGGGCAGATGCTCCAGCCCAGTCTGGGCGGCCAGCTTGTTGTAGGCTTTGATCTCGCGGACGTTGTTCTCGGCAAACAGCTTGTAACGGCGCTCCATCTCGGCAACGCTGGCGCCAAGGGCCCCGGCGGCTTTACGGGGCTCGGTGACGACGGGCATCAGCAAATGCGGGATGCCGTTGTACTCGGCCAATTCAACGACCTTGGGGTCGATGAGGA
>ERZ856578.8302-NODE-8302-length-10227-cov-133.187685_pt1 | contig 10227 bp, 10 predicted proteins | sample MGYA00514384_ERZ856578 | MGnify/ENA primary metagenome ERZ856578 (study PRJEB29103, sample SAMN06111958) | human gut metagenome | biome: human gut; feature: ankylosing spondylitis patient; material: healthy_person | host: Homo sapiens | place: China:Hangzhou...
AACTGTATGCCATACAGTTCGACTGTCTTGTTGCGGAGGAACCTTTGTCATCTTCGAGTTGTGTTTTTGCCTAACTTCTGAAGAAGTAGCGGCGGCAGACGCTGATCTCGGCGTACAATGCCGCCCGTAAGCTTTTTTCAAGATGCGCCGACTGTCTGACCGTGCAGGCGGCGTTGCGCCCATACTGTTTAAGCGCTTACGGTCATTGATTCAAGAAGGCGCGCCTTTCGAACTTCCCCGTCAACCATTTTTCGCGGCATCCGCAGGGAGAAACGCAGTGACAGAGCCCGACGACAAAAAAGAAGAGCTCTTGGCAGCAGAAGACGATCTCCTGTCGCGCGATCCGGAAGTGGCCAATCGCGCCTTGGAGCGCATTTCCCAAATCTTTGAAGATCAGGAAGACAGAGGCAAGGTCTCGGGTAACGATCCCGAGGAACCGGACACTGCTGCGCTTGACCTGACGGCCGAGACTGAACTTACCGATGTTCTGAGCGATCTGCATCCGGCCGACATTGCTTACATTCTCGAAGCATTGCCGCCGGAACAGCGTCTGGCGGTGTGGAACCTCGTGCGTCATGAGCACGAAGGCGATGTTCTGGTCGAGGTGAGCGAAGGCGTTCGTGAAACCCTGATCGACTCGATGGATCGCGAGGAGCTCGTCGATGCCGTCGAAGGGCTTGATACGGACGAGATTGCCGACCTGGTTGACGATTTGCCGCCGGATGTGGTGGCCGAGGTTCAGGAAGGCTTGTCGCATGAAGAACGTGCGCAGTTGCGCGCGGCGATGAGCTATCCGGAAGACAGCGTTGGCGCTCGCATGGACTTTGAGATGATCTCGATTCGACAGGACGTGTCGCTTGAGATCGTCCTGAAGTTTTTGCGTCGCTTCGAGTCTTTGCCCGATCACACCGATCAGCTGTTTGTTGTTGATCGCCAGGGGAAATTCTTGGGCGCGTTGCCGGTGGCGCAGATTCTGGTGCATGAACCGACTCGCTCGGTGTCTTCTCTGATGCAGTCCGACATCCTGACGCTTAACCCGTTGGATGATGCGAGCGATGCGGCGCAGGCCTTCGAACGCTACGACTTGGTGAGTTCGCCTGTGGTGGACGAAGCCGGACGCTTGGTGGGCCGATTGACCGTTAACGAAGTCGTTGATGTGATTCGCGAGGAAAGTGCCGAAGATGCGTATGCGGCCGTCGGTCTGGACGAAGAACAGGATATTTTCGGAAGTGTCTGGGATTCGGCCAAAAGTCGCTGGGTGTGGCTCGGCGTCAATCTGTGCACGGCTTTTTTTGCCTCACGCGTGATCAGCGCCTTTGATGGCACGATTTCCAAGGTGGTGGCACTAGCGGCGCTTATGCCGGTGGTTGCGGGCATGGCCGGCAATTCGGGCAATCAGACGCTGACGCTTCTGGTGCGTTCCATGGCTATGGGGCAAGTGACGGACGCCAACACAGGCCGACTGTTGAGGAAAGAGTTGTTGGTGGCGTTGTTGAACGGTCTTGTGTGGGGCGTTATTGCGGGACTTTGCGTCTGGGGGCTGTACCACGACAGCGCGCAGGGCATGATGCTCGGCGGAGTGATGGCCTTGGCGATGCTACTCAATATTGTGCTGGGCGCGGCTATGGGTTTGGCTGTTCCGTTGGTGCTCAAGGCACTCAACAAAGACCCGGCGATGGGCGGGTCCGTTTTGTTGACGTTTATGACGGACTCGGGAGGCTTTTTGATTTTTCTGGGACTCGCCTCGGTGTTTTTCCGTTAAGCGTGTGCCATAGTGTCTTTTGACGACAACACGTTTTGCAAAGAACTGTCAGCAGTTGTAGCGTCTTACTTTCGGGCGCATCAACTTGCCACAGAAACGCTGTCCAAAATGCCGCAGACGCGGTAAAGTCACAATAAGAAACCGGGATTGGACAACCGTTACCTCGAACGTTCTGAGGCAACGAGAACATGAGAAAAAAGATGAACAAGAAAATTGCAGCATGTGGCGCGCTTTCTGCCGCACTCTTGCTTGCGGGCTGCGCCAACGACGGCACGGCGTACCGCTCGGACGTTTATTGGGCCGGCCAGGTCAACCAGGCTCAGGAAGTGAAGACGGTGCAGATCATCGCCGTGATGCCCGCGCGTATTACCGTCGACAACCGACGTGATCGGAGTGACTCGGCCACGATGGGTACGATTCTCGGTGCCTTGGCCGGTGCCGCGGTGGGTGCAGTAGTAAGCGATTCGCCCGACGCCGTGGTGGCGGGCACAGTGGGCGGTGCCGCGCTCGGCAATGTGGCCGGCAAGGGTATGAGCGGGCGTTCGGAAAACTTTGTCGAGGGCGTTCAGATTACTTTCCGCTACGACAACAAGATCTTCAATTCCGCCCAGGTAGGACGCGTGTGCGAATACAAGACGGGTACGGCCATCATGGTCTCTCCGGCTCCTAACGAAACGCGCATTCAGCCCAACAACCCCTACGGGTGCGGGACATCCAAGTAACTTTTTCGGGTGAGCAAAATGAAAAAGATTCTGCTTGCGGCCTCCTTAGCAGCCGCCTGTTCCATGAGCTGGGCTCAGATCGGGGAAGTGCCGCCCGACTACCCTGCGCAGGCCGCGCAGTATCCGACCAACCCGGTGGACGCACAGATCGAAGCCGTGCGCCGCAACTATGAGGACGTCAAGGCGCGTGCGCAGTTGCGGCTTGATGCCGAACGTCGAGCCAAGGAAGAGCGCGAAGCCGCTCAGGCCAAGGCTCAGGCACGTGAAAAGGCTCGCGCACGGGCAGCCGCTGAGGCTCGTGCCAAGGAAGTGGCCCGCAAAGCTGCCAAACAGGAAAAGTTCCAGGATGAGGAGCGTGAGCTTGAGCTCGAAATGAAGCGTCTGGATGTGCGCTCCAAGAGAAGCGACATCGAGACGAAGGAAGCGATCAATCGAGAGAAGGCACGCCGCGCCAACGAAATTGTCGAGCGTATGCTGGAGTCCGATACGCCAGCCAAAACGCAGGAGCGCTCTTACTGAAAAGAGCGCTCGCGAAACTGAGTTGCTAAAAACCTATTCCCCGAAGAGTTTTCTAAGCTCGTCGGGGATTCCTTTTTTGGCGGGTTTCTTGGTTTCTGCGAGTGCCTTTGCCGAGAGCTCGGTTGCCGAATACTCTTCTTCGATGACATCGCGGTAGTAGCTCAGGGGCTCGGCGGAACATAAAAACCGCTCGGCGACCTCGCTGCCGATGCCTTCGTAACGCAGCACGCGTTTGGTGTCGAACTCAATGTCCAGAGTTCGAGTGACCGGATCGTAGCCGGCAGAGACAATGCCTCCGCGATGAATAGGCTTTCTTCGCATGGATTTCTCCGGATGACTGCGGCACTAATGCCTCTCTCGATTATAGGGCCGCAGCCTCGCTACAATGCCTGGACATTCCCTTAGATCCCATCAAAGAATTCTGAAAAACAAATGGCCGATACCACTACGCACCCGGACGCCCGCATCGCCAAGCTTGAGGAGCTATTTGCTTCGTTGCCCGGCCTGGGGCCGCGCTCGGCCGCTCGTTTGGTGTCGGAGCTTCTGACGACGCGGCGTGCAGAGGCGCAAGCGATCAAAGACGGACTGCAGGAGGCTCTGACCCGCGTGCATCACTGCCCTCGTTGCCATACGCTGACGACGGAGCCGTTGTGCAACTTCTGTTCAGACAACACGCGCGACAACACGCACTTGTGCGTTGTGGAAAGTGTCGCTGATCAAAAGGCACTCGAAGCGAGTCTTTCCTACCAAGGGGGCTATTTCGTGTTGATGGGACGCATCAATCCGCTGGAAGGGACGGATCCCGAACGGCTCGGGTTGCCGCTGCTGCTGCAGCGCATTCATCAGGATCGAGTGAGCGAATTGATTCTGGCAACGAGCTATACGCCCGAAGGCGACGTGACGGCGCACATGATTGCAGGCATCGTCAGAAAACACTTTCCCGAAGTGCGAGTGACACGTCTTTCGAAGGGGCTGCCCACCGGAGTTGAACTCGAATACGCTGATGTAGCCAGCATTGCCTCGGCGGTGTTCTCTCGGCGCTGACATTTGTCAATCTTTCTTCAGATATTGAAACGCAAGCAAAAATCGCTCGTCTCGGTACGCGCTAAAGTACAAAAATATTGCTTCAAGGCAAAGGTTTTTGTAGTTTTAAGCGGTTGCGGGAAATGCTCGAAGCGGTTTTGCATTCGGCCGAAGCGGTTCTTGTTCTCTTTTCCATCGCGTTCGTCGGTTTTGAGACGTCACGTCGCGGTTGGTACAACGAAGACAGCCGCCGCCTGATGGCGCGGCTCGTGAATTTGTGTCTGCCGCTTTTTCTCTTTTACAACGTCACGTCCAAATTCACGCACGAGGATCTCATCAATGTGCTACAGGTCGCGGGGCTGCCCTTTCTGACGGTCGGCTTCAACTGGCTTGTGTCCCTGGCCATTGTGAAGATGGGGTGGGTGAGAAAGGAGATTGCGGGGGCTTTTATTGCCTGTTTTACGGGCGCCACCGTGACGTTTCTGGGCATCCCGGTGATTTCGATCATGTTCGGGGAAGCGGCCATCGGCTACTTGCTTGTCTACTTCTTTGCCAACGTGATCTTTATCTGGACGATCGGCCTATACGGCATTCAGCTCGACGGCGTGCATCGTGCCGGCCGCGCCCAACCTCGACTATTTTCCAAGCGCAGCATCAAGATGTTCTTCCAGCCTCCGCTGCAGGGCTTTCTGTTGGGGGTGCTCTTTGTGGTGTTCGCGTTGCCCGTGCCCGATCCCATCGCGATGATCACGCGTGATCTGGGGCGAGTCACTTCGCCTCTGGCGTTGGTGTTCATCGGCATGACCATTCAGCACATCGGTTTTGAAAAAATCAAGCACATTCCCAAGGAAGTCTGGTTGATCCTTTTTTCCTGCTTCGTGCTGCGTCCGGTTGTGATGTATTTCGCCACCGGTTGGGTCGATATGTCGAGCGAAGCACGTCAGGTCTTTATCGTTTCTTCGAGCATGCCCGTGTCGTCCGTTATCGGCGTGCTGGCGAAAAACTATGGCGCCGACGAAGAGTTCTGCTCGGAAGCCATCGGCATCTCGACGTTGGCGCTTCTCGTTGCGTTGCCTTTGGTTCTGACCTTTGCCCGTTTGGTGTAGCAAAAAGCCGCCGGAACGTCATTTTTTCGCGTTTCAGCGGCCTTCAGCAGCGACGGCAGCGTTGTGACAACGCTGCCGTTGGCAGAGATCACTTCAGGATCGACGGGATGATGTGTGTCCAGACTTCCAGGGCCGGATCAAGATCCGATTCCTTGATGTCGAACGTAGCGGTGTGATGACCCGACGGACGATCCGAACCCCACAGGAAGAAAGCGGCCTTGCCGCCGTGCGCCTGCACGCGGCGCGCGAGGATCGTAGCGTCTTCGCTGCCGCCGAAGTTCAGGGCCTTGTCAACGACAGTGATGCCCGGAGTGGCGCGGCCGGCGGCGTTGAGAATGTCCACGAGTTCCTGATCAGCCGTCAGGTCGACGGCTTCGCCCATCTTGCGCATTTCGTACGTCACGCCGAAGCCCAATGCAACGCCTTTGCAGATGTTGGTGACTTGATCAACCATGTACTGGTTGATTTCGCCCGTTTCTCCGCGCACTTCAAGCTTCATGACTGCCTTGCTCGGGATGACGTTTCGGCCTTCGCCTGCGATGAGCTGGCCGACATTGATGCGGGTCATGCCGCCCGAGTGGCGCGAGATGCCCATCATCTGAACGGTGGCGTTGGCAGCGGCAGTAAGCGCGTTACGGCCGTCCTGCGGGCAGGCGCCGGCATGAGCGGGCTTGCCGTGGAAGGTGACGTCGAGCTTGGTGGTGCAGAGGTAGCCGTAGAGGTTCGTGGCGATTTCGCCCGACTTGGCGCTCATGGCTACATGAGAGCCGAGGAAATAGTCGCAGTCGTCGAGAACGCCGCTTGCGGCCATGCCTGCAGCGCCGCGCACGCCTTCTTCAGCGGGTTGGAAGAGAATCTTGATCTTGCCCGAAAGCTTGTCCTTATTATCCATTACCCAGTGAGCGACCGCGAGGCCCATCGACATATGAGCATCGTGACCGCAGGCGTGCATGAAGCCCGGATTCTTGGAAATGAAGCCTTCTTTGGCGGGTACGTGTGTCTCATCCGTGCATTCGGTTACCGGCACACAGTCAATGTCAAAGCGAATGGCCAAAGTGGGACCGGGACGGCCGGTATCAAGCACGGCTACGCACCCCGTGAGTTCTTCCATTTCGGCAAGGAGTTCTTCGCTCACGCCATTGCGGCGGGCGCGTTCCAGACCGGCTTTGACGACGGATTCTTCACGGCCGAGGCAGGCTTCGGGGTCGATCACTTTGCGGCCCAGCAATACGTCGTAGCCGTAGCCGCGAAGCGTGGTGACGAGAAAGGCCGTCGTGGTGAATTCCGACCAGCCCTCCTCGGGGTTCTGGTGTAGCTGACGGCGAATGTTGATCAATTGGTCGTGATAAGCGCTGAGCATGTCGACTCGCTCCTTTTCAAACAAAAACGCACGCACACAAAGTCTTCCGGCAACCGGTGAGCAAGCGCGGTGCCGAATTGAGATGTAACAATGCACGAGCGCGGTCTGAGGTCAGACGAGGCCGCACTCTGTACGAAAGAATGATAGGCCTTCGATCGGTTGCGGAACCGATGAAAGGTTTGAAAAGGAAAATACCTCAAAAGGGGCAAAGGAGAAGACGCTTTTATCGCGAAGATTCGCATTAAGTCAAAAATTCAGGGGACCTTTTCAACTGCCGCGGCGTTTTTCGAATAATAATAAAGAGGTAATCATGTCGGCTTGTGCCCTCGGGGCCCGGGGTGTTTTGTCTCCCGTCAGAGGGGCAAAGACATGGTACTGACCAAAGGAAGGAAGTCGCATTATGGCTGGGGATCTGCAGCGAGACGGCGTGAAATTCTGCCGCTCTATTTTTGATACGGTTCGCAAAATGAGCGCCGATGGTTTGGGTGTAACCCGACAGGGGTATTCCACAACCGAAACGGAAGTGCTTGACTATCTCAAGATGATCGGGCAGGAACTCGGCCTGGAGATCAACACGGACTTGGCAGGCAACGTTTGGATGTGCCTGCCGGGCAAAAACCGCGATTTGCCCGCCTTCGTTGCGGGCAGTCATGCCGACAGCGTTCCGCAGGGTGGCAATTACGACGGATTGGCGGGTATCACCGCTGCTTTGGCCGTGGCTTGGTGGATGCGCCGCACGGGGTTTATGCCCGAACGCGACTACATGATCCTGATGATGCGCTGCGAAGAGTCGAGTTTCTTCGGTAAGGCTTATGTGGGCTCACTGGCGCTCACCGGCAAGCTCACGCTTGCCGATACGGCTCTCAAGCACCGCACACAGCCCACGACACTCGGCGAATGCATCTCGGCCTGCGGTTTCGTACCGGCAGACATCACGGCGGGTCGTCCTTTGGTCGAGCTTGAAAAGATTGCGGCATTCATTGAGCTTCACATCGAGCAGGGGCCGACACTTGACAGTTCGGAATCCGAGCGCGTTGGCATCGTTACGGGTATCCGCGGCAACGTGCGCCACAAGAAGGTGGTTTGTCTGGGGCAGACCGCGCATTCGGGCGCAGTCGACAAGCCTTATCGACACGACGCCGTGATGGCGACGGCCGAGCTTCTCACTCGTATGGACAAGCACTGGGACGAGTGGCTTGCCAAGGGCGAAGACCTTGTCTTTACCGTAGGCGTTTTGAAAACCTCGGAAACCTCGGCAATCTCCGTGATTCCGGGTGAGACGACCTTTACGGTCGACATGCGCAGTCTTTCGATCGATACGTGCGAGCGCTTCCATGAGTTGCTCCTGAAGGAAGCCGATGCCGTTGCCAAGGAGCGCGGCGTGAAGTTTGAGTTCGACCGCAAAATTGTGACGGATGCGGCCAAGGTGGATGCGGCGCTCTCCGACCGGCTCGAGGCGGCGGCAAAGGTGGCGGGCATTCCGGTGCGTCGACTCGCGAGCGGTGCCGGTCACGATGCTGCCGTCATCGGCAATAGCGGTGTGCCTGTGGCCATGATTTTCGTTGCCAATCAGAACGGCTCGCACAACCCGTATGAAGCCATGAAGATTGAAGACTTCATGAAGGGTGTCAACGTGCTTTGGCACACTGTGCGCGACTACGACGCGTAAAGGTCTTGCGACGGAACGCGGAGGCGCGAGACGCTTCCGAAACGTTAGAAATAAAAAATGACAACAACTGATCTTAGCGACGGACGGCCCGCGCGAATTTTAATTTTTGACCAGTGTCCGCTTTTTGCAAGGGCTTTGAGCGAACTGATCGGCGAACAGGTACCGGGCTCGGTGCGTCGCATCACGCACAACGCCAACGATGCGCTCGAAGAAGCGCGAAATGAGCATCCGGATCTGGTCTTTATCGATCTTGACGGCGGCGACATTGGTGTGACGTTGCTCAAAGACATCAAACTTCTTGAAAACGCGCCGCGTTGCGTGATGCTCATCACCGACGGCACGCAGCCATCCTTGATGGCGGCCATTCGTTTGCCGGCCGACGGCTTCATCACCAAGCGACTGTCGGTGCAACAGCTTGCCGCTCAGGTGCATCTGGCTGCCGGAGGCGAAATGGTGATCAGCGACTCGCTGACCGCAGCATTGGCGGTGTCGCTACGCAATGTGCCCGTGGCTGACGATTCGCGTGACATCTCTCGCCTGAGTCCGCGTGAGGTGGACGTGCTCTATTGCATCGCCAACGGCATGAGCAACCGTCAGATCTCCGAGCATCTGAAGATTTCGGATGGCACCGTGAAGGTGCACGTCAAGCATGTGCTCAAAAAGCTTGGTTTTGCAACGCGTGTGGAAGCGGCGCTGTGGGCGAGCGAATCCGGGCACAAGGGGTCGATTGCTCAGACGTATTCGCGCTGAGGCAAATCAAACCGAGAAAAGGTCGGCCATTGGCGCGGTTTGCGCCGAGGCGATTCGGCCGAAGTGCCGATAGGCAGTTTGCGTGACAATGCGTCCGCGAGGCGTGCGTTGTACCAGACCTTGCTGAATAAGGTAGGGCTCGACCACATCTTCGAGCGTTTCGCGGTCTTCGCCGAGGGCGCTAGCCAGGTTGTCGATGCCCACCGGGCCGCCCGCAAACTTATCCATGATGGTCAGCAAAAAACGTTGATCCACGAAGTCCAGGCCCATGGCATCGACTTCGAGCATACGCAGTGCCGCGTCGGCTACCTCGGCCGTGATGACGCCGTCATGGCGCACCTGTGCAAAGTCGCGCACGCGACGCAGCAGACGATTAGCTACGCGGGGCGTGCCGCGGGAGCGACGGGCAATTTCAAATGCGCCCGCCTCTTCGATGGGAACATTTAAGAGGTTGGCCGATCTCGTGATGATGCGGGCCAAATCGTCCGTGTCGTAAAACTGCAATTGGTTGACGATGCCAAAGCGAGCGCGCAGAGGATTGGTCAAAGAGCCTGCGCGAGTCGTGGCGCCGATCAGCGTAAAGGGCGGCAAGTCAAGTTTGATGGAGCGCGCCGCGGGACCTTCGCCGATCATGATGTCGATTTGGTAGTCCTCAAGTGCCGGGTAAAGGATTTCTTCGACCACGGGACTCAGACGATGAATTTCGTCGATGAAGAGAACATCGTTTTTCTCAAGGTTGGTCAGAAGCGCCGCCAGGTCACCCGGACGCTCAAGAACGGGGCCGGAAGTCTGGCGCAGGTTGACGCCCATTTCGTTGGCTACGATGTGAGCCAGCGTCGTTTTGCCCAGGCCCGGAGGCCCGAATACCAACAGATGATCAAGCGGCTCGCCGCGCTGCTTGGCGGCGGCAATGAAGATTTCGAGCTGTTCGCGCACCGCCTTTTGGCCAACGTAATCGGCCAGTCTTACCGGGCGAAGGGCACGGTCGATGCTTTCTTCATTAGGGCTTGTTGCTTCCGTGGAGACGACGCGTTCGACGTTTTGCATGAGAAAAATTTTCTACCGTTCGAAAAATTAGTGTGCCATGGATTTTAGGGCTTCACGGATGCCAGCGGAAACACTGACGTCCGGGGCGAGCCTCTTGGCCGCGGCTGTGGCTTCTCGATCCGAATAACCCAGAGCAACCAGGGCGGCAACCACGTCGGCGCGGTTGTCTCCCGGGGCTGCCGCCAGTGTCACACCATCCAGATCGGCGCAGATCTTGCCTTTAAGTTCCAAAACAAGACGCTCGGCCGTCTTTTTACCGATGCCGGGCA
>ERZ856578.8307-NODE-8307-length-10225-cov-4.967777_pt1 | contig 10225 bp, 9 predicted proteins | sample MGYA00514384_ERZ856578 | MGnify/ENA primary metagenome ERZ856578 (study PRJEB29103, sample SAMN06111958) | human gut metagenome | biome: human gut; feature: ankylosing spondylitis patient; material: healthy_person | host: Homo sapiens | place: China:Hangzhou...
ACGAGCCTATAGGCTCCGCCCGGAACATGCCCCAGGGGGGCTTGTGCAAACCACCGGCACGGCCGGTGGTTATGATTCCGAAAGCAAAAGTGGGGTGTTTACTGAACAAATACGCAGTTGTTTTCCAGATTTGGACAGGAATAGGCGCGAAAAACGCCCCGGGGCTGTTTTTGCCTCGGGGCGTTCAAGCATCAAAGTTACTTTTTCAGCTTGGCCTTTCCGGTGACCTGGTCCATAGACACCCGCCACACGGCGGTGGCGGACATACTTTTTTCGATGGCCCTCTCCAGGCTCTCCCCCAGATCGTGGGGAGTGAGCTTTCGGCACAGGGCCCGCAGGGCATCGGCCTTTTCCTTCGTATCGGTCACTTCGCTGGCCCGGCCTATGACCACGGCGGACTGAAAATAGGTGGTGTACATGGCGGGGGCCACGAAAGCGGGTTCGTCCGCGCCCACGAAAGTGATGCATACCCGGCTGTCATGGCGGAGCAGGTCGGTCTTGTGTCCCTCTTTGGCGCAGTGGAAATAGAGCTTGTCGCCCACCCGCACCAGTGACAGGGGGATGCAGTAGGGGGCACCGTCTTCCGTGGCAAAGGCCACCGTGCCGTGCTGGCAGCGGTCGATGAGTTCCAGCGCGAATTCTAAACTCTGTTCCCGGTCACTTCTTCTCATGGTCAGGCTCCTTTTTCATGTCGTCGCCGGGCTTTGGCTCGGCGGGCTTGGTCAGCAAGGTGACGATGTGGTAATAGAGGGCGGTGGGGTCAGACTGAAAGCGGTGGGCCATGGCGGCGGCCTGGGGGCGGCTGGGGGTGAGCAGCTCCAGCTGGAGCAGGGGGGTGCCCACGTCATCCAGGCGCAGATGGAGGGTGCAGGTGCCGTCCTCGTTGTCGCTCACGTCCGCCTGGACCTGGGCCTGGCGGCGGATGGCGTCGTTCACCCGGACCAGATTCTCGTCGCAGTGCATCCGCACGGAATAGGGCAGGCTGCTCTCACAGATCTCGCTGTTCCGGCGGCCCTTTTCCGTGATGGAATAGCGCTGCTCCTGGTCCCGTTCCAGCTGGCCCGTCTCCACCATGTGGCCCACGGCCTCGGTGAGGGAGAAATAGTCCACGCCCTCGTCGCACAGGGCCAGCTCCAGCAGCTGGAGGAAGGTGACCGGCCCGGCCACCCGGGACATGATATAAAGCACCAGCAGTTTCAGGTCTAGTTCACTTTGGATGAATCCCATGGGCATGATGACCGCTCCTTTCCCCTGGGGGCACGGACTGACGTTCGATGCTTATGAAACTATTAAATATTATTATAGCCCGGCCCGGGGAAAGCCGCAAGCCCCAAATTTGCCCGGAAGCACCGATCCCGGGGCGGAACATAGGATGTATCGGCTCAAGGCCCAGGGCGGGCACAGGAAATGGCCGCCCGTGTCATCTTTTTGTTAGGAGGGAACCCTATGCCAGAAGTGGTCGTGCCCGGTCCCGTGACCGAGGAGCGCCGCATCCGGGAGGCGGTGTGCGTACACACGAAGAAGATCTTCGATTCCTGCCGGGATAAGGACTGCATCGAGGACCTGCGGGTCTATCTCACCCGGAGCTCTCAGGAGGCGGTGGACCGGGCCGTCTCGGTAAAGGCGGGCTGCGCCCAGCTGCTGTACGCCTACATCGATGTGGAGCCGGTCACCTTCAACCGGGGCTTTTACACCGTGGACGTGCGGTATTACTACCGCATCTCCGCCGACGCCTTTGTGGGCACGGTCCGCCCGGTGGAGGTGACGGGGCTGGCGGTGTTCGACAAGCGGGTCATCCTGTTCGGCAGCGAGGGGAACGCCAAGATCTTCTCCTCCCAGGCCGGGTGCGGGCCCGACGGCCAGCGCCTGCCCAACACCACCGCCCCCGTGGCCGTGGTGGAGGCGGTGGACCCGCTGATTTTGGGGATGAAGCTGCTGGACGTGTGCGACTGCCGCCCCTGCCCCTGCGAGTGCCAGTGGACCGACGTCCCCCCGGCGGTGGCCGCCGCCTTCCCGGAGGAGCTGGCCTTTACCGGCGAGGCCCACCGGATGTACGTCACCCTGGGGCAGTTCTCCATCATCCGCCTGGAGCGGGACGCCCAGCTGCTGACCCCCGTGTATGACTACTGCGTGCCCGAGAAGGAGTGCCCCTGCGACGGCGGCAGCTGCCAGGAGGACCCCTGCGAGCTGTTCCGCAAGGTGCAGTTCCCCGTGGGCGAGTTCTTCCCGCCCAACTCCATCGCCCCCCGGGGCAGCAGCTATCAGGACATCAAGTCCGGCGGCTGCGGCTGCTCGTGCAGTTAAACCATAAGCAAAAAGGACCGCCTCGGCGGTCCTTTTTGTCGTCTGTATTCAGGATATATTAGCCCTGGGCGGGGTCCAGCATGGTCTGGCAGAAGGTGCGCAGCACGGCGGCCAGCTCGCAGCGCTTGATGCCGTTGATGGGCCGCAGGGTGTTGTTCTCATAGCCAGACAGCAGCCCGGTGGACACGGCCCACTCCATGGCCGTCCGGCCCCACTCGGACACGCTGCTCCCGTCGGCAAAGGTGGACAGGGATTTGCCCTCGGTCACGTCCAGCCCCTGGCGCTTGGCATACTGCTGGAGCACCAGGGCCAGCTGCTCCCGGGTGAGGGGGGTGTTGGGCAGGAACTTGTTGCCCGAGCCGCTCATCAGCCCCTCCTGACTGCACCAGTTCACCGCCTGATAGCACCAGTCGCCGGAGGACACGTCGGCAAAGTGGGCGGACTTGTCCGCCTGGACAGAACCGCCCATGCGCCACAGGATCTGGGCCAGCTGGGCCCGGGTGACGGAGCCGTTGGGCAGAAAGGCGTCGCTGCCCGTGCCGGAGAAGAAGCCCTGCTCCAGGGCATACTCCACCGCGCCGTAGTACCAGGCGGTGGCGGGCACGTCAGAGGGGACGATCACCGAGTCGTACAGGCGGACATAGTAGGACAGGACATACTCCTGCTTGTCCGTGGGGGAGTTATAGTGGAGAGAGACAAAATAGAGGATGCCCTCGGCGTTGGGGCTGGCCACGCCGGCCTCGGGCAGGGTCTGGCCGGTCCCGGCGGTGTTCCGGGCCTTCAGCACCTCCTGGCCCCGCTGGGCCAGGGCCTTGGCGGTAAGCAGATAGGTCTGCCCGGCCTTCAGGGTGGCGTTGGTGCCCGTCCAGGGAGTCAGCTCGCCGGTGGCGGTCATGGTGTCGCACACGGGGCGGTCCTCGCCGTCCAGCATCTCGTAGACGCCGTCGCCGTTCAGGTCGGTGAGGTAGTCCACCTCCACCCACACCCCGTCGGTCTTGGGCTGGATATAGAAGACGGGGTCCCCCGCGGCCCGGTTCACCCGGCAGTCATACCGCACGGCGTCATCGGCCAGGAACAGGCCGGAACTGCCCCGGCGATAGAGCTTGATGTGCAGATTCACCTCCGGGGAGTCGGTGGTGTTGGCGTGGATGAGAAAAGACGCAAAGCTGGTGGACAGGGGGTCCACAGCGGACACAGGCAGCATCATAGAGACGGCCATGACCAGGCAGAGCACCAGGCCAAGCCAGCGTTTACACTTGAACATAAAGGTCTCCTTTCGGTTTGGTGGTTTGGATACAAAGCCCATTATAACCAAAAATGCCGGGTTTGACAAGAAAGAGGGGCGCTTTCTCCGGCACGAAAACCGTTTTCCCCGGTGGACAGGCCCCGTTCGGCTGTGATATAATAACAAAATAAACAAACGAGGTGACGATATGGGATGGATTTTCAACATTTTGCCGTGCTATGGTCTGATCCCTCTGGGGGCGTCTTTTCTGGGTGCGCTGCCCCTGTTCTTCGGGGCCCCCTCGTGGACCTGTCTGGTCACAGTCCCGCTTCTGACCTGGCTGATATATTTCTCCCTTGGTGGACGGGTGGACCGGCGGCGGGGAGCCCGGATCAACGGCATCTCCCTGCTGCTCCTGGCCCTCTGCTTCACGGTGCTGATGGTCCTGGGAAAGGGCAGTGTGGACAGCACGGCGGTGGGGCAGCTGCTGTGGCTGACCCTTCCCTTCTGCCCGCTGTGGCTGATCTTGTCCCTTATGGGGGAGCGGCTGATCCTGGTTCTGACCATCTTTTTGACCTATGCCGCCGGATATCTCTTCTGCACCTGCCGGAAGGGGGAGCGCCCCCGGTGGCGGCGGCTGGTCCTCCCCGGGGTGGGGCTGGCCCTGTGCGTCGCCCTGTGTACGGGGCTGTATTGCAACAGACCGGAGGTGCGCTATGGGGGCCACGGCTTTGCCTATATGCACGGCTTCTCCAGCACTGACTTCAGCCAGTACATGGTGTACAGCCAGCCCGGCAAGTTGGCTGCCCTGGACCACCCGGCGGCGTTCCAGATACAGGACGAGGCGGACATGCCCGTGATGGACGGGGCGGAGGCCTGCTATCCCCTGTATGCCGCGGCGGCCAAGGCGGTGTATCAGGACATCGCCGCCATAGAAGCCGATTGGGCCCACAGCGGAGCGGACACCGGGACCAACGGGAAGATCGTCACCTTCACCAACACCGTGATGGGCTTCGACCGGCTGGTGCGGGGGGATGCGGACCTGTTTTTCGGGGCCAGACCGTCGGCAGACCAGCTGGCGTATGCGGCGGACCTGGGGGTGGAGCTGGAGATCACCCCCATCGGCCGGGAGGCCTTCGTCTTTTTTGTGGAGGAGGACAACCCGGTGGACAGCCTGACCCGGGAGCAGCTGCGGGCCATCTACCATGGAGACGTGACCGATTGGAGCCAGGTGGGCGGGACGCCGGGAGAGATCGCCGCCTTCCAGCGCCCGGCGGGCTCCGGCTCCCAGACTATGATGGAATACTTCATGGGGGAGGTCAGCCTGAAGGAACCCCAGACCTATGAGACGGTGGGCTCCATGGAGGGGGTCATCCGCCACGTGGCCCAGTATGCCAACCAGCGGGGGGCATTGGGCTACTCCTTCCGGTATTTTATCCAGGGCCTCAGCCAGGAGAAGGGGGTCAAGCTGCTGGCGGTGGACGGGGTGACCCCTGACCTGGCCCACATCGAGGACGGCAGCTATCCCCTCACCGTCCCTCTGTGTCTGGTCACCCGGAAGGACGACCCGAATCCCAACGTGGGGAAGATGATCGACTTCTTTCTATCCCCGGACGGCCAGACCTTGGTCCGGGAGACGGGCTATGGTGGTCTTGCAGGCTAAATCGGCAACCAAAACAGGAACAGGTTGACAAATGCTGCGTGAGAATGTATACTTTTGAAAAAATACGTTTACAGTCCGGCTTTTGCCGGGCCATGAAAGGAAGCGCACGCAATGCAGACCTCTAAGCACCCGGCGGTGCCTCTGGCGATGACGGCAGTGATGGCCGCTGTCATGGCGGTGGTGGCCCCGTTCTCCATCTCCATTGGCCCCATTCCCCTGTCCCTGTGTACCTTGGTCATCTATATGAACGCCTATATTCTGGGCTGGAAGCGGGGCACCGTGGCCACCCTGGTGTACATTCTGTTGGGTGCAGTGGGGATGCCCGTATTCAACAGCTTCTCCGGCGGCCTGGGCGTGGTGGCCGGGCCCACCGGCGGCTATATCGTGGGCTATCTGCCCCTGTCCCTCATCTGCGGACTGGCGGTGGCCGCCGCCCCCAAGAACCGGGTAGGGCAGTTTATCGGCATGATCCTGGGCACGGCGGTGCTGTACGCTCTGGGCACCGCCTGGTACTGCGTCCAGTCCGGCAACCCTCTGGGCGTTGCCATGGGCTACTGCGTCATCCCCTTCCTCCCCGGCGACTTCATCAAGATGATCGTGGCCGCCGGCGTAGGCCCCATGATCCGCACCGGCCTGGAGAAGGCCGGGCTGTATCCTCAGGGCTGAGTTTTCTTTCGTTTGATACTGACACGCTGACACATATACGATTTTCCCCAGCAAAAAGGACCGTCCAGCCCGGACGGTCCTTTTTGCGTTTATGGGGTCAAACGGTTTCTTCGTAGGGCAGGCCGGACAGATACCGCCTGGCCAGGTCAAAGGCGTGGGTGGCCGTCTGGGTGCGCAGACGGGCCCGCACCGGGCGGGCGCCCAGATGCAGCTCCTTTACGTGGGTGCCCTCGGCGGTGGCGATGGCCACGAACATGGTGCCCACCTCGTTGCCCCGGTCATCCCGGTCCGGTCCGGCCACGCCGGTGGAGGACAGGGCGATGTCGCAGCCCAGCACCCGGCGGGCCCCCTGGGCCATGGCCTGGGCCACGGGAGCGGACACTGCGCCGAACCGGTCCAGCAGCTCCTGGGGCACCCCCAGCACGCCGTGCTTCACCTCGTTGGTATAGGAGACCACGCCGCCCTTGAACACTTGAGAGGCCCCCGGCACATCAGTGAGCCGCTTGGCCATCAGGCCGCCGGTGCAGCTCTCGGCGGTGCCCAGGGTCATGCCCCTCTGCCGCAGCAGGTCCTCCACCACCGCCTCCATAGAAGCCACGTCCACGCCATAGACCTTACTGCCGAACAGGGCCTTGATCTGGTCCACCGTGGGCAGGAGCAGGGCCTGGGCCTCCTCCGGCGCAGCCGCCTTGGCGGTGACCCGCAGCTCGCACTCCCCCTCCTTGGCATAGGGGGCCAGGGTGGGGTTGGTCATGGCGTTCATCTGCTGCCGCAGCTGGGCCTCTACGCTGGACTCCCCGATGCCGAAGAGCTTGATGGTGTGGGAGGTGATGACCCCCTCAGACAGCTGCTGGAGATAGGGCACGGCCCGATATTGGAACATGGGGCCGCACTCGCTGGGGGGGCCGGGGAGCATGATGACGTGGACCCCGTCGGCCTGAAAGGCGCAGCCCGGGGCGGTGCCCCAGTCATTGGAGAAAATGGTGCAGCCCTCGGGCAGCATGGCCTGTTGAAAAATATTCTCCGTGATGGGCCGGCCCGTGCGGACAAAGTGGCTGCGGATGCGCCGGGCCGACTCCTCGTCGTATATCAGCTTTTTTCCAAAGGCCTGGGCCAGGACGTTTTTGGTCAGGTCATCGCAGGTGGGGCCCAGACCGCCGGTGGTGATGATGATGTCCGCCCGCTGTCTGGCGATGTCCACCGCCCGGCGGACCCGCTGGGGGTTGTCCCCCACCACAGTGTGGTAATAGACATTCAGTCCCAGGGCGCTCAGCCCCTGGGAGAGGGTCTGGGCGTCGGTGTTGGCGATGTTGCCCAGCAGAAGCTCGGTGCCCACCGACAGGATCTCCACGGTATGAGACATAATAAACAAGACCTTTCTAACTTAAAGGTGAGGTGTGGAATCCCTCAGTCATCGTCTGCGACGATGCCAGCCCCCTTTCACAAGGGGGCCTGATAAAACGCACAAACAGCCCCCCTTGTCAAAGGGGGGAGGGCCGCAAAGCGGCGGGGGGATTCTACCGCCGCCATTATAACACGGCCCCGGCGGGAAGAAAAGGCGGCGGGGAGACAAATTTCCCGGGAAAGGGGAACCTTTTATGAGAAATAAATGGCCGCTAGAGGAAAAACCAAGCTGATTAAGTCCGGCGCAAGACCGCCGGAGGGCGGTTTAAAAGGCAACTAAAGGTCAAAACCGGGCGAAACGGAAGCCCAAGCATCAGTTTGGGCGGGAAATTTGAATTTTTTGCGATTTTTCGACCAATTTACAGTTGAAATTCTCGGAATTTTGGAATACAATGATACGCGCAAGAAAGAGGAGGAGCCACCTGTGCTGAACATCGTCTTAGTGGAACCGGAAATTCCCCAGAATTGCGGCAACATCGCCCGCACCTGCGCCGCCACCCGAAGCCGGCTGCATCTCATCCGCCCCCTGGGCTTTGACATCAGCGAAAAGGCGGTGCGCCGGGCGGGACTGGACTACTGGCACATGGTGGACCTGACGGTGTATGACAACATCGAGCACTTTTTCTCCCTGCATCCCCAGCCCGATGTGTGGCTGGCCACGACCAAAGCCCCAAGAGACTATTCCCAGGCACGCTTTTCCCCCGACTGCTGGCTGATGTTCGGCAAGGAGACCGCCGGACTGCCCGAGTGGCTGCGGGAAAAATACCGCAGCCGCTGCATCCGCATCCCCATGCGGGAGGATGCCAGAAGTCTGAACCTGGCAAACTCTGTGGCCATCCTGACCTATGAAGCGCTGAAGCAGAACGGGTTCCCCGGTCTGTCCGGCGTGGGCAGCATGGCGGCGGAGGAATAACACCCGATCTCGATTCCTTACATATTACATATGGACTTTTCATCTTGTACTACGGAAAGGGGTTCCCAAACATGAATTACAACAAAAAGACCGTGAAGGACGTGGACGTGAAGGGCAAAAAGGTCCTGCTGCGCTGCGATTTCAACGTGCCCATGGCCAAGGACGGCAGCGGCGTCATCACCGATGACAAGCGCATCCGCGCCGCCCTGCCCACCATCCAGTATCTGCTGGACCAGGGGGCCGCGGTGATCGCCTGCTCCCACATGGGCAAGCCCAAGGGTGAGGTAAAGCCCGAGCTGAGCTTAAAGCCCGTGGCCGCCCGCCTGAGCCAGCTGCTGGGCAAGCCGGTCATCATGGCCGATGACGTGGTGGGTCCCGATGCCAAGGCCAAGGCCGCCGCCCTTCAGCCCGGCCAGATCATGCTGCTGGAGAACACCCGTTTCGAGCCCGGCGAGACGAAAAATGATCCCGCCCTGGCCAAGGCCATGGCCGACATGGCCCAGGTGTATGTGTCCGACGCCTTCGGCGCCGTCCACCGCGCCCACGCCTCCACCGCCGGAGTGGCCCAGTATCTGCCCGCCGTGTCCGGCTTCCTCATTCAGAAGGAGCTGGAGATCATCGGCGGCGCTCTGGCCAACCCCAAGCGCCCCCTGGTGGCCATTCTGGGCGGCTCTAAGGTCTCCTCCAAGATCGGCGTCATCAACAACCTGCTGGAGATCGCCGACACCGTCATCATCGGCGGCGGCATGGCCTATACCTTCTCCGCCGCCATGGGCGGCAAGATCGGCAACAGCCTGCTGGAGGCCGACTGGGAGGAGTACGCCCTGAAGATGATGGACAAGGCCAAGGAGAAGGGCGTAAAGCTGCTGCTGCCCGTGGACACCGTGTGCGCCGACAAGTTTGCCCCCGATGCCAACAGCCAGGTGGTAAAGTCCGGCCAGATCCCCGACGGCTGGGAGGGCCTGGACATCGGCCCCGAGACCGTGAAGCTCTATTGCGACGCCGTGGCCGACGCGGGCACCGTCATCTGGAACGGCCCTATGGGCGTGTTCGAGTTCCCCGCCTTTGCCAAGGGCACCCAGGCCGTGGCCGAGGCCCTGAGTCAGACCTCCGCCATCACCATCATCGGCGGCGGCGACAGCGCGGCTGCGGTGCAGCAGCTGGGCTATGCCGACAAGATGACCCACATCTCCACCGGCGGCGGCGCCTCCCTGGAGTTCATGGAGGGCAAGGAGCTGCCCGGCGTGGCCTGCCTGCTGGACGCCTGAGCGCTTAATATTGAAAACATCCTCTCCGGGCACCCAGCTCCAACCCGGGGCCCGGAGAGGCGGACGAGCTTCTTTTGCAAATAAATTTACAAGTTAGGGAGAGAACACCATGAATCGTCGTTATCGTAAGACTATCATTGCTGGAAACTGGAAGATGAACAACACCCTGTCTCAGATGAAGGCCTTTGCCGAGCAGATCAAGCCCATCATCCCCAAGGGCAAGTGGTGCAATGTGGTGCTCTGCGTCCCGGCGGTGAATATCACCAGTGCCGTCCGCCTGTTCAAGGACTGTCACATCGCCATCGGCGCTGAGACCTGCCACTACGAGGACCACGGCGCTTACACCGGCGAGATCACCGCCGAGATGATCAAGGAGGCCGGGGCCAAGTATGTCATCATCGGCCACTCCGAGCGCCGCCAGTATTACAACGAGACCGACTTCACCGTGAACAAGAAGGTCCACGCCGCCATCAACGCCGGTCTAACCCCCATCGTCTGCGTGGGCGAGAGCCTGGAGCAGCGGGAGCTGGGCGTGACCATGGAGCTCATCTCCTATCAGGTCAAGTGCGCCCTGGCCAACGTGCCCGCCGACAAGATGCGCCACGTCATCATCGCCTATGAGCCCCTGTGGGCCATCGGCACCGGCAAGACCGCCACTGCCGAGCAGGCCGGCGAGGTCTGCCAGGCCATCCGCGCCGTCATCCGCAAGCTGTACGGCGCCCATGTGGCCCGCTCCATCACCATCCAGTACGGCGGCTCCATGAACGCCAAGAACGCCGCCG
>ERZ856578.8313-NODE-8313-length-10215-cov-7.014796_pt1 | contig 10215 bp, 11 predicted proteins | sample MGYA00514384_ERZ856578 | MGnify/ENA primary metagenome ERZ856578 (study PRJEB29103, sample SAMN06111958) | human gut metagenome | biome: human gut; feature: ankylosing spondylitis patient; material: healthy_person | host: Homo sapiens | place: China:Hangzhou...
TTTCTTGTCTACTCCGCCCCTCGCTATAAGCTCTTTTTCTCCCCCGGCATAGCCGGGGGTTGCCTTTGTCAAGACAATGCAAAAAATCCCGCCCCATATCAGGGCGGGATTTTTCATTGCCGCTTTCGTCTGCCTGTCTCAGTCCTTTTCGCTCCGGGCAAGGAGCCGCAGCTCCCGCAGGCATTTGGGGCAGACGCATTTATTCTTGAACATCGTCACGTTTTTTGTCGCATCACAGAAAATACAACTGGGCTTATACTTTTTCAGAATGACAGAGGTTCCTTCCACATAGATTTCCAATGCGTCCTTCTCTGCAATGTCCAGCGTGCGGCGCATCTCAACAGGCAGTACGATGCGTCCCAGCTCGTCTACTTTTCTTACGATTCCCGTAGCTTTCATCGCGCAGTTCCCCTCTCTATTCAGTTTGATCCGACTTTTTTCAGTTTAGCATGACAGATTCCTGTTGTCAATTCCTTCCAGCGTTAAATCCTGTGCCAAGGGGTGATGTGATGACGATCTCATGGATCTGGGCGGGTATGGTCACCGCCGCGCTGCTGTGCGGCCTGTTCTTCGGTACGCTGGACGCCGTAGCCGCCGCCGCGCTGTCCGGCGCACAGTCCGCCGTAGAACTGAGCCTTTCCATGGCGGGCATTCTCTGCCTTTGGAGCGGCGTGATGGAGGTCCTCCGCGCCTGCGGCCTTGCGGACAAGATCGCCGCCCTGTTCCGGCCCCTGCTGCGGCGGCTTTTGCCAAATGCCAGCCGGGATACGGAGACCCTCGCCGCCGTTTCCGCCAATGTCTCCGCTAACCTCTTAGGGCTTGGCAACGCCGCCACGCCGCTGGGGATTCAGGCCGCGTGCCGCATGGCCCGGGGCTGCGGCGGTACGGCCAGCGATGAGCTGTGCCTGCTGGTGGTGCTGAACACCGCCTCCATCCAGCTTCTCCCCACCACTGTGGCCTCTGTCCGGGCAGCCTATGGCAGCGCCGCGCCCTTTGACATTCTGCCCGCCGTCTGGGTCAGCTCCATCGCCTCCGTCACGGTGGGGCTGCTCACCGCCCGCTTGCTCTCCCGCCGGAGAGGAGGCCGCCTGTGAACCTCAGCGCCCTGATTCTCCCCCTGCTGCTCTCCGCGCTGGCGCTTTACGGCACCGGGCGGCGCGTCAATGTCTATGCCGCCCTGACCCATGGCGCCGAGGAGGGTTTGACCGTGCTGCTACACATTATTCCGGCGCTGGTAGCCCTGCTCACCGCCGTGAGTATGCTTCGGGCCTCCGGTGCCATGGAACTGCTCTCCCGGCTCTGCGCTCCACTTTTCGAGCTGCTGGGCATCCCGCCGGAGACCGCGCCGCTGATGCTCATTCGCCCGGTATCCGGCAGCGGCGCGCTGGCCGTTGCCAGTGAGCTGATGGCAGCCCATGGCCCGGACAGCACCGTGGGCCGCGTGGCCGCCGTGATGATGGGCAGCACAGAGACCACATTCTACACCATCGCCGTTTATTTCGGCTCCGCCGGAATCGTCCGCACCCGCCACACCGTTCCGGCGGCGCTGGCAGCGGACTTCACCGGTTTTCTGGCGGCGGCATGGACCGTCCGCCTGTTCTTCGGCCCCTGACTTCCCGAAAAAATTCGCAAAAGCGCCCCGGAGGCGATGCCTTCGGGGCGCTTGGTGCTCTGGAAAAATGGCTTCCGCTTACAGCGCCTCCATAGCGGCGTTGACGGAATCCTCGCAGGAGCGCATGGCCAGAATGGTCTTCTCCATCAGCTCCTCAATAGGCCAGCCCAACCGCTCCGCACCGGTGTTGATGACGTCCCGGGAGCAGCCGGCTGCAAACTTCTTGTCCTTATACTTCTTCTTCAGGGAGCTGACCTCCATATCCTTAACGGACTTGCTGGGCCGCATCCGGGCCGCGGCCCCAATGAGACCCGTCAGTTCGTCGGCGGCAAAGAGAACCTTTTCCATTTCCTCCACAGGCTCCACATCGCAGCAGATACCGTAGCCGTGAGAACAGACCGCGTGAATCAGCTCATCGGAGCAGCCGATCTCCCGCAGCAGCTCCGGTGCCTTGATGCAGTGCTGCTCCGGCCACTTTTCAAAGTCCACATCGTGCAGCAGTCCCACGGTGGCCCAGAAATCGGCGTCCTCGCCGTAGCCAAGCTCGTTGGCATACCAGCGCATCACGCCCTCCACCGTCAGGCCGTGCTGAATGTGGAACGGCTCGCTGTTGTACTTTTTCAGCAAATTCAGCGCTTCTTCTCTTGCCGGGCAGGCTTTCATTTCTTATCTCTCCTTTGGTTTTCTTGCTTATTTCAGTGTCTCCGGCTCCGGGTCGGATGGCAGTGTCAAAAAATAATCGTAGTAGGGCAGCAAAAAGTCATAGCCGGTCTTGATGCGCTCCACAATGTCCCGGCTGAACAGCTCCTCCGTCAGCTTGTCCTCATGGGTGACGGTGATATTCTTCGCTGAAAACCACGGTGCCAGCAGTTCATTGGGCTCACCGGCCTTTGGCCGCTTGTACCGCTCGCCGCCCAGCGTGAACTCCGTCTGGGCGTTCAGCTTTTTCGTCAGCGCTTCCATGGGCTTCGGGTCCCGGACAATTCGCGCCCGGAGCTTTGCCATGTCCATAGGCCGGGCCATCCAGCAACCAAGGCCGTAGCCCCAGTAGTCCGGCCCCAACTCAAACCAGAACGTAGGCCGCGTGGTCCAGTCCTCCACCGGCGGCTCCACACAGAACCACAGGTGGTCCTTATACGGCCCCCGGCCATGGAGCCGGCGGGCGTCCCGGTAGATGCGCGTCACCTTGCACACCAGCGGGTCCTCCGGCCGCTTGGCCGAAATATAGTCATAGACCTCCGCCCCCAGCTCTTTCATGGGGCGGTAAAATGACTGAAGATAGTCTTCCTTGTGCGCCTCAAACCACGCCCGCTCATTGTTGAAGCGGATACCCCACATAAAGTCCACGGTGGCGTCCGTAAATCCCGTAAACATCATATTCCTCGCATTTCTTTCATATTGCGCTTATTTTAGCACAAGCCATCACAAGAGTGCAACAGGAAATCTGCAAAAGCATAGTTTTTTTATATGTTTTCTATTTGAGGGCTGCGACTTTCCTCTTTCTCCATAAGCAATCCGCCACAGAGCAAAATGAAAGCCCGCTCCCAAAAGAAACAGGACATCCAATCGGACGTCCTATTTCGATTGCCTTATGTGTCCTAAAAAGGATATAAAGTCTTCTGCTGCCCGCAAGGAAAGGAATATTTGCAAGGGGAACCTTGGTCGGGTGAACACCGTCGCGGCATTGCTGTTTGTGGCCTTTTGAAAACCACAAACAGCGCCGCTTCCTCGAAACAGGCTCACTTCTTCCGCCACTGGCGGCGCATCACCTGTTTCCCCTGCTTTTCAATAAGACCCGCTGCAGGCGGGCGATTTGCAAAGCAAATCAAAGAGGCGCCAATAAAAAGAGGACATCCGCTTGGATGTCCTCTTTTTATTGGTGCCGGTGGTGGGACTCGAACCCACACGGTGTCGCCACCAACGGATTTTGAGTCCGTCACGTCTACCATTCCATCACACCGGCGTGAAGCATATTATAGCGGAAAACTAATCAGAATTCAAGTGAAATTTCAAAATTTGCCGCAAAAATCCGAAAAGCATCCGCCAAAAAGCCAAATTCCCCTTGTAATAAGCGGAAATTTGGAGTAAAATAGATTATTATTGCATTCCATCGATAACTGCAAAGGACGGATCAATCAAATGAGCTATACAAAAATCGCGAAAATTTTTGCTGACAGCGAGGCGCTGTCCGGGCAGACAGTCACCGTGGGCGGCTGGGTCCGCACGATTCGGGACCTCAAGGGCTTCGGCTTTATCGAACTCAACGATGGCTCCTGCTTCCGCAACCTTCAGGTTGTAATGGAGGCGGAGGCGCTGTCCAATTATAAGGATATTGCCGCGCAGAATGTCGGCGCCGCGCTGATTATCACTGGCACCGTTACACTGACGCCGGACGCCAAGCAGCCCTTGGAGCTCAAGGCCACGGACATTGCCGTGGAGGGCATCTCTACGCCGGACTATCCCCTTCAGAAAAAGCGCCACAGCGTGGAGTTCCTGCGGACCATTCAGCACCTTCGTCCCCGGACGAACCTGTTTTCCGCCACCTTCCGGGTGCGGAGCGTAGCCGCCTACGCCATCCACAAATTCTTTCAGGAGCGGGGCTTTGTCTACGCACAGACGCCCATCATCACCGCCAGCGACTGTGAGGGTGCCGGCGAGATGTTTCAGGTCACCACGCTGGATTTGAACAATGTCCCCAAGACAGAGGACGGTCAGGTGGACTACACGCAGGACTTCTTCGGCAAAAAAACCAGCCTGACGGTCTCCGGCCAGCTGAACGCCGAGAACTTCGCTATGGCTTTCGGCAACGTCTACACCTTCGGCCCCACGTTCCGAGCGGAAAACTCCAACACCCAGCGCCACGCCGCCGAGTTCTGGATGGTGGAGCCGGAAATGGCCTTTGCCGACCTCAACGATTACATGGACACCGCTGAGGCTATGATCAAGTATATCATCCGCTATGTCATGGACCAGTGCCCGCAGGAGATGGACTTCTTCAATCAGTTCGTGGACAAGGGCCTGAAGGAGCGGCTGGAGCACGTTGCCTCCTCCGACTTCGGCCGGGTGAGCTACACCGAGGCGGTGGAGCTGCTGAAAAAGAGCGGCGAGCACTTTGACTATCCCGTGGAGTGGGGCATCGACCTCCAGACAGAGCACGAGCGCTACCTCACGGAGCACATCTACAAGCGCCCCGTGTTCGTCACGGATTATCCCAAGGAGATCAAGGCGTTCTATATGCGCCAGAATGATGACGGGAAAACCGTGGCGGCGGCGGACTGCCTTGTGCCCGGCATCGGTGAGATCATCGGCGGCAGCCAGCGCGAGGAGCGTCTGGATGTGCTGGAGAACCGCATCAAGGAGCTTGGCATGAACCCGGAGGATTACAAGTATTACTGCGATCTGCGGCGCTACGGATCCTGCCGCCATGCCGGCTACGGCCTTGGCTTCGAGCGGATGGTGATGTACCTCACCGGCGTGAACAACATCCGCGACGTGGAGCTGCATCCCCGCACGGTCGGCAACGCGGATTTCTAAGGAAAAACCGTGTTCTTTCAAAACCTACTATCATAAATGCAGGGCGCCCCGGTACAGCTTCGTACCGGGGCATCTTTTATGGCCGTGCCGCCTGTCTGTTGCCGCATTGTGGACAGAGCGCCGATTTTTGTGGCTGCCCGCCGGAAAAAATTGTGCTCTCCGCCATAGACGGACAGTTGACATTCTACGGTGGATGTGCTATAGTAGCGTCAATACAAACGGAATAACGGCAATGGAAACCCATAGGAAAACGACTTTTGTCTGCCGAAGGAGTAAAACTCTCAGGCGCCCGCCGTGCGAGCAGGACTATGGGCGGATGCGGCTCTGGAGAAGCCCGGTATACCCGGGTACCGAAGGTGAAAGGCGGCTGGCCCGCCGAATCTCTCAGGTAAAAGGACAGAGTGACAAGACACTGCGGCGGCACTTTGGGATTCCCATCTGCCTGCCGGGTCGCCGTGCGCGGCCACAGTGTCCGACACCTGTGTACCTTCGCGGAGCGGCTGCATCATCAGCCGCTCCGCTTTTTTCAGGAGGACATGGATCATGGAAGCTCTCATTGCAAAGCTGGACAGCGTACTCTACCCCATTGTATGCGACATCAACACGTACCTTTCCAACTACATTCTGGTGTTTCTGCTCATCGGCGTCGGTCTCTGGTACAGCATCCGGACCCGGTTCGTTCAAGTCCGCTGCTTCGGCGAGGGGATGCGGAAGGTGTTCGGCAATCTCTCCCTTAATGGCAAAAAGCATGACAGCGGTATGAGCTCGTTTCAGGCGTTGGCCACGGCCATTGCCGCGCAGGTAGGCACCGGCAACATCGTTGGCGCCTCCGGCGCCATCTTGACCGGCGGTCCCGGCGCCATCTTCTGGATGTGGGTCATCGCCTTCTTCGGCATGGCTACCATTTATGCCGAGGCCACGCTGGCCATTGAGACCCGCGTAAAAAATAAGGACGGCAGCATCCACGGCGGCCCCGTGTACTACATCACCACCGCCTTTAAGGGCGGCTTCGGCAAATTCCTTGCCACGTTCTTTGCCATCGCCATCATTTTAGCGCTGGGCTTCATGGGCTGCATGGTGCAGTCCAACTCCATCGGCGAGTGCTTCCAGACCGCCTTCGGCATCCCCTCCTGGATCGTGGGCGTTGTGCTGGTCATCATCTGCGGCATCATCTTCCTTGGCGGCGTACAGCGCCTTGCCGCTGTGACGGAAAAGGTTGTTCCCATTATGGCGGCTATTTTCCTGCTGGGCGGCCTCGTGGTGCTGGCAGTCCGCATCAAGTACATTCCCGCTACCTTCGGCATGATCTTCAAGTACGCCTTTGAGCCGCAGGCCATTGTGGGCGGCACATTTGGCTACGCCATCAAGCAGGCAGTGTCTCAGGGCGCCAAGCGGGGCCTGTTCTCCAATGAGGCCGGTATGGGCTCCACCCCACACGCCCACGCGCAGGCCAATGTGGCCACGCCTCACGATCAGGGCGTTGTGGCCATGGTGGGCGTGTTCATTGACACCTTCGTAGTGCTGACCCTCAATGCGCTGGTCATCATCTGTACCCTCTATACCGCCGATGGCCCTCTGGCAAACGGCTATGTGGGCGACGTCACCTCCGTGCTCAGCAAGACCAATCTGGCCCAGACCGCTTTCGGCTCCGTTATGGGGACCGGGCTCGGCGCAAAGTTCGTGGCCATCTGCCTGTTCTTCTTCGCGTTCTCCACGGTCCTGAGCTGGAACCTGTTCGGCAAGATCAACGCCATCTGGCTCTTTGGCCGCAAGAATGCCAAGACCTGCACGGTGATCTACACCCTGATCGCGCTGGTGTTCATTCTGCTGGGTACCATGATGAGCAATGACCTCGTCTGGGAGCTGACGGATATGTTCAACAACCTCATGGTCATCCCCAACGCCATCGCCCTGTTTGCCCTGACGGGCATGGTGGTACGCGGTGCGGACAAGGCCGTGAAGTCATAAAGTATTTTCGATTCTATTAAGGAAGCGCTCCGCATTCAGCGGGGCGCTTTGTTCGCGTCCGCACTGCCCTTTTCCGCTTACTCCGAACCGCAAGGAGGTCGGTACAGCCGGTCATAGGGCACAGTGAACACCGGGATTCCCTCCACGGCGGGAGCAATGGCGTACATGGGGTAAAAAAAGGCCAGCCCCTCCTCCGTGAGATAAAAATTCAGCGGGGAAAGGCTGCGCCGGAGCCGGCGCCGCCAGCCCTCTGCGTACCGGGCACAGCCCGCCGCCTCCTGACGGCAAATCTCCTGTGCAGCGGTGTCCAGCAGCAGCCGCCGCCAAGGGCTGCGGGGCGGGAAAAACTGCCGCAGAGCCGCCGGGTAGCCGGAGCGAAGCTCCCATGTGTCGCCCCGGCGGCGCAGCAGGCGCCGGCCGCTCTCCGTCGGCTCCGAGGACTGGGTATAAAGGCTCCAGAAGCCCCCGGCGTTGTAGGTGACGCAGTACGTCAGCTCCGCCCGCAGACAGGGCAGGGGCCGGCTGGCCGCCCGGGCCTCCCGATATGCCTCCGCCGCCATGGGGAGCAGCTGCCGCTGGCAGTAGCGCAGAAACGCCCCGGCCTGTGCCCGATAGTACCGGCGGATGCGGCGGAGCATTCGGGTCTGCGGGCCCACAGGCCGCGGCAGCGACACCGCGGCGGTCAGCACCGGGATTCCCTCCACGCACCATTCCCGCTCCGCGGTAAACGCCTCCGTTTCCAAATGCTCCCACACCTGCTCCATAGCGCCGCCCCCTTTTCAAGCTGACGTATCCTATGCGGCGGAGACGCAGCGGGTGCGGAATGGCTTTTTTGTTGAAAAATTCATGGCGCGGGGACTTCCCTTTCTTGATGTACTGTGTTAAAATATGAAAAAACAATGCCGGGAGGCCCCGGTCAACGGATATCTGCACGGAAAGGAATGCTGCGGTATGGTCAGAATCGGAAAAAAGGAAAAAAACGAGAAGCTCTATGAGGCGATCTTGCAGCTCAAAAATGAGCAGGAGTGCTATGATTTCTTTCAGGACCTCTGTACGGTCTCGGAGCTGCGCTCCATGGAGCAGCGCTTTGCCGTGGCGTCTTTGCTGAATGATGGCATGATCTACAGCGACATTTTAGAGCACACCGGCGCTTCCTCCGCTACCATCAGCCGGGTGAACCGCTCCCTGAGCTACGGCACCGGCGGCTATGCCAGAGTCTTTGAGCGGCTGAAGGCAGCCAAGGAACAGGAAGCAAAGCCGGAATGAGCAGTTATGACGCGCTGGCCGCCAGCTATGACGGTCTCATGGCCGATGGAGTCTATCTCCGGCGGGCAGCTTATCTTGAGCGGCTGTTCCGCAGGAGCGCGATACCCGTCCGCACCGTGCTGGATTTAGGCTGCGGCACCGGGACCATCGCCTGCCTTTTATCCCAGCGGGGATACCGCGTCACGGCCACGGACCTTTCCGAAGAAATGCTGACACAGGCGGCAGAAAAGGCAATGGCCTGCAAGGAGCCGCCGTTGTTCGTGCTGCAATCCATGCCCCGGCTGCACCTGCCGGAGCCGGTGGACGCGGCAATCTCCACGCTGGATTCCCTGAATTACCTCACGCGGGAGCGGGATATCCGGGAGACATTCCGCCGGGTGTTCCGGTTTTTAAAGCCCGGCGGCAGCTTTATTTTTGATGTCAACACCCCCTATAAGCTCCGGCGGATGGACTGCCAGCTCTATACGGACGAAACTGAGGAGAGCTATTGCGTCTGGCGCACGTTCTTTTCGGAAAAGCAGAAAATCTGCACCTATCAGGTGGATCTGTTCCGTCTGCGTCCTGATGGCGCATGGGAGCGGGACTATGAGGAGCACCGGGAGCGGGCATGGTCCGCTGCGGAGCTGACGGAGCTTTTGTCGGCGGCGGGCTTTGAGCGCATCCGCATCACCGGCGATCTCTCAGAGCGAGCGCCGAAGGACACAGAGGATCGGTGGATCGTCCGCTGCCGGCGTCCCAAGGAAGGAAAAAACAGCCCCGGTCCGGCCGGAGCATGACAGGAGAACAATATGAGCGACAAATTGGTACGCGCCATCTCCAAGGATGGCTTTGTAAAGGCGGCGGCAGTCTCCACGCGGGAGCTGACGGAGCGCGCCCGGCAGATTCATGATGCGTCCCCGGTGGCCACGGCGGCGCTGGGGCGTCTGCTGGCGGCCGGCTCCATGATGGGCAATGACCTCAAGGGCGACGGAGCCAGCGTAACGCTCCGCATCAAGGGCGACGGCCCCTTGGGAACGCTGCTGGTGGTGTCCGACAATCAGGGCAATGTCCGGGGCAGTGTGCAAAACCCGCAGGCGGACCTGCCGGTCCGTGAGGACGGAAAGCTGGACGTTGGCGGCGGCGTGGGCCACACAGGCACGCTGACGGTCATCAAGGATCTGAATTTGAAGGAGCCGTATGTCGGCAGCGTGGAGCTGCTGGGCGGCGAGATTGCCGAGGACATTGCCAGCTACTTTGTGGAATCCGAGCAGATTCCCACCGCCTGCGGCCTTGGCGTACTGGTGGATCGGGACCGCAGTGTGCTCCGCGCCGGCGGCTATCTCATTCAGCTTCTTCCGGGTGCGCCGGAGGGCATCATCGACCGACTGGAAAAGGGCATCATGGAGGCAGGCCCCGTCACAAAGCTCCTGCTGGACAACGATGACCCGGAGAGCCTGCTGCGGCGGGTCATGAGCGGCTTCGAGCTGGATATTCTGGAAACGGCACCGGTAGAATACCGCTGCTATTGCAGCCGGGAGCGGATGGCCGCCGCGCTGGTGAGCCTTGGCGGCGCACAGCTCAGTGAGCTTGCGGAGGATGAGAACGGAATTGAGCTGACCTGCCAGTTCTGCGACAGCCGCCAGCGGTTCACGCAGGAGGATATTCGCCGGCTTCTGGAAACGGCCCGGAAAAAAAATTAAAAAAGTTTGTGGTTTAGGGTTGACAAACGGGGTGCTTCTGCATATAATAAATTTTGTCGCTTGACGGCGGCTACATCCGCGGGAGCATAGCTCAGCTGGTTAGAGCACCTGCCTTACAAGCAGGGGGTCACTGGTTCGAGTCCAGTTGTTCCCACC
>ERZ856578.8317-NODE-8317-length-10211-cov-6.257154_pt1 | contig 10211 bp, 10 predicted proteins | sample MGYA00514384_ERZ856578 | MGnify/ENA primary metagenome ERZ856578 (study PRJEB29103, sample SAMN06111958) | human gut metagenome | biome: human gut; feature: ankylosing spondylitis patient; material: healthy_person | host: Homo sapiens | place: China:Hangzhou...
ACAGACGATGAAAGGGAGAAATGCAGAAAAGTTGCAGATGCTTTTGCAGAGCTGTATGAGATTGAAAATATACTTGTTGTGGATGCTGGAAGATATGGTTTTGTCAAGTTACAGTATTATAGACCACCGCAAGGTTTTGAAGATGCAATTACCTTTACGGATAGCCGGAGCATGTTTGAAAACTTGTGGGAGGAATGGTTTGACACGCAGCTGTTCCTTCTGGCAAAAGGAACACCAATGGCAGGAATGGGATATAATGAGATATTCCAGTGTCTGCCAAAGGAGAAACAAGAGGAACTTATGAATAGAAAAGCCGGATTTGCAAAAACGGCAGGAATAGAATAATCAGGTAACAGCGTTAGGGCAGTTATGAGTGAAATACTTGTAGCTGCTTTTTTTGTGCTTTTGGACACGATGTCCAGAAGCGGGAAGGAGAGACATATAGATGGAATCAATGAGAGATATTAACAGGGTAATGGAGCGTGAGATAGCGAAGGGGAGTTGCCCTTTGAAGCTGGATCATATTGAATTTGGAGATTATTCGTATCAGGAGATAACATCAAAAGAGAAATTGCTGGAGGTGTTATCGTATTTGTTGCGGATAGGTGATTTCAAGCAGTATGCTGGAAAGACTATCCTAAATAATGTTTATATGGACCTGCGAGGGAAAAAGCCTGTATTCAAGCGAACTAGGACAGCTATGGAAAGAAATAATATATTCTCAACAATCAGAAGGTATGCAAAAAAGCTAAAGCCGCAGTATAATGGAGATGTATATCTGGAAATGGTCAGATGTTATTTCGATATACCGCAAGAAAATCTGGAAAAGTGCCGATATACATATCAAGGGAACGAAACATATGCCTTCTTGATGTCGGACAATTATATCATGGCATTGTATACGCATTGTCTGGTGGCAAGGAAAGAGGCTGCCATGCAGGATATGCAGGTTGATGGTTTTACAGAGAAAGAATATGGAATGGTAAGGTTGGAGAATGTGGGAGATGTTTTGTTTCAGGCGTTGTTATTAGATGATGTAAAATGGAATGGTGTAAGAATGATTGCTAACTTATATGTGATTTATACAATTAATTGTGTTAAGTAGAAAGGATTGAAATATGCATATGGTCGATGAAATGAAATTAGATCAATATATGATATGCTTGGAGGTTGTAGATTATTATCCCGATGCAAATATAATATTTTGGCTAGATTATTTGAAAAAACATGTTCAAGGTAAAGTCCACATTTTATCATATAGAGCAATAAAGCAAGAAATACAAAAAAAGTATACTAGTAACAAATTTGTATGGATATTTGGAATGGTTAAATCTTATGAAGTAATTGGAAAGTATATTGAAGAGCAAAATAAGGAGGATGCAGTTGTTATTGTTGGTGGAGAACGATTGGCAAGTTGTTGTGATGAAAAGGCTATATCATCATTAAAAATTGAAGATAAGTATTCAAATTTACATTTACAAGAGGATGAAGATTGGACAGACTTTTCAAAAAATATTGATAAATTATACGGGAAGTATCAGTCCGATATTAGCGGGTTAGTTCTTATTTGTAATGTTAATAATAATATTGCTGATAGGATAAACAAAGAATTGGAAACTTCAAATAATATGAGTATAACCAGAACGGAAATTCTTGGATGCAATTGTGAGAGCTCTGATAATGCTACGAAAGTTTTAAGAGAAATAAAGGGAAAATCGTTGAAAGAAGCCTTAGAAATAATTAAAAAGAATGCTACGACAATGGATTCAGAACACATTATTATGTGTCAAGCGATTGCATATCATGGTAATGGAGACATTACTAAAACAATTGAGTTATTAAAATCAATATACAAGACATTGTCAAATGAACAAAAACTTTTTCTAGCAGAAATGTATATTTTGCAGAATTTAAAAGAGGAAGCTAAAAAAATATTTGAAGAAGTGTATAGCGAAGATAGATGGGAAAGAGGTTTATTTGAATTAGGCTTAAATGTTTATAAGAAAGATGAGAAAAGATATAGGGATATTTTAGAAGAAGGAATTATCTATCAGCCAGAAAATACATTTCTTATCGAAAGATATGCAAATTTTCTCGTAGATCAAGGAAATCATAAGGAAGCAGCTAGCTGGTTTAGAAAAATAGATAAACCGTATTTTGAATTGATAGCTAGGATAAATGATTTATTGGCGGAAGAACAGATTTCCAGAATACTACTTTGGAAGATAAAAAAGTCGGTGCAAAAAATATTGCAGATGCTGTAAAGAAATATGCAGAAAATTCTCCGATTCCGGTTGTTCTTCATCTGGATCATGGTAAAAATTTTGATTCCTGCAAAGCGGCTATTGAAGGTGGTTATACTTCTGTTATGATTGATGGATCCAGTCTTCCATTTGATGAAAACGTGGAACTGACCCGTGAAGTTGTTAAATATGCACATGAGAGAGGTGTTTCCGTAGAAGGTGAACTCGGTGTTCTGGCCGGCGTGGAAGATCATGTATTTTCAACTACTTCTACTTATACCAATCCTCTGAAAGCTATCGAGTTCTTTAAGAAAACAGGTGTTGATGCACTTGCAATTTCTTATGGAACCATGCATGGTGCATCCAAAGGAAAAAATGTCAAATTACGAAAAGAGATCGCTATTGCCATCAAGGAATGTATGATGCATGAAGGCATTTTCGGGGTACTGGTATCTCATGGATCTTCAACTGTACCAAAATATATTGTAGATGAGATCAATGCACTGGGTGGAAATATCCAGAATGCCTATGGAATTTCTATTGATGAACTGAAAGCGGCAATTCCATGTGGTATTGGAAAGATCAATGTAGATACAGATATCCGTCTGGCTGTTACAAGAAATATGAAAGAATTTTTTGCAGCTCATCCTGAAAAAAGAGAAAGCCAGTCGATTGGTGAGGTATATCGCCTTCTGGAGGCAAAGAAAGAACAGTTTGATCCACGTGCATTCCTGACTCCTATTATGGATACAGTTATGTATGGCGTTATTCCGGATGAAGATGTTGCTGCTCTTATGGCTGTTGTTGAAAAGGGCGTAAAAGAAGCAATCGGTACTCTGATCGTAGAATTTGGTTCTTATGGAAAAGCACCGCTGGTGGAGATGACTGGTCTGGATGAAATGGCAGAGCGCTATCGTAAAGGGCTTTGATCTATATATTAACAGCACTGGTAGCTTTGGCAGGAAGTTGTGTGCAGAGCAGCAGTGGATTTGGCTATGCAATTATCTGTATGGCCATCTGGCCAATGTTTATGCCTTTTTACACAGCTTCCATACTGGAAGCGATTGCAGCTTTTTTTATGGTAATTTACATTGCAGTAAAGTTGTGGAAATTTATTGACTGGAAACTTCTTTTGCCACCTGTGATCATGGCTACGGTAACCAGCCTTCTGGGGGTGAATACGCTGATGGCTCTGGATGAAGCTGTTTTGTCAAAGATCATGGGAACAGTTCTTCTTGTTCTGGCAGTTTATTTTATTTTCTTCAGCAGTAAAGTTCATTTAAAGGCAGGTTTGGTTTCCGGATTGGCAGCCGGTGCAGTCAGTGGTTTTTGCGGAGGACTTTTTAATATTGGAGGTCCACCGATGGTAGCGTATTTTTTGTCCGTGACAGATGATAAAGAAAAATATAATGCTACACTTCAAATGTTTTTTACAATTAATACGGTCAGTGTTTTCCTGATCCATGTGTTTCAGGGTCATGTATCAGGAGCTATGCTGCCTTTGGTTGGAGCGGCACTGGCAGGAACGGCAGTTGGAACAGCAGTTGGAATGTTTTTGTTTCGCCGGCTTACTATGACAGGAATCAAAAAAGTGGTATATATTTTTATGATGTGTGCCGGAAGCTATCTCCTTTTATCCTGAATCTGTTTGCAGAGACTATAGGCAGACTGCACATTGTATGATGATTATTTGTCTGTTAATTTTGTTAAAAGAAAGGTAAGAATTTTATGAAACACATTTATCTGAATTTAAAAAGATTTGATGTTCCGGTGGAATTCGGAGGTGTAAACCGTCTGGCTCCGGTTGCTGACTGGGCATCCTGTATTGTAAAGAATACACAGGAAGAATTAAAGACATATGATCCTTCTGAAGTGGAATTTGGTATGTATTTTCCGGAAGTACATCTTCTGAATGCAGCAGCAGCAAAAACAGAAGGAAGTCCTGTTCAGATAGGCTGCCAGAGTGTATTCAGAGCAGATACTGCAGTTGGCGGAAATTTTGGCGCATTTACTGCAAACAGACCGGCTTCGGCTATGGCAGCGGCCGGATGTGAGACTACGATCATCGGACACTGTGAAGAGAGAAATGATAAAGCAGGAATCCTTGCAGAGGCAGGTGTCACAGATACAGATGCTGTAAACCGCCTTCTGAATCAGGAAATTAAATGTGCGATTGCAAGAGGAATGAAAGTTCTTTACTGTATCGGTGAGAAAAGTGAGGAACAGGAGCAGTGGCAGGAAGTTCTTGGAAAACAGCTTGAGATCGGACTTAAGGATGTAGACACTTCAAAGGTTGTGATCGCATATGAACCGATCTGGTCTATCGGACCGGGAAAAATACCGGCCGGAAAAGAATATATTACTAAGATCGCAAAATTTGTAAAAGAAAAGACAAATGGTATGGACATCGTATATGGTGGTGGTCTGAAGCAGGACAATGCAGAAATGCTTGCGTCCATTGATGAGATAGATGGTGGATTGATCGCATTGACAAGATTTCAGGGTGAAATTGGATATTATCCGGAGGAATATCTTGAGATTATTCGTCTTTATATGGGTAAGGTAAATAACAGATAATAAATTAAGTACGTATAATGAAGGGAGATTTACTATGAAATTTGATTTTGAGTATGGACAGGGAACCATGTCTGCTGAATTGCCGGATAATACTGATATTTTTATCCCGGGAGAAACTGTAAAGGATCCTGATCATATTCCGGAAGATCAGCTTGAGGCTGCTTATCTGGAAAGTCTGGCTCATCCGATCGGTATGCCTACTTTAACAGAACTGGCAGGACCCGGAAAAACAGTTACTATGGTTGTTCCGGATCGTGTAAAAGGTGGCGAGCAGGCTACCAGCCACAGAAAGTTAAGCATTAAATATATTTTGAAAGAATTATATGCTGCCGGTGTTGAGAAGAAAGATATTCTTTTCATTATTTCTAACGGACTTCATCCAAGAAGCACAGAAGCGGATGCAAAGGCTATCTTTGGAGAAGAATTATTTAATGAATTCTGGCATACAGGGCAGATCATCAGTCATGACAGCGAAGATCAGGAGCATATGGTAGATCTTGGAACCACTCACAGAGGGGATCCTGTATATATGAATAAATATGTGTTTGAGTGTGATATTCCGATCCTGATCGGTCATGTACAGGGAAATCCTTATGGCGGATATTCAGGTGGATACAAACACAGTGCAACAGGTATTACAAACTGGAAATGTATTGCAAGCCATCATGTACCGTCTGTTATGCACAGAGATGATTTTACACCGGTTAACGGCGGAAGTCTGATGCGTAATAAATTTGATGAGATCAGTATGCATATGGAAGAAAAAATGGGACATCCTTTCTTCTGCTGTGACGCAGTACTGGACACACAGTCCAGACAGATCGCAATCTACTCAGGCTATGCAAAGGAAATGATGCCGATCAGCTGGAAGCTTGCTGATAAGAGAACCTATGTCCATTGGGCAGAGAAGAAATATGATGTACTTGTATTTGGTATGCCTCAGAAATTCCACTATGGTGATGGAATGGGGACCAATCCTATCATGATGATGCAGGCTTTAAGTGCACAGGTACTTCGATTCAAGAGAGTTATGAGTGATAACTGTGTAATTATCTGCGCATCTACATGCAATGGTTATTTCCATGATGAGCGTTGGCCATATTTAAGAGAATTATATGATCTGTTCCAGCATGATCATATGAATACGCTGCCGGATATGAACCGCCTTGGTGAGTATTTTGCTACGAATGAAGAGTATATCCGTAAATATCGTTATACGAATGCATTCCATCCATTCCATGGCTTCTCTATGATGTCCTGCGGACATATTGCAGAAATGAATACCAGTGCAATCTATATTGTAGGCGCTGAGGAACCGGGCTATGCAAGAGGAATGGGCTTAAAAACAAGAGCTACATTTGAAGAAGCACTGGAAGATGCCAAGAAGAAATATGTTGGTCAGGAACCAAATATTCTGGCACTGCCAATGACATTCAAAAAAGCAGCTGTACATCTTTGCATGAAAGATCCTGCACAGGATTGTATGGATGAATATGGACATCGTCATCCATGTTGCTGTTGATGTAGCATCATTAATTAGTAGGGTATAGTATTTATAATATAAGCATCCCTGTCCAGAGCTGTTTTGTGTTTCTGACAGGGATGTTTTGTTATATCACTGGCATTTTTATACTGAAAGAGAGAATTTGGGATATGAAAGAAAATACAGTTTTAAGAAAAAGAATTTTAGCAGCATTGTTTCTTGCGATCGGACTGATCCTTCCATTTATCACAATGCAGATACCGGCAGTAGGGAAAATGCTTTGCCCGATGCACATACCGGTGTTATTATGTGGATATATCTGCGGAGGGCCATATGGTTTACTTATTGGGATCATTACACCTCTTTTAAGAGGTGTGTTGTTCGGAATGCCGGCAATTTTTCCGAATGCCTTCTGTATGGCGTTTGAACTTGCCACTTATGGGCTGGTGGCAGGAATTTTATCAGAAAAAATGAAAAAAGATATAAAATCCCTGTATATTTCACTCATAGCAGCAATGCTGTGTGGACGGATCGTATGGGGACTGGTTTCGGCAGCAGTATATGCATTTACAGGAGGGATCTTTACCTGGGAACTGTTTCTGATGGGAGGATTTATAAATGCGTTGCCGGGAATTCTGATTCAGCTTGTTCTGATCCCGTCCCTGGTAGAACGTTTGTATAATATGGAAGGAACAGTAGAATGGAATTAAAGGCATGCTGCAAAGATAGATTTGAACCGGTAGTTCAGGCAATCAGAAAATTGCAGAAAGAGAAGGAAGGACTGGATGAGCCTCTGATCGTTGCAATTGATGGCAGGTGTGGAAGTGGGAAAACTACATTGGGAGAATATCTGGAGCAGGTATTCGACTGTAATCTGTTCAGAATGGATGACTTTTTTCTGCGCATGGAACAGCGTACGCCACAGCGTCTGAAAGAAACAGGAGGAAATGTGGATTATGAGCGGTTTGAGGAAACGGTATTAAGACCAATCTTTCAGAAGCAGACTGTTTTTTATCAGCCGTTCAGCTGCCAGAAATGGAATCTGTTGGAGGGATATCCTGTTCCTTATAAAAAACTCAATATTATAGAGGGTTCTTACAGTATGCATCCATATTTTAAGAACCCTTATCAACTTCGTGTATTTTTAAATATTTCTCCCAAAGATCAGATGGAAAATATAAAAAAGCGCAATGGCCCGGAAAAGGCAAAACAATTTCAGAATATGTGGATCCCAAAGGAGGAAGCCTATTTTAAAAAATTCCATGTGATGGATGGTGCAATACAGGTCATGTGGAATCTGAAAACTGAAGAATAAAAGATTATTCTATCAGAGAAATCTCAAGATGATATGCTTTTTCTTTTCCGGATTCCAGTGTGAGGATCCCATGCTTATGCGCAAAAATATCATCATCCTGATGAAAAATGCCGGAACCGTTCCATGGCTCCAGACAGAGAAACGGAGCCTTTCCTCCGGCCGGTGTCCAGATCGCAAGGGATTCAAAATCAGGATAATATACGGAAACACCTTTTCCTGTAACTGCATTTACGAAAGAAACATGGTGTGAATTCGTGTGTTCAAAGAAAACAGCATCCTGATCAAACATGGAAATTGTGAGAGGAAGTGTGTTGCCTTCTGCTTTCTGGGATACTTTGTGATCAAAATTAAATTCCAGATTCTTTATATCATATTCATAAGAAATAAAATTCTCTTCTTTTTCAAATCTTAAAATACAATTTTCAATATTTTCTCCATTATTGACCGGACACATGAAACCGGGATGTGCACCAATGTGATAATACATAAGGTCGGAATCTTTGTTTATTACTCTATAGTCCATAGACAGGGTACTGCCATTCAGATGATATGACAGGTAAAGTTCGAAATCATAAGGATAATGTTTTAATGTTTCTTCATTTGCTTTAAGTAAAAAAGTGACGGAATCTTCAGTCTGTTCTGTTACTTCAAATTCAGATTCTTTACAAAAACCATGCTTGGGCATCTGGTATATATGATCCTTGATAACAGTTTCTCCGTTGCGGACATTTCCCACAGTCGGAAAAAGAAGCGGAGAAGATCGAAGCCAGTAAGTGGGATCAGAATTCCATACGTATTCATTCCCGGATGGATTGGAATAGGAATTTAATTCGGCACCAAGTGTGTTTAAAAGTACATGATAATTGTCAGATTGTAATTTAATCTGCATAGTAAAACCCTCCCTGATAAATACATAATAGTAATATGCTGCATAAAACAAGCGTATCATAAAAACACTGTAATGGAATAAGAATTTGGACAAACGTTTGGGGATGAAAGATAGAGGGTGGAGTTGATTTTTGTTTAAATACAAAACTTTTGTTCCTACAAAAACACAAAAAATAATATTTTTGGGATTGTAATCCAAAAACTATTGATTTTTTTATCGCTTTTGGAATATAATTAGTAAAAAGAAGGGAGCATTATTATGATTATAGAAAGAAAAGAATATTTAGAAAAACTGATAGCCTGGAAAGATAAGCAGTTGATTAAAATTGTTACAGGTGTACGACGTTGTGGAAAATCTATGCTTCTGGAAATTTATCGCAATTATTTAAAAGAGCATGGGATTGAGGAAGAACAGATTATTTCTATTAATTTTGAAGATCTTGATTATGAAGAACTGACAGATTACAGGAAATTATATAAATATTTAAAGGAACGTCTGATTGATGGAAAAATGACATATATTTTCCTTGATGAAATTCAGAATGTAACAGATTTTCCGAAAGTGCTGGACAGTCTTTATATTAAAAAAAACATAGATATTTATGTGACTGGTTCCAATGCATATATGTTGTCCAGTGAGATTGCAACTATGATTTCAGGAAGATATATTCAGATTGAAATGTTGCCGTTGTCTTTTAAGGAATATATGGAGAGTACTGGCAGTATGAATGACAGAGGAATCAAATATGCTGAGTATTTGCAGAATAGTTCATTTCCGTTTACACTGGAATTAAAAAATCAGCCAGATGAGATCAGAGATTATCTGGAAGGAATCTATAATACGATTGTTGTAAAGGATATTATAAACAGGAAAAAAATCACAGATACTATGATGCTTAAGAGTGTCTTAAGATTTGTGTTTGATAATATAGGAAATCCATTGTCATCAAAAAAAATTGCAGATACGATGACCTCAGAAGGGCGAAAAATTGATACAAAAACGGTGGAAAAATATCTAGAGGCTTTTAGCGAGAGTTATATTATATATCAGGCAAAACGTTATAATATAAAGGGAAAACAATATTTAAAAACTCTTGAAAAATATTATATAGTTGATATTGGAATGAGGTATATGCTTTTAGGGTCGAGGCAGGCAGATGCAGGACATGTTCTGGAAAATATAGTCTATCTGGAATTGTTACGTCGAGGATATGATGTGTATGTTGGAAAAATCGATTCATATGAAGTGGATTTTGTGGCACAGAATAAAAAGGGAACGGTATATTTCCAGGTGGCACTGACTGTACGAGATGAAAATACACTTTTGAGAGAATTAAGACCATTACAGGCGATACGAGATCATTATCCAAAGATTATCTTAACAATGGATGAAGAACCAGAAGAACAATATGAGGGAATTCGACGTATTAATGCCAGAGACTGGTTATTGGGGATTGTAGACTGAACAATGCAAATTCATGGTAATAATATATAAAAACAGAAGATAATCATATTGCAGAGAAGTTTCATGTGGAGAATAAGATGTCTAAAATGAACCTGCCAGAAACTGTGACTGCTGTGGTATAAACTTTTGTCATTTTGCATGGCTCGTAGCGTTCACAAAATCTTGGTTGAATGAAAAAGTAACTTCCACCGTGTATTGTTGCAGATAGAATAAGGCTTTTTGCAGGACTAACTTCCATAT
>ERZ856578.8318-NODE-8318-length-10211-cov-4.376357_pt1 | contig 10211 bp, 11 predicted proteins | sample MGYA00514384_ERZ856578 | MGnify/ENA primary metagenome ERZ856578 (study PRJEB29103, sample SAMN06111958) | human gut metagenome | biome: human gut; feature: ankylosing spondylitis patient; material: healthy_person | host: Homo sapiens | place: China:Hangzhou...
GGACAGCATTTCGTCTGCGGTAATGTCGTACTCGCCGACCCAGCGGAAACCGCCCTCGTCCCCCAGAGAGAATGCCAACGACACGCCCGGCGGAGCAAGGGAACTTTTCTCATGGGTCAGGATGCGCATGGTCGGGTCGTGCTTCAACTTACCGATGAACATGACGCTGCGGACGGCGGCGGCAATGTCGATGGAGCCGAGCCCCCGCTGCAGGCTCTGCATTCCGGCGGCTTTATTCAGGTGCCCGATCAGCAAAATAGCGCAGCCTGTTCGCTGCGCTACCTGTCCCAGCCGCATGAAGATCGGACGGACTTCGTTCGCCCGGTTCATGTCCACATCGGCACCGAGATACGCCTGGATCGGGTCGATTCACGATCTGCATATTTGTCTGCAAGAAAGAAGGAATGTGAAAAAGTGACTGCATATGTATTTCCGGAAGGAGCCTTGATACGAAGTAATGCGCTCGGTGATTTGACAACTTCAATATCATCTTCATCGAATGCAGCCATAACCCAATTCCAAGGGACAGTTCTTTTTCCTTGAGGCTCGGAAATATATAGCTGAAACTCATATGTTTTTGAGTTATCACCAATTATGACTTCCTGCTGTCTAGCATCACGCTCTTCGTATTTTCCAAGCTCTCTTAAGAAATCCGGAAGCTTAGCATTGTCAATTTTATAAAGGTTTATGCTGCCCATATCCACACGCCTCTTTTCGCCGGGATTTAACTTCTGATAGAAAGATGTTCGTTACAAATTTATTTTAGTACAACTTTATGTGAAGAACAATTATCATAGCCCTTCTATCAAGATTTTACGAATTTGTGGTATTTTCTTCACAATTAAGACATAATTATCTTAGGCCAAGGCTTTCGATGCGGAGATAGGCAAGGCTGGTTTTCGGCTGGGTCATGGCATCATACTCCTTTTGAATAGATAATAAAATGCAAAGAAATCGTTCTAGCCGATATATATATTAACAATTAGAAAGCAAAGACACGACCGTACAAATCAAAATCTTGCACCGTCGTGTCTTAAATAAAATCGTTTTTATATCTCTTTACTTACAAATCAGTAATTCATTGATATTCCCTGTACAACGGCATTAAAGTCGCCTTCTTGGATTCTCGAGAAATAATCTGTTTGTAATCCTGTATTAAGGACATACATGAAATCGTCAAAACTATATAGTACCGGCGCATGATCCAACCGAAGCAAATTTTTACGGATACTATCGGTTTTAGCAATTAAACATGTGTACTGGAATGCAGCATCAATTTGTCTTGTGTTTCCTCCGGGATGTGCTTCTTGCATGTGTTGGGCAGTGGTCAGCGCTATTAAATTCTCGTAATACATGGCAAGCTCTGGGTAACGGCTTTTGGGAAATATGTGATGTATTGCAGAAGCGCGATTTCCAATAGAAAATCTATCTCTGACTTCGGGTTCGCCATCAAAGTAGTTGTCAATAAAGTATTTTAGATTTTTCATTGCGCGGGTAACCTGATAGTCGTAAGTACTATTTGCAGGTGCCACTCTTCCATAATCGCCACGAGCTATATTTTTGTCTTTTCCCGTTAAATCATCATACCAATTTGTCTTATTGTAGACAATATCCTGAAGGGTAATGATATTAGGAGAAATTCTTCCACGTATAGTTCCATGCTTTTGATATTTGAATGCAAGCTGATTTAATACTTTTATAAAAATACGATCTGCCTCTCTTTTCGTATTAATCGGAGTATATTGAAAGCAAAAGTTTTCAAAACGAGATTTTACATTGTCATACCATTCGACAGATTGCTCGTCAAAAAAAGATGCAAAGGGATCCCATAGACCGCTATCACGCAGAGCCTTTTCAATGTATAAGCACATAAAATCCAATGCATTTCTTTCTCGTAATGCAATAAATTCCAGTACGTCTAAGTCTTCTACATAGAATTCGATTTTCGACCCCTTTCGCATCTCAGAAAGGACTCCAGCAGCAGACAGCATTTTAAGTGGTTGTCTAAAGAATTTGTTGTACTCATCAAGAGTTGAACGCGTGGTAGGATCTGGTTTTCCAAACAGTCTCATTACATTTTCAATCGAATAATCTCTATGCCAGATTTGTGGAGATTCAAATGGTTCGCTTCCACCTTCATGAAGATAATCAACGATGCAATCTGCAACAAAACAAACTGTATCAAATGCACACTTTTGATCAATCCATCTGCCATTTCCGGATTGTCGAATATCATAACAGTGTCTATTTAAAAATTCCTGCAACAGTCTATTCGTCATTTTAACACCCCGTAAAAGAAAACACTTTTTGAGTCAACATTAATTGATTGAGTAGAAAGATTCCGCGCAATTAGATAGAAGGATCTGTATTCTTTACTTGAGAAGAAATCCAACTGCCGCCGTGTCAAGCGTATCGGCTTTTTAGGAATCAACACTGCCACTGATCCATCTGGAACTGCATCAGGTATATTTGAAATAACACGAGGATTGTATGTCATATTAGGCGTTAAATATACAGATGTATTTCCTATATAACCTGCAATCGAAAGCTTTTGACAAATTGTCGGCGAAATATATGTATCATATCCATCTATATCTAAGATTGATCCATCATCCTGAATATTTCTCGCTTTAATTACACGGATATATCCTTCTTTCTTTTCGTTCGTTGTGTTCTTTTTTGTTATTTGCCTATCTCTAACGACCGAAAAGATGTTGAAAGCCATTTTTTTCGATACATCATCAAATTCTCTGTTGCGATAAATTAAAAAGTACGGATATCGAGAGTCCGTAATATAGCTTTGGCTCTGTGTCAATCTGAAATTATATTTCAGATTATAGATATTAGTCAGCTGTGGTTTTTGCTGTGACTGTAGTACCATACAAATAGTTTCAATAGACAGTCCCGTAAATCCATACCGCCCAAAGTCCGAAATGCTTGATATTTTTAAATTTCTTAAAGCATCTCTTGTATCATCGAATTCGCTCGATGATAATATCGTCTTGTTCAGAACGAGTGCTGTCCAATCCGAAATAGCAATGCTCTTATTTAAAAACGCATCTGCTAAATTGATTGTCTTTTTTTTCGAGGCGCTCTTGGTCTTTGAGTATGGAGGATTTCCTACTACCAAATCATAACGACCCTTTATCTTGAAATTCAAAAAATCCTCTGTGTATACATTAATTGTAAAGTTTTCAGGTATCTTTATTTTCGATAGTATAGCTTTCAAAATGGAAATGCTGTTAGCGTCAATATCGACCAAATCAAGGGTGACATGTTCAACTCCGTCATACTTTTTGAATACAAATGGAATAAACGCACCTGCCCCAACAGAAGGTTCCAATATTCTTACTTCATTTTTTGTAAAATCCGGAAGCTGATTCATCACCTCATTTATTATAAATTTGTTGGTATAATAAGCTGCATTTTCCTCTCTTCTCGCATTGCATAATTCTGCAATGCGCTGAAGATCCGACACGCTCAAATCCAAAGGATTCTCTCTTACGAAACAGGAGATAGATTCTTCATCACTCAGCGAATAACTGGAAATTATCCGAGCAAGTTCTGTAGGAGGGGTTCTTTTTGCCTGAAGTTCTTCTCTTATCCGTTGTGCTATTTGCCTCATAACTTCCGTAGGAACAGCCTCGCCTAAACACTGACGAATATTAACTTCATTTTCTTTATAGAGTTTGTGCTTTTGCTCATCTGAAAGAGAATTAAGTTCTTCAATCGAATAATCAACCCATCGAAATTCATAAGGAATGGACATCATTTCCATTAATTCTCTAATAGAAAAGACCCGATCTTCATCGGGATGAATGGTGTTCTGTGCTGCCAAAAGGTCATTGCGTGTATGGACACATTGAATAAAGCGATCCCACCGTTGCCGAGTATATTTGTCCCGATTTTTTTGGGTGTTTTCAATCATCTGTCCATTCACAATCCGGTGCGGTCTTTTTTGAGGATCCTTATTATTGAATGCTGATTCACCTTCTTTTAAATCATGAATCCATGGACGCATCTTTAAATCATACGTCCGAAAAGCGTGATAAAAATCTGTCTGGCAGATTTCTCCCCATTCTAATGGTTTAAACCTTCCATTTCCGATTACTTCTCGAAGCGTTCGTTCAGTGCGATACGAAGGAAACAGTTCATACGGCGTAAAAAGATTTTTATATTCTTTGTCTACTCCAATAACAAGCGTTCTGGTACGAGATGAATTCGAACCATAGTTCATGAAATTAAGAATTCTTCCTGTAATAAGATATTCTCCGCCCAAGGCATCACGGATATAATCGCCAATGGTGATATTTTCTCCAGATTTTGTTGTACAAACAGTTTTTTGAAATGCTTGAACATTTTCAAAAATAAAAATGCGAGGTCGAATCGTTTGGATTATTTCTATAGATTCGACTACTAAGCTGTTCCGCTTCAAATCGTGTTCATTTTTTTTATGATTAATCACTGATATTCCTTGGCAAGGTGGAGTCGCAACTACAACATCCACTCTATCGTTGCCAAGTTCTGACCATTTATCTATTTCTGCGTATATTTTTTCTTTTGTTTCGATACTTGTGATGTCTCCGGAAATGTATCCCGAATCATAATCGCATTTCGAATTAAATTTTTGTACATTAAGTCTTCTTTGAACAAGCTCATTTGTTGCAATGCAATGATATCCTTCTTGTTTGAAACCATAACATCCAACACCTGCACAACTAAACAGACTCACATACGTAAGACTTTTGTCCCTTAACAAATTAGTCCCTCCCAATTAATTGATTGCTCACCATAAAATGACAAAAGCCTATTTCATTTATGGCTAATTTCCATTATATCGTCAACCTCGCAACTCAAAGCGTCACATATCTTTACCAGCACCTCGACTCGTACATCCTCATTTTTTCCAAGATGTGCCATCGCATTTGTGCTAATGTGTGCCTCTTTTATTAGCTGTGTCTTGCTCATATGACGGTCAATCAAAAGATGCCATAACTTATCATAAGATACACCCATGCTTGTTCTCCCTCAAATATAAGTACAGATATATTATAGCAGGGGCTATTGAAAAATTCAAATCATAATTGAGCTTTTCAAATTTCAATGTACTGCTTGAAGCCTTTGTGCTTCAAGCAACTTTTAAGAGATCAACAGATCAGGAGTGATATTTTTACTGTTATATCTCTAATATGATACGTCACTCCGCCAGCTTCACCCCTTGCCTTCCTCTGGCACACCTCCGGGTGCTGTGATGCAAAGGCATACAGAAGATTGCTTTTCGGTGTTGACAAATCGCCTTATCAAATTCCCTCAAGACACACTGTATGTGTTGAAATATGACAAACTGATGAATGATAAAGACTTTCAGCAGCTTGTTTTATCCGGCATAAAAACAGAGCTTCCCTATAGTGGGTCGGATGAAGAAAGAAATACGATTTATCAGTATCTGGAATCCATCACCGCTGATAAAGAATATGGACAAATCGCATCAGATATTTTAGGAGAACAAGCTGAAAACAAGGAGAAACCAAATCGGCAAATTGAATTTCAACCTGAAAAATCAGGACAAGCGAGCAGTGTTATTTCAATCGAACTTCCGCAAGGGTGGAAAATTCAAAAGAGAGAACAAACGCAACGTGCTGATAATAAACCGCTTGTTCTTGCAAGCCTGAATCCGTCTTATCCAGTATATGATATTTATGACAAAAATCATGAGTTGGTTGGCGCGGTTGGATACAGCACCTATGAACCATATGAAGGTGATAGAGATTCCGTGCAGATTGTTTACTCTGCACTTCGGCTAGGGTCGGTTTACAGGTTTGACACTGATAATAAATACAATGTGATACAAAGCACGGAACACGGAACGACTGCACTTACAACGGTGATTTTTCAAGATGGTGCAAGTTCAGAACCTGTGAACAATTTGGGGATTCTCGCTTATGATAACGAGAAAGAATGCTTTGTTGCAATTGAACTTGAATCAAGTTCTGTGTCGGAAAGTCAAGCATTAGAAATCGCAAAATCAATTCGCTTTTAGACATGATGGGAATAACAGTGTATAGGTGCCAGCAGATTAAGGAGAACAACTGGGAACAAAGTACCGTATTTTATGTCATTGCGGTACAGTCCTTGAAACCGGCAACACTCCGAGATACTTTGACAGCAAGCCAATGGAGCGGTATGTGTTTTTTTCTCTGGCATTTTTCGCTGTCATCTTTATGGAAATGCTGTCCGATTTATTGCTGGTTGCAGATCGCCGCACTGCATGGAAGGCATTAAATGGAAATGTCAGTGAAGCTAAATTTCACAATCTTCAGCAGATTGTCCTATGCGAAAATCAGAAAGGTTACATCGAGAAGAAACTTGCAAGTACGATGCGACTGGTTCTGATGATATGTGCAACTGCTGCATTTGTATGGTTCACTTTTTGGTATAAGGTTTTGTTATGAAAGAGATAATTATTATACCACATGTATAAGTGGACGGTTGGCATTTAAGAAGAATCGAATCACCAGCAAAGGGAATTTTGAAGTCAATGTTATAGCCATCCAAGTTGTAATATTCAGGCTCTCCATAGGCACTTCCCATCCTGCTCCATGGATTGTACTGTTGAATGGTTGTTTCATGCAAACTTCTTGTAGTTGCATTAACGAAAAAGGTAATAGGTTCAACCTGATACTTTTTCGTAAGATATTCAACCCATTCATCAAAATCGCTGTTCATTATCTGTTCGTCAGTGTATGAAGCAATTTTATCTTTTAATGAACTGATATTGCTTCTTAAGTAATCCGATACGCTTCCATTTCCGATTGCAAATAGTTTCAATGTTTGCTCCTTTGGTCAGAGGTTGGTTGTACGAATAGGGGGAGTTCATTATACCACACCTCTTGGAAATGTTCAATTAAACGTGTTTTTTTGATAAAAAAGCGGAAGTCCTCTGCTTTATGTTGCAATATCGTTGGGGATGCGATATACTAATATTGTATGTCATTTTATCTTGGAGGATGGTTGAGAGATGCGTAGTCAGGTGCAACAGAATAGGTCAATCGAGCTTTTCTGCGGAACAGGTGGCTTGGCACTTGGCTTGCAGAAAGCAGGATTCCACCACACTGCTTTGTATGAGTGGGATAAAGATTCCTGTGATAATATTAGGGCGAACATTCAGGCTGGATACAAAGGCATTGAATCGTGGAATGTCCATCAAGCGGATGTTCGTGCGGTTTGCTATGATGGGTTATCTGGAAAAATCAATATGGTATCTGGTGGCCCACCCTGCCAGCCGTTCTCTATGGGAGGAAAGGCTCAAGCCTATAATGACAAGCGTGATATGTTTCCTGAAGCTGTTCGGGCTGTCAGAGAAATCATGCCCGAAGTCTTTATCTTTGAAAATGTCAAGGGACTGTTAAGAAAATCATTCAGCCTATACTTCAGTTATATTATTTTGCAGTTGACATATCCAAGCATCCAAAAGCCAGCTGGAATGACTTGGGAAGAGCATCGTGAACTATTGGAAAAGCATCACACATCTAGCAGTCACGATGATTGCGAGTATAATGTTGTATTTAGGCTGTTGAATGCTGCCGATTATGGCGTTCCCCAGCTCAGGCACAGGGTGGTTATTGTTGGCTTTAGAAAAGATATAGATGCAAAATGGTCTTTTCCGAAAGCTACACACTCTAAAGAAGCGTTGCTTTATTCCAAATGGATTACCGGTGATTACTGGGAGCAGCACAAGTTGTTGAAACCATCTGAATCGCCATTGTCAAAAAACATGGAGCGGTCTGTTCGCACAGCTATTGAATGTACCGATAAAAAGCTGTTTCCTTGGCAAACCGTCAGAGATGCGCTACATGATTTACCCGACCCTCGAAGCAACGATGCGCAAAAATTTGATAATCACATCTTCCGTGCAGGAGCTAAAAGCTATCCCGGTCACTCTGGCTCGGTGCTAGATGAGCCTTCAAAAACCATCAAGGCTGGCGCACACGGTGTTCCCGGTGGAGAAAATATGCTGGTTTTGGATTCTGGTGAAGTGCGGTATTATACGGTTCGTGAAAGTGCAAGAATCCAGACTTTCCCCGATGATTATAAGTTTGTTGCATCGTGGACGGAGAGTATGCGCCAAATTGGTAATGCAGTTCCAGTAAAGCTGGCCAACGCGGTTGGCGTATCTGTTTTAACCCAACTAGAGGAGGTTCATCATGCCAAGAAGTGATATTCCTGTTATTACTCCCTACAATCCTCTTGATAAGCGAAATTTGGCAGAGAGTGTAGCATCAGCTATGCTGCACACTCCTGTCCAGAAATTGCCGCCAGAGCCTTTTATTGGTGCAGGTGTGTATGCAATCTACTATAAGGGTGATTTTGAACCTTATCGCAAATTAGTTGAATTAAATCAAGATGGTTGGAATGTCCCGATTTATGTAGGTAAAGCTGTTCCAGCGGGTGCAAGAAAAGGTGGTTTTGGGGTAAATGTAGACCACGGTCAAGCTCTTGCAAATCGTCTTTCAGAACATTTCACTTCTGTTTCAAAAGCATCCAATCTTGATGAAAATGACTTTGTATGCCGCTTTCTGGTAGTTGATGACATTTGGATTCCGCTTGCAGAATCCATGATGATCGAGCGATTTAAGCCGCTATGGAACAGATGTATAGATGGCTTTGGAAACCACGACCCCGGCAGTGGACGTTATCAGCAGCAACGTTCACCGTGGGATTGTATTCATCCCGGTCGTGAATGGGCCGAAAAACTCAAGCCGAATGCGATTTCAAGAGAAGATTGGTTATTGCGTGTTGAGAATTATCTAAGTACATATCAGGCTCCGTAAAAAGAGATAGCCGCCTGTGTTTTGGCACATGGCGGCTATCTCTTTTTATACTTTCAGGGATTCAAGGGATGCAAAGAAACGAAGATATTGCTTTGGCGAAAGGCGTTCAATCGCTACCCGTGCATTTATAGCAGCATAAGGATTGGAAATCTGGCAGCGGTCTACTAACAGCTTTAGAGCCATACAAGTTTCAAGTTGATCCGATGTTCCGTATTCTTTTAGAATATGAAGTTCGGTGAGCGACAAAGGAAGGAGCAGTTTTGCATTCAAAATTTTCGCTGTTTTATTTCTCACTTCCGATAATTGAATTTCATAATAAAGCCCGCTATTGTCAGTAGCATACATTGAAAAGTGTTTTTCTGCATCTGACTTGCGAATGTAATTGTATTCTTCATCTGGATAGTCATCAAGCCGCATAAACCGTACAATATATAATGGGATTGCTTCTGACGATTTCATAAAGAACCTCCTAGCTGATTATTTGTAAACAATCTCGTTATAAACAATTTCTTCGGCCCGGTTGCGAATATTGTTCATCCGGCGCACCCATTCCAGTTGATCGGCGGCTTTCAGGGCTTCGGTCACGCCCTCGGCTTCCTGCATTTGCCGGATGATCAGCGCAAGCTGTTCCTCGGTCTGCTTGTCCAGCTTGGCAAGGTAGCCGCCCAGTTCGCCGGATAGGAGCAGTTGGTTGTACCGGATGGGATGTTGCTCCTTCAGATACATCTTATGTAAGCGGCCCCACCGCCCGGTGGGGTGCTCTGCCGGGGCTGCTACGGTCAGGTTCGGCAGATAGTGGTCGTTGACAAGGGTGTAATCCAGACCATTGGCACTATCATGGATGTGTTTTTTCAAATCAATCATAGCCATTCTCCTTTTGTTTCGGCGGGTAGATTCTCTGGTAGGATGGTGCCAGCTTTTTTCATTTCTTTAAGGCGTTTTCGATACTTTGCCATATACTTTCGGCTGGCTATCCGATGCTTCTCTAGCTTTTCTTCACGGATTTTTTGAGTCGCAAGTTCTTCTTCGGATAAAATCATAGGCTCCTCTGGCACATCAAACTTTCCGATATAGTTCAGATAAACTTCAACTTGAACTGCTCGCGTTCCATTCAACTCAAATGGACGATGGACAATGATTTTTGAAACAAATTCGTTTACCATTGCTGGGGTCAGTTCTGAAAAGTCGGTATATTTCTTTGCCAATTCAATAAAGTGGTTCGTGTTGTCCGCTTGCTTTTCAGCACTATCTAACTGTTGCTGACAGTCTTTTTGTTCTTCTTCCAGTTCATTTTTTTCTTTTTCATACAGGTCTTCGATTTCTGCGATTCGTGCTTTACACTGCTTCAAATCCCGTTTGTGCTGCGCCCGGTCAGAGGAC
>ERZ856578.8321-NODE-8321-length-10210-cov-3.152472_pt1 | contig 10210 bp, 7 predicted proteins | sample MGYA00514384_ERZ856578 | MGnify/ENA primary metagenome ERZ856578 (study PRJEB29103, sample SAMN06111958) | human gut metagenome | biome: human gut; feature: ankylosing spondylitis patient; material: healthy_person | host: Homo sapiens | place: China:Hangzhou...
GCTCGATGCGGTCGATTCCGAACCGCAGTTCGGCTGGGTGACCGGACACCATCTGCTCGATACGACGATCGACGAGACCTCGGCGCAGCTCGGCGGCTGCTATTTTCTGGCGCTGCGCCAGGCGGTCCGGAAGATGCCGGGATCACTGCTGAACGCGATCTGCAAACGCGAGGAGCAGGCGTATATGCGCGCGAACAATCTCGAATACGTCTCTGCGAAAATGCGCAAGCAGATCCGCGAAGAGGCGTTTGAAAAACACATTCAGAAGATGCCGCCGGCGCTTTCGGGAATTCCGATGGTGCTCGATCCGAACGAAAAGCTGCTTTTCGTCGGGGCGACGAGCCGGACGCAGATCGATTTGTTCATCGAGCACTTTTTCCAGACCACGAAGCTCGAACCGCTGCAGCTCACGCCGGGTCTGCTGATCGAGAAGCTGCTGCAGAGTACGGAAGCGTCGTTCCCGATCCTGAACATTGCGAATCTGCCGGGAACCGGGACGGAACCGGCGGTCGGACGGGATTTCCTGATGTGGCTCTGGTATTACAGCGAGACGACCGGGAAACTCACTCATCCGCAGTACGGTGAATTTGACGTGCTCGTCGAAGGGCCGCTGACCTTTGCGGACGAGGGAGAGGCGAAAGGCGCCGGGGAAATCACGGTCAAGAAAGGGGATTCGCCGCTGCGCAGCGCCGAGGCGAAAGCCGCGCTCGAAGTCGGTAAGAAGCTCAAGAAAGCGAAGCTGAGTTTGACGCGCGAAAAGCAGATCTGGAGCGGGACGTTCGATGCGGATCAATTCGCGTTCAGTTCGTTCAAGCTGCCCGAGGGCGAGGAGATGAATGCCGACGAGGTGTTTGCCGAGCGCGTGCAGAACCTGATCATTTTCCGTGAGGCGATTTCGCTTTACTTCAAGAAGTTCGCCGAGACGATGACGGGGCTGGAATTTCCGAAGTTCGAGTCAGAAATCCGTGAATGGGCCAGGGATCGTGATGCCGTCTGATTGGATTGGAAATCACCCGGAGGACGCGCAGATCCGCTTCTTCACGGGAACGTGGGAGCTCTATCCGGCGGCGGAGCTTGCCGCAGCGCCGGTGGTCGAGCTCGACCTCGGTTGCGGCGTCGGGTCTTACACGGCCGAGCTGGCGCGCCGGTATCCGGAACGGAAGATCCTCGCCGCGGACGTGATGGTCGGGCGGCTGCGCAAACTCGTGAAACGGTGTCGCCGCATGGGAATCGAAAATATGACGATTCTGCGGACCGAGGCACGTCATCTGGTTGCATTCATGCTGCCGGACGAATCGATCGACCGGCTGCATCTGCTCTGTCCCGATCCGTGGCCGAAAGGGCGTCACAGCGGCCACCGGCTGTTGACGAGCGACTTCGTTTCGCAGCTGCACCGGGTGTTGAAGAAGGATGGAATTTTTCATTTTTCGAGTGACGATGAAGCGTATTACACGGCGGTGCGCGGGGTGCTCGCCACGTCGAATCTCTTCGTGGAGGCGCCGGAAGCGATCGCGGATCTCGCCGGGATCCGCAGTGATTTCGAGCAGCGCTGGAACGAGGAGGGGAAAGCGGTGCATCACATCGCATACCGTCGCATTCCGCGCCCCGCACATACGGTGGGACACTAGGTCAGGGTGCATGAGAGATCCCCGGTATGGGGGCAACGGTTAAAATAGAAGCAATGATACGATGAACATTTTTCAGGAACTCAAGGCACGCGGTTTCTGCTACCAGCAGACCGACGAAGAGGCGATCGAAAAACTTCTGAGCAGTGAGCGGGTCAAGTTCTATGTGGGGTTCGATCCGACCGGGAACAGTCTGCATGTCGGCCATCTGCTGCCGGTGATGGCGATGCGGCTGCTGCAGAAAGCGGGGCACATTCCGATCGTGCTCGTGGGCGGGGCGACCGCCCGGATCGGTGATCCGTCCGCCAAAAAGACCGCTCGGACGATGATGACGCTCGAGACCATCGCCGAAAACGTCGCATGCCTCCAGAAGCAGCTCGCGCGTTTCATCCGGACTGAGAACGGCGAGGCGCACTTTGTGAACAATGCCGACTGGCTCTGTTCGATCGGCTACATCGACATGCTGCGTGAGGTCGGGACGATCTTCAGCGTGAACCGGATGCTCGCACAGGAGTCGGTCAAGTCTCGGCTCGAGGACGGGTTGAGTTTTCTCGAGTTCAACTACTCGATTCTGCAGGCGTATGATTTCATGGTTCTCAACCGCGATTACGGCTGCAAGCTCGAAATGGGCGGCCAGGACCAGTGGGGAAACATGGTCGCGGGTACGGAGTTGATCCGGCGCAAGCTCGGCAACGAGGTGCATTGCATGACGATTCCGCTGCTCATGAACAGCAATGGCGAGAAGTTCGGCAAGACAGCGGGCGGCAACAACGTCTGGCTCGACGTGAACCGCACGAGCGTGTTCGACTACTATCAGTTCTGGCGAAACAGCGACGATGCGCAGGTGGAAAAACTGATGCTCTACTTCAGCCCGCTGCCGATCGATGAGATCCACCGGCTCTGCGATCCCTCGGGAAACATCAACCGTGCGAAAGAGATTCTCGCCTACGAGGCCACGACTCTCGCCCATGGCGAAGAGGCGGCGCGCGAGGCGTTTGTGACGGCGGGGACCCGGTTCGGGTTTGCGGATCCGGAGCGGAAAGTCGAGACTTCGAGCAGCATCCGGAACGTCGATGCCGGGGCGGTGCGGGCCGATCTGCCGACCGTGACGGTGACGGCGGCGGAACTTGATGATCCGGCTGGGCTCTCGGTTCCGAAACTTCTTGTGCTCGCGGGACTCTGCAAGACCAACAGCGATGGGCGTCGGCTGATCCAGGGGAATGCGGTCAGCATCGACGACGAGAAAGTGACCGATGTGAATGCGAAGATCACGCGCGGGAACTTTCATGACGGTGCGTTCACGCTCCGGGCGGGGAAGAAGAATTTCCGCCGGGTTGTCCTCGGGTGATGAAGGGGTTCTCGGCGCAGACCGGGCATGCCGGCTGCACCGTGGAGAAAAAATTGGAAACGGAAAGGAACAGCTGTATGACGCCTCAATTTTACGTTGCCGCGATGTCGGATCGCCCGGACGGGGGGATCTACCGGTATGAAATGCGCGAAAAGGCCGCGCCTCCGGTTCAGGTCGGTTTCACGCCGATGCCGAATGTGAATTACCTCGCGTTTTCGCCGGATCGGAAGTACCTTTATTCGACCTGCACGGTGGACGGCCATGCGGGGGTGGCGTCGTTTGCGGTGGACGCGGACGGTTCGCTGACGTTTTTGAGCAGCATGACCTCCGGAGGAAAAGCCGCCTGTTACGTGATCACTGATCCGAGTGGAAAATTCCTTTACTGCGCGAATTATCTGACCGGCGATTTTGCGGAGTTCCGGCTTGAGTCGGGGCGGATCGTCGAGCAGACGAAACTCGTGCGCCACGAGGGACACGGGCCGAATGCCGCGCGTCAGGAGGGGCCGCACACCCACTTTACGAACATGACGCCGGACGGGAAATATCTCATTGTGATCGACCTCGGAGTGGATGCGGTGTTCACCTACCGGATTGATCCGGAAAAAGGACTTGACGCGACGAGTCCGAACGTTCTGAAAGTTGCGCCGGGGGACGGGCCGCGCCATCTGGTGTTCGACCGTTCCGGGAAGATCGCTTATCTTGCGAACGAACTCGGGAACAGTGTGACGGCGCTCTCTTATTCGGACGGGGAGTTCAAGATCATCGGCAAGGTGACGACGTTTCCGCGATTTTGGCAGGGAGACACAAAGGTGGCTGCGATCCGGTTGTCGGCGGATGAGCGTTATCTTTTTGCGTCGAATCGCGGTTTCGACTCGATTGCGGTATTTGAGCTGGACGGCAAAGGTGGCATGAAGCCGTCGGACATGGTGCTTTCGGGCGGATCGAGTCCACGCGACATCAATTTCCTGCCGGGCGGGGAGTGGTTTGGTGCGGCGAACGAGTTCTCTGACGTGGTGGTGTTTTTCGACTACGACGGCAAGGGAAAACTGACTCCGAACGGTTTCACGCTCAAACTGCCGCGTCCGCTGCATATTTTCTGGTAAGGGGAGCGTTGGACGCAATGGAAATGGATGCGGCGACGCTCAACGGAATTCTGGTAGTGCTGATCGTCGCCGGATTGATTGTCTCGAACACGGCCGGGCGGAAGTTTCCCCCGGTCCGTTTTTTCTCCCGGGCGGTGGTATGGGCGCTCTGCGGGGTGCTGGCGTACTGGAAAGCGCCGGTTCTCGCGTATGCGCTCTGGGGGTTGACGGCGGTATTCGTCTATCTGGGATTCCGGCGCTGCCGCTGCAAGCCGGATGTGCCGGGAGACAGTGAGGAGCGCCGCTGAGATTACGGTTGCTGTTTGAGCAGTTCGTCCAGGAATTCATCGGTCACAAGATTGAATTCCGGATAAGTTCCGTGAATCGCCTGCGGAAAGTTCACGATCCGCTTGGCATCAGCAGGAATCAGGTTGTATGCGGCGTAGACGCTCGACGGAACGCAGGTCGTATCGATGAATCCGGTGATGAGCAGGCAGCGGGCCCGGCTGATCCGCGCTGCGAAGTAGGCTGCGTCGTAGTAGGGCACTGTCGCGGCGACGGCCGGATCGACGGGTTTTCGGTTTTTGAGTGCGATATAGCGCGGCCATCCCGCCTGTCGTCCGACATAGGGTGCTCCATGATCGCAGAGGGCCGGTTCGTGAGCGATCACGGCGGTTACGTCCGGGTCGATTCCCCCGGCGACGAGAGCCTGGGCGCCTCCCTGGCTGGCACCATAGACGATGAGGGTTTTCCCATCCCAGTCGGGGCGGCTTTTCAGGTAATCCAGTGCCCGGATCAGGCGGCGGAACATGCCGTTGAAGTAGATATTGTCGCGATCTCCGGCGTTTTCGTACCGGTAATTCTTCATGGTCGTGCGGTAAAGCTTTCCGTACTCCGCGCCCGGGCGGCCGTTGTCGATCCCATGGGCGTTCACGTCGAGAACGAGAACTCCCCGGGCAGCGAAGTGATACTGTTTGATCGCGCTGCGGATGCCGGCGGCGTGCCAGGTGACAAGCGCGGGATATTTCCGGGCGGCTTCTCCCGCGGGTTTGGTCAGATATGCCCGGACCGTCCGGGTCCCGGGAGTGGGGACGATGATATCCCAGACTTCAAATTTCCCTGCGGGATCGCCCTCGATTCTGCGCTCTTCTGCCCGGAGCGGTTCAGCGCGGACCGCGGCTTTCTGGTTTTCCCAGAACGCGTCGAAGTCCGGCGGCTCGGGGGCGCCGGGACGGACGGCTTCCGGATCGGTCATGAAACCGGCGCGGGCATAAATTTTGCGACCGTCCGGCAGATAAAAATCGACTTTCAGAATCGAAAATCCCGGGGCGTGCGGCGTGATCTTCAGCTGCAGCTGTTGCTCCGTGGTAATCTGATCCCCCTGTCCGGAGGGGGAGTTGTCACTGCGGACACTGTGTACGAGTTTATGTCCGGGTGCCGGTCTGCCGTCTTTCAGCAGTCGGATGCGGATGACGGCGGTTTCGCCGGTACGGTAGATGGCTTCGGTTTTTTCTGTTTCCGCTTCGATTTTCCACCCGTCGAGGAGCGCGGTCGGCTGATTCCTCATATCGCAGTCGGCGCGGACGGCGGGGAACGCGAACGCGAAGAGGCAGGTCCCGATGAAGAAGAACAGCAGCCAGGTTGGAATGCTCATCACCGTACAGAGCCAGGTTGCCCGGCGTGCCGCCGCCAGCGACTTGGCGGCGATATAGCGCTGCACAACATTTTGATTGCTGGAATACTCGGTTGTGAACGAGACGAGCCCGAGCAGGATCATTACCGGAAAAGTCCGTTCATTCAGAGTCCAGCTCATGGGCCCGAGGCTGAACTTGCCGCACTCGCGCCCGACCTCGATGATCTGCGGTAGCCCTCCGGGCAGTTCGCAGACGATCAGTACCAGGCAGAGGACTCCCCCGCCGGGCAGAATGATGGTCTGAACCACATCGGTCCATATCACCGCTTCGATTCCTCCCAGTACGGTGTAGGCTCCCACCACGACCCCGCAGATCAGAATGATCCACAGGATCGGAATCCCGAACATCTCCGCCAGCGGAATCGAGATCAGGTACAGTACGGTTGCCAGCCGGACCAGATTCAGAATCACAAAGCTGAAAGCCGCGTCTGTGCGGATGGCCAGGCCATATCGCTGTTCCAGATATTCAAACGCACTGGCCGAAGCGCACTGACGGAAAAACGGGATGAAGAAGATGACTGCCAGCACCGCCGCTACCGGCAGTGTCAGGTTCTGCACCACTTGGCGGTAATCCAGCGCGAACGCTGCAGCCGGAAACGCGAGAAATGTCACGGAACTGATCGAAGTTCCCAGCATCGACAACCCGATCGCCCAGCTCGGGAAGGAGCGGTTTCCGAGAAAATACTCCTCCGTACTGGTATTTTTCCGGGCGAAATAGATCCCCATAACGGTCATGGCGACGAAAAACAGAATGATGGCCAGCAGGTCGGCAAATCGAAACAGCATTGTCTGAATACTTTCTCGTGTTGCAAATTGTTATGTTGTCGGCTCCGAGGGGCAGCAGCAGGTCCGGCGGACTCCCGGATCGGCTTCTGTCGCCAAGGCGGGAGCATGGACGAATGGTGCCGGAATTGTCACAAATCCCTGTTTGCTCCAGTGTTTCAGCAGATTTTTCCGGGGACAGGCATGGGTTACCTCTCTTTCTTGGATTTCTTCTCTCGCTTTCGGTCTGGAGCGCGCCGTTCGCGGTCATGCCGGATTTTGAGCAGAGTATGCGCCCCCCGGGGGACAATGCGGCGGAGCGGCAGACTTCGCCGAACAACTTTGTCGCGGGCTTCAATCTGGATCTCTTCATGCGCGATCTGAAAGCGACCGGAGCCGGAACGCCGGTCTGGATGACCGGCCATCAGCGCTGGGGCTATTTCTTCAGTCCGAACCGGTATTATGAGAAGATCAATCCGGGGTGGTGCGCAAAGCGGGATCTTACCATGGAGATTGCCCGGAAGTGCCGGGAGAACGGAATCCGTTTTCAACTGGCGATTCCCGCCTCGATGGGGCCGACCCAGTACCAGCCTGCGGAAGTCGAGCAGTCATTCCGTTACCGGCAGGACGATTTGACCGAATACCGGAATCGTTATGAAGAGTTCGTCTACGATTTCCTGGAACGGTATGAGGAGGTGCTCGACGGAGTTGTCTTTATCGGGAGTTTTCCGGAGAAGTACACCTGGTTCAATGAACTGGCCAATCTCTGCCGCGGCATCAATCCGGATATGGTGATCAGCATGGAGGTTCCGGAGGGAAAAGAGTTTCCGGCAGGCGTGATCCGGGCGGAAACTCTACTGCGTCCTCAGGTGGAGGGGGGTGCTCCTCCTGCGCGGAAAGAGGTTCTCCTCATTCCGCTGATGACCAATCCGGTGTTCAACGGCCGTCCTTACGATTACGCAACTCGTTACTTGAAAGGGGTTGTGCGACAATCGGAGCAGTCCGGCAGCCAGGTGACGTTCGTGATTCCGATCGCCCGGCGCGGCAAGCTGCTGCCGTCGGTCATCGATCAGCTCGGTGGATTGTAAGCGCGGACTGCGGAGTGGGGGGCTGCGATAAAAAACGGTCCCGTGACCGGATTGCTCCGGCGCGGGACCGCAGAAGAGCGGGCGGCAGGCTCAGCGCGCGTCGACCGTGACCGACTCGGGGCCGACCAGATAGAGGATCGACGGCGTGGCGGTGAACTCTTTTCCGGGGACCGGCTGTTTCTCGCCGAGGTGATTCATCGCCTCGGCGTTTCCTTTGATCCGCATGGAGAGCTTCTGATGGAAATCCGCCGTCCAGACGGCCCAGACTTTCACGCCGTCCGGCCGTTTCCAGTTCGCGAGATAGCTCTTGCCGTGAACTGAAATTTCCGGAACGGTCGACCCCGACGGGCAGAGCGTGGTCAGCGTCTTGTAAGCGTGGAACGCGGGTTTCGGCGAGAAGTCCGCGTGGACGATTCCAAAGTGGTGTTCGCGTTCATCCGGCTTCCACTCCCCCGCGCGGAAGTTGTACCAGAAGATCCGTTCAACTCCGTTCGCCAGCGCGATGAGATAGGTGCGCGGCAGCATTTCCGCCTGCCGCTTTTCCGTGGTGGAATCGGTGACGCCGAGTCCCGAGTAGACGATGATGTTCCCTTTGAGATCGCTGTTGAGCTTGTAGAGCGCGCAGATTGTTCCCCGGTAGTCGTCGGTACCGGCTTCGATCACCGGGATAAATTCGTCGCCTTTCTTCAGGTTGGCGTCGGTCAGGAACCGGCCGGTCGGCTTGAAATCGACCTTGAATTTCCCGGCGAAGCGGGATGCGGGTTTCTGCCATTTCTCCTGCTGGGGGACGCTGTTTTTGACCCACCAGGTCTCCCAGGCGATGTGGAGATGTTTCAGGTATTTGTCATTGACCTGCACGTTTTTGCCGCTCCCTTTGCCGTCCATCTGGTAATCGTGATAGAACGGCAGTCCGGTCGGCAGCAGAAGCGTGCCGCCGCGCTTCACGTAGTCGATCACATCCGGAAGATAGCTCATCGGGAACTCCTCGGATGTGGAGGGAATCAGAACCGGGAACCGCTTCACGTCCAGTGATTTCAGATCTTTCAGCCGGATGCGTTCAACCTTGCGGAACATGCCGAGATTGAAGTCTGCGTTGAAATTCGGCGCTTCAAAGAACCCGAGTTCCGGATCATTCACGACCGCAACGGCTCCCGCCGCCGGATCGACCCCCGCCTCCGCCAGAACCGACGGCAGCACATCGACGAAGAAGCGCGGCGGCCGTGCCGTGGCCCAGCCCACTTCCGTGATCCAGATCGGTTTTTCGCCGACACCGTATTTCCGCATGAGGGCTTTCAAACTTGTGAGATCGGAAAACATCATTTCCGGCACGCCGCGCCAGTGGTACGGATGGATGTTCATCACATCGAAATATTTTCCCGCTCCGGCTTTCAGCGACGCTTCGATGAACGGGAGCGGAACCCCCGCCGTGCCGCCATACAGAACCGTGAGTTCCGGATTGATCGCCTTGATTTCCCGATAGGTGCGTTCCAGCAGTTTCGCATAATTTTCTCCGCTGGAGGTGTCGTGCCAGAACGAGGGGGAGTTCTGTTCGTTCCAGACCTCCCAGTAGCGGAGCAGCGGGTAGCGGGTCACGAGATTCCGCACGTAGTTGCTCCACAAATCGAGATGTTTCCACGCCGGAGTCGCCCACGGCACATCGTAATCGAGGATCGGCAGAACGTTGATGTTCTCCTTTTTCGCGAGTTCGACCACCCGGTCGAGCTGGTTGTACTGCCAGGTGCCCTGTTTGATTTCCGCGTATTTCCAGTCGAAGTCGGTGCGCACATAGTTGATGCCGGCCTCGTGCATCTTCTGAAACGTCTGCGGGGCGAACTGCCACTCGCCGCGACTTACATGTGCACATACGCCGTAGGGATCGTGAATCACCTCCGGTGCCGCGAACAGTGACGCGCCCGCCGCAACGACGGCCAGGCTCCCCAGAATTTTGTTTTTCATAGCGTTTCTCCTCTGGTTGGTGGATCAATCGACATCGTCGCTGATGGTGACCGGGACGAGCCCCTGCGACAGCATGTAGCGGAAATTGAACGGGCAGCGGTTCAGTTCCACCTTGTTCATCGAAGTGACGTGCCCGTCAGCCGCGCCGACGTTGGCCCGTTCGTCGTGGGCGAGATGGAGTCCGACCGTCTGAGTATCCAGCGCGTAGGAGGGGGAGAATGCCCAGCACGACTGCCCTTTCTGATTGCCCGCAGAGGCGGCGGTATCACCCGCCAGATAGGTCCCGCTCGGCTGTTTCATGCGATGCAGCGCGAAGAACATGTTGTCGTTGCTGTCGATGGTGTGGAAGTAGTTGCCGAGCCGGTTGCGCTTTTTCATGTTGGAATCGTGGTACTGGGCGTCGTTGCGTCCCTTGACGAAGCCGTACACTCCCCAGTGCAGGTCGTCGGCTTTGGCCGACTGGTCTTCGGGTTTTCCGGGGCAGCGGAGGGTTTTCAGCGGGATGTAGCCGTTTCCGGTGGAGAGCAGTCCGGAGTTGCTCTTTTCCCGTGAGAGCAGCGCGGTCCACGGCTCGTAGCTGCTGCCGTACTTCGCCACGGTCACCATGTAGCCGCCGTTGTCTTCCGCGTAGAAGATCTGTGCTTTCATCATCTGGC
>ERZ856578.8323-NODE-8323-length-10208-cov-4.981542_pt1 | contig 10208 bp, 7 predicted proteins | sample MGYA00514384_ERZ856578 | MGnify/ENA primary metagenome ERZ856578 (study PRJEB29103, sample SAMN06111958) | human gut metagenome | biome: human gut; feature: ankylosing spondylitis patient; material: healthy_person | host: Homo sapiens | place: China:Hangzhou...
CAGAAATGCCATTCCGGCCCGACATTCATTTTCCCTGATAATGTCCTGCAGAATTGCCAGATTCTCATCTGCCCCAGGCGCTTTGGCAGACACTTCTCTCATACATTCACCGTGGATACCAAAAGACAACAGTACCGCACAAACACATACAGCAACAGAATATTTTTTCATACTCTCATCCCCTTTCTTGTCAAACAGATATTTACACTCCACTTCGCTTTCTGCTCATAACAGAATAACTTCGTAGTTTATCAGATTGCTATTTTAACGTAGTTACGATCAGCTTACTTTCTAGTGCAGCTGCTATCAAGTCTTCTTTACAGCTGTATCCTGCCCTGGCGATCATTTCCTGAAAATTCCATCTCACCCCGGAGGTAGAACATTTCATTTCCCTGGCAATCTCTGAATATGACATTCCACGAATATACAGGCGGAGCATCTCCAGCTGTCTCGGACTGATATCGCCGCTTGTGATCCAGTTAAGCTCCACCTTCGGTGTCACATCCGGAAATACATGCTCACCATTTAGCGTTCTGTGGATCACACTCCGTATTTCCTCTTCCCCGTGATCCTTATACCAGAGACTGTCTGCACATCCGCTCTTTGCCCTCTCCAGCACCTTGGGATCGATCAGGGAAGTAACAATCAATACCTTTGTATATGGATACTTTTCCCTGATCTCTTTTCCGGCACTGAGCCCATCATGATTATGAAACGTCTGCACATCCATGATCACAAGATCAATTGCCGAATAATCACAGATTTTTACAGCTTCACGTGCATCTGAAACCGTCTGGACATGTCGGAATTCCGGCTCCTGAATAATAATATATTCAAAATACTTCTGCATGATCTTCTGATCTTCTACTATCAGTATCCGTACCATCGAATCCCATCCTTTCTGTCAGTGACATTTTCAATATCAGACAAAACTCAGGGGAAAAAGAAACCTGCATCCTGCATTTTCCTGATTCAGCTGCCTTTCTCAGTGCAGATAAACCACCGCCTTCTTCCGCATTTTTGTCAGGCACCTCTCCATCATTGGTAATCTGAACAGTATATTCATCTGCATTTTTGTCTATCTTCACCCAAACAGTGCTGCCATGGGCATGTCTGGCACAGTTTGTCACACATTCACGGATTGCCCTGTCTGTCAGCAGCCTGTAAGATGGATGCATGGGAAAGTTCCCACTGATCTGAACTAAAATTCCAAGCTCTTCTGCATGTCTGATCGTATCCTTATATACTTCTTCCATACTCTCAACAGCAGAACCGGTAAGAATATAAACCAGATGTTTCAATACAGACAACTGTTTATCCATTTTATCCGGATCTTCTTTCCTTTCCAATATTCTGCGTATTGACAGAAGGCTTCGTCCAAAATTGTCATGAACCTGCATTTTCATGACAAGCGTCTCCTGCTCTCTGATTTTATCTCCGATTTTTTCGTACATTCCCTCCAGCTTATGATTCAGGATTTCCAGCTTTTCATTGTTTGCCCTGATTTTTTCACCATTGTAATAAATTTCTGATACATTAACTGCCACTGTCTGCAGATATCCTGCACAATCCGGCTCCTGCAGACTATATTCCTGAAACATCCAGACGGAACCATCAGGAAAATAAAACACATTACTGTCTTTGCTCAATCTACAAAGACCTTCCGATTCAGGTTCCCCACTCATTGCTTTCCTTAATGCGTCATAATCCTGCAGATAAGAACCTGTCATGATTCTGCTCAGCTCCTGCATCTTGGTATTACACAAAACAATCCTTCCAAGAGGATCCGAAAAACAGACTCCACAGGGAACGTCATTCACAGCCTCGTTCACAGACCAGTAAGACAGAGAATGATAATATCTGCGTCTCTCGCTCCGGATTGCCCAGCAAAGATAAAGCAATAATCCTATAACCACCGTCATTAAAACACTGACCGGATAACCCTGAAGCATTGGCTGATAGGAACTTTCTCCCAGGCAATATCTGTGATCATTCATCAGAGCACCCATGAACATAAAAGAAACAACAAAGACAGCCACTGCCGTTACGATTTTCTTTTTCCCGGAAAAGCAGGTGATTCTTACCAGCAGGAGGATTAATTCCAGAATCATGCAGATTTCAAGAAGAATCATCAGAACATTCTGTATTGCCATACTGCATTCCAAAAAACTGATCATCTTCCGCCTCTCTTTCTGAAGACGATACATCTGATAAACCATTCGTTTTCATCTTCCTGCTGCACTTTTAATTCCGGCCTTTCCGACATGAATCCACGCAGGTCCGCCTCTGATACAATATGAACTGAAATCCGCAGAGCATCATCAATCTGCGACACACGGTAAAAAACAGACTGCATGATATCAAGCAATCGTTCCACAAGCCATTCAAAGGTGTCATAGCATTTTAGTATATCATCTGCATTCATCTGCACATCCACATTTTCCACGTAGTAAGCAGCCCGGATCCTGCATAATTTTAAGCTGTCACAGGATTCCGCCAGGCTTTGTCTGAGATCTTCCATTGTAAGCAGATTTCCATCTGATGCATATTGTGTCAGCACCAGATTCTTTCTCCGCTTCAAATACGTACCAACAACTACAATTTTACCGAGAATCCAATCATATTGTTCCCTTGATTCTGTCCGTTCCAGCTCCTCCATAAACTGTGACAGCAATTCCAGCTGACCTGCTGTCTGATTCTGTATCATATTTAACAGACGGTTCTGTTCTTCTGTCTTTCTCCGCTCAGCCTCTTTCTGATAAGCTTTCTGTAACAAACGATTTCTGGCAGTCAGTTCCTCCTGCTGTTCCCGAATATCCTGATACTGATCCAGCAGTACCGAAATATCCTCTGACCAAAACAAATGTCCTCCCCTTATAGGAATATGGTTGATCCGGATTCCCTGTTCCTGTACTGATGATCTGTCTATTATGATTTTACGCAGTTCAGACGACAGCTCTGGGAAATCGCCGGAATGATAATAGCGCTGAAAAGAATGATCCGTAATCTCTGCATCCAGTCCTCCGGAAGTCTGGAATAATTCAAAATATCGATTATTGGTCTGTATCAATCCACATAATATACAACCCTGAAAAATTGCCGCCATTAAAAGGCAGCACACTGCCGTCATATCCCCTGCAATGATTTTAATGAAAGGCAGGCGGAGTATATTTCCGATATTCCACCCCAGAAGCAATATTCCCGGAATTACCGGCAGCCAGAACTGTTTCTTTCCCGGAATTCTGCTTTTTCTGATCAGAATGATTTCCATCCCTGTCAGACAAATCAAGATCCATCCCTGAATCATCATAAAAATAATACCATAGCTGTAATCTTTATCCGAAAATGGAGGCTGTTTGGAAAAACGAAATACCAGCTGATGCAAATCATTTGTAAAAACACTTACGATCAATATCGCTGCCACGGTCAATAAAATTATAACCTTTCTGACCGTTTTCTCTTCCTCCTTTTCACCCAAAAACATTGCTGCTGCCAAACCCAGAACCGGAATCAGAATCATGGGAATATAATATAGATACCAACAGATATGTTCTCCAAGAGGATCATGAAAAATATGAAATTTTACTGTCCGCACAAAGAACCAGAATACCATCAGACAGCCAATTGCAGTCAGGCATCTGCGCGTTTTTTTATGTACTACATGCTTTCCCAGATAAATCACCCAGGCACAGTACATTCCCAGATAAATACAGCTACGACACTGATCTGCCAGATTTCTCATAAAAACATTTTCCGTTCTCACCTGCCTGCAGAAATAAGCCAGCAACACACTTATCAGAATCACTCCATATGACAGAGTCCTCTTTTTACTGTATGTCATGAAAGTTCCTCTCTTACCGGAGCGGGTTTGAAAAATGCTTTACGCAAGATGTGCGTCACAATTTGCAGGAATGATTTTTCAAACACACCCAACCTATTTTTGTAATAATTATACTATAAAGTACCGTTTTATCATATAGTTTTCAGAAGAATCATCTATTTTCAGAGTTTTTATCACAAACAGAGTGAACAATCCTGTCCACTCTGTTTCCCATTGCTTAAAACGGTCTTGGCTGACCACAGTATTCACAAAACTTTCCGGTATTCTCTGCACCGCACTGGCATTTCCACGAACTGTTATTCTGCTGCATTCCTCCAGTCATGTTCGTTTCTGACATTCCCGTCTGCTGCATTCCTCCGTTCATGTTCATTCCGGGCATTCCGGGCTGCATTCCTCCGTTCATGTTCATTCCCGGCATCCCAGACTGCATCCCTCCGTTCATATTCATTCCGGGCATCCCGGGCTGCATTCCCACATTCATGTTCATCCCGGGCATCCCAGACTGCATCCCTCCGTTCATGTTCATCCCGGTCATTCCAGGCTGCATTCCCGCATTCATGTTCATTCCTGACATCCCGGGCTGCATTCCCGCATTCATATTCATCCCGGGCATCCCAGACTGCATTCCTCCGTTCATGTTCATTCCCGGCATCCCAGACTGCATTCCTCCATTCATGTTCATTCCCGGCATTCCGGACTGCATTCCTCCGGTCATGTTCATTCCTGACATTCCGGACTGCATCCCGGCTGCATTTGGTGTCAGTGCCGCAATAATCTGATAAGCAGTCTGCTCCACTTCCATCAATTCCCTTCTGTTATCACTGCTTATAGAGAAAGTATTCAAGCGAAAATCCATATCATCAAACCACTGAGTTCTCACTTTAATACGCATGGTATAATCAAATTCATATTTATATACCGGTGGCTGATAACTTACAGTTTCTCCATCCTTTGTATATGTTTCCTCTTGCTGCTGTTGTTCTACATCAACCCTGCACTGTACAATGGCTGATAAAGGAACTATGTCCGGGTTTTCATTAACATCCAGTTTCCGCGCAACAGTAAAATTCCCCTTATTATCATCAATAAAAACATTGTAATTTCTGGTATTGATCTGACGGGTTATATAAAAATCCATTACCGCTTTTTTGTTTTTTTCACGATATTCCAGCTGACGTTTGATATCCTCTACTGTACTGTGCCGCCGCTCCTCAAACCATGGTGATAATTTTTTCGCACAATCCTTACACAGATTTCCGTCATCCAGTTTTCGATTTCCCAATAAACCAATTTTCTCCCCGCAGATGTCACAGATTTTCTTATCAAATAATCCCATACCCTATCCTCCTTTTTTATCTGAAATCCCATACTGCCGCACCGGAATGGTGCGGCAGTATTTTACCTTATTCTGTAACAATTATTTTTTCAAAATATGTCTTTACGGAAAAATCAACTTCACCTGTTTCAGAATCATCTGCTTCTTCGCCGTCATCAGATTCCTCTGCATCATCTTCTGCTATCAAACACAGTTTTCCATCATCCAGTAAATTGAACTTCATATTATCAAGACTGAAAAACATAGTTCCTGCCTCATCCTCTGTTACAGCCTTTAATACCAGTGCGTTTCCTTCCACGTCGCCCTGAAGTTCTACTTTTGTCTCTTCTCCACTCTCTATTAAGATAATTTCAGCCTTTCCGTCTTCCACAGACATACTCATTTCAAATCCTGTAAAGTCAGCATTAACCGGCATCTGCATTCCAAATGCTTCCATCAGAGTACAGCTCCATTCTCCTTCAAAATCCTTCATGGTTGGATTTTCTACCGGTTTGCCCGGTACATAAGGCTCATACTCTTCCTTTTCCTGACTCAGGATCATTGTCGTTCCATCTGCTGTTAAGGTTATCTTACCGTCCTTGTACTCACATTCTTCTGTCTGATCATTATGAGTCATCAAAATTTTATCATTTTCTATTTTCCACTCTGATTCATCTACTTCAGGCTCTTCCCCATAAACAGAACTTGTTGTTTCCATTTTACCGTCTTCTTTAATGTCCACGGTCACTTCCATTCCCATTGCCCCCGGATGAAAGGATGCACCTTCGCCCATAGAAAGCTCATTTACATACCAGGTTCCAATAACATCCTTTTCTTCAAGGGCATAAACACTTACGCTCATAAAGCCTGCCATTAAGACTCCTACTGTTCCTGCCATCCACAACCTCATTTTTTTGCTCATACAAACATCTCCTTTCTTTTTTAATGTACTCCTCGGACTCTTTTTTACTTAATTTTGTGAGAAGATTTTTTGTTTATCTACATTATACGTGAACGCTCAGATATTTACACTAGCACTTCTGACAGTATGCATGTAATTTTTTGGATAAATTAAAACCTGCTGAAAAGTTTTTAACTCTTCTCAGCAGGTTCATTAAAATACTTTCTGTTTTGGCGCATTCTCTCCAGATTTTCCAGAATTATATCTACACTGATTGGTTTGGCAATATGAGCGTTCATACCCGCCTTGATTGCCTTTTTACGGTCTTCTTCAAAAGCATTGGCAGTCATCGCAATGATTGGTATATTTGCGCATTTCGGATCATTCAATGTACGGATTTCCCGGGTTGCGGTGTATCCATCCATCTTCGGCATCTGAATATCCATGAAGATCAGATCATATTTTCTGCCTTCTGCAGATGACATGATATTCACAGCATCTGTACCATCCTCAACGCAATCCACATCCAGACCAATTTCCTCCATGATTGCTGTTGCGATTTCCCGGTTCAGCTCATTATCCTCTACAAGAAGAACTTTTTTCCCTTCATAACGCCTCTGGATTTCTGCCCGGATCTTCTGCTTTTCATTCTTAAGGGGCTCTCTTTGCTCCAGATCAGGTTCCTCCTTCACAGTCATCTCTGATATTTCACATTCAAGCATAACCGTAAACTCCGTTCCCCTTCCAACTTCGCTTTCAACCTGAATCGTACCGCCCAGCATATCCACAATGTTTTTGGTGATTGCCATTCCGAGACCGGTTCCTCCTATTCCATTCTCCGTAACGGTATGTTCTCTTGTAAATGATTCAAACACCTGCTCCCTGAATTCCGGCGACATCCCGATTCCATCATCCTTCACACTGAATACCACTGTTGTACATCCGTCTCTTCTGCATGGTTTCTCAGAAACACGAATGTTAACCGTACCCCCGACCGGTGTAAATTTCACAGCATTACTGCTGATATTCAGAAGCACCTGCGTCAGGCGCAGCTTGTCGGTAATGATATCTTCATGGAGTACATCCTGTGTATCAATATACAGCTCCTGCTGTTTAGAATGTACAGATTCCTGTATAATTGTTTTTAAGTCATGCAGGATATCCGGCAGGTGTACAACTGTATATTCAATCCGTACGGAACCGTTCTCGATTCTGCTCATATCCAGCACATCATTGATCAGGCTGAGCAGATGCTGACCGGATATATGGATTTTTTTCAGATAATCCAGGACAAGCTCCTTATTGTCAATATGTGTTGTCGCAAGCGCAGCAAATCCAATGACCGCATTCATCGGCGTGCGGATATCATGAGACATATTATTCAGAAACACAGTCTTCGCCCTGTTCGCATGTTCCGCAGCCGCAAGTGCATTTCTCAGATTCCTATCCTGCGCAATCTCACGTTCTTTTTCTTCTGTCGCATCACGGATTGCAACCAGAACTGTACACAATTTCCCATCTTTATCATATCCCTGTGGCACAATGATCATTGTCATCCATCTTTCATCCACTGTCCGAGCTGTAAAACTCAGCGTTTCACGTTCTTCCATACGTTTTGCCACTGTACTTATATCGACAAATTCCCAGTATGCCTTCTGAAATGGCTCTGCAATCACCTGCCTTATAAGTTCTTCCTGATGCGCTTTGAAAAGCATATCCCCTTTCTGATCCGGCTTCATATTTCCTGAAGATTTCAGGATTTCGATTTCCTCTGTTTTTAGATTCACAAGAGAAATAGAGGCATATGCATGCCCCAGTGCATTGATCACCCGAAGTCTTTTCTGGTCCTGAAGGATACTTCTCTTTTCTGTTCTGCTCCTGTTCACCCGATAAAGTAAGAAAAGAAGCAGTGCAAGCAGCACATAAATCACACATATAATATTTCGTGTGATGTACACCTGACTTTCCGGGAAAAAGATATATGCATCGTAGTCTTTGATCTTCTCCCGACGTCCGAACCAGTTTCCTGTCTCTGAACGAAGATGGACAACTCCATTCTCATCTGCCTCAAATTTATTTTTATACTGACTTTTTGCTTCTTCTATAGAGCGGGCAGTCAGCTCCTGTCTGTTTGTACTGACAACCTTATCATCATCACAGATCACAACACTTCCATTCATCTCAAAAGGAAAGTCAGAAAATAACGATGCCATCGTCAGATCTCCGTTAAGCTCATTTACTTCCTCCTTCTGCGCATATATGATCAGTATACCTGCTGCATCCTGTCTTGCCACTGCCGCAAAATCATAGATCTTTCCTTTATTTCTCAGACGAGTGGTATAAGTCTTTTCCGGATGCTCTGCAATATCACGTACATAATCACTTTTGATCAGCTTCTGCCACAGCGACATAGTATCTCCATCTTTTGCACTCTGTTCTGTCACCTTCAGATTCTGATCCAGTACAAGGATTCCTGTCAGGCGCTGTTCCCTGGCATATTCGTCCAGCATTTCTGTACTGAGATTTCCTTCCTGTTCTATGACTCTGCTTAATTCTGTTGTTTTGTCTAAAAGACGTACCAGGCTTTTCACCTGATCATTGGTGTTATAAATCTCATAACTTTCAATTCGGTTTTTTACAAAATCAAAGGTCTCATCCAGAGTACTGTTCAGCTTGCTATTATCTCTCGCTGTCAGCAGAAGAAAAGTCAGTATTCCGGAAAAAATCAGAATAAACACAAGCAAACACGCATTTCTGTCGACCCTCTTTTTCTTCTGTTTCTGCGGTATCTGCCTTCTTATCTGTCTGCTCATTTACTTTCTCCTCCCGGCAGAGTTTCGTCCGCATCCAATCCGTATTTTGTAACTATTTTTTCTGTAATCCCTTCACTTTGCATCTCTGTAAGCGTTTCTGTAAGCTTTTCTGCCAATTCTTCGTGAGTTCCTTTTTTGAAAGCAATTCCAAGTTCTGATTTATAAGGACTTTCCTCCAGCATACGGTAAGCGCCCTTGCCATCCTGTATCAGACTGCCAAGCATTGCCTCATGTCCCGCAATCGCATCTGCATAATTTTTTCTAAGTGCAGCATAAAGCTCATTCGGCGAAGAAAAACAATTCACCTGTTCTGCCTGCGGAAGATCTGATTCTATATTATGAAGAAAGAGATCTTCTGCTTTTGTGGTCGCCTGAACTGCAATCCTCTTCCCTTTCAGATCCTGAAGTGTCCTGATTTCACTCTCGGCTCTTACAACCACCATCTGACGACTGTACATATACGGTCCTGCCCACTGATATTTGTTTTCTCTTTCATTCATGGAATAGCAGCTCCACAGACAGTCTATTGTTCCATCTGACAAAAGTTTCTCTTTATCTTCCCAGACAATCTTCTCAAATTCAGGCTGATAACCCAGCCTCTGAAAGGCTTCCTCTGCAAGTTCCACATCAATACCTTTATACTCGCCATCACTCGTCTGATAGCTGTAAGGTTCAAAATAATCTATTCCGATAACAATCTCCGGCAGTTCACTGTCCGATGTTTTCTCTTTCTTTATTCCACATCCTCCCGGTATAAGGCTGCCTGCCAGAAGAAGTGCTGCAATACAAATTCTTTTTCTGCGGGTATGGGAGTCATTCTTTCGATTTTTTCTCATATCCAGTTCCTTTCCATTTATTACTGTTTCATAACCTGCGTGTTGAGTCCCATATAAGGGATCATCTTTCCTCAATTGAAACAGAGGGCTTATCCGATTCGGATAAACATCGAAACGATACAAAAAAAGTTCCACGTAAAAAACTTTTACAGGAACTTTTTTCATAGTCATCTCAGTTTTTTGACTGATCTTCCTATAAATCTGTCAACAAAATTTCTGATACATATTATACATTTCATATACTTTCATGTCTACAATTATTTACTGCTCTGAAGTATAAAACACACGTTACTGTTCACAGTAACGTAGCCAAAATTCATTCCAGATTGCCTGCGGCAATGGAATTTTGAATAGGACCTGCTGATTGCGGGAATACTTTTTTATTTCCAGTCAGAAGCAAGGCATACAGGTACCGGATCCTGAATTTCCATAATGTCAGGTTCTACCAGGCAGTCATAAGCCAGAATATGCACACCTGCTCTTTCCGCTTCATAAAATCTTT
>ERZ856578.8326-NODE-8326-length-10201-cov-2.847985_pt1 | contig 10201 bp, 9 predicted proteins | sample MGYA00514384_ERZ856578 | MGnify/ENA primary metagenome ERZ856578 (study PRJEB29103, sample SAMN06111958) | human gut metagenome | biome: human gut; feature: ankylosing spondylitis patient; material: healthy_person | host: Homo sapiens | place: China:Hangzhou...
CCTTGATCCAGCTCTGCTGAAAAACGTCGTCCGCGTCGGCAGGGCGGAGCATATTCCGCAGATAGCCGTAGAGCGGCTGCCGATACCGTTCGTAAAGCCGTTCAAATGCGGCATCCGATCCGTCCAGAAAGGAGTCGATCAGCTCTTTGTCACTTTCATCCACTTTTCCGTCACCGCGATTCGTTTGCCGTTTTTCATAGACTATAACGCCGGAAAAGCGGATTTATAATATGGCATCGCGATTTTTTCGTGTTTTTTGAAAATGCCGATTTTCTCCGAAAACCGGGACGGGATCGAAAAACAAAGTTGAAAAAAATTTTTGCGGTGATATATTTTTTCGTAAGAAAGCCGTTGTTGGCAAAAATATTTGCATTTGCTCGAAAAGGAGAGGAAATATGTCGTTCTTTTTTCAGTGTCCCTATTGCAGTACGAAACTGGAAATTCGCGATGATTACAACGGCTCGGAAATCGTCTGCCAGAACTGCGGATGGAGAGGTACGGTTCCCCGTCCGGTGACTTCCGGCGCCCAGCCCGGGGGCGCTCCGGCGCAGAATCAGGCCGTTGTCCCGTCGGATAAATCCCTGACCGCCTACATTCTGCTCGGAATTTTTCTGGGCAGCCTCGGCATTCACGATTTTTATGCGGGGTATACGACCAACGGCATCATCAAGCTGCTGATCACATTCCTGACCTGCTCGTTCGGCGGAGTGATCTCCGCCATCTGGGCGATCGTGGATGTCTGCACGGTTCGGAAAGATGCGAATGGGCGTCCTTTCGTTTCGTGACCGGCTGCGGCCTCGCCATTGGATGACGATCGGGATTCTGCTCGGCGGCGCGGTGCTGGTGTGCATCCTGTTTTTCAACGATCCGGAGGCGGCGTCCTGGTATCCGCCGTGCGTGTTTCACAAATCCACGGGGCTGTATTGTTTCGGCTGCGGCGACACCCGGGCGCTCTACCATCTAATTCATGGGGATATTCCGGGCAGTCTGCGCAAAAATCTCCTGCTGGTTCCGGCCTGTTTGTTTCTGTTCTGCGCCCTTGTCAAGCCGCAGTGGCTGAATCGTCCGGCGGTGCTTTATGTCGCGGCCGGCGTTATCGTCGTTTTTACCGTGCTCCGGAACCTCCCGTGGGAGCCGTTCTGTCTGCTGGCGCCCCATTGACTCCGGAGTGGTCGGTCCCGCCGATCAGCGGGGGGCGAGATAGCTGAGCGGCTCGAGCGGAATGTTCCGGGCGATCAGATAAAACAGATAGACTCCCATGATCCCGTAATATTCCCGGGGTTTTATCATGGCGATGCCTTTTCTTATCACTGCCAGAAACAGCAGCACGGAGGGTATGAGCAGAATGTTGGCGGAGAGACTTCCGGCCACATCCCCGTGCAGCAGCCGATAAACAGCCCGGGTCGAACCGCAGCCGGGGCAGTATAAATGCGTGATCAGGTGAAAGATACAGGGCGGAAACCAGAACCAGTCCGGCCCTTTCGCGTACAGAAGAACCAAAATGGTGACGGCAGCTGCCGCCACCGTCACCATAATCACGTACCAACTGAATTTTCTCATTGCAGAGGCCGGCCGGCCGCATCGCATTTCATCGTGAAAATGTCGATCCAGAGGCCGATCGTGGCGATGATGCCCGTGATGCAGCAGCAGGGCGGAATCACGCAGCACACCAGAGAAGCCACCGCCCGGGAACGATAACCCGCATAGAAGTTGTGGACTCCGAACCCGCCGAGGAACAGCGCCAGGAGGATGTAGACCATCCGGCTCTTGGTCGGACCGGCTGCCAATGCCTCGATTTCCGGGGTTCTCGGAGGAAGCTGCGCCGGCTTGAGCAGAGCCTTGATATTCTCAAGCAATTCCTTGAAATCGAATTTTTTTGCCGCCGGGGCGGTTGTGTCTGTCGCGGATGCTCCGCATTTGGGGCAGGTCGTCGCGTTTTCGGGAATCTCGCTTCCACACATCTTGCAGTTCATGGTTTCTCCTGATGGTAAAAAGTTTGTTGTTGTCAGGGATTGCGATCAAACGAAACTCGTACCGGAAAAAGAAAATACCGGATGATCCCGCACTTCCGACAGAATTTTTTCCGTATCATTTTTCTTTTCCGGATACAGAGAACGCCTCTTTAACAGAAACATCTCCAGATAAATAACATAACTCATTTCTGCAACCGGAGGAGGAAGTCCCGCCGTCCAGCCGACTTCAGAAAGATCTCCTGATAATAATTTTCATTCAGTTGGAAACAACCTGCTGCAGTCATGCAAGTCTTCTTACGATAACTGCAGAACAAAATAAATCAAGTTCTTTACATCTGTTTTTTATGATATTTGCAAATGCGATCGCAGAGAGGTGATACCGGCCGCTCTCTTTGGATTGAAAAGTCGGAAAGGGATTTTTTTCAGAAAATCCGGAAACCTCCTTGAAAAATCGACTTCCCCGGTTATGATATGACTCTGTACCGGATTCCGGATGCAGACGGAACCCGCAGTTGCATTGATTCTTCGGGATATTTCACTGTTTGACCATGGAGATTCAGAGATGAGCGGAAACGACAAAATGGAGCTTTTTCGCACACGGCCCGAGTACATCATCTACATTCCGGACGGCCGGGGAATCGAGGGGCTCCCGGACAGCGCCAACGAGCATTTCCTCGTATTTCGGCGCGGAGATGGAACTCTGGCAGCAATATGGACGCAGTCTGGATTCGAGGGAGAGTACAATCAGCATATCGTGTTTTCCGGTTCCGACCATCGCGGCCGGGTCTGGACTCCGCCCCGGATCATCGCCGGGAGACACCCCGATCCGGAGACCGGTCGGGGCATGTGCAGCTGGGGATTCCCGCTGGTCAGTCGGTCCGGACGCATCTACGTTCTGTACAGCAGGCACATGGGCGTAAACGACATCTTTACGCACACCACCGGAATTTTACATGGAATCTTCAGCGATGACGGCGGAGAAACCTGGAGCCGGGAAGCGGCTGTCCCGCTGCCGCGCACCATCTGGGATCACCCCGATCCCGCTGTCCCGACGAACTGTATCACGTGGCAGAAACCGCTCCGGTTCGGGGACGGACGGTATCTGGCGGGAGTTACGCGATGGGTCAGCCCATCCCGTTATCCGGCTCCGGCGGCAGAGGGCTGGTTCAACAGCGACAGTGTGGTCGATTTCCTCCGGTTCGAGAACATCGATGACGATCCGGAGTGTGCGCAGCTGAACGTCACGCTGCTCACGCCGGATGAGCGGTCGCTGCAGTATCCGATCTCCGGACAACCGGAACGTTCCCTGATCCAGGAGCCGAGCTTGATCGAATTACCGGATGGACGGCTGATGGCCGTGATGCGTTCGGTTTGCGGTTACCCGCTCTACGCGCTGAGCAGCGATTGCGGGGAACATTGGAGCCGTCCGGAAATCCTGACCTACGGCGACGGCCTCCCGGCGATGGAACATCCGCTCAGCCCCTGTCCCTGCTACCGGTTGAACGAGACGGAATACCTCTTTTTCTTCCACAATCATGGAGCCGGTTTCGGCCCGTGGCGAAACCATGACGGTCGTGCGAGACGTCCGGTTTACCTGGCGCTGGGGAGGTTTGCCCCGACGGGCCGCCAACCGCTCACGTTCTCCGCTCCGATCTCGTTCATGGACAACGACAATATCGAACTCAACCATCGCTGCGACCTCGCGCTCTACTCCAGTTTCGAGGAGGTTGACGGCCGTCCGGTTCTCTTTTATCCGGACCGTAAGCATTTTCTGCTCGGCCGGATCATCCGGCCGGAACTCCTGGAGGGGGCGGTTTTCCCGTAGGAGAGGAGGGGAGGGGAGGGGACCGCCGCTCTTCTCTCCGGAACGGCGGCGCATGCCGCCTCAGCGGCAGTCGAAATGCAGCGTGAGTCCCCCCGCGGAGAGAACGAACTCCCCCGCTTCAAAGATGCGTTCTCCGTTCGGATCGGTGTAGGCCAGATCCCGCATTTTGTCGAGTTCAAAGCGGGCGATCCCGCTCTCCCCCGGAGCGAGATCAAGCTGCCGGAATGCGATCAGACGGCGGACCGGCTGGGTCAGTTCCGCTTCCGGATCGGAAAGGTAGAGAAACACGGTCTCCGTCCCGCGCCGTTCCCCTGAATTGGTAACTTTCACGCCGGCAACGAGTTCATTTGTCAGGGTCAGGTCTGAATACGTGAACCTGGTGTAGCTCAGCCCATAGCCGAACGGATACATCGGCGACTCTTCGAGATCGTGGTAATAGCCCTGATCAGGCCGTGCGCGGCGATGTTCGTTGTAGTAGATCGGAATCTGCCCCATGCTGCGCGGAAACGTCATTGCCAGCCGCCCGCTCGGATTGCATGCGCCGGTCAGCAGATCGAAACAGGCGCGGGCGGCCTCGTGACCGCCCTGCCAGAGATGCAGAATCGCATTCGCACACGGTTCGAGTTCCGGGTAGAGGATCGGCCGTCCCGCAGTCACGAGCAGTACGATCGGCTTGCCGAGAGCGGCGAGCCTGCGCAGGAGCAGCCTCTGCACCGCGGGCAGGGCGATATCTGAACGCGAACAGTTTTCGCCGGAACGGTTCCACTCTTCCCCGAGGGCAACGAGGATGATGTCGGCTTTGTGCGCCGCCTCGACGGCGGAATCGATCCCGTCATCCCCGGTACTCTCGAAACCGCATCCCGGGGCGGTGACGATCCGGCTGTGCGGGAAGAATTCCCCGATCACGTCGGCGAGCGTCGGCACGGTGGCGGGATCGACATTGCCTCTCCAGTTCCCGACGAGCGCGGCGGCATCGGCCGCGACCGGCCCGATGAGTGCGATCGACCCGATGGAATCCGGGTTGAGCGGCAGAAGATCGTTTTCGTTCTTGAGCAGCACGGCGCATTGTTGAGCCGCTTTCCGGGCGGTTTCGCGGAATGCGGGCAGGAGCGCAGTCGTCTCGAGCGGGCGCTCTTCGGTGTACGGGTGCTCGAAGAGTCCAAGGCGGAACTTGACGCGCAGGACACGGCGGACGGCTTCGTCTACAATCGCCGCGTCGAGCCGCCCGGAGCGGACCAGTTCGGGCAGGAGTTTGAAGCATTCACTGACCATTTCCATATCATTGCCGGCGCTGAGACAACGGATGGCGATTTTTTCCGGATCTGCGGAAAATCCCTGCGCCTTGAGCTGCCGGAAACTGTCCCAGTCCGAGACGACAAAACCGGAAAACCCCCACCGGTTGCGCAGGATCTCCGTCATGAGATAGCGGTTCACAACCGCAGGCGTCCCGGTCACGTCGTTGAATGAACTCATCAACGTGAGAGCTCCCTCGTCGACTCCCGCATGGAACGACGGCAGGTAGATCTCATGCAGTTTCCGCGCGGAGATGTCGCTGTAGGAGTAATCGCGCCCGCCCTCGCTGGCGGCATATCCGGCGAAATGCTTCAGGCAGGCCGCGATCGCGTCGGGCGCAGAGGGATCGGCAGTCTGGTAGCCGCGCACAGAGGCGCGGGCGAAAACCCCGGATGCATACGGGTCTTCTCCGAAACTCTCCATGACCCGTCCCCAGCGCGGATCGTTCGGGATATCGACCATCGGGGCGAAAGTCCAGTCGATTCCCTCGGCGGAACACTCTTTCGCCGCGATGCGGCAGCCGGCCTCGACGGTTTCCGGATTCCACGTGCACGCCTGTGCGAGCGGAACCGGAAAACCTGTGCGCCAGCCGTGGATCACGTCCATTCCCCAGATGATCGGAATTCCGAGCCGGGTCTCTTCCACTGCGTGCCGCTGAAATTCATTGCGCTTGTGCACGCCTCCGAAGTAGGAGAGAATCGAGCCGATGGTCGGGCGGAATTCCCCGCCGTCGCCGACATTGTTCGGATTCACATCCGGCCCGATGGTTGTCTGGAGCAGCTGGTCGCATTTCTCTTCCAGCGTCATCCGCGCGAGGAGGTCTTTGACGCGCTCTTCCACGGCGAGCGCCGGATTGCGGTAAGGGATCATATCGTGTTCCGATCTGGGTTTCAATGAATGTTGATTGTTTATCGCGGACGTGAACTTTCAGCGGCAATGACCGCCATGCCGGCTTTCGCCGCGGTGACCGTGCCCGTAACTGCGATTGCGGGTGTCGCCGCGGATGGAATCATGACAGTACAGTCGCGGACAGTCCGTCATTTTCCCGCACAGACGCGGGAAAAGGTCTCCGGTCTCCCGGTCGGAAAGAGCAACGACACAATGACGTGAAACGACGACCCGGTTACGGCATCCCTCCGGGTGACGGTCGCATCCGACCTCGCAGACCCGGCCAGAGTATCGACATGCCTCCGGACGCCCCGCCAGGCAGTCGGCGCATTCTCCGCACGGGGCTGTCCAGCCGCAGAAGCCGACGCGCTCGCCGACCCGGAGCCCGCTCACATTTTTCCCCGTCGAGACGACCCGTCCTACGATCTCCTGCACCCCGTGCCGGTTCCCATGTCGGTGTGTATCGCGACAGAAGCGGGTCTGCAGCACTTCGATCTGGAGATCATCGTTCCCGACGGCGGCTTCCGCCGCTCTGGCCGAGGTGAACACCGTTCCGAAATCATTCTCCCCCGCTCTCGCTGCCGCAAGTAACACTCCGGTGACAGCGATGACGACAACAGGAATCAGCAGATATTTCTTCTTCATGACGAAACCTCCCTGCCGGTTTTGGCCGGCCTCATGATTCATTCCATTAATATACCATGCAAGACCTCGGAAATCAAGGAGATTCCCCGTTCGCGCGAATCGCTCCGGCGCAGTCCGCGGAACGCTGCATTTGAATTTCCGCCGTACCGATGAGACCGGTCCGTTCCCGGAGTGACTGCTCCATGCGGCCGCCCGCATTCCGGCAGTTGACTCCCGGATGAAACTACTCTTTTCCGGGGAAATAAGAATACATCGAAAATGATGGAAATGCAATCGCCGTTTCTACTTAATTTCTCTTTTTCCGGGCCGGAGGGAAGATTCCGCGATCCCGGATGCCGCCGGCGTTTTCATTTTCCTGCGGAGGTGGTTGTTTCCCGGGGTTCTGTTTGAGCGATGCTCCGGAAATGCAAAAAGGCACATCTGAAAAGTGCCCCCGCCAGCGCCTACCACAGCGCACAGAAAAACACTGATCAAGATGTGCCAGAATATGTGGCACTTCCCAGTGTGCGTTTTTCTGTCGTGGACGTCTGATCGAAGTGGTAGTTCAGGCGAGGACGTCGATATTCAGTTGTATAACTCAGATTTTTTCGCTATCAGAGTTTCTCCTTAAATTGAAATTGTTCTAAATTACTCCAGAAAATCCCTGAATGCAAATGAAAAAACGTTATTTGCAGCTTTTTTTCAGAGGAATGATTGCGCGGTGATTGTTTTCTCCTGTTTCCGAAGTTTGAACGATCGATCTGCCGCCTCTTTCGTGGGCGCTGGATAACGACGTGGCATCGTCACTGTCTGATGCTTTGAAAACGGGACGGGAATCGTCCTCATTGAGCTGATCCGGTCGAATTCCTCCCGGATGATTGTTCCGGCGCGCTTGATTTCCCCGGTCAGACCGGAGGGAATCTGGAGTATGAAACGATAGAGTTCCGATTTCTGTCCTTTTGTTGCGAGGAACGTGAGGGAAATGGAATATCTGGAATCGGACTTCCGCAGTTCGGCAAGAGCCTTGCGTTCGTATCCATCTGCCGGTCAGGTTACAAGTTCGTCCAGAGAAAAACCGGTTTCCGATTGACAAAACGACAAGTCCATGCTAATTTTACCCTGCATCTGCGTTTCCTTGATGTTGGATTTTGGGCAAAATGAAAATAAAGGGCAGGTACACCTCTGTCAAACAACACGTCCCATCACAAAATTTGGGACATTATCCGTGCTTGAATTCACGGTTTGGTGCGGTAAATTTATACCGGAGGCGGGTATGAGAAAATATGCGAATTTCTTGATGTTCGGAGCGTTATGGCTGGCCGGAGCATTTTTGCTCTGGTGGTTTCCCGGCTTCGAGATGCGGGGATTTACGCTGGGCACGATCGCTGGTTATCTGCCGCTGCTCGGGCTGGCGCAATTCGGCATCCGGCCGGAACATGAGTGGCCTCTGCTGACGTTGTTTTTGATGGTACTGTTGAGTGGGGCTTTCGTCGCACTGGCGGCGTGGGTGATGGACCGCGGTCGCGGGAAAGTCGGCGTTTCCGCCGTTTTGCTGGCGGCGGGAGTTCTGCTCGGAGTCAGTTGCGGCAGTCTCGGCGGGAGTTACGAGGCATGGGTCAATTCTCCGCCGGTTCAGCAGGCGATGGCCTCGCCCGAGATCAATTTCGAGCCGACGCGCGCGGCTTATCGCCGGCAGGTCGTCATCCCGCGCCTGCTGGGTGGAGCTATGGCGGGGCTTTATCTGGCCGCGGCGGTCGGCGGAGTCGTCGGCTGCGGAACGCTGCTGCTCCGCCGATTCCGCTGCCGAACCTCCGACCCGGAATCCGCAGCGCCGGGGACGGAACATGATGCAGCGGAGTCATTTGCCGCACCGAACCCGCCATCCGCGAGCTTGACGATTTCGCCCTCAGCAGCTGCGACTGTCGATTCCGACTGACTCTTTCCGGCAACTCTTCCGCCAAAGCCGCCGTAGAGGTGAAACTCCCCGTATCGGCCCCGGAGGTCGCCGGAATAAGATATGATATCTACCAGCCCTTCGACAGGAGGAGATTCGACCGGTCGCAGACGGGAATAGGTCAACTCGATGTCGCAGGAATCCCGTCCGACTTTGCTGAGGAGTCCGGAGAATTTGAATTCACATTCGGAATCACTCAGAAACAAATGTGCGCAAAATATCGGACACTACCCCTGCGCAATAGCATAACCTGAATCTGCGCAATCAAGTTTTACTCCAATTAGAAATTTTGTATTTAACGACCTTGCCATTTTCAAAATATAATTCTATCGCTTTCACGTGTTGAAAAATAGAAATTGCAAACTCCTTTCGGAAATCAACTTGCCATATTTCAGCTGTCATTATCTTTTCATCTTTAATGGCATCATCCATTGTTTTATAATAGTAGTTATTATATTTTCGTTGGGATGTAACAGTCATAATATTTAAACTGCCATCATTTAATCGAGGTGATTCTTTAAATATTATTTCCAAAACCTCTTGTTTCGTTTTTCCTATGAACATATTCGGATCCATATTTTTTTTATCACAGGCCGTAGAGAATAAAATTGTAATTAAAATAAATGAAGCATAGAAAAATCTCAGGCTGAAAACATGGCGGTGTCCGTCTGGCATTATTTGCCCCTCCATTTAATAGAAAGTGATTATCAGCATTCAATTTCCTTACCTATTGCTCCCACAGTTTAATACTTGTAGTTCATCCGGCGTATTTGACAGACTCCTTATGAAAAAGAGCTTTGATCTTCTCCGGTTGTTTTTGAATGCTTCGCATATGGGATTTTGCATGTTTGAAGAACGAATAAAATAACAGCACAGAACAGAGCATAAATTCCCGCTATTTTCTGCTTAATTATTCTTTGACGGGAAGATATAAAATGTTGGATTCTGGCCTGATGATTTCACTTCTTTATAGAGGTATGCAGATCTGATAGAAGGATCATTTTCGACCATTCCATCAAAGAACATTCTTCCATCGTCTTGTTGATGCCAAGATGCAGGCTTGTAGATTTCTCTTACGATGCCATGATAGACAGAAAGCACGTATTCAATGGCGGAGAGTTTCGATTTGTTCAATTTCCATGCTTTGCGAGTCCGTTCATAGAGGATTGCCGAATCATGCGCTGCGTCTTTATATGATTGTGCCAGCTTAACGCCAAGCATCAGATGATGTGGTATGAGTAATCCTTTATTCAAGAGACCTTCATCTTCCAGAAAGACCCGGAACTCGTTCAAATGATCTTTTAAGCCTTTCGACAGGCCATCCACACATTGAATTGCCAACAGCAGGTCATAAAATGTGATTGCCACTATCGGAAATGGATAACTCTGCTGTACTGCACCAATATCAGCAAGAGTGCTTTCCTTGAAGGAGGATGATACAAGAATCAAGGCTTTTTCTGCATTGGCAGACTGTTTCATCAGACCATCTGCATGAGCCTGAATCTGATCCATGTGGAACCAATCAGATGTTTTGAACTCGAAGTGAATACATACCTCTTTTTGTGTAATCAGTCCATCAGGCACATCTACGGTAAAAGCGGTTCCGTGACGGATTCCTTTTGGAAAAGATACACGATCAGACAC
>ERZ856578.8331-NODE-8331-length-10192-cov-3.202867_pt1 | contig 10192 bp, 12 predicted proteins | sample MGYA00514384_ERZ856578 | MGnify/ENA primary metagenome ERZ856578 (study PRJEB29103, sample SAMN06111958) | human gut metagenome | biome: human gut; feature: ankylosing spondylitis patient; material: healthy_person | host: Homo sapiens | place: China:Hangzhou...
ATTGTGACTTTATTATAAATATCACGACACAATAAATATTAACAAGTGCCTGTTTTTTATTGTGTTTTTCAATCGTTTCGGGGTAGAATCCGGACTTCCGTTTTTTGTTTTGTTTTTTTCTGTTTTTGTCTGGAGGTTTTTTCATGGCTCGTGTTTGCCAGATTACAGGTAAGAAGCCGATGTCGGGTAACAAGGTTTCTCATGCCAATAATAAGACGAGACGCCGTTTTATGCCGAATTTGCATTACCGTCGTTTTTTTGTGGAATCGGAGAATCGCTGGGTTTCCCTGCGGGTGTCCAATGCCGGTTTGCGTGTGATTGACAAGCTGGGGATCGATGCGGTTCTGGCTGATTTGCGCGCTCGTGGTGAGAAGGTTTAAGTTTTTTTAGAGGGTTTTTGTTATGGCTAAGGCTGGTAGAGAGAAGATCAAGCTGGAATCGACGGCAGGTACGGGTCATTTTTATACGACGACCAAAAACAAACGTACGACGCCTGACAAGATTGAAATCGTCAAGTTCGATCCAAAGGCAAGAAAGCATGTTCCTTACAAGGAAACGAAGATCAAGTAGGTCTTCACCGCTTTCTTATGCAAAAAGCCGACATGTATTTGTCGGCTTTTTTGTCTGGGCTTGCCCTGAAATGAGATTCAATCATTGTCTAAAGGGACGGTATCGAGGGCACTCACCAGAGAAAAGAGGTGATCCCTGATATCACCGGGCCAATTACCAATACACTGTCTGAAGTGATCGATGTTCCCGGCAAACAAGGCTCGGGACGCTTCTTCAAAACCCTGATTGTTCCCGGCCATTGTCACCATGAACCTGTAAGCCGCTTCCTGCGCCTGACGCATCCTGTCTGATTCCCTTGCCGCACGCATGGCATGCTCGACCAGCTTGCGAAGCGTCACCGATGCCCCTCCAGCTTGTGTCGCAAGCCATTCCCAATGTCTCGGCAACAAGGTCACTTCCCGCGGAACAACACCCAGTTTCGGACGTCCTGCACCCTGTCTGGCCGGCGCTTTCATTATTGAACCCGTTTCCGTTGGCGGCTCTTTTCCGACAGGCAAACGAACAAGGACATCCGATAAAGGCCCCCGAAAATCCACTTCGATAATGGCGCTCGTTTTTGCATCGAAAACCAGAACAGGCTCGACCGGATGTGAGTCGATAAAACGTTTGACATCTGTCGCGACATTTTCCGGAACGCCGGAAGCGATGCAGTCGTTTCCTGAAAAAGCGATCCATTGTGCAAGAGAAGAATGATTCATTTGCGATCCAGTGCATATAAAATGAAAATCGCATTTTACCCGGATAATATTACCAATGCAATATTATCCGGGTAAAAATCACAAATGTCAGAAAATGAAGGGGTCAACCCCCTGTGACGGGCGGGAAAAAGGCGATTTCACACCCTTCAGTCACTTTTGTATCAGGCTGTGCCATTTGCAATTGACAAGCCATTTTCAACTGCCCTGCCGACAATACCTCTGACCATACCCCGCCTCTTTTCATCAGGAAAAGCCGGACATCGTCAACCGTCCTGATATCATCAGGTAGCGTCACCCATTCTTCTGCGACACCGAGTTTTTCCCTGACGCGGGCAAAATATCGCAATCTGATTTTCATTAGTTCAACAATTCACTGAAAGGAATGAAACGGACAAAGTCGCCCTTTTTGATGAGCTGTCCGGGTGGATTATCGATCAGGCCATCTCCCCAGACTGTTGAAGACATCACACCTGATCCCTGATTGCCGAAAGGTTCGAGCCCCCCGGCTTCATTCAATTTGACTCTTAAAAATTCGTTCCGTTCATCGGGATTGTCCAGTGTGAAATCCGCACGAAGCGAAAATGATTTTGGAAACACATTTTCCACTCCCTGCATCCGCAAGAGGAATGGCCGTACGAAAAGCAGGAAAGTGACGAAACTGGAAACCGGATTGCCGGGCAAGCCGATGATGGCAGCCGACGCGGAGGACAGCCCTGAGCGTTCATCGATTTCACCGAATACAAGCGGTTTTCCCGGTTTGACCGCCACACGCCAGAAATGCAAACGTCCCAGTGATTCGATAGCCGGTTTGATATGATCTTCTTCGCCGACAGAAACGCCCCCGGATGTGAGGATCAGGTCGTGTCCTGTCCTTGCCGCTTCGGCAAGCGCGGCCTGTGTTGCCTTGAGGTTGTCGGCAATGATGCCGAAATCCGTTACGGTACAGCCGAGGTTTTCCAGCAAAGCCCGCAAAGTGTAACGATTGGAATTGTAAATTTTCCCCGGGGTCAACGATTCACCCTGCATGACCAGCTCGTCGCCTGTCGACATCAGTGCCACTTTCAGACGACGGGTAACAGGAAGATCCACCAGACCCACAGAAGCGGCAACGCCAAGATGTTGCGCCTGCAACCGGGTTCCTTTTTTCAGAACAAGATCGCCCTCTTCAAGATCTTCTCCGCGATATCGGACCGATTCGCCTTTTTTCTCAGGCAAACGCGTGAATATCAACCGGTCTCCATCGACTTCACACCATTCCTGCCTGACAACCGTATCGGCGCCTTCCGGTATGGGAGCACCGGTAAAAATACGGGCCGCTTCACCGTTTTGCAGTTTGCCGCCAATGTGTCCGGCCGGAACTCTTTGCCTGACGGTCAAAACCGTCCCGGTTCCATTGAGATCGGAAAAACGAATGGCGTAGCCGTCCATGGCGGCGTTATCGGCATTCGGTACATCGATTCCGGAATACTGCGACTCTGCCAGCACACGTCCATTAGCCTTTGAAATGGCAAGCATTTCCGATTCCGGAACCTGTGCAGCCATTTCAAGCAAACACTTCAGAGCTTCGTTGACTGTCAGCATATCAGGCCTGCCTCTCAAATTTCGTTCAAGTCGGAAAAACGATTCTGAACTTTGACAAAAAAATCAAAGTCCCGTTCGTGCCGCAATGAAATCCTTGACTTCGCCAGCATCAGCCGACATGACAGTAAAACGCTGCGGCAAGTCTTCGATCTTCCCGAAACCGGCCGGACGATCGGCATTTTTGCCCAGCGCCTCGAAAATCGTCTCATTGAATTTCGCTGCCTGAGCCGTTTCCAGCACGATCATCGGAATCCCTTTTTGCTGATGTTCGCGCGCCACTTTCAGGCCGTCTGCCGTATGCGTATCGATCATGATGCCATACTCTTTCTGTACGAAACGGATCGTTTCCAGACGGTCTGCGTGGGTGGATTTTCCGGATTCGAAACCGAAACCGCCGACTAGCGCGAACTCGTCGCCATCGCTGCCCGGCTTGCCCGACAGGTCGAAAAAGCCTTTGGATTCGATCTGTTTGAACAGTTTGTTGACGCGAACACTGTCTTTGCCGAGCAAATCGTAAATAAAGCGTTCGAAATTGGACGCCTTGGAAATATCCATCGACGGACTGCTGGTATGCCAGGTTTCCGCAGATTTGCGGACGCGATAAATGCCCGTACGGAAAAATTCGTCCAGAACGTCGTTCTCATTCGTGGCCACGACCAGCCTGTCGATCGGCAGGCCCATCATGCGCGCGATATGCCCTGCACACACATTTCCGAAATTGCCGGACGGAACAGTAAACGACACTTTCTGTTCACTGTTTTGCGTCGCCAGCAGATACGCACGGAAGTAATAAACCACCTGAGCGACGACACGCGCCCAGTTGATCGAATTGACTGTCCCGATCTTTTGGCGCGTCTTGTATTCCAGATCGTTGGAAACGGCTTTCACGATATCCTGACAATCGTCGAATACCCCTTCGATAGCGATGTTGAAAATGTTCGGGTCTTGCAGGCTGAACATCTGTGCCGTCTGGAAAGCGCTCATTTTCCGGTGCGGCGACAGCATGAACACCCGGATGCCCTTCTTGCCTCTCATGGCATATTCGGCAGCACTGCCGGTATCGCCTGAAGTCGCACCCAGAATATTCAGTTCGGCATTTTTGCGGGTCAATTCGTATTCGAAAAGATTGCCGAGCATCTGCATCGCCATATCCTTGAATGCCAGAGTCGGGCCATTCGAGAGTCCAAGCAGCATGAGCGTCTTGCCGTCCTTTTCTTCCAGAAGACGCAAAGGCGTGATCGCATCCTTCGAATCGCCGGAACGGACATTTTTATAGACTTCGGACGTATAGGTCTTTTCGACCAGCGCTTTCAGGTCGGCCTCTGGAATATCATCGGCAAATTTCTTGAGAATCTCAAAGGCGAGACCGGCATAAGACAGGGAACGCCATGAATCCAGCTCTGCCTTCGTGACAGATGGATAGGCATCCGGCATGTACAGACCGCCGTCGGGAGCCAGTCCTTCGAGCAGGATTTGGGAAAAAGAGCGTTTTGCTCCATTTTTGTCTTGTGCGCGAGTCGAAACGTATTGCATACGAACCATTTACAAAATCCAGCAGTTGAACAAGGCCGACAATACAAAAAACGGTTTACAAACAACAAACCGGCAACAATCGGCCCAACGAGATTTGACATTGTAACCAAATTCCGCGGCCTTAGACATTGACATCGCCATTTCGTCTATCATTTTGGAAAAGGTCCAAACATGAAAATGGAAAAAGTTATATGCTATTCTTTCCAGCTTCACCGGATGTCACTCATTTATTTGAACGAATATTATGTCTCCCAAAGTCGCCATCGCCCAAATCAACAGTACCGTCGGAGATCTGTCCGGCAATCGCGAACGCATTGCAGAATTCGTCCGGAAAGCGGCTGCGCTCGGAGCCGATATCGTCCTGACACCTGAACTGTCCCTGACCGGCTATCCTCCTGAAGACCTGCTTTTGCAACACAGTTTTCATTCTTCCACACAACTGGAACTGGACAGGCTTAAAAACGAACTGGCCGATCTTGACAATGTATTTGTACTGGTGGGCCATCATCTGATCAAGGGTGGACTGTGTTACAACGCCTGTTCCATTCTGGTAAACGGCACCATCATCGGTACCTATTTCAAACAGGAATTGCCGAACTACACCGTTTTCGACGAAAAGAGATACTTTGCCCCGGGCAATGAACCGCTCGTGTTCAAGGTCAAAGGTGTCTGTTTCGGAATCGGCATTTGCGAAGACGTGTGGTTTCCATTGCCCCCACAAAAAGCACGGGCTGCCGGTGCCGATGTCATGCTGGTCATGAACAGCTCACCATACCACATGGGCAAAATGCACCAGCGTCCCGTTATCGTCCGCCAGAACGTCATCGGACAAGGCATGTCAGCCATTTACGCCAATCTGGTCGGCGGTCAGGACGAACTGGTCTTTGACGGTTGCTCATTCGCGATGAATACCGATGGCAAAGTTTGTGTCCAGCTGAAACAATGCGAAGAAGACCTTGAAATCGTTTCGTTCGATAACAAACAGCCCGTCAACGGCAGGATGGAGGAGCATCCGACTGTCGAAAGCGAGGTTTATCGTGCACTGGTTCTGGGCGTGCGCGACTACGTCACCAAAAACGGCTTTCCCGGTGTCATCATCGGCTTGTCCGGCGGTGTCGATTCCGCACTGGTTCTGGCGATCGCCGTCGATGCACTCGGGCCTGAAAAAGTCCGGGCTGTCATGATGCCTTCCCCGTATACCAGCGACATCTCACAAATTGATGCCAGCGACATGGCTGGCCGCCTGAAAGTGGCCTACGACGAAATTCCGATTTCCGACTGTTTCTCCTCATTTTTGAGTACACTGGCGCCACAGTTCAACAAGCTTCCCGAAGATTCGACGGAAGAAAACCTGCAGGCACGCATTCGCGGAACCCTTCTGATGGCCCTGTCGAACAAATTCGGTTCCATCGTCCTGACAACCGGCAACAAGAGTGAAATGGCCGTCGGTTACTGTACTCTTTACGGCGATATGGCCGGTGGATTCGCCGTTATCAAGGACATATACAAAACGCTGGTCTATCGGCTCTGCCACTACCGCAATTCGATCTCCGACGTCATCCCTGAAAGAATGCTGACCCGCGCGCCGACGGCCGAACTGAAACCGAACCAGTTCGATCAGGACACGCTGCCACCATACGAAGTGCTGGACACCATCGTCAGAATGTTCATGGAAGAAAACCGGAGCGTGGGCGAAATCGTCAAAAACGGTTACAACACCACCGTCGTGGAACGAATTGTTCGTCTGATGCGTATCAACGAATACAAACGGCGTCAGGCACCGATCGGTATCCGGATCACGCCACGCGGTTTCGGACGCGACTGGAGATGCCCGATCACATCGAAATATCGCGATTGAAAACAAAATGTTTTAAAATAAAATCGCTTGTGCATTTTTCACAAGCGGTTTCTTTTTTACTGCCAACGGAGTTCGCATGAAAAAAATTACAGCCATCATCAAACCTTTCAAACTGGACGAAGTACGCGAAGCTCTGTCGGATGCCAACATCAACGGCCTGACCGTAACGGAAGTGAAGGGATTCGGCCGCCAGAAAGGCCATACCGAACTCTATCGGGGTGCCGAATACGTGGTCGATTTCCTGCCGAAAGTGAAAATCGAGGTCGTCGTCGACGACAGCATGCTTGATCTGGCTATCGAAGCCATCCTGAAATCGGCACGTACCGGAAAAATCGGCGACGGAAAAATTTTCGTGCAGGACATCGAACAGGTCATCCGTATCCGTACTGGTGAAACCGGAATGGAAGCGATTTGAATTCCGCCTGCAAATGAACAGGATGAAAAAGGGGAGCCGATGGCTCCCCTTTTTCATATTTCAAAGATCAGCGATCAATTCAGTCTCTTTTTGAAAATATACGTATCGAGACATCCGATATCGACCGGTGTCCTGTTCCCGTACCGTTCCAGAATCTCAAACCCGTTCTTTTCGTAATAAGAATAATTGCAGGTTACGTCCGCCCACAGGAAAATATTTTCAACGGCATTTTTCCTGCAAAGCGCCTCGAAGCTGGTCAAGAGTCTCCGTCCTGTTCCACCGCCCTTGCTCATGAACAGGTTCATCATGATATCCCCGTCCTTCATATATTTTTTGACGGCGGAACCGTTTCTGGAAAGATAGTCCCGATATTCCAGGGCGACTTCCTTTTCCTCAGGCAAAAACCGGGAAAGCGTGTTTTCAAACCACTTATTGCAGCCGGCCTGATCCGTTTTGAAACCGGCCAGTAAAAAGGCATTCAATGACTGGTCGACCAGACTGAAAGAATACTGGCGGTTCGTATCGTAATAACGGACCATGTATTCATGGATAAACCGGTTCAAATCGTGCCCGACACCATTCAGTTCATACGACCATGTATCGTAAGCCATCTGGCCAGCGGCATGGACATCGGTTTCCTGAAACTTTCTGATAAGCATAAAAACAGCATCGCCTGCATGGCAAACATGCAGGCAACATCATTGAAAAAATTATTGTTTTGAAGGAATGGTTTTCTTCGCCTCATCAGCCACTTTTCTGGCTTCTGACTGCTGAACAGGTGTCATGACGGCATATACAGTCTCTGCACCAGTCTGGGACATATGATAATGGGGAGCAGACAAGCTATACCACTTGTATGCCTGTACCGGATCGGCTCTCATACCCAGACCCAGTTCATACATTCTGCCGAGCATATACTGAGCACGGACATGGCCTTTTTCAGCTGCCCGTTTCATCCACATGCCGCAAATCTGGTCGTCCTGTTCGATGTTTTTGCCACCGCAATAAACCTCCGCCAGCTCGACCATCGCTTCCACATCCCCCTTTTCCGCCTGTGCCGTCAACTTGGCCGTCATTTCCTGTCCTGTAGTACAGGCAGACAAAACCCCGACAGAAACCAGAACGAGACTGACCGGAACCGCTTTTTTCAGAAAAGAAAACATGAAAAACCCTCTTTATAAACCTGAACAACCATGAATTTTGAATAAACCGGCAAACCGGCATAAAAGACAAGTATATCGGGTCAATGCTTTTCACACCAGCGTCCCTGAGCCGATTAACTCCCTTTTAACAGCACGACAACCGCACCGGAACCGCCATCGGCCGGTTTGGCCTGACAGAACGCGACAACATCCGCACGCTGAACCAGCCATTTGTGAACGAGTTTTTTCAAAACCGGTTCCTGATTGACCGACCCGAGCCCCTTTCCGTGAATGATGCGAACGCAACGGATACCCCTTATGGAAGCGCGACGCAAAAACTCCACCAGCATTTCCCGTGCCTCGTCGCGACGGAAACCGTGCAGATCAAGCTGGTCACCGATCACCCAGTGACCGCGCCGCAATTTCCGGACGACATCCGGTCCGATACCGTTGCGCGCATAGCTTAAGGCATCATCCGTTTCAAGCAGGCTTTCCACACTGAACTCATCGGAAAGCGATTCCATGAGAGCCCGTTTTTCATCCTCCATCCTTTGTACCGGAATCGGTTTGGGCGACGAAAACACAGGAGCGACGCGATCCCTGTTATCGATAGGCGTCACATCGCCGATACTTTTCAGGAAAAGGTCACGGTCGGAAACGGACTGCCTTTCAGCCCTTTTCCGTTCCTCTTCCTCTTTCTTTCGATCCTCATTGGCCTTTTTGACGACTTTTTTCAGTGCCTTGAGATCCGTAATCTTTTTCGATGAAGCCATTTCCCTTCACCGTCAGGACAATTCTTCTTCCAGATAACGCTGTGCATCCAGTGCGGCCATACAGCCTGAACCGGCACTCGTCACAGCCTGACGATACATGTAATCCTGAACGTCACCTGCGGCGAAAACGCCCGGGATATTCGTTGCCGTCGCCATGCCATCCTGTCCCATGCGGGTTTTGATGTAACCATTCACCAGTTCAAGCTGGCCTTCGAAAATGGACGTATTGGGCTTATGCCCGATCGCGATGAAAACACCGTTGACGGTCACTACTTTCAGCGAACCATCCTTAACCGATTTGACCCGAATCCCGGTCACTCCGGAATCATCACCCAAGACTTCGTCAATCGTCGTATCGTACATGATCTCGATCTTGCCTTCTTTAACCCTTTCCAGCAGGCGCGTCACCAGAATCGGTTCTGCCTTGAACGAATCGCGACGATGGATCAGGGTCACTTTGGACGCGATGTTGGAAAGATAAATCGCTTCATCTACCGCGGTATTGCCACCGCCGACAACGGCCACTTCCTGATTGCGATAGAAAAAACCGTCACAGGTAGCACATCCGGAAACCCCTCGTCCGATGAAAGCCTGTTCGGATTCCAGCCCCAGATACTGGGCGGAAGCGCCTGTCGCGATAATCAGCGCGTTACAAGTGTACTCGCCCATATCGCCGATCAGCCGGATCGGTTTTTTCGTCAGTTCGGCTGTATGGATATGGTCGAACACAATGCGGGTATCGAAACGTTCAGCGTGTTCCAGCATACGCTGCATCAATTCGGGACCGGCAACGCCCGTCGGGTCTCCCGGCCAATTTTCCACGTCGGAAGCCGTCATCAGCTGACCGCCCTGTGCAAGTCCGGTCACAAGAAGCGGTTTCAGGTTGGCCCGCGCCGTATAAACGGCAGCGGTGTAACCGGCAGGGCCGGAACCCAGAATCAAAACATCGGCATGCATTGGAGAAGTCGTCATAATAAAACCGTCGAAAATGAATGAATGTTCGGTAAAAAACGCAGTGAATGGATCGAAAATATCATAAAACGTTCAGCAATTTTCAATCAGTCCTGCCAATTATTGCTAAGATTATAGACGAAACGGAAATACAGGATACGAATGCGGTCACAACAGTTTCACTTTAACTGTCCATTCCTTGATTTTTATCCCTGTATTTTGGCTCTTGAAGAAATACGAATACAATACTCCGTATTGCAGTGATTTTGCATTTCAAAATAACCGGATTCATGAGCAAAAACATATCCAGCTACGACCGAAAAAAACCGGAAATCAAACCGGATACGCCCAGCCGTTCTTCCCGACTGATCAAGGAAGCGGGATGGTTTGTCCTGATCGCCATTACCCTTTACTTCCTGCTCATTTTTCTGAGTTACGACAAGACTGATCCCGGCTGGTCGCACGCCAGCCAGATCACCCACATTTCCAATCTGGGCGGACGCATCGGCGCTTTCATCGCCGATATCCTGTTTTTCACATTCGGCCTGTCTGCATGGTGGATCGTCCTCTGGTTTCTGAAAGCGTCCTGGACAGGTAAGGTATTGCAGCGCGTCGGGCATACTGTTGATGTCAAAAATGAACCCGGACAGGATGACGGCGGGCAGAAAGCC
>ERZ856578.8334-NODE-8334-length-10190-cov-2.730841_pt1 | contig 10190 bp, 9 predicted proteins | sample MGYA00514384_ERZ856578 | MGnify/ENA primary metagenome ERZ856578 (study PRJEB29103, sample SAMN06111958) | human gut metagenome | biome: human gut; feature: ankylosing spondylitis patient; material: healthy_person | host: Homo sapiens | place: China:Hangzhou...
GATTCTGATCATCTCCAAGGGCCGGCTGGTGGCTTTTGACGATCCGGCCAGTCTGGAGCGTCGGCTGCGCAATTCCAAGGAAATTCTGCTGACAACAGAGGGAGCACCGGAATCTGTGGAGGCAATCCTAACCGGCATGGATGAGATTACAGAATGCCAGGTGGAGACGGGGGAAGACGGTCTGCTCTCTGTCCGTATTCAAACGGAGTGCCAAGACCTTTATCAGGTCTCCCGGGAGCTGTTCTTTGCCTTTGCAGAGCGGGGCCAGCCTCTGCTGGAACTGACGCTCAGGAAGGCCACCCTGGAAGACGTTTTTCTGGAGCTGACGGAGCATGAATCTTCGACCATGCCGGTGGAACCAGCCGTCTCAGAGAAAAGCGAGGCGATAGACCCATGATTGCCATTTGGAAACATGAGCTGAGGAGCTATTTCCACTCCCTTACCGCCTACGTGTTCGGCGCCTTTTTGCTGCTGGTGGTGGGCCTTGGAGCCATGCTCTACAATCTGCAGGCGGCGGTAAGCAACTTTGAGTTCGTTCTTAGTTTCAGCAGCCTGGTCTTTGTAGTCATCGTTCCCATCCTGACTATGCGGGTGATTGCCGAGGAGCGGCGGCAGAAGACAGATCAGCTCCTCTACGCCCTGCCTATCACCACAGCCCAGGTGATCCTGGGCAAGTACCTGGCCCTTCTGGCGGTATATCTCGCCCCTTTGGGAATCATCAGCTTCTATCCTCTGATCTTCGCTCAATTTGGTGAGGTGTATCTTCCCACCGCATACGGCTCCATTCTGGCCTTCTTCCTGCTGGGGGCGGCGCTGATGGCACTGGGGGTCTTTCTCTCCTCCCTCACCGACAACCAGGGGTTCGCGGCAGGCATCAGCGTGGCGGTGATTCTCTTCAACTATTACAGCGTCAGCTTGGCGGAGTATACCTCCTCCACCGCCTTTGGCTCCCTGGCGGCACTGGTGGTGCTGGCGGTGCTGCTGGGGCTTCTGGTCCGCTGCCTGACCAGGAACGCGACGGCGGCCTACGGCACCGCGTTGGTCCTGATTGCTGCGCTGACAGTGGCTTACTTTGTGGACGCCACCATGTTCGAGGGCCTGCTGCCCGCCATCATGGAGCAGCTCTCCCTCTTCGAGCGGTTCAACGCCTTTGTCAACGGCGTGTTCGACATGACCGCCATCGTATACTACCTGTCTGTGATCGGATTTTTCCTGTTCCTTTCGGTCCAGTCCCTTGAGAAACGGAGGTACAACTGATGAAACATGCGCATATCCCGGGTGCCTCCGGCTCTGCCGGAAAAAATGCCTTTCGGGGAGGTACCTATTCCCTGGCCGTCGCCGCGGTAGTACTGGCCATTCTCATCGCGGTTAATGTCTTTGTCAGCGCTCTGCCCGCCGCCAGGACCCAATATGACATGAGTGCCACCAAGCTTTACTCCGTCACCAGCAATACGAAAGTAGTGGTCAATGCCCTGGAGGAGAATGTGACCCTCTACTGGGTGGTACAGTCCGGTGAGGAGGACGCTGTGGTGGAAAATCTCCTGAGCAAGTACGAGAGCCTCTCCGGTCACATCCAGGTGGTAAAGAAAAACCCCGACGTCTACCCCACCTTTGCCCAGCAGTACACAGATGAGGAGGTGCCCAACAACAGCATCATCGTGGAGTGCGGGGACCGCAGCCGCTTTATCAGCTATCATGATATCTATATCCAGGACATGTATGCCTCCTCCTTTGACGGAGAGGGAGCCATCACCTCAGCCATTGACTATGTGGTTCGAGAGGAACTGCCTCAGGTGTACCTGCTGGAGGGTCACGGTGAGGCAGCGCTTCCCGATACTTTCCGGGACCAGATCGAAAAGGACAATCTGGAGACACAAACGCTGTCCCTGCTGACCGCAGATGCAGTGCCGGAGGATGCGGCCTGCCTGATGGTTTACGCACCGTCCAGCGATCTTTCGGAGACAGAGGCGGAGATGCTCTCCGACTATGTTGCCGGCGGCGGGAAGCTGCTGGTTATTGCTGGCCCCACGGAGAGCGGAACATTGGAGAACCTGTATGGACTTCTCAACGATTATGGTGTGGAGAGCGTTGACGGCATCGTGGTGGAGGAGGACCGGGAGCACTACGCCTTCCAGATGCCGTATGTTCTTCTGCCGGATATGGCAGCTAGTCCTGTCACCGATCCCTTGATGGAGGGCAGCTACTATCCCATCCTCCCGATCTCTCAGGGCCTGACGGTCTCAGGTGGGAACAGCCGGGGAACGGTGAGTGCGCTTCTTACCACCTCGGAATCCTCTTTCAGCAAGGCGGCGGGCTATGAGCTGGCCACCTATGAAAAGGAGGAGGGGGACACGGACGGCCCCTTTGCCGTGGCGCTCTCCATAGAGGACAGCGGAGGCGGCGAGATCATCTGGTTTGCCTCCTCCGTGTTTCTGGAGGACCTGTACAACGCCTATTCCTCCGGGGCCAATGTGAATCTGGCCATGAATGCCCTTTCCTCTCTGGTGGGCGAAAGTGAGGCGATGGCCATCCGCAGCAAGTCCCTGGACTACAACTACCTCACCATCAGCGAGTCTACCTCCTCGCTGCTGAAAACCGTGATGATCGGCGTCTGCCCCCTGGCCTATCTGGGAATGGGGGTTGCTGTGATCCTGGTAAGAAGGAGGAATCAAAATGTACCGTGTTAAACGGCTCTACATCCTGGCAGGAGTCCTGGCGCTGACCTGTGCCGCAGCCGTGTGGGCTCTCCACCAGGAGGAGCGCCAGGAACAGATTGCATCCAGCGGGGAGACCGTCTTGGAAATTGATCCGGACACGGTCCGCTCCCTCTCCTGGGAATACGACGGAGAAACCCTGTCTTTCCATCGGGATGGACCTTGGATTTACGACAGCGACGAGGCATTCCCAGTCAGTGGGGACAGCATGCAGGAACTGCTGGAGACATTCCGCTCGTTCCGTGCAGCCTTTGTCATCACGCAGCCGGAGGATTTGAGCCAATACGGGCTGGACAACCCGGTATGCACCATTGAGATGACCACGGAGGACCAGACCTATGTGATCCAGCTGGGGGATTACAGCACCATGGACCAACAGCGGTATGTCTCCACCGGGGACGGAAAGGTTTATCTGGCGGTTGCAGACCCACTGGACACTTTTGCCGCAGAGCTCAGCGATTTCATTGAGCATGATGAGACTCCCAACTGGAACCAGGTGACCCGGTTGACCGTTTCTGGCAGCGTGGAGGAGAGCCTCTTCTATCAAAAAGACAACTCCTCCTCATATAGCGCCATAGATGTCTATTTCACCCAGCGGGGAGGAGAGATTCTTCCCCTGGACACAGACCGTGTGGAAAGCTATCTGGACGCGCTTAAGTATCTGGGGCTCACCGATTATGTGACCTACCACGCCACCGATCAGGAACTCTCGGCCTATGGCCTGGACAATCCGGAATTGACCATCACGGCGGAGTATACCTGCGAAAATGAAACGGGTGAGGCCGCATCGGGTACCTTTGTCCTCCACATCAGCCGGGACCCGCAGGAACGGGAGGCAGCCAAGACCGCGGAGAAACCGGAGGATGATTTGTCGGAGATCACTGCCTATGCCAGGGTAGGGGATTCTCAGATTGTATATCAGATCAGCGGAGAGGAATACGAGACCCTAATGGCTGCCTCCTATAATGATCTCCGGCACACCCAGGTATTCTGGGCGGACTTTGATGGGGTCTCTCAGCTGGATATCGCTCTGGATGGCGTGGACTACACCATCACCTCAAAGGGCGACGGTGAGGACCGGCTTTGGTTCTATGGAGATGAAGAGCTAGATATCACAAATCTACAGCGTGCGCTGGAAGGGGTGACAGCGGTGGAATTCACCGACGAAGCCGCCAAATCGCGGCAGGAGATCGAACTTACAGTCCATTTGGACAGCAAAGCCTTCCCGCAAGTTCAGATGCAATTCTACCGGTATGACGGCGCCAGCTGTCTGGCCGTGGTGGATGGAGAGCCGGTGTCCCTAGTGGCTCGCTCTGCAGTGGTGGATCTGATGGAGGCTGTCCGCGCGATTGTTCTGAATGAAACAGAGGTCACTTAAGAGGAATGCAACCGGAATTGGGTTTCCAAAGCGAGGTCTTATGTGGAGAATGCTGATCGCGGGAATGTAGATATGCCAGTGTGCGGGCGCTCTGGGCAACAGATCGTCTGCGCGGCGGAAAAAATGCGATTGTTAGAGTGGCCGCTGGTCCTATCATGGATGGAAAGTGGAATAGAGATGTCCCCAAGAACGACATGGTAAAACAGAACTGAGGTTCACTTTGCTTGTGGGTTTCACCCATTCCAAACATGGCTTGTGGATGGAGAAAACGACCGCGGAGCGGCAACTTCATCCCGGTGAGCAGCGCTATCCCCAATATACAAAGCTGCAGCCTTATGCAGTAGATTGGACGATGAAAAGCGCCCTATGTTGATTGCAACATAGGGCGCTTGATTATTGGGAGACGGCAAAGGGGCAGAGAGCAAACAAGCGGGAAAGCTGGTCAAAGAGAGGACAACCACGCCTAAATCTATATTCTATTTCCAACAAGAGAAATCGACAGGATTCGACAGCTTTCACAAAGCGAACGCGAGAGACGTCGACATTTGGTACGTTTTTGGAATATTCTTCCTTTTAAAAGGAGGAAAGAAACGATGAAAAGAAAAATCAACCATTGCTTTGCCAGCGCCCTATATCAAGGACGGATCAAGTCTGACATGAAGCAGCAGGCAGTTGCCGATTTTCTCGGCCGTACCAAACGTTGGTATCAGAAAATTGAGAGTGGAGAATCAGAGCCAGATCTCAATGATACACTCCGTTTGATGGCAAAGTTCCAGATCAATGCGGCGGAAATTGTGAAGGAGGCGGATGGCGATGTTCCAGTATCTTCCGATACAAAGTGAAGTGACCTCTCCGGAACTGGGGACGTATCGGGCGTTTGGACTGCGGGTTTTCCAGGTCCAAAACGGAGTGGATGAGGAAGTGATGATTTTGCCGGATATCTCTACCAGCTTTCTCTTTACGCTGCGGCTGGCTGCACTCTTTACCAGAAAACAGCTAGACCCCGCCCACCTGCTGGATGTCATTGCTGATTTCCTGTAGAAACTGCGGCATCAAGATAGCCAGTTATCAAGAGCGCACCGTGGCTGTGGCGGAGCGTTCAGGGACTGTGCATCAAGAAAGCGGACAGCTTGCTGCCCGCTTTCTTGCAGTTTGATTCGCCGTTATTTCCGCGCAATGGCCTTTTTGACAGCCGACACAATATTGGCGGCGCGGAGGCCGTATTCGTCCATGAGAAAGCTCTGAGGGCCTACCTGACCAAAGGTGTCCTGCACACCCACAAATTCCTGCACCGTAGGATGGTTCCGGGCGAGACAGCCCGCGACAGCGCTGCCAAGGCCGCAGGTTACATTGTGGTTTTCCGCGGTGACAATGGCGCCGGTCTCGGCGGCGGCCTTCACCACCAGGGCCTCGTCCAGGGGCTTCCAGGTGAACATATCAATGACCCGCACCGCGATTCCCTCGGACGCCAGGAGCTCCTGGGCCTTGAGAGCCTCGTCCACCAGGATTCCGGAGGCGATGACCGTGGCAGCGTCCTCGCCGCTCTGACGCAGCGTCACACCTTTGCCAATCTCAAATTGAGTGCCGTCCCCATAAACCTGAATCACGTCCTTGCGGGGAAACCGGGTATAGGTGACGCCCTTCCGGATACCCGGCAGCTGGCTGACAATGCTTTTGAGCTGAACATAGTCCGCTGCATCCAGCACGGTGGCCTCCGGAATGGAGCAGTACATGGCGCCGTCTTCCAAAGGCATATGGGTGCCGCCGTTATAGGCAGCGGTCACACCGGGGTCAGACCCTAAAACGTGTACGGTCAGTCCAGCGTAGGCGGCAGACATATAGATCTGATCGTAGCAGCGGCGGGAGGAAAAAGTGCCGAAGGAATGGAAAAACACAGTCTTTCCGGCGGCGGCAAGGCCCGCGGACACACCGGCGCCGTTGGCCTCGGCGATTCCGGCTTCGAAGGCACGGTCAGGATAGTTGGCCCGCAGCTGCTTGGTGTTGATGCAGCCCATCAGGTCGCAGTCCACATAGCAGATGGACTTGTCCTGTGCCATCATGTCATTGAGGGTCAAAGCGAGGGCATCCCGGCAGGCGCGGGAATCCTTTTCGTGTTTGCCAATGATTTTGATCTCCATGGTTATGCCCCCTTAAGCGTTTTTGATATCAGCCAGAGCCTGCTCCGCAGCAGCCAGAGCTTCGGCCCAAACATCTTCCTTGGGCTGAGAGGAGTGCTCGCACTTGGGCTCGGCAAAGATGGCGCCCTTGCCCTTGACGGTGTTTAGCACGATGCAGCTGGGCACGCCCTTCCTGGCATAGGCGTTCTGAATGGCGTCATAGATGGCCTTCACATCATGGCCGTTGATCTGCTGCGTGTACAGCCCAAAGGACTCCGCCTTTTTCGCGATATCGCCGTGATCCAGGATATCCCGGGTAGAGCCGTCCAGCTGATAGCCGTTGTTGTCGATGATATAAACGATATTGTCCAGCTTGTGGGCAAAGGCGAAATGGAATGCCTCCCAGACCTGTCCCTCGTCAGCTTCACCGTCACCAATGACGCAAAACACGTGGTTATCCCGGCCGTCAATCCGGTTTGCAAGAGCCGCGCCGGTAGCGGTGGAGACGCCCTGGCCCAGGGAACCGGTGGTCAGGTCCACGCCGGGGGTGAGCTTGCGGTCCGTGTGACTGGGGAACCGGGTGTGCGGCTGATTCAGGGTATAGGCATCCTCCATGGGATAGTAGCCCATCAGACCAAACGTGGCATAGGCCACCGGGCCGGCGTGCCCCTTGGAGAGCACCAGCCAGTCCCGATCCTCCCACCGGGGATTCTTGGGATCAAACCGCATGACCTCTCCGTATAAAACGGCCATCAGGTCTGCTAGGTCCATGGAGCCGCCCACGTGGCCAAAGCCCAAGGAGTGAATAACCCGCAGGGTTTCCAGCCGGATTTCCGCCGCCAGAACCTTGCATTTTTTTTCATTCATGGGGTGTCGCTTCCTTTCCGTTTATAATCAAACGCCAAACCTTATGATTATTTTATCATACCCCAAATCGCGATGCTTCGTCAATGGGCATTCGTCATTTCAAGGAGAAAAATGACGTACTTGGCTGGACATGAAACCTTCGGTATGGATGAAGTGGGATTTTATAGGGAAGCCTTGATTTATTCACAAATTTCAGATATGATATGTCTAACTTTGTGCAAAAGGAGAAAGGAGCACACAATATGCCGTTTTCGTTTAATTTCGGCGGCTTTAATCCGGGCGATTTCAGCGGGTTTGGAGGATTTCAGGACGAGGGGGCCGCACCCCCGCCAAAAAAGCCCCGCAAACCCCGCAAGGCCATCGGCAACGCCTTCACCAGGACCCTGATCAACCTGGGAGTAACCCTGGTTTTCGCTCTGGTCTATTTTTATGTGGAACTGCCGGCGCTGAACTTCCATGCGGAGGAGTTCTACGTATTCGCATTTTTAATCTGCGCGGTATACTGTATCTGCGCGGTTGTGACCTCCGGCTTTCAGGGGGAGGGAATCAAGGGCTATGTCGGCTTTGTGAAAAAACAGTGCGTCATTCCTTTCCTGGCCTTCATTGCCCTGATCGCCGCTATTGCCATTGGAGCGGTCACATCCTGGGTGGTGCTGCGGGCGGGCAGCTACAGCGAGCTGCTGAGCATTGAGACCGGGGACTTCGCCTCCGAGGTGGATGAGATCAGCTATGATCAGATTCCCATGCTGGACGAGGACTCCGCCGCGCGGCTGGGCAACCGGAAGCTGGGTGAGCTGGCGGACATGGTCTCCCAGTTTGAGATATTGCCCTCCTACACGCAGATCAACTACCAGGGCCGCCCGGTGCGGGTGACATCCTTGGCATACGGAGATATTGTTAAGTGGTTTACAAACCGCTCCGAGGGCCTGCCGGCCTATCTGGTCATCGACATGGTGACCCAGGAGGCGGAGGTGGTCCGCCTGAAGGAGGGAATGAAGTACACAACGGCAGAGCATTTCGGCCGGAATCTGTACCGCCACCTGCGGTTCCACTACCCCACCTATATGTTTGATGAGCCGGTCTTTGAGATCGACGAAGAGGGCACTCCCTACTGGATCTGCTCGCGGATGGTCAAGACCATCGGACTTTTCGGCGGTACAGACATCCGGGGCGCTGTGCTGGTGAATGCTGTCACCGGCGAGAGCGAGTATTATGAGGAGGTTCCCAATTGGGTGGACCACGTGTATGACGCGCAGCTCATTATGGAGCAGTACGATTACTACGGCATGTACCACAACGGTTTCCTCAACTCCTTGTTCGGCCAGCGGGGCGTGACACTGACGACGCCTCTGCACAACTATATTGCCATCGGTGACGATGTCTATATGTACACGGGTGTGACCTCCGTCACCTCGGATCAGTCCAACATCGGCTTCATCCTCTCCAACCAGCGGACGAAGGAGACTCGCTTCTATTCCGTGGCCGGCGCCACGGAGACCTCCGCCCAGGCCAGCGCCCAGAGCCAGGTCCAGCAGATGCGCTATACCGCCACGGAGCCCCTGCTGCTGAATATCGCCGATCAGCCCACCTACTTTATGGCCCTGAAGGGCGAGGACGGCCTGGTGAAGATGTATGCCATGGTCAATGTCCAGCAGTATAACATTGTGGAGACAGGCAGTACCGTGGCGGAGTGCGAGGCCAACTACCGCAAGACCCTGGCAGACAACGGGCTTGTGGACGAGGACGATGCGGATGTGGCTCCCTCTGATCAGGCGGAGGTATCCGGCGTCATTGCGGAGATTCGTTCCGCCGTGCTGGAGGGCAACTCCTACTACTTCCTGCGTTTAGAGGACGGGGAGACGTTCTATGCTGTGAACGCTGCGGAGAATCCCTTGGCTGTAATTTTGAATGTAGGAGATGAGGTGAGCATTCAGTACCACACCGGGGAGGGGAGCAGCATCCTCAGCGGCACCACGGTGAAGAAGGCCGACGGGAGCGGAGAGAGTGCCCCCTTGGTTGTCGCTCCGCCGGATGCGGCAGAGCCTGGGAACCAGGCGGAGCAGCCGGTGGAGGACTACACCGCCGAAGTGCCGGCAGAATAATCTGAAAAGGGGAATCTCCCACTTGGGAGGTTCCCCTTTTGCTGAAAAAAGTTGACAACTTTTTTCAGGTGTCCTATACTGTGCATATTCAAAAAGGAGGGTGAAGCCCATGGAACTGACCTTGAACAGCGCTGTACTAGGCGTGGAAATCACCGGCATCCGCCGCTTTACATATCTGGTGCGAGATACCCCCGGCGCCTGTGCCCTGACTATCGGAGAGCCGGATCAGAACACTCCCGACGCCATCAAGGAGGCCGCCAAGGCCGCCCTGGACGCTAACGACACCCACTATCCCCCCGGCAATGGCTACCCTTACATGCTCCAGGCCATCTCTGATTACGAGGCCAGAGCCCACGGCCTGCGCTACGACCCGGAGGAAATCATTCTGACCATTGGCGCCACCGAGGGCCTCTTTATTGGACTCTCCACGATTTTGAACCCCGGAGATGAGGTCATCATCCCCACGCCGGCCTTTGGCCTGTATGAGTCCATTACCCGGTTGCTGCGGGGAGTGCCAGTGAGCCTGCCCACGGAGAAAAACCACTTTCAGATTGATCCGGAGGCCTTGCGCGCGGTGATCACGCCCAAGACAAAGGCCATCGTGCTGACTTCTCCCAACAATCCCACAGGCTGCATCTATACGGAGGAGACGCTCAATGCCGTCCACGAAGTGCTTTGCCGAGTTTCAGGACATGCGGGACCGAATCATCGTGATCCAAAGCTTCTCCAAGCCCTATGCCATGACTGGCTGGCGGCTTGGCTACTGCATGGCGGACATCCCGATCCGGGACCGGATGCAGATTTTCCACCAGCACGCCGTGGTCTCCGCACCCTCTTACGTTCAGCCCGCCTGTGTGCAGGCACTGAAGACGGACGTGAGCGGTGTCCGGGAGTTGTTCCGCAGGCGCCGGGATGATGTGTACCGGCGGCTTACGGACATGGGGCTGGAGGTGCAGAAGCCGGAGGGTGCCTTCTATATGTTCATCAACATTGAGAAGTATGGCATGGCATC
>ERZ856578.8335-NODE-8335-length-10188-cov-3.688260_pt1 | contig 10188 bp, 2 predicted proteins | sample MGYA00514384_ERZ856578 | MGnify/ENA primary metagenome ERZ856578 (study PRJEB29103, sample SAMN06111958) | human gut metagenome | biome: human gut; feature: ankylosing spondylitis patient; material: healthy_person | host: Homo sapiens | place: China:Hangzhou...
TTTCTTTATCGGCTGCATCGTCCTCCGTATATTGATTATCCTGCTTTATCCGGTGCCTGTGCGCAAAAGCAGCAAGCCTATATAAAAACATTGATAGAGATTGGTGTATATGATGATAAATTACAAAAAGAAATAGAAGCTTTTTTTGAAGCATTTAAGAATGCGTATGATGATTATGTAAAACAAAAAAATGATGATAAAGAAAGGTCAGGAATTAGAATTGATTTAGCTTGGCGGTATGCAGGATTCCAAAAAATTAGAAACATAGCAGATCTTGCTAAGAAAAATGAGAAAATAAAAGGAAAGATTAGACAGCCTAAGGTGCTTTTTGAAGAATTAATAAATGATTTCTTTAAAAATAGTGGTACACACAAACGAGTAATGATAGCTAATAAAGGTCAGGTAATATTTAAAACTAAAGGAGATGAATTACATCTTAAAGATTTGTCATCAGGTGAAAAGCAAATTTTTATTACATTTGCGAGTTTAATTTTTGGACTTAAGGGAAAGGAAACGGGTATATTTATTGTTGATGAACCAGAAGCATCATTGCATTTGGAATGGCAAAATAAATTTGTTCCAGCAATTTTAAAGACAAATGAAAATATACAGTTGATTTTTGCTACTCACTCTCCAGAATTAATAGGAGAATATAGAAATAAGGCAGTCAGATTAAAATAATGAAACGGAGAGTACAGAAGATGGAAGAAGGGCTTTTTTATTCGGAGGCAGCTTTATTAAATCGTGTATTGTTTTATTCTGATTACAATGATGTTAATATTTTTGTCGAGGATGAAGGTAAAGAATATATATATGAAGATATATTCCAACGAATGTTTGATGATCAAATAGAGATAAGAAAAATTTTACCAATGAAGGGTAAACCGGGAGTTGAGAAGGCGTTTAAGGAATATGGCTGTAAATATGATGGGAAGCCAGCAATTTATTTAGTTGACGGGGATTTTGATTTAGTAATGGGAAAGAAAATGATAGAGAATCCTAATTATATTTATTTAGAAAAGTATAATATAGAGAGCTATTATATAGATGAAATGGCTGTTTTAAGATTTATGGCTGGAAAAATGAAAAAAACTAAAAAGAGTGTTTCTCAAATAGTAAAATATTCATCGTGGGAAAATATGGTCTATAAAGCTATGAAAGAATTATTTATTAACTATATGATAGCTCAATCAACTTTTCCTAATGAAAAAAGTGTAGGACTTTCGGAACATAGTTTTTTTTACCAAAATGGATATGCAAATTATGATAAAATTAATGAGTACATAGACACTTTAAAAAAAAGAATTCCTAATTATGAAGAAATATATAGTATTTACAATAAAAGATTTGAAGAGGTTCTGTTAGGAGATATTACGAGATTAGTATGTGGAAAATATTTGTTAGCAAGCTTATCAAGTTATTTAAGAAATATTGATAAAGTAAAATTTAAAGAAGAGGATTTTGTGAATTTTTTGATATCAACTTTTAACATAAAAAAACTAGATTTTGTTAAAGAAAGAATAGTGAAAATTATGATGAAAAAGCAAGTATTGGCGAAATCTGAGGTGGCCCAAAAAAGTTAGACTTTTTTCGAGACGGCTTATGCCGTCTCGATTTTATGTGATATCGATAAAAAATCCACCTGCTATGCAGGTGTGAGTCAAAAGCTTTAGCTCAAAGTTGTATATAAAAACCTCCTATGCTAAAATGATAGTGATTCGACTTACATACCATAAAAGAATAGGAGGAATATAGATGAATAAATCATTAAATAATAGTCTAGCACATACAAAGTGGGAATGCAAGTACCATATAGTGTTCGCACCAAAGTATCGTAGACAGTTTACGAGCAAGCTTGAAAATATAAACAAGTAGAAAGACTGCTTTAGCAGAAGTTTGATGAATAGGTGTGTAAGTCGTTTTTTTCAAAATGCTTACAAGCGTTTACTGGTAATAATTCCTTATAGAGGGGTAGAGCAAGTCATCCACTAAGCGGGTGGTCTTGACAACAATAAAAAATGTAGTAAAAATATAGTTAAATAACAAATAATTAATTTAAAATTTAGTCAATATTTACAGTTTTTTATACATTAAAAGTAATCTTAGTAAAAATTAAAAAATAAAATGTAAACCTCTTTTTATAAAAAGGTAACGAATGTTTTATCAATTTAGTTAAAAATATATGTCAAATGTTAACAAAATATTATGAAGTGTGTAAAAAATTATTGACACACAGTTTAAAAGATGTTATATAAAAGATATGAATTATTATCATATATGGGGCAAAAGGTCTATAATTTTGTTAATTTTTATAATATTTAAAGGGGAATTACTAGAAAATATACTATCATATTGAAGCTCCAGAAATTTTTTTATACTTATTTGTTAAAAAAATAACAATTTAATATAAATATATTAATTATTTAAATATAATAAATATATTTTTTTATAAGGAGGGTTTGCTTTTGTTATAATCTTATTTGATGAAGTTTAGGGTATTACAATTAAAAGAGGAGGGTTTTTATGAGGAGAATTATTAGTTTTACGCTGGGGTTTTTACTTATTTTGAATACAATGTTATTTTTTACATATGGAGAGAATATAGATTCTGCAGAAAAATATCGTAATGAAAAATATGATGATTATTTAAAAAATATAGAGAACAATGAAAAGTATGACGAAAAAATTGCACCTATGGAGTATTCGTATAATGAAAAGTATATTTCAAATACAGCACAGAATAGTGTTGCAAGGGCTTCTTTAAATTTGCCTAAAAAATATGATACGCTCACTGAATATAATATACAAATGGAATATGAAAATCAGGGTACGGGGGCCAATACAGCAGAAATAGGTTGGAGTTTTGCATCAAATGATGTTTTAGAAATATTCTTAAAGAAAAGTAAGATAAGAGATAAAGAAAGATACTCTGAATATGATATGCTAGCGTCAACTAGCTTTGGGTCTGTACCACAACAATATGCAATACGTAATAATGTGCGTTCAGATGGTGATTTTTCTATCGCATCTGCTTATTGGATGAGAGGAGAATTAAATGGACCTCAATTTGGTTCTCAGTTTGATTGCTATAATATTAATGAATCAAGTCAAGAAAAATTACAGAAGGATGAAACTGATAATATACATGTTACAGATACAGTTACATTAAGTCCTTTAAATATTAGTGCAACATCTGAAGATATTCAAGATAGAATATTATCTATAAAGAAAATGGTTAGAGATAATGGTGCCGTTTTTGCTAAATATATTCATTTTGATAAGGCTTTTAATGCAGATGGAACAGCTTACAATAATCCTGACCAGTACGCAATTCAAGGAAGTGTTGAAATAACTAATGGTATTGCTATTGTAGGATGGGATGATAATTATGGTGCTAGTAATTTTGGAGAATGTAAACCAAATTCAAATGGAGCATTTATAGTTGTTATAAATAGAGACGTTGAACTGTATAATGGTGAAAAAACTGTAAGAATGGGAAAATATTATTTATCTTATGATATGATTAAATATTTTACTGAATGTTCTTCTATAAAAAGAGTTGTACAAGGTGACCGTTCCAGATTTTATTATGAATATGATAAAAAAGACCACAAAGGAATAGGCTATGGTACAGGAACAACAAATATGTATGCTAATAAATATAACAATATATCTGGAGAAACACAGAAAATAAAGTCTATTACATCTTATTGTGAAGTTCCAGGTTCATATTTTAATGTATATGTAAGTACAGATGGAAATGTTAAAAATCTAAAAAAAGTAAAGATAAATGGAAGTTCCACTAATGGATATTGTGTAGCCAATATGGGTTATTTTTCTGTTAATTTGACTGATAGTATCAATGTGGATAATGGAGAGTTTATAGTAGCGATAGAGGTTAAATCACCATATACAAACTCGAAATCTATCCCACAGGAAAAGAATTCTGTTAGTGATACTGCAATTTTTGGCAGATGTTTAATTTCGGACAGTGCCAAATCTATGATAGCAGGGACATATAAAGACTGTGGAAGTAGCAACAATATTGTAAAAGTATATACAGATAGTGTAAATATGGTTTGGACTTTTGATGCTACAGAATTTAGTGATTTACACAATAAGAATGTAGAGGAAACAAAACAGATTAACGGACTTACATTAAACAAAAATTTAGCCTTTTTTAATTCTATAAAATTGTTTAAAGGGGTAAAGCTTACCAATTATATAATTATGACTGGAGTAGGAAATCCTGAATCAAATTCTATAGGATTTAATGTAAACGGGCCTAGTAAAATTTATGTTTTAGGAAAATCAAATAATGAGGATGTAACAAGAAGATTAGCTGTTTATTCTCAAAATAGCAAGACAAAGATTGGAGAAATTTCTTTATCCAAAGCAAACGGATATTGTTACAAGTATGAAGGTAGTGCTGATAAATTATTTTTGTACACAATAGATGATTCAGTGCGAATATATAGAGTTGCAGTTGAAGACTATGATAAGAATAAATATGGAGCATACGAAGATGAAGATGACGATAGTATTCAATATTATGATTTTTCGTGGATAGATAGTGATACAACATTAAAATCTGATACACAGTATAAAGGATTGTCTATGTTTGCAAGTGCTTATTATCCACTATCTCTTATTGCAAATGAAAGCACTTCAAATAATGGATATAGAACATATTATGGTTTAAATTTAGTTGGAGCAGGTACAGATACTGCTGGAACTATTGCCTTTGATGTGCGAAAACAGAGTGATATATACATTACAGCTAGGTCATCTAGTAATGGGTCAAGGTTTATGTACTTAACAAATAGATATTGTTGTGATTTGGATACAGATATTGAAGGAGAAGGCATAACAATTACAGGAGATATAAATACCTATAAGATTCAATATAACGGTGATGGTGGAAAGATATTCTTAAGGTCTAAGGCAGAAGGTATAAGAATTATGAAAATAGCTGTTGTGCCACGTCTGGATTGGGCTGCAAAAGAAGATGCGCTTAATGTTGATAGTACGGACGAATTAAAAATTGGGGAGGCACTACCTACTAAGGATATAAATGGTTATACATTTAGTGGACAAGCGTGGGTTACACAATCTACATCAAGTGATTATACAAAGGCTGTCAAGCTTAGAACAAGATATTACCAAAATGCCGGTAAAATTACATTTGAAATAGGAGATAGTAGAGGAACAAACGACAGAAATCCTAATAGAATAATTAGGGTTAAAGCTAAAGCTGATAAAGATGGTGCTACGTTAATTCTCGGAAATAAATATGGTTATATTTTTGGCTCAGCACCTCTTTCAGCAGAATTAAAAGAATATGCTTTTGATTATTCAGGAGATTATGAAACTTTAGACTTATTTACATATTCAAGAAATGATGTAATGACAGAAGTATATAGTATTTCGAAGACAGATATAAACTATAGTACAGATGATTATGAATTGACTATTGTAAAAGATGCAAATGGTTATGGAAGATGTCTTTTGTCAGTAGAAAATGTTCCTAATTTAAATGTATACAGATTTAAGCTATATTATGACAAAGATCAGTTGACTTTTGATTCTTTTGTAAAAGATGATGTATTAAATAATGAGGGTTATATAGCAGACAAATTAAGTGTTTCAAATAATACATCAGAAGGTTATTTATGGATAACAGTAGATAGAGATGTTCAGAAATACAATTGGTCAGGGGTACTTGGTGAAATAAAGTTTAAGTTTAAGGACGGAGTAAGTCGTTCGAAAGTGAAACTTTCAGCACAAAAAACAGCTTAAGAGGTATTAAAAATATGAGGGGTGAATTTTATGAAAGGCTTTGTAAAAAGAATTGCATTTATATTAGTATTAATAATGTTGTTTGAAAATGTCTTTGCAGATATTTCTATAGATGAAAGTCCATCTGTAGAGGAAGCAGTTGTTGAAAATATAACAGATGCTGAACATTCAGAGGAGGAAGTAGAGTCAACTTCTGAAGAAATAGAAATACCGGACGAAGTAGTGTCAGCAGGTAGTGTAATAGTAAATTTATTGGATTTAATAAAGAGTTTTAGAGCAGATACTGTACCAGATGCTGTAGTGTCTGCATCAGCAGTTGATTATGACGTAAAAGAAGATGAATTACCAAAGTCAGTAAAAGGCTTATTAAGTGAAAAATACAATAAAATATCAAATATAGAAAAAAGCCTTTTAAATGATTATTTGTATGTAAGAGATGACACAATGACAGTGTGTGCTGATAATGGATTGAATATTGAAAAATCAGTTCCTTTTGCTCTTATTATGCAGATAATGGATATAGACTTTGATGCAGCAAGGTCTATGGTTATATTCAATCAAAGCGAAACAAAGGCAGTAAATGAGGCTTTAGCTTTTTCGGAATTATATTCAAGCTATGGAGCTTTTAAAGAAAATTCATTAAAGGATATGTTTACAGAATATGCCCTTGTTGGATATACAGCTGAAGAAGTTTTCAATGCCTATAGAATTTCACTTCTTGTTGAAAGAGATTTAGGTGAAGTAATTTATGATAAGAATGAAATTAAGTTCAAAAGGTCAAAAGAGGATTCTATTTACTTTGAAATTGCAGAAAAATATTCTGTAAAATCTGATGTTATAGCTGAATATGTAAATAAAGGCGGAAACATTGAAGAAATAGAAAACCAAATTGAAGAAATAACAGAAATGCTTAAAGATGCTGATAATTCTGTTGTAACATTGGCAGATAGTTATGATTACAATTTTGATGTAGGATATGATGCATCATTTAAAGAAGGTCCTTTAGGCTATGTAAATGGTATAAATGATAGCATAGACCCTAGCACAGGTGTACTTTCATATTCTGAAAATATTTGTAGCTTGCCAGGTAAAAATGGATTAGATTTAAACCTTTCACTTACTTATTCTTCAAGTTCTCCAAATACAGCAAAGGATGTAGATGAGGCTTTTAATATAGCTAGTAATTGGAAGTTTAATGTACCATACCTTACAGATAAAGATGGTAAGAAAATAGAGGATTCTGAAAAAGATAAGGTAAAATATATTACTCTTGAAAGTGGAGCAACATATGAAGTAATAGCTAAAGGCTCAAAATTCATATTCAAAAATTGTACAGACAGTAGTTTCAACACAGGAGACGATGTATTCCAAAATGATGTAAATCATTCAGGAGGACAAAATTCATTCTTTTTATTAAAATATAAAAATGGCAATACTCAATATTTTGATGAAAATGGTCGATGGATAAAAACTAAAAATAGATTTGGTAATACTATTACTGTTACAAGAAGTAGTAATACAGAAGTAGTAATTACAGATACTTTAGATAGAAATGTTGTAATTCGTACTGGAGATTATAGGGAGTGGCAAACTATAACAACCCCTGATGGAAAAGTAACTACATTAAAATATAATATTGTACAAAATGGGTCATATAAAAAACGTGTGCTTGCAGTCAAAACAGATGCTGTAGGTAACAATACTAATTTTACATATACTGTAAGTACTGATGATTTGTGTAAAAATGCACTTCTTACAAAGATAGTATTTCCTACTGGACTTGAAAATTATTATGAATACCAGTGGACAGAAATGGTTACAGGGGCATTTTGTTGGAATTATTTTGGTAAAGCACCAGTTAGTAAACGACAAGGGTTTTATGAGAAAAAATATAGTACAGGGACAACAACTGGAAAAATAGAAGATGAAGAAGTAAAAAAATATGCAGGTAGATTAGTTCCATCTGACGATATTTCTTGGTCTCTTGATATTGTGAGTGTAACTAAAAAGGATGATAATGGTAAAGAAAATCCTATTAAGTATGCACAGGTTTCAAAATCATATATGCTTAACGATGGAATAAAGTGTAATGTGAAAAATTATTCATATGATGGTAATTTTATGTACGCAACAGAAAATTTTAAGGTTATTTGTGCACATATGATTTTTGAAGTAGACCCTAATGATAAAGGCAGAGTAATTATTGTACCTGCTAACAGCTGTTATGTTTATTATAGTAGGCCTACGGAACAAAACGGAAAGTATAATGGTATATGGGTTTGTATAGGAGAAGAAGAAGATAGAAGAATACAACAGGTTAATTATTCTTACAATTATACAACAACAATTACAGATGAAAAGGGATTAACACAAAAATATACATTTAATCAGCTGGGACAAAATACTAATGTATGGGTAAATGATGGAAATAATCAGTCACAGGAAACAACCATGGAATATCTATATAAAAATGCTGAAAATTCATTACCTGTAAAAATAACATATAAGGATTATGGTGGCACAACGGCTTATGATAGATATACAGAGGAAAAAACATACACAAATAGTCTTGACTTAATGGAAGATAAAATAACAGGAAGATTATCTGATGAACTTTCCCATGTTAATTATGAATACGATTATGATTTGAATGATACAGGCTATGGTATTCCTTTATTAATTACTACAAAAATGGATAAAAATACAGATATAGTTCAAGAAAGTTTACTTGGATTAAGTGATAGAGCAATAAGGCAAACAGTTGTTAGGAGAGGAGAAAAAGAGGAGAGTCGTACTACTTATCAGTATAATACAGATGATGGAAGAATTACTAGTAGTAAGAGAATGGCTAATAGCTCAGAATATATACAAGCCCAGTATACATATGGTGGAAATTATTCTAAGCCTACAGAAGTAAATATGGTTTCCACTTTAGGAGGAAGTAGTAGTTCATATACTACATCATATACATATGACGGAGCTGAAAATATAATTTCTGTAAAAGATGCTAATAATAACTTGACAGAGTATCAATATAATGATATATATGATATTGTAGGAGTAGTAAATAGGGGTGAGAATGAACAAAGTTCAGTAAGTATTGGTTATAATTATAAAGATAATCAAATAACTGCTACTGACGGAAATGGCAAAAAGGTATTTTATGATTTTGACCCTGTGGGCAATAAGAAGTCTGTAGTTTCTCTTGCTGATGGAATAACAGCGAATAGGGACGTTGTTTTAGAGGAATATTCATATGATACAAGTTTAAGACCTATAGTAGCGATAAATGGTAAGGCAAAAACTGTGTATGGGTATGATAGTTTAAATAGAATCGTATCCCAAACAGTTTATGATAATAAATCAAAAGAAAAAATTTCTAGTCAGACTAACGACTTTGTCGTAAAAAAAGCTGGTTTAGAGAGTATTAATACACTGTATGGAGATGATACAGCAAGCAATATTGTAACAATTACGATGAGTGATGAACTAAATAGGATTTCTTATGAGGAACATCATAAGTCAGAATCATTAGATGATATAGCAACCAAATACTATACTTATGATATGTTAAATAATGTTGTAAAGGAGATTGGTCCAGGGAAAAAAGAAAATACTTATGATTCAAAGGGAAATGTATTATTGACAAAATTTACATATAAAATGCAAATTAATACAGAGAAAACAATAAATATGTATGCTACATATGATATGCTTGGCAATAAGATATCTGAAACAGACGGTAATGGCAACACTACTACGTATACATATACAGGTTTAAATTGGCTTAAAAGTGTTGAAAATCCTATTGATGCTAATATGACAGGTGAAATTGTATATTCATATGATAAAGTTGGTAATAAGATAGGAGAAAGTATAAAAAACAATACAAATTCCTATAGAATTACTAATTATGAGTATGACTATAAAAATAGACTTTCACAGGTTTATAATTCAGCAGAAAAAACTAGATATGCTTATGACAAGGCAGACAATATACTTTCTGTGACAAGAGGTTTAGGTAATGATACACAGGTGACAAGCTATGAGTATGACAACAGAAACCAATTAATAAAGTATACAGATGCAATGGGTCAGGAAGAAACTTATATTTATGATGACTATGGCAATATGGTATCAAAAACTGATAGAAATGGCGATATAATGAAGTATACCTATGATGCTTTGGGAAATTGCTTAAGTGAAAAAGGCAAAGATGTGAATAATACTTTTACATATAATAGCATTGGTAAATTAAAATCAGCTGTAAATTCTGTGGCGATTCAAAATTATACCTACAATGGATTAGGTTTAGAATCAAACGAAGAAACTTTGGTAAATGGTACTAAATTTAACATTGAAAGGACATATACTCCATTTGGTTTTGTT
>ERZ856578.8339-NODE-8339-length-10183-cov-4.200277_pt1 | contig 10183 bp, 10 predicted proteins | sample MGYA00514384_ERZ856578 | MGnify/ENA primary metagenome ERZ856578 (study PRJEB29103, sample SAMN06111958) | human gut metagenome | biome: human gut; feature: ankylosing spondylitis patient; material: healthy_person | host: Homo sapiens | place: China:Hangzhou...
GCCGGACGATTCGGTCGTTAATAGTTACTTAGAACGCCAGGTGATACGGCCTCGGGTGAGGTCGTAGGGTGACATCTCGTTTACGCCGCCGCGCCGCCGGGGCCGTAAAGTTTTTTCGGAGCGAAGTGTTCCACGTGGAACATTTCGCTCCGAACATTATAAAAGCTGGCTCGATATTGCATGCTAAAAACTCGATATTGCTCCGCGCCGCTGCGCCGGGGCAAGCGGAGCGCTATTTCACGCCGTAGAGCAGCCCCACGCCCGCGGTCATCACGGGACGCGCGAGCGCGGGGACGAAGGACGCGCCGGCGCGGGAAACGTAACCAACTTCCCGCAGTCCGCTGTCTTTCATCTGCTGCACAAGCTCCTCCATGTCGCCGTAAAGAGCGGAGCGGCCAAACAAATCGACGAAGGCGAAGCTTCCTCCCTTTTTCAGCACGCGCAGCGCCTCCTCGACGACAGGCCGCTTCGACCGGCCGGAGATCGTCTTCACCTCGTGAAAGACAAAACAGCTGACGACGGCGTCGAAACTTTCATCGGCGAATTCCAGACGGGCCGCGTCGCCGTGCCGGAAATCGATCCGGCCGTCGCAGCCTTCGAGTCGGGCGTTCTCCTCGCATTGCTTTTGCGAGTAATCCCACACGCCGCTCCAGTAATCGACGCCGATAACCTGCGCGCCGGGGAAGCGGCGCGCGCAGCGGATCGACAGCGCTCCCGAGCCGCAGCCGATATCCAGCAGCCGTCCTTGCCCTTGCCAGGCAAGATGATCCAGCAGATCGTCGTAAAACTTTCCCGCAAGGCCGCCGCCGCGCAGGTCGATCGTCTTCCGGCAGTACTGCATGTATACGGCAGCGACCAGCGACAGACCGCTGAGCGCGCCCAGCAGCAGCGCCGCGCCTGCATTGCGCCAGAACAGCGCGTTCACGATCAGCAGGAGCAGCACCCCCAGGAAGATTCCCCACAAGGCGTTCATCAGCTTCCGGGGGATCCAGTTGCCGTAGTCCGTTTTTTTTGAAGAGTCCATTGAAGCCATCCTCCCTTAGTTAGTCTTAATTAACCAAGAAAATTCTACCACAGGAATGCACCAAGTGAAAGAGAACGTTTCTTTACGGAAAATCATATGATTCCGCAGGATTTTTACTCGCGACGACAAACGCGACGCTTCGTTTTTCGCTTTTGTTCTCATTGTTGCCCGCGTCGTTTTATTGAAATAGCAGCACTCCCTCATCGGGATCGGGAGACGCTCATCTCCCCCATGCTCTTTCTCGCTAAAAAGCGTTAACAGAGCCTGCCGGGCGCGACGAGGAAGATCCACCAAGCGAGCCGCACAGGCCGCGCCGCGGTCGAGGTAGTCCTGAGCGACGGGACTTCCTCCCACGCCCTTATGTTTGGCCTTGTTATCGAGAAATAGTTATTCATACTCCTTCTCATTTAAAGCACCTAACGACCCATTGTCTTGCGGTAATACTCCTTATGGTCTGAGCGGTGAGATTTCCGATCGTGCGGCACAGACGCTCGATGGGGTTCATCTCGGGGGTATTATGGAACAGGGGGATGTTGGCGGGAACCTGAAGCGCTTTGGACTTGTGCCAAGCGGCTCCGTCACAGCAGAGCAGAATATGATCTTCCGGAAATCGGCGTGCAAGTTTGCGCAGGGAAACGTTCATACAATCGCTGTCGCAGCTGGGCATGATCAAAAAGAGACTTTCTCCCGTAAGCGGCTCTATGGCGCCGTAAGCATAGCGGTATTCGCGGATGTGAAGGCAGGGAACGTTCGGGCGGACGCCTTCTGTACCAGCAGTATTTGGGCTTGTCGATCCTGCCGAAGCCGGCTTCGTCCCGAAACATCGTCCTGAAACATCGGTCTGACGTTCCCTGATGTGGATAACTCTTTTAATTCCTGAACTTGAGCGTTAATTTTTTTTGGGGCCTCGATGGCCTCCTCGCGCGCTTTCTTGGGGTAATGGCTGCGCGGCATGACTTTTCTCCAGTCATGACGCTTCAGGACCGCGTAAATATGAGTCGGACTGATAGTATGTCCCACCGCGGTCTGATGGGCTATTTCCGCCACCGAAACGATTTCTCCTTTCTCGGCTTTCTCCAGATAAGGCGCAAGTACGGCTTCTTCCTGCTCACAGGTCATGTTCCGATGGTTGCCAAGGTAATGGCATGCAGCATATACGAGAGGCCGCGATGGATAAACTGCGAGATGATCTTGCTGACGTTCGTGAAGTGGTATTCCGTGATTTCGCTGATTTCTTTCAAGGTTTTCCCCCCGGCGCGCAAGCTGAGGATTCTCAGTTTGGCTTTGATCTTCTTGTTGCGATTCTTTTTCCGCGCGGCTTCGATTTCCGCTTGCTGTTCTGATGTGATCTCGTATTTCACGGACATTCTATATCACCTCGGAGGCATTATAACTGAGTTACGGGGACTTTGGCTATACTATAAAGAAGTAGTATCAGAAGAACGTTCCCGGTCCTTCGTTGTTTCCGCGGGATGAAGTTCTCCGGTTCCACAATACGCGTTGGGGTGAGGCGAACGACGTCGTTCGCCTCACCCCAACGCGTATTGCAGATGGAACTCTTTTCGAGCTTTCTCATCGATACGTCGTCCATAGAGTTGCTACTGTGTCAGTAGTTCCGGCATCGGATCGACCCCGGCGGCCAGAAGGAGCCCGACTACCGCCGCGACGACAGCGGCATAGACCAGGCAGGGAAGGATGTTCGTACGGATCAGCTTGCCTTCGTTGCCGTTGGTGCCGGTGGTGGCGCAGACTGCAACGATATTGTTGACGCAGATCATGTTGCCGATGCCGCCGCCCATGGTCTGGAGCGCCACGATGAGGACCTGGGACAGGCCGACGAGGGTCGCGGTCTCGAACTGCAGCGAAGCGAACAGCGTGTTTGACACCGTGCAGGAACCCGACATGAACGCTCCGAGAACGCCGATGAGCGGAGCGATAATGAAGTAAGTCCCCTGGAAGAGTTTCGCCAGCGCGTCGGCCATGACGTAGAGCATCGAGCTGTTCTTGAACGTGAACTCCGAGCCCGCCGCGGCGCCGGCGACAGCCGCCCCGATTTGCGCGCTCGACGTGTAGCGGTACAGGTTGACCATGGCGACGCCGAACAGCAAGGCTGTGGCCGCGCCGGACCAGTTTTTCACGGAATCTACGACGGCGATTTTGGTCTCTTCCCGCGACATGCGGTGCAGCGGAACCGTCAGGATTGCGACGAGGACGAAGGGCATGATGCCGGGGTTGTACAGGAATTTGAAGTCCCAGCCGATTCCCTCGAAGCCGAGGATGTTCCCGACGCGCAGGATAAACGGATCGTTGTTAAAAAGGGTTTTGAGGCCGAAAGCGTTCAGCCTCGTCAGCACCAGGATAACGCCGATGACGATGTAGGGCGTCCAGGCCAGAAGTGGCTTCATGCTCTTGTCCTTGACGGATGTGACAACTGTGGTGGACTGCCAGGAGGGCTCGCCCCATTCTTTGTAGCCGTCGAAGGTCCAGACCTTTTTGGGGACGCAGACGCCTTTTTTCGCGCAGAACATCATCACGATCATGCCGCCGAGGAAAGCCGTCATGGAAATCAATTCGGGGGCGGCGAAGAACGACATGACGATGTAGATCGAGCCAACGACGACGCCGGTGAGCAGGCAAAACGGAACGGCAGGGACGGCGTCCCTGAACGAACGGTTCTTCCCGAACGCCTTACACATCATGAAGACGACGGCCATGATGATAAACAGACCGCCGATCATGTTCGGGATGCAGACCCAGCGTGTCAGCACCGTCGTGAATTTTTCGGGATCGCCGCCGAGATGTTTCACCGCGTCCGCAACGACTTTGGAAGCCGTGAGCAGCGGCACGCCGACAGGGCCGGGGTTGACAGGCGTCGAGTTGCAGACGAGGCAGATCGCCGCCGCGGCGAGAGGGGGAAATCCCAGGCTGATCAGAATCGGCGCGCCCAAGGCGGCCGGCGTGCCGAACCCCGCCGCCCCCTCGATAAATCCGGCGAAGCAGTAGCCGACGATGATAGCCTGAAGACGCGCGTCTTCGGTGATGCCGGAGAACATTCCGTTGATGGAAGCCATGGCACCCGACTGCTTGAGCACGTTCATCAGCAGGATGGCCCCGAAAATGATGGCGCTCGTTTCGAAAGAAGCCAGGAAGCCGGCGACCGTTCGGGCGGCGGCTTCTCCGATCCCCATGCCCCAGACGGAGCACGCGACAGCAAAAGCCGCGAGCCATGAAATGATCAGCGATCGTTTGGCGGACCAGTTCATAAAGACCATGAAGACGATAGTGAGCAAGATCGGTACGGCGGCAATCAATGCATACATGCGGGTAAGTCTCCTTTCGCCTTGTGCCCCCGGAAGCGCAGGGAATAAAGGCCGCGATGAGATTTGATGAAAGGACGTTCCGACGTCGCCCTTATAGTACGTGTTTGCGAAAAAATATGAACCGTACAGACTCTGGAAATGTATGAATTTTTAACACAGCCCCGACGTGCATGCGAAAAAATGCACAAAAATCGTACAGTATCACGATATGCGCAAATTATAACGTGGAAGAATGGAAAATCCCTTTTTTTTAAACCGAAAGTGTGCTATAAAATGTATGTAATAGATTGTTAAAAGCATGTAATTTTCATGGGAATATCTGTATTCCAAACGTGCCGAAACGATATGCAGCGTCGATCCGAACCGGCCAGGAAGGAGAAGACGGAAAATGTCTGTAAATCTTATTACGAAGGAAGCGATCGCTTCGACGCTGGAGAGCCTTCTCCTGGAGAGGCAGTTTTCGAAGATCCCCGTAAAGGACGTTACTGAAGCCTGCGGCATCAGCCGGAATACATTCTATTATCACTTCAAGGACAAGTACGAGCTGATGAACTGGATCCTAGACGACGACATGGCGAAGAACGTGGAAAATTACGACGACCCCATGCGCATTCCCGAAACGTTTGTGTCCATGTGCGGTTTTATGTACCGGAGGAAGAAGTTTTACTACCCCTGCATGCAGTACGACGGTCAGGATTCGTTGTACCAGCATCTGACGGATTTTTTCTTCGAACTGTGGAAGCTCAACATCGACATGGTGTATGCGGCGTCCGGGTTCAAGCTGAGCGAGTACGAGATCACCGTTTATGCGAAAATGAACGCTCACGCTCTGGTGGGGCTGATGCGGGACTGGATCCATGCGGGGATGCGCGACAATTACAGGAGTTATTTCGAGCAAGTCAGCGAGATATTCCGCGTACAGAGCGAGATGTACGCCATCATGTCCGAAAATAAACAGATATCGAAACGCGGCGGTGCGACGAAAAACATTGGGGGAATACAGGCGTCATGAACAAAGCGGAAATCATTTATTCTGTGACGGAGGAATCGGGCGAGGCGCGGGATAACGTCATCCCGTTCATCGCGTACCATACGCCGGCGCCCAAACGCTGTCTCGACATGTTGCTCGCCAAGTATTACGGGGAAAAGTTTTGCTCGGAAGTGAAAATGCCCGTACCGGAAAAGCACGTGACGCCGGTTCTTTCCGTTCCGCTCGCGGCGGCGCGGATCATGATGGTCACAGACGGGGGGCTGGTGCCGAAAGGGAATCCCGACTGCCTGCCGCCGTCCAACGCGCGGGAGTTCCACGCCTATGGTTTCGGTTTTGCAGAGCGATTCAAAGCCGAAGAATACGAAGTGTCTCATCAGGGCTACGATCACGGCGACGTCGACGAAGACCCGAACCGCCTGCTCCCGCTGGATATCCTGCGGGAGATGACGCGCGCAGGGGAGATCGGCGGCGTTTATCCGCGTTTTCTGTCGACGACGGGCGTCATGATGCCTTCCGAGACGGCGCGCAGGATAGGGCGCGAGATTGCCGTCCGCGTGTCGGCCTGTTCGATTGACGCCGTGCTTATTGTTTCAACCTGTGGAACCAGCACGCGATGCGGCGCCTGCATCGCGCTTGCGCTGGAAGATCGCGGGATTCCCGCAGTGCAGATCACGAACCTCACGGAGATCGCGTGGAGCATGGGCGTGCGGCACGTCGAAAAGGGCGCCAGCGTGGGGAGTCCGGTTGGTTTTGCGGGGCTTTCGCAGCAGGAGGAACGCCGACGGCGGCGGCGCATCGTCTGCTCGGCGCTGCGCAGGCTGTGCGCGGACTTTGCCTAGACGTGCCGGATGACGCTTGAGCGAGGTCTTTTTGAACAGATTAATAATATGTAAAGAAAACAGACATAGGCGTCCTTTGCCTATTGTCTGTTTTTTTGTGCGGATGGAGAATGTGCGTATGAAAGAGTTCCGGCGAAACATTGTGCGACGATGTAAACGGAAAGGAGAGGAAAATCAATGAGCAAGAGATTGCAGATTGATTACATCCACATTAAAGACGTGAAGTTCGGGGACCGAACGGCGCTCGATCACGGCGTCCTGACCATCGACAAACAGGAACTGCTGGATATGGCGGGCAGCGAGCTGTTCGGAAAGCTGGACATCAAACTGGCCCGTCCCGGCGAAAACTGCCGCATCCTCGGCATCCACGACATTATGCAGCCCCGGTGCAAAGCGGACGCGCCCGAGACGTCGTATCCCGGCATTTGGGGGAAACTCGCCCCCGTGGGCGAGGGACGCACGGTGGCGCTCAAGGGCGTGGTCGTTTCCGACATTTACTACGCCAAGTGCAACGTCAAATACTATCTTGACATGGGCGGAGAGTGCGCCAGGTACACGAACTTTTCGCGCCACTTCCACGTGATCCTGGACGCCGAACCGGCGGAAGGGGTCAGCGACCTGAGCTATGCGGAAGCGCTGAAATACGCGTCCCTGACGATCAACGTCCGTCTGGCAAAACTCGGCATCGGCGAAACCCCGGACGAGACGAAAACGTACCAGCTCGGTCCGGTAGGCCCGGGCCCCGACGGCAAGCCGCTTCCCCGGGTGGCGTATCACGTCGTCCACATGGCCTCGCACGATACCTGGAACTTCCTGATGTACGGGCAGAGCGCGCTGAACTTCCTGCCGATCGTCGTGCAGCCGACCGAGATATTGGACGGAGCGATGATCTGGCGCTACTGGGAGCCGAACTACTTCCTGCAGGAAGAGATCTACATCAAGGAACTGATGGAACGCCACGGCAAAGATATTGATTTTGCCGGCGTGGTCTTCTCCAACAACGTCATGAAGATCGACGGCAAGGATACCATGGGCATGATTGCGGCGACGCTCTGCAAGGAAACGCTGAAGGCGGACTGCGTCATCGTCAACAAGTCCGGCATGGGGCACTGCCAGCTGGATCAGGCGCTCGCCTTCAACTGGGAAGAGAAGATGGGCATGCGGTGCGTGATGAATCTGAGCGCCGTTTCCAACGACAGGCCGGGCGACATGCTGGTCATCGCCGACCCGAGGATCGACGCGGTCATCAACAGCGGCCGGAACTACGATCTGCATCACCCGCGCGTGGAGCGCCTGATCGGCGAGGGGACGAACGTGCCTTCGCTGCTGGGCGTGGACGCGCGAGGCCCGTTCACGCATACGACGAACTTCGCGTATCAAGGGATCTGGTCGCAGCTCGGCGACTGTTACGTGACAACGGACGCCGACCTTCCCTACTCCAAATGACCGGGAAAGGAGGAATCGACATGTCTGAACCGATCAGAGTAGTACATTACATCAATCAGTTCTTCGCCGGCATGGGCGCGGAAGATACCGCGAGCGTCGGCGTTTCCGTCAGAGAGGAGCCGGTTGGCCCCGGACTCGGGCTGCAGAAGGAACTGGGGGACGACTATAAGATCGTTGCGACGATCATTTGCGGCGACAACACGATCGCGGAAAAAACGGACGAGGTCCTCGCCGAATTCGACAAGCTGCTCCGAAAGTACGGCGCCCAGCTGTTCATCGCCGGCCCCGGCTTTAACGCGGGACGTTACGGGATCGGCTGCGGCGCTTCGGCCGCCTACGCGACGGAGAAGATGAAGCTCCCCGCGGTGACGGCGCTGTACTCCGAAAATCCCGGCACGGACCTTTACAAGGACCGCTGCTACATCCTGCAGACCGACAACAGCGCGGCGGGCATGCGGAAAACGCTTCCCAAGCTGGCCGCGTTCGCCAAACGGCTTGCGGAGGGGAGCCCAATCGGCGACGGGAAGAAGGAAGGCTATCATGGCTCCGGTCCCGCCGTGGAGATCGATTATTCCGTTCCCGCAAGCAGCAGGGGAGTGGATATGCTGCTTGCCAAGTATTACGGCCGCCCCTTCGCGACGGAAGTTCGCATGCCGAATCACGAGGAGATCCCGCTTCCGGTGCTGCATAAACCGCTGAAAGAGATAAAACTCGCACTGGTCACGGACGGGGGCCTCGTGCCCAAGGGCAATCCGGACAGCATGGTGCCGACCAACTCCAAGACCTTCAACAAATACAGAATCGGCAACGTGGCGCGCCTTGACGCGAAAGACTACGAAGTCAGCCACCAGGGCTACAACAACGCTTTCGTGCTGGACGACCCGAACCGCCTCGTCCCCGTGGACGCAGCGCTTGATCTCAAGAAGAAGGGCGTGATCGGCGAATTGCTGGATTCGTACTACACGACGGCCGGCGTGATGACGCCGATGGAAATGGGCAAAAAATTCGGCAGCGAGATCGCCGCGGACTTGCGCAAGCAGGATGTCGACGCGGTCATCCTGACCAGCACGTGAGGCACGTCCTCGCGCTGCGGTGCAGTGATGACGAAAGAGATCGAACGTGCCGGCATCCCGGTCATCCACGTGACGAACCTGACGGAAATCTCCAAGGGGATCGGCAGTCACAGGATCCTCAGGGGCAACAGCGTCCTGCACGTCTTTGGGAACCCGAAACTGCCGAAGGAGCAGGAATTCAAATATCGCGAGGAACGCCTGGAAAAAGCTCTCGACATGCTGGAAGAAAAACCGGAAGCTGGACAGCACACGCTTATCGAGGAGTAAATGGCCAAAGATGAGCATTTTTCACAACTGCGCAAAATGGAGACAATTTCGTTATGTGAAGAATGCAGACGGAAAGCGCGCATAGTATGATGTTTTTAACGAGAGAGCGCCGGGAATCCAGCGTTCATCGAAAGACCTGAAAGGAGACGGTTTTATGAAGTACAATTGCGAAGTGATCGATCTGGCAAGGAAAGACAATGGCAAGAAACTGTACTTTACGAAATTTGACTGTCCCGCCAGCTGGGGCGACAAGAATGTACTGCTCGTACACGGTTTGACCTACACCCAGCACGTTTTTGACATCAAGTACAAGGATTACAGCGTCTGCGAATATTTTGCGAAAAACGGCTACACGGTGTGGCGCGTCGATCTCGGCGGATACGGACGTTCGGAAGAATACGAAAACGGTTTCGACGTCACGACCGAGAACGCTGCGAAAGATATCCTCTGCGCTGTGGAGAAAATCTGCGAACTCCAGAAGGTCGAGAAGGTCCCCGTCGTCGGCTGGTCCTGGGGAACCATGACGACGGCGAAGGCCGCCGAACTCGACAAGAGTACCCATATCAGCAAGATCGTCTGGATGGGACCGTTCCTGGGCGGCGCTTTCCCCCCCGCCGAGTGCAAGGATCCGTTTACTTTCCTGCAGTATCCGTACGTCGTTCGGGTATTCCAGCATCTTCCCGGCAGCGATGAAGACGTCGACATGGACACTGTCGAGCCCGAAATCGTAGGACTTTGGTGCGACCATGTCTACAAGATCGACGGCAAGCACGGCCGCCCGAACGGCGGAAACAGGGAAATTCTTGGCTGCGGCGACAAATGGTCGGTCGAGACCAAGAAAGTCCCGTGTCCCGTTCTGATCGTTACCGGAGACTGCGATTTCTATGTGAATATCGACCGCGTCTACCAAGCGGCCAAGGAACTGCCGGAAGGTTCTCAGCTTCTTCACCTGCACGGCGCCGGCCACTGCATGTACCTCGAGAAGGATTACTACAAGAAGACCAGGGAGACGATCCTCGACTTCCTGAACAAGTAGCCGCAATCTATGGGGCCGCACGCGCGTTGACCGGCGTGCGGCTTTTTTGCGCGCCGCGCCGGAAGAGGCGGATAGGAGGACGGGACATGAAGATACGGACGGCGGCCGAGATCGCAGAGTTCGCCGATATGGCGCAGCGAAATCTCGATCAGCAGGCGCTCGCGGGCGTTGATCATACCGCGCGCCT
>ERZ856578.8351-NODE-8351-length-10164-cov-132.921781_pt1 | contig 10164 bp, 7 predicted proteins | sample MGYA00514384_ERZ856578 | MGnify/ENA primary metagenome ERZ856578 (study PRJEB29103, sample SAMN06111958) | human gut metagenome | biome: human gut; feature: ankylosing spondylitis patient; material: healthy_person | host: Homo sapiens | place: China:Hangzhou...
TCACGGGCGTATCGGGTTCGGGCAAGTCAACACTTGTCAACGAAACGCTCGGCCGCTTTATGAAAAAGCGTCTGCATCGCGCCAAGCTTCAGCCGCTTGATTTCGAGGAAATCGAAGGCACTGATTATTTCGACAAGATCATTGAGGTCGACCAGAGCGCAATTGGTAAGACGCCGCGATCCAATCCGGCAACCTATACGGGGCTCATGTTGCCGTTGCGAGAAGTGTTTGCGGCAACACCTGCGGCTCTCGAGCGCGGGTACGGGCCAGGTCGCTTTAGTTTCAATACTGAGGGCGGCGCGTGCGAAGCCTGCGAGGGAGAAGGCCGTATCAAGTTCGAAATGGGCTTTTTGCCGCCGGTATATGTTGACTGTCCGGTTTGCCACGGACGGCGCTACAACCGCGAGACGCTAGAAGTGAAGTACAAGGGCAAATCGATTGCTGACGTGTTGGACATGACGGTAAGCGATGCGTTGCCGTTCTTTGACGTTCACACGCAGATCGTGCGCAAGCTCGAAATGCTAGAAGAAGTGGGCCTTGGATACATCGGTCTGGGCCAAAGCGCCGTGACTTTTTCGGGCGGCGAAGCGCAGCGCATCAAATTGGCCCAGGAATTGGCACGCCGCGACACGGGACGTACTCTCTATATATTGGACGAACCTACGACCGGGCTTCATTTCGAGGACGTGGCCGTGCTCATGCGCGTGCTGCGCCGTTTGACCGCGCTTGGCAATACAGTCATCGTGATTGAGCACAACACCGACGTGATTGCCGGAGCCGATTGGGTGGTGGACATCGGGCCTGAAGGCGGCAACGCTGGAGGTCAGCTTGTTTTTGAAGGCACTCCCGAAGATCTGATGAAGTGCTCCGAGAGCATCACCGGACAATGGCTGCACGCAACGGCCGACGGAAAGGCACCGAAAAAGCGCAGATGAGACCAGAAGTCAAATTTTTCGAGAAAGCAAGGGTTAACCCTTGTATAAGGAAAGTGTCAAACATCGAATCTTGGCTTTTTATGCGGGATAACCCGCAAATTGACGGTAAAAGGGTACAGTAAATTGACTCCTAAGCGATGAAAGTTTGATTTATATCAATATTAAAAACGTCTGAAAGGAGCATTATTCGCACATCAAAATCAAGGGTCAGGGTAGTAGTCTCTGCCCTCGATCCCATTCCATTAAAAAACTAAGGAAATCGATCATGACTCCCGACAACATCAAGTACGGTCATACCCCCACCGGCCCCGAAGTCATCGCCGGCGTGACCCTCAAGGATGCTAAGCGTGCCAGCAAGTGGCCTGCATACGTTGACGTGGCTCAGTCCGTCACCGGTGCCATCCTCGGCATCTTCCTGTTCTGCCACATGGCATTCACCAGCTCTATTCAGGTCGGCAAGGATCTCTTCTGGAACCTGATCCAGGTTTCCGGCGGTACCCCGATCTTCGGCCATGAACAGATCTGGCTGCACTTTTTGTTCGTCGGCATCATCACGCTCTGCGTCATCATCCACGCTCTGTGCGCTCTGCGTCGCTTCCCGACTTCCTACAAGCAGTTCCGTGATATCCGCGCTCACGTGAAGGTTGTGCACCACACGGATTCTTCTCTGTGGTTCATCCAGTTCGTGACCGCCATCATCCTCACCGGCATGGTGTTCCCGCACGTCATGGGCATGCTTACGGCTCCGTCCGAAATCGATCCCAACCTGTCGTCGGTTCACACCTATCACAATGGCCTGATCTGGACGCTCATCTTCCTGGTTGCCACCGAACTGCACGGCATGATCGGTCTGTATCGTCTGGCTGTGAAGTGGGACGTCATCAAGGGTCGCGCTCACGGTCTGCGCAAGGCCATGGTTGTGATCGCCTTCCTGATGATCTGCTGCGGCTCCCTGACGGCCTACACCTACTGGGGTTATGGCAAGGAACTCGTGGAATCCGGCAACGCCGCCACCCGTTACGTTCCTACCGTCAACTGGTTCGCCGACAAGTAATCCGAAGCTGTTTGCAGCAGCTCATCTCCCCGGGCTCCAGTCTCCTTACCCGGGGAGGCAACTTTAAAAGCCGAATTTCCTTTTTCCGGAAGTTCGGCTTTTTTATGCGTATGTGTCTGAGCTGAACACTGTAGATGCAGGCATGGGGGTTGATAGTGCAATTTTTATAAAGGTCCTGAATATTTTTGTTTCATTAGGGTTTATACTAAGAACAAAGGGTTTTAGTGCACTTTTCTGTTGACTAATATCAAAACTCAATGATCTCTTAACAAAAAGAGATAACTTGAGTACGAACAACCCCGAGCAACAGTCGATACGGCCTTCTCGCCGATCTTTTCCCAGACAGTTGCCCTTCTTATTAGGAGGCAAACATGCACGAATCCAGTATTGAGATCGGCGCACTGGACAACAAGTCCAAGGTCATCCCTCTCATCCTGGGCCCCTTGCTTGCCCTGGCTCTTTATTTCATCCTGCCGGAATCTTATGTGAGCGCCAAAGGCGATCCGGTTGAACTGACGCACGCCGCTCGCGCTTGCGTGAGTATGGTGCTCTGGATGGCTATTTGGTGGTTCACCGAAGCTGTTCCGATTGCCGTTACGGCCCTTTTGCCGATCGTGTGCTTCCCGTTACTTGGCGTGGCGACACCCGCTCAGACGCTCAAGGAATATTCCAACAGCACGATCTATCTCTTCTTGGGCGGCTTTTTGATTGCTGCCGGCATCGCCCGCTGGGGCCTCGACCGTCGCATCGCTCTGTACACGATACGTATCGTTGGCACCAAGCCCAAGCAGATCGTTCTTGGCATCATGCTCGCTACGAGCTTCCTGTCGGCCTGGGTGTCCAACACCGCTACCGCCGCCATGATGCTTCCGATCGCTCTTGCACTTATGGCCGTCGTTCGCTCCACGCGCATCGACAAGCCCATCGATAAGGCGGAACGCAACTTCGGTGTGTGCCTGCTTCTGAGCGTGGCCTACGGCGCCTCTCTGGGTGGTGTCTACACCCTGATCGGTACGCCTCCCAACGGCATTTTGGCTCGCTTCGTGGAACAAACATATGGCTCGCCCGTAAGCTTCCTTGACTGGCTCAAGATCTCGTTTCCAACGATGACGATTCTGATCATCGCGACCTATCTGTTGCTCGTGCACGTGCTCTTCCGCGACCAGCCCGGCGAACTGCCCGGAGGCAAGGATTGGGTCAACAGCGAAATCAAGCATCTCGGTCCGCTTACCCGCGGCGAATGGACAGTTCTGATCGTGTTCGTGGTTGCGGCACTGCTGTGGACGTTCGGTCCCGTATTGCGCGGCCTTGAAATCGCCGGCACCAAGCCCTTGAAGCCGCTGAGTGACACCGTGATCGCCATGGGCGCCGGTATTATCCTCTTCATCATCCCCGTGGACGCCAAGAAGGGCATCCATGCTCTGGACTGGTCGAGTGCCGCCAAGGGCGTGAGTTGGGACGTGCTGCTGCTGTTCGGTGGTGGTCTCGCGATGGCTGCGGCTATCCAACGCACCGGAGCGGCTGATGCGGTGGGCGCTGCTGCGGTGGCTCTGGGCGGTCTGCCCGAGTGGGCGATCGTGGGCGGCGTGTCAACTCTGGCTTGCTTTGCCTCGGAATTCACCTCCAACACAGCTCTTGCTGCGACCTTGATGCCGCTTGTGGCCGCTGTGGCCGACTCCATCGACGCCAATCCGCAGTCTCTGCTGATTGCCGCCACGATGGCAACGAGCTGCGCCTTCATGATGCCGGTGGGTACGCCTCCCAACGCCATGGTGTTCGGTACCGGCCGCCTGAAGATAGGCGACATGCTGCGCGCAGGCTTCTGGCTCAATGTGGTCTCGATTATTGTGATCTCGATTGCAGTGCTGATCATTGATCCGGGTATCATTCCCGTGACCTAAACAAAACTGATTCAACCATCTGCTTCGCACCGCCGCACTCGGGGAAAAATTCTCTGGGTGCGGCGGTGTGTCGTTCCTGCAACGGCTCTTAACAAAAACCGACGTTTAAACGGTTCGTTTAGCTCTATAATTAAAATGCTATGAAAGGCATGTTAATTCCGTTCCTATCGTCTTTTCATTTTTTGCGGTAATGACCTATGACGCTGCGCTCTGTTGTTCTGGCTATTTTGAGTCTGTTGGCGCTGATTTTCTTGATCCTCAATTGGCAGGGAATCACGGCCTCCGTGCCTGTCAATCTGATCGTTGAAGAAATTCAGGCTCCGCTGGGACTGATCCTGTTGGTGATTCTCGGCGGGCTGTGGCTCTTCGGCATCGCTTGGGCTTTGATGCAGCAAGCTTCTACGCTAGTTGAGATTCGCAAGGCATACAAGGAAGCAAATGCCAACAAGTCGCTTGCTGACCATGCGGAACAGTCTCGCTTGGAGCAGACCAAAGAAAGCTTGCGTCAGGAAATGGTCAAGAACCGCGAAGAGCTTCTTGCTGGCATTAAGGCGGCTGTTGAAGTTCCGACGACCAGTGCCGTCAATGCTCAAAAGCGGCTGGAAGCCGTAGAAAAAGCGCTTGAAAAGCTATCGCTTCGAATCGAGCAGATTGCGGACAAAGCGCAAATCGGACCGGCGCCTGAACTGCCCGCGCCGGAACCTAAGAAGTCCGGCTTTTTCGGTTTTTTAGGGGGTAGTAAACCGAATAAGGAAGAGAAGTCGCTGAAGCCGACCGAGCCGGACACAAATTCGGTCGTTGAAGCGCCGAGCACGGCGCCGGCGCCGACGGCTGAGTCCGCACCGGCGCCTGTATCCGCACCTGCCGCAACCGACAATATCAAGGAGGAGGTTGCTCAGCCGGTTGTGCCGGCAGCTAAATCCAAAGACGGGTTTTTCAAAAAAATGTTCCATTCGTAAGGCGAGGTTTTTATGTCCGGTAATGTTTACCGCTACCTGGATACGCTGATCACTGCCGGGTCGTTTTCCAAAGCGGCGCGGGTGTTGCAAATCTCTCAGCCATCCATTTCACAATTTGTGCATCGTCTGGAAACGGAAGTCGGCACTGAGCTTGTGGATCGCACCGCAAAGCCTCTGCGACTCACCTATGCCGGCGAGTGCTTCATGCGAACCGAACGCGAAATTGAGCAGTTGCGTTCGATGCGCTCCCGACTGATTGCTGATATTGACGAAGGTGTTCGAGGTCATGTCACCATCGGCTCATCGCACTACCGTTCTACGTTTTTCCTAGCCGAAGTGTTGCCGATTTTCCGCCGAGAATATCCCGGCGTGACGGTGTCGCTTGCCGAAGGTACGACCAAGGAGCTTGAGGACTTTGCTTTCGATGGTGTCACCGATCTCAGTTTGGTGATCGCGCCTTTGTATCGCGACGAGCTCGAATATGCCGAGCTGTTCCGTGAACGCTATCTGTTGGCGATGAGCCCCGAGGCGCGTGTGGCAAAGACTGTGCCGCAGCCTGCCTCCGGCGGCTACGCATCGATGCCGTTCAATCGTCTCAACGGTGAGCCCTTCATCACGATCAAGCAGGGTCAGAAATTCCGCAATCTTTACGAAGACCTGTGCCGTGCAACACGCACAACGCCCCGCGTGATGCTTGAAAGCGAATCCCCCGTTGCAGCGCTTCATTTGGCTAGCGCTGGTCTCGGCGCAACGTTTGTCACACAGACGCTTGCCAAACGCTGCCGTCCGGCTCAGCCTGTGCGCTACTTCACGATTGAGCCCGCTCGTCCTGATCGCATGGTTGTGGCGGCGTACCGCAAAAACGGCTATCTGACCAAGGCCGCGCGCAGCCTCATCGAAGTCATGCGCCGTGTAGCCGAAACCGAGTTTGCCGACGGTTAGCCAACAAAAAAGCCGTCCAGCGAGCTAAAGCGCGACGGCTTAACATTCAAGTATAACGGGCGTTTCTCGAAGCTTCGGAAACGCCCGTTTCTTCATCAATCGATGTATTCGGTCTTTTTGATCACATCTTCAACGATCGGAGCCTTCCGCTCGTTAAAGACTTTTTTGTTCTGTTCGAACAGATTGCCGCCGTGGGTGTCAATCGAGACGATCAGCGGGCCGAATTCCTTCACTCGCATGACCCAAAGCGACTCGGGCATACCCAGTTCCGGCCACTGCACGTCTTCGACTTCTTCGACGCACTGAGCGGCCAGTACCGCGCAGCCGCCCGGAAAGACGCAGTGCAGCGCCTTAAAGCGGGTGCAGCCTTCGACCGTGTTGGGACCCATGCCGCCTTTGCCGACGATGAGCTTGACGCCGGTTTGCTCAATGAATTCCTTCTCGAACTTTTCCATGCGCATGGAGGTGGTCGGACCGATGGAAACGACCTTGAATCCGCTGCCGGAAGTCTGATCGGGCACCATGATGGGGCCGGCGTGGAAAATCGCCTTGCCTGCCAGATCGACGGGGATCTTGCGGCCGTGCTTGACCAGGCGCGTGTGAGCGCAGTCGCGAGCCGTGATGAGATAACCGTTGAGATAGATAATGTCGCCGATGCGGATGTCTTCGAGGTCCTCACTGCGAATCGGCGTCGTCAGAATTTTCTTGCTCACAGCGTGACTCCTTTATGCGAGATCATTTCATAAGACATATCGGCGTTAAATCGAATGGTTGCGCGGCGATGGCCCCAGCAACCTACCGACAGGCCGACGGCAAGGCACGAGGGGTGACGCGCAGCCTGCTCGACGTGAACCCCCATCACGGAGAGCGCACCGTTGAGCCCGCCCGGGCCAATGTTGATGTCGTTGAGACCCTTTTCGATGATCTGTTCGAATTCCGCACCGCGCGGACTGCTGTTGCGTGAGCCGATCGGACGCATCAGCGCTTTCTTGGAGAGGTTGGCAGCCACTTCGACGGAACCTGCAATGCCGATGCCCACGAGAAGTGGCGGGCAGGCGTTGATGCCGCGATCGCAGATGTTGTCAAAGACGAAACGCACGACGCCTTCGTAGCCTTCAACCGGCATCAGGACCTTGGCGGTGCCAGGAAGCGAGCAACCGCCGCCGGCCATGTAGCCGTGGATGGTGCACTGATCCGACCCCGGAATGATTTCCCAGTCAATCCAGGGGATGCGTACGCCCGTGTTATTGCCGGTGTTCTTCTCGTCGAAGATCTGAACTGCGTTGTGGCGAAGCGGGGCTTCCTTGGTGGCGCGAATTGTGGCTTCACGCAAGCATTCCTGCATCTGACCGATGAGCGGGAATTCGGAGCCGCATTCGATCCAATACTGAATCACGCCGGTGTCCTGGCAGAAGGGAACGTTGAACTTGTCGGCGAGTTCGAGGTCCGTAAACATGGAGTCGTACATCACCTTGGCAAGCGGCGTGTCTTGCTTCGTGCGCATTTCCTTGAGCTTGGCAAGCACGTCGTCGGGCAAATGCTTGCCGAAGTACGCCGTGAACTTCGCCATGGTGTCAGTGAAACGGGTACTCAATTCCGTTTTGTCCATTGCGTTTGTCTCCTCGCGCGGGCCAGCGGGATGTGACCGCTGCGCAGCGCGTCTGGTGGGGTGAAATCAAGGGAGGCGGGCCTTCCTACTTTTGGTTGAATTCTTACGCCTTTTGATTGATAAATCAAATGCTTCACAATCTATAAATATAATAATCAAGTATTTATCGAAATATGTAATTCGTTGATTTTAAAGGATAAAATGCTAGAGTTGGAAATGGGACGGAAAGAAACAGAAGACATGAAATACCACTAATTGGGTAAATAACGGACGAAAAAAAAGCGCCTCGTCCGGGATACGAAGCGCTTGAAAGCAGACGCGTGAAGACGATCAGCAGGCGTGATAGGACGTCACGCGTTCAACTTCTTCTTTGGCGCCGAGGAATACAGCCACACGCTGGTGCAGCTTTTCAGGCTTGATTGAAAGGATACGTTCATAGCCGTTGGTGGCGCGGCCTCCCGCCTGTTCCATCAGCCAGGACATGGGGTTGGCTTCGTACATCAGGCGAAGCTTGCCGGGCTTGGAGGGATCGCGGTTGTCTTTGGGATACATGAAGATGCCGCCGCGGCACAGGATGCGATGCACTTCGGCGACCATGGCAGCGACCCAGCGCATGTTGTAGTCTTTGCCGCGAACGCCGGCCTTGCCGGCGAGTAGCTCATCAATGTAGCGGGCCACTGGGGGCTCCCAGTGACGCTTGTTCGAGCAGTTGATGGCAAATTCTTTGGCTTGCTCGGGCACCTGCACATTGTCGTTGGTGAGGATGTAAGTGTTGGTGCGGGGATCAAGCGTGAACATCACTACGCCGCGGCCGAGCGTGAGCGCCATCTGCGTCTGCGGACCGTACATGATGTAGCCCGCAGCAAGCTGACGGTCGCCGGGCTGCAGGAAGTCGGCGTCTTCGGGCGCGGTGGCGTCCTCATGCGGATTGGGCAGAATCGAGAAGATCGTGCCGATCGAGACGTTGATGTCGATGTTGCTCGAGCCGTCGAGCGGGTCATAGCAAATGAGATAGGGACGGCGATCTTCGCAGCCCGCGGCCACACAATGATCCATTTCTTCGGAGGCGCAGGCAGCGACGACGCCCGAGTCAAGGACAGCGTTGGTAACGATGTCGTTGCTGATGACATCAAGCTTCTTTTGCTCTTCACCCTGAACGTTTTCACTGCCGGCCATGCCGAGCACCCCCATGAGGGCTCCGCAGGAGACTTCTGAGCTGATTTCCACGCCGCAGGCAGCGACGGTTTCAATCAGTCGGGCGAGTTTTTCATCAAGACCGTTGGTCTTGACTTCGTTGGCGAGCATCTGGCTCAAAGTAATCTGTTGCATAACGCTTCTCTTTTTTCGAGCAGGGACTGACTAGTATGTATTGAGTGCTTTTTCGACCACTTCGCTTACGCCAGCCGACAGGTTTTCCGAACGGGCAACCTTGGTGAGAGCGGCGTGCATAAGGCGAGCGAGTTCCGGCGTATAACGGCGCCAGTTGTCCAGGGCGCGTGCCAGACGAGCCGCCACGTGGCTGTTGATGGCGTCGAGCTGCAGCACCGTGTCGGCCCAGAATTCGTAGCCGGCACCGTCGGGACGGTGGAATTCGGGTTCATTCGCAACAAAGAACGTGTTCACGAGGGCGTAGACGTTGTTGGGGTTCTTCATCGAGAATACCGGGCACTGCATGAGCGACTTGATGCGGTCAAGCACCGGGCATTCGTTAGGATAGACGCGTGCCGTTGCCTGAACAGAGAACCACTTGTTGATCAGAAGCGGTTCGTTGCCCCAAAGCTTGCCGGCAGCATTGAGTACGTCAATCTTGGCCGGGCTCTGACTGTTGACGATCATGCGCAGTGCGGCCAGACGATCCGTGAGGTTGTCCGAAAGCTCGAACTGATCTCGTGCGTCAAGTAGTGCTTTGGCGTTGCCGCCCGCAAGCAGGTACTCGAGCGTGAGATTGCTCAGAGCGCGCTTTCCGGCTTCCTTAGGATCGAAGCGGTATTCAAGCGTCATGTTGCGCATGTTTTCGGTGCGCAGCGGTTGGCCGAGCTTATGCGAGAGCTTGCGACCGATCGTCTCCATCACGAAGATGCGAGCCTGACGGATTGCCTGCGGATTGATCATGGCGCGGTGGGCGGCGATGGTTTTTTCCGAGGGAAGCGTGAGCACCGTGGCGCGGTATTCAGGCGAAAGATTCGTGTTGGTGAGGATGCCTTCGAATGCCGAAATGAGTGTGCCGTGCACGTCGGGCTCAACGCCGTTTTCAATCATGTCGACAACTTCGTTCAGAACGGTAAGCATCAGACGCTCGAAGGCGTCCGCACGGTTAAAACCGTCGGAGTCGTGTAGCGCGAGGAACTGCAGTTCCTGCAGCGTGTAGGCGTAGTCGAAGATCACGGGGGCCGAGAAGTCGCGCCCCAGAGAGAGCACCGGATTTTCGGTGATGCCTTCAAACGTCCATTCATCATCGGCCGATTCCAAAACAAGCTTGGCGGTGGTGACGGGTTCGTCGTTGGAGCCGAGGAGCTTCAAGGGAAGGTCCTTGCCGTCCTGACCGATCAGGCCCACGAGAATCGGAATGACAAGGGGATATTTGTCGGGCTGTCCCGGAGTGGGCGGCGTCGATTGCGAAGCACGGATCGTGAAGGTGCAGTCGTCCTGATTCCAGTTCGTTTCCACGGAAACACGCGGCGTGCCCGCCTGCGACCACCAGAGGCTGAAGTTGGAGAGATCAACGCCGTTGGCGTCTGCCATTGCTCGGATGAAATCGTTGCAG
>ERZ856578.8358-NODE-8358-length-10157-cov-3.689484_pt1 | contig 10157 bp, 12 predicted proteins | sample MGYA00514384_ERZ856578 | MGnify/ENA primary metagenome ERZ856578 (study PRJEB29103, sample SAMN06111958) | human gut metagenome | biome: human gut; feature: ankylosing spondylitis patient; material: healthy_person | host: Homo sapiens | place: China:Hangzhou...
CACCGTGGAGTGCCCGCGCGGGGTCGACGGGATTTCCGCCGGAAAGAACGCGCTTGTGCTGCCCGAAGACGTGTCCAACCTGCTCGCCAACGAGATGTTCGGCCGTCACGACCCCCGCGCGGAGGACGAGGCGCTGCGCCAGATCGTTTCTCTCGCCGGGCGCGTCGCCGTGGTGATCGCCGTGACGATCGGCGGCGTCAGCGGCGACGGCTGCGACGAGCCCACTCAAAATTACGCGGCGGCGCTGGCCCATCTCAACGAACAGCTGGCCGAGGCGGCCGACGCGGTGATCGAAATACGCGCGGGGACGCCGCTGCTGCTGAAGGGAGAATGTCCATGGATTGGTTGAAACCGTTTTGGATCGCGCTGTCCACATATTCGGCGATTCCCGTGCCGCAGTGCGAATGGGACGAAAAGTCGCTGAGCCGTTCGTTCTGTTTTCTGCCCGCGGTCGGCCTGCTGATCGGCGCGGCGCAGGGCGCGTGGCTGTGGCTGTGCTGGTTTGCCGGCTTCAATCTGCTGCTGCGCAGCGCCGTGGCCGTGGCCATCCCGCTGCTGCTCAGCGGCGGCATCCACATGGACGGCTTCTGCGACACCATGGACGCGCTCGGCTCGCGCCAGCCGCCGCAGCGCTGTCTGGAGATCATGAAGGACTCGCGCTCCGGCGCGTTCGCGATTATTTACTGCGGCGTTTATCTCGTGCTCGATCTCGGCCTCGTCAGCGAGACGGCAGGCCTGCCGGGGGTTTTTTGCCTGGTCTTCACGCTGTCGCGCGCCGTTTCCGCGCTGTCGGTCGTCAGCCGCAAAAACGCCCGCGGCGGCGGCATGCTGGCGCGGTTTCAGGAGCCGGCGCAGACTTTGCTGGTGCGGCGCTGCGCCTGGGGCTGGATCGCCGCCTGCGCGGTCGCCATGGACTTCTGCGACCTGTACGCCGGCACCGGCGCGCTGCTGGGCGGCGTGGCGGCGTGGTTCGCCTATCACGCCATGGCGCAGAAGCGCTTCGGCGGCATCACCGGCGACACGTCGGGGTTCTTCGTGCAGACGCTCGAGCTGGCCATGCTGGCCGGCATGGCGCTGGGGCAGGCCGCGGAGATCGCGAGGTTCTCGCTGTGCAGATCCTTCTGATCCGCCATGGCGCGACGGCCAGCAACCTGAAACGTCTCTATCTCGGACGCTCCGACGAGCCGCTCTGCGAAGCCGGCGTCGAACAAGCCCGCGCGCGCTTCGCCGCCGGACTGCCGGCGGCGGAAAAAGTCTTCGTCAGTCCGCTGTTCCGCTGCCGCCAGACCGCCGCGATCCTTTTTCCGGACCGCGAGCCGATCGTGATCGAAACGTTCGCCGAGATCGACTTCGGCCGCTTCGAGGGACGAAGCCACGACGAGCTGATGCGCGACGAACCGGCTTACGCCCGCTGGCTCGATTCGCGCGGCGAAGGGGCGATTCCCGGCGGCGAAGACATGGCGTCGCTGCGTCGGCGCTGCCGCGACGGGTTCCTGGACATGGTCGCGCAGTCGCTCGGCTGCGCCCGGATCGCCGCGGTCGCCCACGGCGGCACGATCATGGCCGTCCTCGGCGAATTCTGCGAGCCGCCGCGCGCCTTTTACGACGGCTTCGTAAAAAACTGCGGCGTCGTGCGCTGCGCCTGGGACGGCGCGCGCCTGCGCCTCGAAGGCGGCGACCTCTCATGACTCGCTTCGCCTCGCCGGCCGCGCTCGCGCTCGGTTTCGCGCTCGATCTGCTGTGCGGCGACCCGCACGGTTTTCCGCACATCGTCGTTTTCGCGGGCAAATTGATCGCCTGGGGCGAGACGATCCTGCGCCCGCTGTTTCCCCCCGCGAAGCGGGGCGAACGCGCCGCGGGGGCGCTGCTGGTTTTCATCGTTACCGCTGTCTGCACGGCGCTGCCGGCGCTGCTGCTGCGCCTTCTGTACGCCCGCTCGTTCTGGGGGGGGCTGGCGGCCGAGCGCTTTTTCTGTTACCAACTTTTGGCGGCGCGCGCTCTCTGCGACGAAAGCCGCACCGTCGCCGCGGCGCTGGAAGCCGGCGACCTGGGGAGCGCGCGTCATTGGCTGTCGATGATCGTCGGGCGCGACACCGATCTCCTCGACGAGACCGGCGTCGTCAAAGCCGCCGTCGAGACCGTGGCCGAGAACACTGCCGACGGCGTGGTCGCACCGCTGTTCTGGATCGGACTTTTCGGCGTGCCCGGCGGCTGCTTCTGCAAGGCCGTCAACACCATGGACTCGATGATCGGCTACAAGAACGAGCGTTACCGCTGGTTCGGCACGGCCGCCGCGCGGCTCGACGACCTCGTCAACTTCGTCCCCGCCCGTCTGGCCGGGCTGCTGATGGTCGCCGCCGCCGGACTGTGCCGCTTCGACGCCGCTAACGCGTGGCGGATCTTCCGCCGCGATCGCCTCAGACACGCCAGTCCCAATTCCGCCCACGCCGAAGCCGCCTGCGCCGGCGCGCTGCGCGTCCAGCTGGCCGGCCCCGCCAGCTACGGCGGGCAGGTCGAGGACAAACCGTTCCTCGGCGACCCGCTGCGCCCCGTGGAGACCGCCGACATCGCCCGTTCCCACAAACTCCTTTTCGCGACCGCCGCACTCGCCTTCCTCCTCGCGCTGGCGCTGCGTTCCCTCGCCGCCGTCATCTGGTAAGCGATCCGCAAAAAAAAATTGAACGAGAGGCAAACGATGCTGTCTGCCTCTCGTTAAATTTTTTTTGCGGATTTCTTTCCGCGCCTTTTTCATTACAGAGAACAAAGAAAGGCTCTTTTATACTATTTCTTGTAGTAAGGCAAAGGCCTCTCCATGAATTGGGCGTTCATGGGAAGAGCCAGATGCAGCGCCAGCGCCGCCAGCGCGGACATCGCCGGTAGAAAAGCAAGAACGGCGCCGCAGTCGAGCCGCACGGTGACATCTCCCAACCGACGTTTCGGGAAAATGCACGAACTTTGAACTGCTTTTGTGGAGTCCGACTCATTGATGGACATGGTTCACCTCAACAATACCGACTGTTGTAAAAATCGCTACAGGAACTGCGCCGGCCGCACGACCCTCGCTACAGCCCGCGATGTCGTTCGTCCCGGGGGAGCGCTGAATGCCTCGGGGACAGCTCTCCGACACTCCAATTTCGAAGGAGTTCATTTGCCCAACAGGGCGGCGCCGACAGCGCCGGCAAAACGGGCGTCCGGGGTCGTGCGCACCGGCGCATGCAGGGCCTCGGACAGCTTGCGCAGTATCATGGCGCTGTCGCAGAAACCTCCGGTCAGAAAGTAAGCGCCCGCTGCACCCTTCCGTGCCGCCTGCACCGCGACCTTGGCAACGACGGATTTGACAGCTCCGCAGGCAATGTCTTCCCTCGGCGTACCCAATCCCATCAGGCTGACGATCTCCGACTCGGCGAAGACCGTACACATCGAGGAGATCGTGATTTCCCGTCCGCGTTCCGCCAGCGCGAACAACTCGGGCAGGGTGACTCCCATGCGGTTGGCCATGATCTCCAGAAACTTGCCTGTCCCGGCGGAACATTTGTCGTTCATGACGAAGTCCACGACACGGCCGTTCCGGACGAGGATCACCTTGGTATCTTGGCCGCCAATGTCGACGACAGTGAGGTGGTTCTCGCCCCCAAGGAAGCAGGCTCCTTTGCCATGGCAGGTGATCTCCGTCAGGATATCGTCAGCGTAGGGGACGGAGACCCGTCCGTACCCCGTCGCCGTGACGCGGAGTTCTTCCCGCGTATACCCCAGAGAGAGCAGCCAGGCCAGGATTTCAGCGGCTGTCTCCCTGCTGTTCCAGCCACTGGGCATGAGCTTCCGGGCCAGGATCTCGTTTTTTGCGGCATCCATGACCACCGTTTTGCTTGCCGTGGAGCCGATGTCGATGCCCACATAGTACATTGCGCTACCTCCTCTCTCTTCGCAGAAACACCCACTCCGACTCCATGCTCTCCGGGCGGGGCGGTTACGCCATCATCTCGATGAAAGCCCCCAGCCGGGTCTCGATCTGCCCCCGGTCTGACGGAGAGAAATCGGTGTCGATGCGAAGATAGGGAAGCCCGAGCTCCTCGTAAATCGTGTTTTTCGTGTGCCAGGCCTCTACGGCAAATGTGTGGCAACCATGCAAGACCACTTCAATGACCCCGTCCACTTGGTACTCCGAGACCAGGTGCTTGAGATCGTCGAATCGGCCTTTGTTGGGCGTCATCACGGAGCAGTTGATCTTGAGGTAACGCTCAGCCAGGGCTTCGTAAGGATCTTTTTCCTCGTCGACCATAAAGCGGAGCGTGCGCGGCCCGGCGCAATGATCTGAACAGACGTAATCGGCTCCCATCTCTTCCACCCGGCGGACCAGCTTCTCGCGCAGACCCGTGTTGGGACAGCCCGTCAGCAGGACGCGCGGGCGGTTTTCAGCCCCTGCGCGCACGCGACTTTTGAACTCCCGCGTCTTCTCCTCCAGTTTCTCGATAAGGCTGTCGTCCGTAAAATGGAAGTCGGCGGACTCCGAGATCGTGGTGAGCTCGTACCCTGACACAGGGGTCGGTTTGGCCTTGGCTACTTCGTAGAGCTCTATGAGCGCCTTCCTCACGCGATTTCGGTAGACGATGGCGTCGTGAAGCTTTTCTTCCGTGATCTTGACGTCGAAGAGCTCTTCCAGGAACTTGGCGCCCAGGCGAATCTCCTCGGCCCAGGACTCCAAGGCCAAGGCATGGTCCTTGCCCTGCGGAAGCTTCATGACGTGTACCGGCTTGAGTTCGCCCAAGAGCTCGTACATCTTCTTCTTACCGTCGCAGGTCGTCTCTGCGAGCACTCCGTCGGAGAAGTAAAAGAACGGGCATTGATCAGTCATGGCCAATCCATAGCTGGATTTGATCAGGGGACACAGAGTCTTGGGCAGCCGCGTCTCAGCCTCCAGAATGCCCTGCTCGCTGTTGCCGCAAAGCCCCACCGGAATGGCTCCGGCCGCGTGGATCAGCTCGGTGGGTGTGTAGGAACAGAACGTTCCGACGACCTTTTTCCCTTTCTTTTTCTCCTCGTAGAGCGCCAGGAAAGCGTTTCTTCGTTTTTCATCGTAGCTCTCGAAATTTTTTGGCAATTCCAGCATGCGTTTATTCCCCCCGTGAAAATATCGGCAAATTGAAAAGAGCGTTGACGCTGCTTCTTCATTAAAAATTTGAATCGTGCGGCGCTCCGATGGAGATCCACACAGCGAGTCGCACAGACCGCGCCGCTGTCGGGGCGCCCTCGTGTTCGGCTTTTTGATCAAGAAAGAGTATTAAAAACTGACGGGCAGTTTCCTCCGTCCGTTCGGCAGCGCTCCCGCCGTAAAACCACTGCTTAATAGTGACAAAAGGTTCATGGAATTTAGGCGGAAGCCGATTTCAGTTTGTCTTCGCAGCGCTTTTGCAGCTGCTCCAGCGCCAGAACGATCAACCAGTACATAATGACCATGGACATGTAGGCCTCGAAATACCGAAAGGTGATTCCGGCCTGTATCTTCGCGACCGCCGTGATATCGAGAATACCTATGGTGAAGGCGAGCGAGGAGCCTTTGATGGCGTCGATCAGGTTGTTGACGATGCCGGGAACGGCGACCGGTACCGCCTGGGGAATCACGATCAGCCGCAGCGTCTGCATCCGCGTCAGGTTGATCGACTTCGCCGCTTCGATCTGCCCGCGGTCCACCGCCAAGAAGGCGCCGCGGATGATCTCGCTCATGTACGCGCCGCTGTTCAGCGCCAGCGTCAGCATGAAACCCTCGATCTTTCCCATGGAGGCCAGACCGGCAACCAGTCGGGGCAAACCGAAATAAATCATGAAAAGCTACCCGATGAAGGGCGTGCCGCGGAAAAAAGAGACGTAAAGCTTGCAGAGGGGCTTCAAGATCGGGACGTCATAGACGATCGGGAGCGTCGCCGTCAGCCCCAGAAAAAGCGCCGCCGCAAACGGCAGAACGGTTATCAAAAGCGTCCTCGGCAAGGCCGGCAGCATCTTCACAAAGACCCGCCCGACGAATTCCAGATCCATGAACGCCTCCGCTTAATGCGTTACGGTAAAGTCGAAGTCAAACCACTTTTCGGAAATGCGTCGCAGCGTACCGTCTTCTCTCATCGCCTTGAGCGTCTTATTCGTCGCCTCGCGCAGCGCGTCGCCCTGCGGAGTTTTGGCGAAGGGATACGCGCTTTCGAAGTAAAGCCCGCCGCCGATGAGCACCTTGATCTTGTCTGCGCCAAAGCGCTGGATGGCCTCGATGGCGATCGTCTGAGACTGGACGCAGGCGTCGATTTTCCCCATGACGACGTCCTGCATGGCCGTGTCGTCGAAGTAGACCCGCTTGATCTTGACGTTGTTTTCTTTTTCGATCCGATCGATGAACTCCTCGTCGACGGAGCCGGGCACCATGCCGATCGTCAACCCGTCGAGATCTTTGAACGTCTTCGCTTCGGTCTCGGGACGCGACATGAGGTTCTGCTCGTCGTAAAGATAGGGGTCGCTGAAGTTGTAGATCTCTCTGCGTTTTTCGGTGGGCGCCAGCGTGTTGGCGACCGTGTCCAAGCGGCCGTCGCCGATCATTCCCAGGAGACTCGAAAAGGGCATCTGCTCGAACGCGACTTTCCAGCCGTTCCTCTTGGCGATCTCGTTCCACACGTCGACCTCGAAACCTTCCAGCTCGCCCTTGTCGTTCAGGACCGTGAAGCCGGACGTCGAGCCGTCCATGCCGACGCGGACGGATGCCTTTTCTGTTTCGACACCGCGGAATCCAGGCAGACTGTCAAAAAACAAGGCGCTTCTCCGACGCGTTCACTGGGCGCGGGCGTTCGTCGTCCAGCGGAGCAGGCGCTTTTTGATCTGCTCGAAAAACTGCATCACCACGACCAGCACCAGCACCATGAACAGGAATCCCGCCCAGGTGTAGTCGTACAGCCCGAACTCGGCGTATTTTTTCACGAAAAAGCCCATGCCGTACTGCGCGCCGTACATCTCCGAGTAGACCAGCATCACGAAGGTGCTGCGCAGCGAGTTGACGAATCCGGCGAGGATCGCCGGGCTGGCCGCCGGCAGGATGACCTTGACAAGCCGCTTGAAGCCTTTCAGCTCCAGCGTCGCCGCCTTGTCGAGATAGCGCTTGTCGATGGTCATGATGCCCGTGATGGCCGCGAACAGCGTCGACCAGACCGTGCCGTAAACGATCAGGAACACCGAGGCGCTCCAGAAATCGGGCGCCAGCAGCAGCGCGAACGGCGACAGCAGGATCGACGGCACGACACTGAACATGTAGATTACGGGGTACAGCGCGTCGCGCAGCCGCTCGTTCATACCCAGGACCGTGCCGACGAACAGCGCCACGCCCAGCGAGACGGCGATCGACGGGATCATCAGCTTCATCGACGCCAGCAGGTTCACGAACATCGTGCGCCCTTCGCCGGCGAAGACTTTGCGGATCGCTCCGACGCGCGGGAACAGGTACGGATTGGCGCGCCCCGTCTCGGTCGCGAACACGTACAGAGAGATGAGCGAGGCGCAGATGCAGAAGGTCAGCCAGTACTTGCCGAGAAAGTATTTCAGCCTGCCCATCGCCGCAGCCGCTTAGTTGTTTTCCTCGAAGAAGGCGCGCTGACGCTCGTAGAAAGCGGGATCCTCGCTGCCGTGGGCGGCGCTGACGTCCGCAAGTGCCTGCCGATACAGCTCGGTGTCGATATGGTCTTCGATCTTGATGTTGCGGGCGTTTTCGCTCAGGAAACCCGTTTTGTCCAGAATGCCCCAGGCGCGGACGACCGACTTGCTGAGCGGATCGGCGTTGACGACGTAGTGAGCGGTGTCGAGCATGTAAGCGGCCACGTACTCGTCGGAAGCGCCAATCTTTTTGGCCAGCATGGCGACGGCTTCGTCGCGGTGGCTCTCATAGTAGCTCTGCGCCCGCAGCAGCGCGCGCAGGACGGCTTTGATCGTCTCGGGATTCTTTTTGACGTACTCCGTCTGGGCCTCCATGCGGCAGCAGGAGTAGTTGGGCATCACTTCGCTCTGATAGGTGACGATTTTGACGTCGTTCATCTTCTTGACGTTGAAGTTCTGCCCCGTGCCCATCAGCGCGTAGTCAACCTCACCGCGCACGACGGCGGCCAGCGCTTCGTTGTAGCCCGAGTAGGTCACCCAGTTGACGGCCTTGAGCGGATCCTTGTAGCCCAGATCCATGACCGCGCCGGTAAAGGCGAAGTACGAAGGGTTGCAGGCGAACTTCTTGCCGATCAGCGACTGCACGCCGTTCCATTCCGCGCCGGCACGGGCGATCACGGGCATACAGCCAGTCACCATGTGGCCGCCGAAGATGGTCAGGTCGATGCCGGCGGCGATCTGCTGCAGCGGCGCAGCCGTGCCGGAGTTAGAAACCACGTCCACCTTGCCGGTGGCCAGCAGCGTCATGGCGTCGGCGTTGGCGTTGGCGAGAACCGGCTCGATCGTCAGCCCCTCGTCCTTGAAATACCCCTTGTTCTCGGCGATCGTCACGAGCACGTTGCCGCTCGTGCCATAGTTCCAGCGCACGACGCGCTGCTCGGGGGCGGCGGAAGCGGCCGAGGCGGCCAGCGCCAGGCTCATGACGGCAAACAGACGGACAGCATTTTTCTTCACAGACATAAAAGAACGCTCCTTTATAGAGATAAATATGGTGCTTGTAGCTTAATCGACGGAGCCGTTTCCATGCGCAAACAGGCTGCTGCGCGACAGGCGCTCGGCCACGTCGCGGTTGATGTGCCGGATCAGCGTTTCGCGCAGGCGGACGAACTCCGCGTTTTCGAAGCGGGCGCTGCGCGAAGCGCGCTCCACCGTGGGGACGCGGCAGTCGAAGATCACGCCGCTGGGCGACTGGCCGAGCACGACGACACGGCTGCCCAGCAGCAGCGCCTCGTCCACATCGTGCGTGACGAAGAAGACCGTTTTCTTCGGCTCGTGCTTCGCCCACAGCTCCGATACCAGATCCTGGAGCATGGCGCGCGTCACCGCGTCGAGCGCGCCGAACGGCTCGTCCATCAGCAGCATCGGCGGATCGACGGCGAACGCCTGCGCGATCGCCACGCGCTGCTGCATGCCGCCGGACAACTCGCGCGGCAGCTTGCGGAAGACCGCGCCGTCGAAGCCGACCTCGCGCAGTTTTTCCAGCGCGACCGCCTTCAGCTCGTCCGCGCCGCGCCCGGGAAAGCGCTGCTTCAGCGCCAGCATGATGTTTTCGCCCGCCGTCATCCACGGGAACAGACCGTAATCCTGAAAGACCACGCCGCGGTCCAGCCCCGCGCCGCCGATTGGGCGCCCGTCGATCGCGATCCGTCCCCGCGTCGGCCGCTCCAGCCCCGCCAGCAGGCGCAGGAGCGTGCTCTTGCCGCAGCCCGACTGTCCCAGCAGGCAGACGAACTCCCCCGCCGCCACGGCAAGGTCGATGTCTTTCAGTATCAGCTTGTCCTTCACATACGCAAAAGAAAGTTCTTTGACGGCGATATTCTGCACGGCGGGCGCGTCCTCTCTGAGTTTGCCATTCTTTGGATTCATTCTTATTCGTTATAATGATAATATCATCGTGTCGGACCCGTTGCATTGTGTTATTGCGCGGACTTTTGACCAATTCCGCGGTCTTTTGTGCGTCATTAGCGATGATATTTCGAAGACAAAACGTCCGGCGACGAAAACGGTTCTGTCGGCCCCCGATGGAAATCCGAACTGTTCCTCTTCAAGTAGACAGAGAAATAATGAGAAGGGACTTCCCAGCGCTGCGGCGCTGTGGCAATCGCAGATTCCGGTTGGCTGCCGAGGCATCCAACCGGAATCTACGTTTTTTATGCCGCTAAACACAGATTATGTTTCTCCATCAGCGTAAGAACACCAAGGTTACGCCGCACACGCCTGGTGTTCTAGTAATGGATGTAATTCTCAATCACATCGATGAGCTCTTTCATGCCGTGCAGCAGGCGTCTGACCAGCCCCGCTGGAAGCTAGCGATGCTGCGTCGATACAACACGCCGTATTTCGCCGCCGCGCCGTCGACGCGTGAATCCTGACGGAATTTCCGGAAGATGCTAAAATAAGCCGTTTCGCCTATGCCAGTGATGAACAACGGGTTATGGAAAATGGCTTCGACGGCTATATGGCCAAGCCCATCAGCGCCC
>ERZ856578.8374-NODE-8374-length-10135-cov-2.954166_pt1 | contig 10135 bp, 7 predicted proteins | sample MGYA00514384_ERZ856578 | MGnify/ENA primary metagenome ERZ856578 (study PRJEB29103, sample SAMN06111958) | human gut metagenome | biome: human gut; feature: ankylosing spondylitis patient; material: healthy_person | host: Homo sapiens | place: China:Hangzhou...
TCGGCACGGTCGGTTCGAGGGCGCATGTAATATCCATCCACCCACGAATTGCTCACCAGCTTGATGAGGTTCTTGTACACCACAGCCACCAGCAACCTCGCCTCTCCGGTAGCTGCCGGCTACCTCATTGAGCATTTTTCATATCTCCGTTTTTGCTTCGACGGCGTGTTTCAACTTCAATATGAACCGCTTTCTCAGAAAGTGGCTTATTGATGTGAAGGCACAGCAGACAAAAGACGGAGGAATCCCCGTCGTTGTTCCTCGGGTCAAACATTTCGGCGGAACAAAGATTACGGCCGGCTGGTCCGACTGTGTTTTCCTTGTCCCGTGGGCGCTTTATCAAAACAGCGGGGACAAAACCATTCTTGAAAAGTTTTATCCGATGATGAAAAGATATCTTTCGGGAGTCGAAAAGAAAGCGGCGGCGTTTTCATCGGGGGAAAGGCGATACATTTGGTCGCACGGATTTTCTTACGGCGATTGGTGCGCTCCGAACGAAAATCAAAAGCAATGGATGGCAAAAAAGAAGTGGATTTCAACCGCATATTATGCCAACGATTGCGCCCTCGCATCAAAAATTGCGACCATCCTCGGTCTTGAAGAGGAGGCTAAGGCGTTTCAAGAAAAGCGAAAGTGTATCGAAAACGCATATCGGAACGTTTTTACCGACAAAAAAGGAACGCTCAAAAACGAGTTTCAAACGGCCTATGTTTGCCCGCTGTATTTTGGAATGGTGAGCGGAGAGGAAAGAAAAAAATATGCTGAAAACCTTTTAAGACTCGTGAAAGAAGCCGATAATCATCTTTCCACCGGCTTCCTCGGAACACCATATCTCCTTTTTGCCCTTTCGGACAACGGATATATAAATGAAGCATATGACCTTTTACTTCAGGATACCGTCCCGTCGTGGTTATATGAAGTCAAAGCCGGGGGAACGTCAATTTGGGAGCGTTGGGACGCGCTTCGACCCGATGGAACCGTCAATCTCGGAAAAGATTCGGGAAGCGGTCTGGTAAACGCTGTCGGCGGAGGAATGGTTTCTTTCAACCATTATGCGAACGGTGCAGTCGGCGATTGGTTATATAGGCGCGTCGCGGGACTCGAAGCGATTGAGCCGGGCTACAAAAAATTTAAGGTTGCACCCCTCGTCGGAGGCGGACTCACGAGCGTGTCATGTTTCAAAAAGCTTTCGAGCGGAACTATCAAAATCAATTGGAATTTTGAAAACGGCGTTTTTGTCCTCTCGATTAATGTTCCGTTTAACACGAGCGCTGTCATCACGCTGCCCGACGGAAAGAGCCTTGAAGTTTCAAGCGGAAAATATGTGTACAGCGTTGAAATGTGAGCAATATTATTTAAAAAGCCATGTGATGACATAACCGAATAATATAAAAACATATAGGCGCAGCCGATGGATTTTACGTCAGCTGCGCTTGGCTTTTTAGACAAAATGAAAAACCCTGTAAGCGTCTAATCGTCGAAGAATGTTAACCGTAAGCTAAAGTTATAAAAAATCAAAGAGTTCCTCAGCGTACCTACGGTGAAAGCACCTATATTTTTTTCAATTAAGCGCACCTTCGGTGTATGAAAAATGAAGGCGCTTTGCTAATGCAGTGCGGTAACCCGCATGAAAATCAAAGCGCGCGCTTCATGGAGTGTAACGAATATCACATTTAGAAAACAGAGCAGCAAGACTTAAATCTTCCTGCTCTGTTTCGCTTTACACACTTGTCTAAACCTCCTCTCCGCCACTTGAAGAAATTCTGCATTTGTGGTATCATATTAAACTGCGGGTGAATATGTTTGCCCGCGGATATTTATTACAATATTGCACCCGACAGGATGAGTCGGTGCAACGCAAAACGGGAGAAAAAGATGATAACAGTATCCGATCTCAGCTTCAATTTCGGCACACAGACCCTGTTCAAGGGCGTCGATCTCAAATTTACGCCCGGCAACTGCTACGGTATAATCGGAGCAAACGGCGCGGGCAAATCAACATTTCTGAAAATACTTTGCGGTGAGCTTGAGCCGTCGCACGGTTCGGTTATAATCCCGCCGACGGTCAGGATGTCGGTGCTGCGCCAGGATCACTATGCCTTTGACGAATACACCGTGCTCGACACCGTTATAATGGGCAACCGCCGCCTCTACGATATAATGAAAGAAAAGGACGCGCTCTATGAGAAGCCGGATTTCAGCGAGGAGGACGGAATGCGCGCCGCCGTGCTCGAGGAGGAGTTCGCCGAGCTCGACGGCTGGGAGGCGGAGTCCGATGCGTCGAAGTTGATTCAGGGCCTCGGCCTTGACGAGAGCCTGCTCTATGAGCAGATGTCGTCTCTCTCGGGTTCGCAGAAGGTCAAGGTGCTGCTTGCACAGGCGCTTTTCGGAAACCCAGATATAATCCTGCTCGATGAGCCTACAAACGACCTCGATATAGCCGCCGTCAAGTGGCTTGAGGACTTCCTGAGCGAGTATTTCGGAACGGTCATTGTCGTCTCGCATGACCGCCATTTCCTAAATAATGTCTGCACGAGAATAGTCGATATCGATTATTCCGAGATAAAGATGTATGTCGGCAACTACGAATTCTGGTACGAGTCGAGCCAGCTTATCCAGAAGCTTATAAAACAGCAGAATAAGAAAAATGAGGAGAAGGCGAAGGAGCTTCAGGCGTTCATCGCAAGATTCTCCGCAAACAAATCGAAATCCCGTCAGGCGACCTCGAGAAAGAAGCTGCTTGATAAACTGACTATCGAGGAGCTGCCCGCGTCGAGCCGCCGATATCCGTTTGTCGGCTTCGATATGGACAGAGAAGTCGGTAAGGATATCCTCACCGTCGAGGGACTTACAAAAGAGGTCGACGGCGCAAAGCTGCTCAACAATGTCAGCTTCACCGTGCGCAAGAACGATAAAATCGCGTTTGTCGCAAAGAGTGAGCAGGCGATAACCATGCTCTTCAAGATACTCATGGAGGAGGAGGAGCCGGACAGCGGCAGCTTCAAGTGGGGACTGAGCACATCGCGCTCCTATTTCCCTGCGGATAACTCCGCATTCTTTTCCTCCGACCTCAATCTTATCGATTGGATGCGCCAATATTCAAAGGATCAGACAGAGACTTATATCCGCGGCTTCCTCGGCAGAATGCTGTTCTCGGGCGACGCGGTTTTGAAGCCCGTAAACGTCCTTTCGGGCGGCGAAAAGGTCAGATGTATGCTCTCGCGAATGATGCTCTTCGGCTCAAACGTGCTCATTCTCGATCAGCCGACGAACCACCTCGACCTCGAATCCATAACCGCCGTCAACAACGGACTGTCGGAATTTAAGGGCAATGTCCTGTTCTGCTCGCATGACTATGAAATAGTCAATACCGTGGCAAACAGGATAATCGAAATATGCGACGACGGCATTATCGACCACTCGGGCAACTACGACGATTTTGTCGAGTTCAAGGAGAGTCGCGGAATGGCGGTTACAACGCTCTGATACGGATTGATAATTCTTACGGTTTGTGGTATAATCAAAGCGGAAAATGAAAATGATTTTCGGGAAGGACAGTGAATTATGAAGAATCAGAAAACTGTCAAAAGTTCAAACAACGAAAAGGGCGCGCTGCTCTATATCGTAACCTGCGCGCTGGTTGTTATCCAGCCGCTGCTCGATATAATTTCATCTGTTGTCATCAATCTCGGCAAGGCGAATTATATCAGCTTCTCGGGTGCTGTAAGGGCACTCATAATAGCTGCCGTTACCGTGTTTACCCTCGGCTTTTACAAGGGCAGATACAGCAGGCTGTTTAAGATTTATAACGGCATCGCGGCCGCATATATCATACTGATGTGCCTGATGAGCGCGACCCGCGGCGACCATGTCACGTTCCTCTATATGCTCGGACTCATGGCGGATACGTTCTTCTTTGCCTTTATGTTCCTGCTTATATTCGAGACCGCGCAGACCGTCGGACGCAGAGTGCACCCATCGGTTATTGCGGCAACGGCGCTTATCTATGCGATTACTCTTGTTATAAGCTATATTTCAAAGAAGGGCACCTTCCACTATTCGACCTCGTTTGCGGTGGCGCTCGTCCTGCTTATTCCTTCCGCGCTCGTTTTTCTGGTCTCGCGCCTCGGCAGAAAAAAGGCGGAGAACGCAAAGCCGATTGACGCGGCGCTCTCGTGGATAGTCCCGGCGGCGGGCAGTATTTTGCTTCTCGTCGGCGCAGTGCTTTCAAATTCGAAGCCCGTACTTTTTGTGTCCGTCATATTCTCTGCGGGTCTCTTTATTTGGACCTTTTCTTCGTGGAGAGACGGAAGAAAAGAGAATCGCCCGCCCATGATGCGCGCGTTTATTTCGAGCGCGCTTTTCTGCGTGCTTGTCCTTGCGTTTCTGCCCGTTTCTCCCGTCAAGAGCAGCTTTGACGGCAGATTGAGCTTCAAGGAACTGTTTTATACATATAACGGTCAGCAGTCGCCGACAGTCAACCCGAACGGAGAAGATCCGATTTTTGATGACGAAGATGATGACGGCAACTCCGACTATGTCCCGAACCTCGACTCCGGCTATGTGCCCGGAAGCGACAAAAAAGATGACGATACAACAAAGAAGACTACCGATAACAGCTCTGAAACTCCTGCTACAGAGTCCACAAAAGAACCTGCGGGAGACAGCACTGACGACACTTCGGAAGAGACCTCGGAAATAAGCACCGAGACCACAAAATGGTGGCAGACGAAGCCTACCTTGCCGGACAAATCCGATCTTGAGAGCTTTATAAAACCTTATATTCCGACCCTCCCCGGAGAAGACAGCACAGGGGAGTCGGAAACCGTTACCGAAAACACCACCGACAAGTCCGACACCGAAGAGCCGGGAACAGCGGCATCGGAGGAGAATCGCAACCCCGCTGCCGCGATAGGCTTCGGAGCCCTCAGAAGCCCCGCACTTCCGAACGCCGGTGCGATAAATATTGACAGAACGGTCTACTATGCAAAGATGTTCGGCGAGGGGGATATTCAGACTAAGCTATTCGGCTTGAGATTTGCCGCGCTGTTCGATCAGACGGATTCGATAAAGACGGCGACAAAGGTACATTCCGACCCCATAACCGTTGCGCTCAACTACGGCATCTTGGGCTTCCTCGTCTATATCCTGCCTGCGGCGTTTATATTCCTGAAGCTGCTCGCGTATATTCTCTTGAATCTTACCGAGATTTTCCGCTCTGCGGGCTGCGCGGTCTATATGTTTACCTCATTTGTTATTATGATTCTTTCCGCGCTTGACGGTGATATTCTTGCCTTTTCTGCAGTCGGCGGCATAGCGTCGGTCATTTTGGCAAATGCGCTTTCCGTCAGCGAGGATGCGCGGGCGAATTCGTCGGAAAACGGATAATCACAGATATGTGAAAAATCAACAAAGCGTTCCGCTTGCGGGACGCTTTTTCTATTTCTGTCGCATTCCGAAATTTTTGTCTCTGCACCTCGAAAAAATTCCGAAAAATTTTCATAAAACTTCGATTTTTCGCAAAAAAATATTGAAAGTAAATCGTACTATTTACTTTTATATTTAATAGTGTGTATAATGATTATGCTGAAAAACGCGTTGAGAAATGCACCTTTTTGTTACATTTCACCAATACGCGTTTTTGAATGGCTGCTGATTATATCCTGCATATGTGCAGGGAAAGGAATGATATTCAAAATGAAAAACCTTGGGTACTACAACGGCAAATTCGGTCCTCTCGAAGAAATGATGGTTCCCATGAACGACAGAGTCTGCTATTTCGGCGACGGCGTCTATGACGCTACCTACAGCCGCAACGGCGTCATCTTCGCTCTCGACGAGCACATTGATCGCTTTTTCAACAGCGCAGGACTGCTCCGCATTGAGCTTCCCTGCACAAAGGATGAGATGAAAGACATCCTCAACGATATGGTCAGCAAGGTTGACAGCGGCAATAACTTTGTTTATTGGCAGGCGACCCGCGGAACCGGAATCCGCAACCATGCGTTCCCCACAGAGGGCAAGGCCAACATTTGGGTCACAATCAAGCCCGCAGAGGTCAAGGATCTTTCTCAGCGCATTAAGCTCATAACACTTGAAGACACAAGATTCCTTCATTGCAATATAAAGACCCTCAACCTCATCCCGAGCGTTATGGCGGCTCAAAAGACCGTCGAGGCCGGCTGCGACGAGAGCGTTTTCCATCGCGGCGACAGAGTCACGGAGTGCGCTCACAGCAACGTACATATTATAAAGGACGGCATATTCAAGACCGCTCCCGCCGATCACTATATCCTTCCCGGTATTGCCCGCGCCCATCTTATCAGAGCGTGCAAGGCTAACAACATCACGGTTGACGAGACTCCGTTCACCGTCGCCGAGCTTATGGATGCCGACGAAGTCATAGTCTCATCCTCCGGCTCCTTCTGCCTTGTCGCAGATGAAATAGACGGCAAGCCCGTAGGCGGCAAAGCCCCCGAGCTTATCGACATCCTTCAGAAATATCTCGTCAAAGAGTTTATTGACGCCACGACTGTCTGAGGGAGGGGAGCGGTATGACGCAAAAAGAGCTTACTGTTCTCAATCTCGGAGACAGCCTCGACAATATCTCCAACATTGACCCCAGAGGCTACGGCGTTTGCCATATCCTCTATCCCGCCGCGCGCGAATATACAGGCGGACCTCTCTGCATGAATGCCGCGACAAAGCTCTGCGATACATTGAAGCAGGATGACCTCGTATATATAATGACCGGCTTTGTTCTGCCCCCGTCGGGCAGTGCCGAGACGGACGGCGTTATCAGCTCCGTCCTGCTCGCGCGTGCGCTCGTCATAGCGTTCGGTGCAAAGCCAGTTATCGTCTGCCAGGAGGAGAATGTCCCCGCAGTCAAGGCTATGGCCGCAGTTGTCGGACTTCATCTCTATGATTCGATAGATGAGCTTAAAAAATATCCGATATCCATGGCTGTCGTGCCCTTTACAAAGGATAAGGCCAAGGCGGAGAGCTGCGCCGACGAGATAATCTCCCACGGCAAGCCCGCTGCGGTTATCAGCATTGAGGCGCCCGGCGAGAATAAGATAGGCGTATATCATAACGCCACCGGACTCGATGTCACTCATCTCGAGGCCAAAATGGATATCCTTTTCGATAAGCTTCGCGACATGGGCGTGCTCAATATCGCAATAGGCGACCTCGGCAACGAGATAGGCATGGGCACAATTGCTTCTCATCTGCATAAGAACATTCCTTATGCCGACGAGGGCGAGTGCCGTTGCGGCTGCGGCGGCGGAATAGCCGTGCGCACCGTCACCGATAACATAATCACCGCCACTGTCTCCGATTGGGGCTGCTACGCGATGATAGCGGCGATTGCTTATCTCAAAAAGGATCTCGATATCATGCATACCGCAGAGCTTGAGGGCGATACAATAGTCACTGCCGCTCGCAACGGTATGATTGATATGTACGGCTGGTGCATCCCGGCTATCGACGGCTTCGGTAAGAGCCTGAATATGTCGATAGTCAACCTCATGCGCGAGTGCGTCAGCTACTCGCTGAAGCTTGAGGATACCTGCAAGACCTGGTTCGAAAAGGTCATCGACAAGGGCTTTTTCGGCGAATAACCAAAAAAGGGGTAAAAAACTATGAATGAAACGTTGTTTCTTCCTGCCGGAGATTCGGCGGTCAATGTCGAGTTCGGCAGAATAATAGACCCCGAAATAAACAAAAAGATACGCAGCCTGTCTGACTCGCTGTCTCGTAAGCCGATACGCGGGGTGACGGAATGTATACCCACGTTCCGTTCCCTGCTCGTCTGCTACGACCCCTTGCAGACGGGCTGCGAGGCTTTGATAAAGAAACTCAAAAAGCGTATAAAATCTCTCGATCAGGCGTCGGCCGGAGAGAAGCGTGTGTTCAATATTCCCGTCTGCTACGGCGGCGAATTCGGCGAGGACATAGCCTTTGTTGCGTCCCATGCCGGACTCACCGAGCAGGAGGTCATAGACATACACACGGGCAGAGATTATCTCATATTTATGCTCGGATTCCTGCCGGGCTTCGCCTATCTCGGCGATATGGATAAGCGCCTGCACACTCCGCGCCTTTCAAACCCGCGAACGAGTATTCCCGCGGGCTCCGTCGGCATAGGCGGCGAGCAGACGGGCATATATCCGCTCGCGTCGCCGGGCGGCTGGCAGCTCATCGGCAGAACGCCGGTCAGACCCTATGATCCGAACCGCGCCGAGCCTATACTTTACAGCGCGGGCGATTATATCAGATTTTTCGCCGTCGACGAGCAGGAGTACCGCAAAATAGAGGAGCTTGTCAGTCGCGATGAATACGAGTGCAAAATAACTGCCGGGGAGGGGAACTGATATGAGTATGCATATAATCTCGCCCGGTATGCTCACCACCGTTCAGGATCTCGGCCGCTGCGGATACATGGCGTCGGGCTTCCAGCAGAGCGGCGCGATGGATCGCTTTGCCGCCGAGGCAGCAAACCTCTTGGTCGATAACAGCGAGAGGGACGGAGTGCTCGAAATGACCATGCTCGGCGTGAAGGTTTATTTTGATGAGGACAATGTCATAGCGATAACCGGAGCCGAGTTCACTCCCACAGTGACCGATTTTGAAACGGGAGAAGTGACCGAGCTTCCGATGAACCGCGCCATACGCATTAAAAAGGGCGATGTGCTCGACTGCGGCAGCGCAAAGAGCGGACTGCGCGGCTATCTCGCCGTGGCGGGCGGCTTTGATATCGCTCCCGTTATGGGCAGTATGTCTACAAATCTAAAGTGCAAAACCGGAGGCTTTGAAGGCAGAAAGCTCAAGGCGGGCGATGTAATTCCGCTTCGCCATCCGCAGGGTTGGCTATTCAGTATGGTCGGCCGCGTGTACGAGCCCGAAAAGCGTGCCGACGGCACGGTTACCATCCATGTTATACCCGGCCCTCAGGATGATTACTTTTCCGATAAGGGCAAAAATACCTTCTATTCAGAAGTTTATTCCGTCACCGCCGATTCAGACAGAATGGGCATAAAGCTCGACGGAGCGCCGGTAGAGAGCATTGACGGCGTCGATATTATTTCGGACGGCATAGTTGCGGGCTCGGTTCAAATACCGTCCGCAGGCAAGCCGATAATTATGATGGCGGACAGACAGACTACCGGCGGCTATGCAAAAATAGCGACGGTTATCACCTCTGACCTGCCCCTGCTCGCCCAGCTTCGTCCGGGCGGCACTCTGCGATTTAAAAAGGTCGACCTTCAGTATGCCGCAAAACGCATAAAGGCCGATAAAAAGGCGCTCAAAAAACTACAGACTAATATTCTCAGAGCGGATACCTTTACATCCGACTCCTGATTGGAGGCATATAAAATGGACTATTCTTCGATGAGTCCGCGTGATGTCAGACAGCTTATAAGAGAGGGTGCAATAACCTGTAATACCTCGGGAATGTGTGCGGGCTATGCTCAGGCGAATCTCTGCGTTCTGCCGAAGGATCTCGCCTATGACTTCCTGCTTTTCGCTCAGCGCAACCCGCGCCCGTGTCCGATTCTCGAAGTCAGCGACGTCGGCTCGCGTTTTTTGAAGAAAATAGCTCCCGGCGCGGATATCGCAAACGATATCCCGAAATACAGGGTCTATGAAAACGGAGTTATGACCGGCGAATATACGAGTGTCGAGCATCTCTGGCGCGACGATTTTGTCAGCTTCCTCATTGGCTGCAGCTTCTCCTTTGAGTCGGAGCTGATTGCCGCAAATGTGCCGATAAGGCATATCGAAGAGGGCAGAAACGTGCCGATGTATCTCACTAACATCGAGTGCGAGCCGGCGGGAATTTTCCACGGAAAAATGGTCGTGAGTATGCGCCCTCTGCCCTATGACAAGATAGTTACCGCCGTCGCGGCGACTGCCGCCATGCCCAAGGTTCACGGTGCGCCGATACATATCGGAGATCCGTCCGTTATAGGCATAGATGATATCTCGAAGCCCGATTTCGGCGACTCCGTTACGATAAAACCCGGCGAGGTGCCGGCGTTCTGGCCGTGCGGTGTCCCCCCGCAGCCGGCGCTCATGAGCACAACACCGCCCATAGCGATAACCCGTTCGCCCGCGCATATGCGCATAACCG
>ERZ856578.8382-NODE-8382-length-10129-cov-2.805014_pt1 | contig 10129 bp, 9 predicted proteins | sample MGYA00514384_ERZ856578 | MGnify/ENA primary metagenome ERZ856578 (study PRJEB29103, sample SAMN06111958) | human gut metagenome | biome: human gut; feature: ankylosing spondylitis patient; material: healthy_person | host: Homo sapiens | place: China:Hangzhou...
CTCTTCTTCACGGGGATGGTGGTATTACGCTCAATGAGCTTCGTGCACACGCCGCCCATGGTCTCAATGCCAAGGGAGAGCGGTGTCACGTCCAGCAGCAGCAGACCCTTCACATCGCCGGTCAGAACGCCTGCCTGGAGGGCAGCGCCCATGGCCACGCATTCATCGGGATTAATGCCCTTGAAGGGGTCGCTGCCGGTAAAGTTCTTCACGGCCTCCTGCACGGCGGGAATCCGGCTGGACCCGCCCACCAGCAGCACCTTGCTCAGGTCGGAGGGCTTCAGCCCCGCATCGGACATGGCCTGACGCACAGGACCCATGGTGGCGTCCACCAGGTGGCTCGTCAGCTCGTTGAACTTGGCCCGGGTGAGGGTCATGTCCAGGTGCTTGGGGCCGGAGGCGTCTGCTGTGATATAGGGGAGGTTGATGTTGCTGGTGGTGACGCCGGAGAGCTCGATCTTAGCCTTTTCAGCGGCCTCCTTCAGGCGCTGCATGGCCACCTTGTCGCCGCTGAGGTCCACGCCCTCGGTGCGCTTGAACTCGCTCACGAGATACTTCATCACGCACTCGTCAAAATCGTCGCCGCCCAGACGGTTGTTGCCGGCAGTTGCCAGCACCTCAATCACGCCGTCGTCAATCTCCAGGATGGACACATCGAAAGTACCGCCGCCCAGGTCATAGACCATGATCCTCTGGCTCTGTTCCTTATCCACGCCATAGGCCAGGGCTGCGGCGGTAGGCTCGTTGATGATCCGCTTCACATCCAGGCCGGCGATCTTGCCCGCGTCCTTGGTGGCCTGGCGCTGGGAGTCGGTGAAATATGCGGGCACGGTGATGACCGCCTCGGTGACCGTACTGCCCAGGTACGCCTCGGCGTCGGCTTTCAGCTTCTGCAAAATCATGGCGCTGATCTCCTGGGGCGTATAGGCCTTGCCGTCTACTGTAACCTTATGATCGGAGCCCATCTCCCGCTTGATGGAAGAGATGGTGCGGTCCGGGTTCGTAATGGCCTGACGCTTGGCCACCTGCCCCACCATACGCTCGCCGGTCTTGGAGAACGCCACCACAGAGGGCGTTGTGCGGTTGCCCTCGGCGTTGGGAATGACGACGGCCTCGCCGCCCTCCATCACAGCCACGCAGGAGTTGGTTGTACCAAGATCGATACCGATAACTTTAGACATAAATGAATTCCTCCTAAATCTATCGAAAAAGTTCATTGACTCATAACAGGTAATCTATTTGCTCGCGGCTCCTATCTTTTCCCACCGAAGCACAGCTCCTGTGCAATCAATACCATCGCAATTTCCAATGGGCGGCGGAAATACTGGACTCTACTCAGTTGGCAACCTGTACAATCGCGTGCCGGATCACCTTATCGCCCATGCGGAATCCCGCCTGAAAGACCTGTGCCACCGTATTTTCCCCAAAGGAGTCGTTTTCCACATGCATAACCGCGTTCATCCACTCCGGGTCAAAGGGTTGACCCTGGGCCTCAATTTCCTCCACACCCAGCTTCGCCAGTATTTCCTTATACTGCTGGAAAATCATATCCAACCCCTTTTTATGAGGGGAATCCTCTCCGCCGCCCGCGGCGGAGGCCCGTTCCAGATTGTCATACACCGCCAGGAACTCCTTGATGGTGTCTGCCTTGGCATCTTGATAAATGCCTTCCTTCTCCTTGGTCGTGCGCTTGCGGTAGTTTTCATACTCTGCAGTCTGGCGGATAAACTGATCCTTGACAGATTCCAGTTGCTTAGCCGCAAGCTCCATTTGTTCCACCTGTTCCCGGGTGAAGGTATACTTTTCTTTTTTCTTCTTAGCCTTCTTCTCCGACTTCTCCTCGGTTTCCGGCTCAGGAGCACTCTTCGTCTCCTGCTCCGGATCAGGCTGAGAGGTTTCCTCCTGTGGCTGCTTATTCTCTTCGTTCATTTGTATCCTCCTTCGGGGGTAATTCCTGTTTTCCGAACAGCCGTGTCAGCCCCTCAGCAAAGCCGGTGAGTCGAGCTGCCACAGCGGCATAGTCCATTCTGGTGGGGCCCACCACACCGATCAGCCCCCGCATATCGTCCCCAATATCATAGCTGGCCACCACAACGCTGGTGTCTTTCAGTGCGTCACTGACGTTCTCCGGTCCGATCAAAATCTGCATCGGGCCATCCTCCGGCATGGGCAGCTCCTCCTTCCCATCCGCCAGAAAGCTCATCAGCTCATGCGCCTTATCGGCATCCCGGAATTCTGGGAGCTTTAAAAGTTCCTTGGCACCAGAGGTGATCACCTCCCGGTGTCCCACCTCTTCCAGCGTATCTGCTGCATAGGCCACAGTCTGGCTCAGCAGTAAAAACAGCGCTGGCGGAATCTGGTCCGCCACATTCATCAGCCGCCGGTTCATCTCCTCTGCTGAAGCCGCCACAAAATGACTGTTCAGCAAATTCACCAGCACCGGTATCTGCTCTACATCCACCTTCAGCTGCATCCTAAGCAGCTGGCTGCGGACCCGGTTATCACTCATCATCGCCACAACAATGCAGCTGTGCTCATCTACAGGCAGCAGTTCAAACCTTTGAACCGTGATGCTCTTGCGGCTGGCGGCAGCCACATAGGTAGGATAGCTCACCAGGGAGGAGGCCGCACGCCCCGCCTGGGAGATCACCCGGTCCAGCTCCTCCAACTTGATCTGGAGAGCCTGGTTAATTTTTTCCGTCTCGGCCAGGGTCAGCTTCTGCCGTTCCATCAGTTCATTGACATAGAGCCGGTACCCTTTGGGAGAGGGAATTCGCCCGGCAGAAGTATGGGGCTGTTCCAGATATCCCATTTCCACCAAATCCGCCAGCTCGTTGCGGACCGTCGCGGAGCTGACACCCATTTCAGCGGCAATTCCCTTGGAACCAACCGGCTCGGCAGTGTGGACGTATTCCTCCACCACTACTTTCAAAATCTGTTTTTTTCGCTCTGAAAGCTCCACGGTCTCTTCCTCCGCCGGCCCCTGCTGCTGTAAATTAGCACTCCTTTTCCCTGCCTGCTAAAGTGAGCTTAGCACCCCGGGAAACCATTGTCAATGGATGGATATAAACAAATTGTAAACAAAGCAAGACGGGATTTTGAATTTTTTAAAATCCCGTCTTGCTCACCGATCTTTTCCACGAAAAAAGGAGCGCCATAGCGCTCCTTTTTCTATCATGAATATGTGTGCGGACGCTGCTGGCCGTCTCTCGACGGCGGGGAGACGGCAGTGCCGGCACTTCCTCAAGCGGTCTCAGGAAAGCAGGCTCTTCTGCCGCCGCAGCATCAGCACTAGGGGCAAGGCAATTGTAGCCATGGCGGCGGCATTCAGCACGCCTACACCTGCACGATATACGAAATCACCAAACACATAAGCAAAGCTATAATAGCCATAGAGCACACTGTCCAGCCAGTTCACCAACGTATTGCCCATGGTCGTGACCAGCGCTGCGCAGATGCAGGTGGCATAATAGGGTACCCGCCGATCTTCCAGCCGGTGTCCACTCTTCCACATCCGAATCGCCACCACACCAATTACCGCACCTCGCAGAGCCGGCGGAATCAGGTAAAGAACCGTGGTCGCAGTAACGCCATATGTCAGCAGCTGCTTAAAAAACTCTCCAATTCCCGCGACCAGAATCGCTTCTACTGGCCCACACAGCAATGCACTCACCACCACCGGCAGTGATCCGAAGGAAATCCGGACGTTGCCGATCTGAATCGCAACAAATACTGCCAGCGGAACATACAGCGCCGCCAAAATCGCAATGCGGCAAATACTTTTTGTGTTGAATCTGGACATAAAAATTCCTCCTTCTGTATTGGCAGCCCGTTTCGGGACGCCGCACAGAGGAGGTCTGACCTCTTCTAATGCGGCAGCGGGATTCAGAACACATACTGCAGACTTTTTCAGTCTTTTCGTCCAGAAAACAACTCCCCGTCTTTCCGGCACTATTTCACACATGTGCTCTTACTCTGCCCTGGTATGACCATCATAGCCCCTTTGCTGAAAAATTGCAAGAGAAAAGATGCCTCAAATCCAAAAATCTGAGGCATCTTTTCTTGTACGCTTTATTCGGCAGAAGCAGCAGGCTTCGCAGCAGCGTCTTTTTCAGCCTGTGCCTTCTTGACCGCCTTATACTTCTCCTTCTCCTCCGCCGTGGCGATGGGAAGGATCGCATCCCGCGGGCAGACCTTGGTGCACATCTTGCAGCCGATGCACTTATCGTAGTCCACAACCGCCACGCCGTTCACCACATGAATGGCGTCCTTTCTGCACTCCTTCTCGCACAGGCCGCAGCCGATGCAGGAACTGGATCACATGCTCATGGCTGTCTCGTCGATGTGAATATTTACACAGGACACCCGCAACTTATTCTCAGAGGCGGGCGCCAAATCAATCAGGTGCCGGGGACAGGCCTTGATGCAGGCCATACAGGCGGTGCACTTGTCTGGGTCCACTACGGCGGCGCCATTCGGGCCGATGGACATGGCGCCGAACTGGCAGGCGTTCACGCAAGAGCCAAAGCCCAGGCAGCCGAACTGGCATTCCAAAGGACCGCCAGCCACCTTGGTGGCGGAGATGCAGTCCTTCACGCCCACATAATCATAGCGCTTCTTGGCGTTGACGCCGCCGTTGCAGCGGACAAAGGCCACCTGGCGCTCTCCGGTGGGAGCAGACTGTCCCATGATCTCTGCAATCGCAGCGGCGTTCTCCGCGCCGGCGGGGGCGCAGGCGTTCACCGGAGCCTCGCCCGCCAGAATCGCGGCGGCGCAGCCGGCACAGCCAGGATAGCCGCAGCCGCCGCAGTTGGCGCCCGCCAGGTGGCTGAGAATGGCCTCTTCCCGGGGGTCTTTTTTCACCTCAAACACCTTGGATGCGACAGCCAGAACCAGGCCGAACAGTGCGCCCAGAACACCCAGCACAAGAATCGCATATACAATATTCATGACATCCATTTCGGCGCCTCCTTACCAGACTTTCAGGCCGGAGAAGCCCATGAATGCCAGGGCCATGAGACCGGCGGTGATCAGAGCGATGGGGAAACCGTCCCAGCACTTGGGGTAGTCGGCAAACACCAGGCGCTCCCGGATGCTGGCAAACAGCACGATGGCCAGCAGGAAACCCAGGCCGCCGGTGATGCCGTACACCACGGAGGAGATGAAGTTATAGTTGTTCTGCACGTTCAGCAGCACCACGCCCAGCACCGCGCAGTTGGTGGTGATGAGGGGCAGGTAGATGCCCAGCGCCGTGTACAGGGAGGGCATCGCCTTCTGCAGGAACATCTCAATGAACTGCACCAGGGCGGCGATGACCAGGATGAAGGCCACCGTCTGCATGTACTCCAGGTCCAACGGAATCAGCACCAGCGCGTTGACTACATAGCACACCGCGGAGGCAAGGCCCATGACGAACGTCACGGCGATGCCCATGCCCACGGCGGTGTCCACCTTCTTGGACACGCCCAGGAAAGGACAGCAGCCCAGGAACTGGGAGAAGATAAAGTTATTCGCCAGAATGGCGCCCAGCGTAATCGCCAGGAGTTCGTAGATCTGATCCATTATTTGCTCTCCTCCTTATTCTTCTTGGGCCGGGACAGCGCCCACTGCATCGCAGCAATCAGGGCCGCCAGCACCAGGAAGCCACCCACCGGCAGCGTCAGCACGCCAATGGGGAACTGCTCGGGCAGAATCCGGATACCGGCGCCGCCGTTGAGAAGGCCGCCGCCAAAGGTGCCGGTGCCCAGGAACTCCCGGATGATGCACATCACCATCAGCACCACTGTATAGCCAATGCCCTGGAAGATGCCGTCAAAGAAGGACGCGGCAATGCCGTTCTTATAGGAGAAGGACTCGGCACGGCCCAGGATGATGCAGTTCACCACGATCAAGGGGATGAACACACCCAGAGACTCCGCCAGAGCGGGCACAAATGCTTGGATCAGCAGATCTACACAGGTCACAAAGCCCGCAATCACCACAATAAACATGGCGATACGGATCTTATCCGGCACAATTTTGCGAATTGCGGAAATAATCACGTTGGAGAGCGTCAGAATGACAGTCACTGCCACACCCATGCCCAGACCGTTAAAAAACGATGTAGTGATGGCCATGGTAGAGCACATACCAAGCACCTGCACCAACACAGGGTTTTGCGTAATCAGGCCCTCCATAAATTGCTTTTTCAGATTCATAAGGCACTCCTCCCTTCTCAGCCCATGGCACCGGCCACAGCCAGCGCCGCGTTGACGCCGGTGGTGACGCCTCTGGTGGAGACCGTAGCGCCGGTGATGGCGTCCACATTGCTGCCCACCGCCAAGGTGCCGTCGGCAGCGCTCTTACCCTGGAACTGATCCAGGACGCCCACGCCGGAAGCCGTAGCCTCGTTGCCCATGACTTTTGTGCCGATGCCGGAGGTCTCGGAGTGAGAAACGATGGACACGCCGGTAACGGCGCCCTCGCCGTCCACGCCGACCATCATCTCAATGCTGCCCTGAGATCCGGACGCCACCACCTTAATGGCATAGCCCGCATTCTCGCCGCCCACCAGGACCTCATAGACAGAGTCCAGCGTGGCGCCAGCGCCCTCTGCGGCGGCGGTCATATCACCAGTGAGCTCCAGAGCATCCGAAAACTCAGTACCCTCGGGGTCAGCCACCACAGCCTTCATAGCCACAACCGTATTTTCCCAGTTGATGGCGGCAATTTTCTCCTCGGTGATGGCGTTGACGCCGCCCAGCAGTCCCGCGACTACCACACAGGTGATCAGCAGCGTCACCGTCAGGGTGATGATGTACTTGGGGTCCATCTGGACCCGTTCCTTTTTCACTTCACTGCTCATTTCGCGGCTGCCTCCTTCTTGTCGGACTTCACCACGCCGAAGCGGGTGGGTTTCGTGTACTTGTCAATGAGAGGCACCAGCAGGTTCATCACCATGATGGAATAGCACACACCCTCGTTATAAGAGCCGAAATAGCGGATCAGAATTGTGAACAGTCCGCAGCCGATGCCGAAGATCACCTGTCCCTTCTTGGTGACGGGAGAGGTGGTGTAATCCGTGGCCATGAAGATGGCACCCAGGAACAGTCCCCCGCCAAAGATGCTGTACAGCATCCACTCTACGCCGGTGCCGGAGGTGGGGAACAAGAACGCCAACACCGCGACGGTGGCGATATAAGCCACGGGAGTCTGCCAGTTGATCACCTTGCGCCACACCAGGTAAATTCCGCCGATCAGCAGCGCCAGGGCGGATACCTCGCCCATGGAGCCGGGGATGTTGCCCACAAACATGTCCGTGATGCTATACTTCTCCAGCAGCTCTGCAAATGCGCCGGTCTTCATCATGGCCAGTGGGGTGGCGGTGGTGATGATGTCGGCGTTGGAGCCGAAGAGTGCCGCCTTGTTCGCCAAGGGGTCCACCCAGGAGGTCATCGTTCCGGCATAGCTGGCCACCAGCACTGCCCGGCCCGCCAGGGCGGGGTTCAAGAAGTTCTTACCGATGCCGCCGAAGAGCTGCTTGACCACAATGATGGCGAAGAAGTCGCCGATCAGGATCATCCAGTAGGGCATCTGCACCGGGCAGACAAAGGCCAGCAGCATGCCGGTGACAGCACAGCTGAGGTCGCCCACGGACTGGGGCCTTTTCATCAGCTTGCGGTACAGCCACTCCCAGAAGAAGCAGCCAGCCACGGATACAGCCGTCAGCGTCAGTGCCCGCAGGCCAAAGCGAATACAGGCGAACAGCAGCGCGGGCAGCATGGCGATGATCACATCCAGCATGATGGAACGGGTGGTCTCATGGCCCCGGATGTGGGGGGAGGATGTGGCGATGAGTTTGAGATTCTTGTAATCCGTCATTTGTTTACGGCCTCCTTCTGCTCTTGTGCAGCCTTCTTGGCCTCGGCGGCAGCCTTGTCAGCGGCCATCTTGTCCTTCACCAGCTGCTTGGCGGTCTTGAACATATGGGTCAGGTGCATCCGGGCGGGGCAGGCATAAGCACAGGCGCCGCACTCCATGCAGTCCATAATGTGGGCGTCATTCAGCTCATCCACCATGCCCTTGGAGGCATACTGGTACATAAAGAGCGGCTCCAGATGCATCGGGCATGCGGCCACACACTTGCCGCAGCGGATACACTGGGGATTCTCCACCGTCTGTTCCTCATTCTCACAGAAGGCAAGCATGGCGCCGGTGCCCTTGCCCACGGGAATATCAGCTGTATACTGGGCCATGCCCATCATGGGACCGCCGGCAATCAGCTTGTAAGTACCTTCCTTCAGCCCGCCGCAGAAGTCAAACAAGCAGGAGACCGGTGTGCCGATGGGACACTCTACGTTCTTAGGCTCCACCACACCGGAGCCGGAGACCGTCACAATTTTATGCACCACGGGCATCCCCTGGGTGATGGCCCGGTAGATGGCGCAGGTTGTGTTGATGTTGAACACCGCGCAGCCAATGTTGGAGGGCAGTCCCCCGGGAGGCACCTGCTTACCGGTGATCGCCTGGCACAGCTGCTTCTCGCCGCCCTGGGGGTAGCGGCAGCGCAGGGGCTCCACCACCACGGGGGCATTCTTTTCGGCAATGACCTTTCTCATAGCGTCAATGCCGTTTTGCTTGTTGTCCTCCACGCCGATGACAACCTTGTCCACGCCGAACATCTTCGCAAGATATGTAGCGCCGCCGATGATCTCCTCAGGCCGCTCCAGCATGGTGCGGTGGTCACCGGTAATATAGGGCTCGCACTCCGCGCCGTTGATGATAACTGTGTGCACCTGGCCGATGCCGCCGGAAATTTTGACGTGGGTGGGGAACGTGGCGCCGCCCATGCCCACAATGCCGGCGTTTTTCACAGCCTCGATCATCTCTTCCACGGACAAAGCGCCCGGGTCTGCCGGAGCCTGAACCTCCTCAGACAGCGCATCCTGGAAATCGTTTTCGATGACAACAGACATCATGTTGCCGCCCATGGAATAGGGCCGGGGTTCCACAACCTTGACGGTTCCGGACACACTTGCATGAATCGGCGCGCCCAAGCCGCGAAACTCACCGATCTTCTGTCCCACCTTCACGTGGTCGCCGGCTTTCACCAAAGGCGTACACGGTGCGCCGAAATGCATCGACATGGGGATGACCACCTCTGCCGGAGCTGGCAGCTTCTCGATGGCCTTTTCATTGGTCGCGGCCTTCATATCATGGGGATGAACGCCGCCAAAGAAAGCTTGTGCCATTTCTTCACCTCATTTTTACTCCTGATAACCCCTCCCGGGCGTCGGAATACCCTCGTCCGCACCGGCGCGAACGAGGTAAACACGCTGAGAAGCTTATCACATACTGCGTTTTATTTTACACCCAAAGTTTAAAAATGTCCATACTATGAACGACGTTTTTTGAGGAAATGTGTCCCTGTTTTTACATCTTTTTTATGTGAATTGCACCCTTTGCTCCCTTCTGCCGCTCTGTTTTGTTGCGCTTGTTTGGTTGCTTCTTTCTGTGAGATGTGATACACTGGTAAAAATTCATATTTAAAATCATACGGAGGTATGTTTCCATGACGGCTCAACTCATTGACCGACGGGCGTTAAAGGCGGAGACCCGTGAAACCCTGGCGGAAGCCCAGGTCTCCCCCAAGGCTTTTACCGCCCTGTATCTGGCCCTGGTCCTGGCTATGAATTTGGTGGATTCTTTTACCGGCATCGGCATGCTGGCCACGTTTGTCTCCATTCTGATCACCCTGCTGGCCCTGGTGCTGGAGGCGGGCTTCGTGCTCTACTGTATGGCAGTGCGCCAGGGGGAGCGTGCGGAGTTTCTCGCGCTGTTTGACGGCTTTTCCTTCGCCGGCAAGGTAATCGGACTGAGCATTGTAAAATACTTCTTTATCTTTCTCTGGTCCCTTCTCTTCACGATTCCCGGCATCATTGCCGCCTACCGGTATCGCTTCGCCCTGTATAATCTCTGCGAAAATCCTGAAATCAGCATTATGGAAGCCCTGGACATGAGCAAGCGGCAGACTCTTGGTTACATGGGTCATTTTTTTTTTTTTTGTTTGGTTTTTTTGGGTTGTTTTTTTTTTTTTTCTATGTTTTTTGTTTTTTTTTGTTTATTTTTTTTTTTTTTTTTTTATTGTTTA
>ERZ856578.8384-NODE-8384-length-10127-cov-2.971642_pt1 | contig 10127 bp, 9 predicted proteins | sample MGYA00514384_ERZ856578 | MGnify/ENA primary metagenome ERZ856578 (study PRJEB29103, sample SAMN06111958) | human gut metagenome | biome: human gut; feature: ankylosing spondylitis patient; material: healthy_person | host: Homo sapiens | place: China:Hangzhou...
GGCTTTTGATATTCTTTATTTTGGAGCCATTATCGGTACGATTGTCATCATCATTCTTGACAACCGGAATTCGGCCGTTTTCCCAAATCCCGCGTTGGCCTGGCAATAAGGGCAGCTTGCAAATCTTGCTTCGTCGTAAAAATGTCCGTTATCACATTGCTTCAATTTTACTTCCTCCTATCCGCATTCGTTTTCTCGAATCACTGTTTTCACTTTATCCGCCCTGTCCGTTTTTGTGCAGGCCGTATCGGTGCCAACCTTGCAAAAACCCGTGGCGCACCTGTGCCAACCTTGTTTTTCGCCCTTTTTTCCAAATAAAAAAAGCCCATATAGGGCTTTGGTCTGTCTTTTTATCGCAAAAAGCTTTCGTCTATCGGCTCTTGCAGCGCTTTGTCCGCCAGGGTCCATAGCGCTTTGTCATTTTCCATTTGGTAATAGTTTTTGTCCTTGGCCTTAAAGTCATGCGCACTAAAACAAAAGCTGTATTTGCTTTCGTCCGCCATAATAAAGGTAAACACGTCGTCGCTGTCCGTGCTGGCCAGTTGGGCGGCGGCCTCTTTGGAGTTGCTGATATACTGTTCGTTGCGGGCTATGGAGGAACGATAGGCCAGCACGCGAGCCATCCCCACGGGATCGTCCGAGGGTTTGTTGATGCGTTTTTGCGTGGCGCTCTGGATATTACTGTCCATGTAATCCGAAAGGTTCTTGTTCATGTTGGTGATGAAACTTCGGTACATGGTGCGTTGAGCGATGCGCATGAGAGGCTCCTTGCCGTGTTCCGGGCTACTGCTTGAGGCCGAGGATGGTTTCCAGCATCTGATCGGCGGTGGTAATCAGCTTGGCGGCCGCCGTATAGGAATGTTGGTAACGGATGAGGTTGGTCATCTCCTCATCCAGATTGACGCCGCTGATGGCGCTGGCGCGGGTGTCGAGATCGTCGGCCAGGGCGGTGTTATACTGTTCGTTGAACATGGCGGTGCGTGTTTCGGACCCCACCAGCCCCACCAGTCCGGCATAATATCCGCCCAGGGTCTGGGTGCTGTTTTCCCATAAGGTGGAGACGCGTACGTCCTTGGTGGCCAGTTGAGAAATGCGCGAGGCGATGTTGCCGTCGCCTTCGTTGGCCTCGCCGTTGCCGTCCACGCTTTGGGCGTTGATCAGGCTCAGGTTGTTGCGCAGTACGGGATTGACGCTGATATCGGACGCGCTGCCGCCCTGGAAAAACGTGTTCAGCCCCAGGCCCGCCAGCAGCCCCGTACTGTCGGAACCGGCGTTGAAAGTCACGCCGTCGGCGGCGCTGATGTGCAGCCTGCCGTTTTCGATGGTGGCGGTGATCAGGTTTCGGCCGGGGTGGTTGGGGTCGGGGTAACTGTTGTTGAGGGCGTAGGCCACGTCTTCCAGACTGTGCACGGCGGGGTCGAAGTTGGTCGCCGGGCCGCCGGGCACATGGGGATTGGTGAAATCCAGAGAGCCGGACAACAGGCTTTCGCCGGTGTTCGCGTCGTAAAAATGCAGAGAGAGGTTGCCCTCGGTCAGGCGGTCGGCATAGGTCAGTCCGGAGTTGCGGCCGCCGATGGGCAGGTCGCTGCGGTCCACGCCGTAGGTGCCCTGCATGTTGGTCAGGCGCTCCAGGCCCGATCCCTGGGAATGGAGCATATTCACTTCCCATACCAGGGTGTTGGCGAAGGCGTCCAGCTTGTCCATGTACCGACCCACATGGTAATCGCGCACGTTGAAATAGGACGTGAGCTTGCCGCCGGTCAGGCGGTTGCTGTTTTCCGTGCCGTCGTCGTAGGTCTGGGGGGTGATGTTGATCGGATCGCGGGTGGGAGAGTCCCAATACACGCCGGTTTTGGGCACGATGACGAACTTGTCGCCCGCGCTGAAGCTGTCGCCCTCGTTACGGTGAAACGTGATGTCCAGGTTTTTGATGCGGATGCTCTGGCCCTCGGGCGGAACGTCGAAGGTGGCGATTTTGCCGTCCTCGCCCCGCATCCAGCTTTTGCCGCCGTCCAGCGACACGCGGGAGCTGTTGCCGTCCACGAAGTCCAAGGTATATTCGCGCGAGTCGTCGCCCGAAAACTCAAGTTCGCCGGTAAAATTTTTGGTCTGCTTCTCCACCCCGGAGGGCTGCACCTGAAGCTTGAACACGCTGTCGCCGCTCAGGAGGGGCTGACCGCTTTCGGTAAACAGCGAAAAATCGGAACCGCCCTTGTCCTCCACCCGCACGTCGATGTGTTCGGATAACTGGCGCACCAACTGATCGCGCTGGTCATACAGGGTGTTGGGAGTGTTGGTCGGCGTTTGGGCCACCGCGATCTGCTTGTTGAGCTCCCGCAGTCGTTCCAGAATATTGTTGACCTCGGTAACGGTCTGGTTGATGTAGGAATCCATTTCCTTTTGGATGGATTCCAGGCTGCTCTTGCTGTCCCGGATCAGGGCGGCCAGGCTGTCGGCCTGGGCCAGAAGATCCTCGCGCACGGCCTCGTTGTCCGGCGTGCCCGCCAGCTTGCTCCAATTGGTGAAAAAGACGGACAACTGATTGCTGATGCCCTCGCGGTTGGCCTCGTTGAAAATGTTTTCCACGCTTTGCAGTATGGTGGACTGCTCGCTCCAGCGTTGTTGCTGGGTAAAGCGTTCAAGATAGGCGTTTTCGATGAATCGGTTGAAGTTGCGGTAGACTTCGGAGGCATAGACCCCCATGCCGATCTGTCCGGGATGTCCGTCGACGGGCCTGGCTTCCTGAAAACGCACCGACTGCCGGGAATAACCGTCGGTATCCACGTTGGCGACGTTGTTGCCCGTGACGCCGAGGGCTATCTGATTGGCGTACAGCGCGCCGGTGCCGATATTCAGGAGATTGTTGACGCCCATAATGACGGAAAAAACTGCGTCGGAGGAGAACTTACAGTCGCCCGGAAAACAGGGATGCGGCGGGGTGGGGTTGATTGTAGCGGCCCCGGCGGCCGTAGGTATCCTGCTGGGGGGGCAGAATGCGGGCGTGCAGGTAGTCGAGCATACGCTTGCTCTGATCCATGAGGCCCAGGGACAGTTCGGTGTTGCGCGAGGCCCGGCGGGCGCACGCCTGTTCGCCCGCGTCGATGCGGCGCCACAATTCGGTCAAGGCCTCGCCCTGTTCCTCGGGCAGCATCTGGGCGTAATCCAGCACCTTGCCGCCGCCCAGGCGACGGATCACCGTTTCCTTCTCCACGGCCAGTTGGCGCAGAAGTTCGTGTATGGAAAATTCGAGGCCCATGACGGCCTCGGTTTCATGCTTGAGCAACAGGGAAAATTCTTCATCCAAAAGCTCGCCGAGCAGGGTCAGCGCTTTGGCCTGGCGGTCAAGATTGCCGTATATCAGGCTGTACATGATGTCGTTCTCCTCGCCTTCACCGGGCGTCCGCGACCTGAATATCGCGTTGTCGCAGTAAGGGTTCCGGGTTGAGCGCCAAATCGCCGCGACGAACCTCGAAATGCAGGTGGGGGCCCGCCGCGCGACCGCTTGCCCCTGCTTTTGCAAGTTCCGTGCCCGTGTCGACGCGCTGTCCCGGCTTTACGTCCAGTTCCTGGTTGTGTCCGTAGAAGGTGCGCAAGCCGTCGCCGTGATCCAATACCACCAGGTTGCCCAGTTCGGCGTGTTCACCGGCGAAGGTCACTACGCCGGAGCGGGCGGCGCGCACGCTTTCGCCTGGTTCGGCCTTGATGTCCACGCCGGCGTGCCAGGCGCGACGGCCGGTGAGGGGATCAAGCCGCCAGCCGAACCCGGAACTGATATCGCCCGTCACGGGGGCGGCCAGGCTGCCCCTGGGAGGAGCGGGGTTGCCCAGGGCCACGGACTCCGCCACTTCTTCGGGTCCGGTCAGGGCCGGTCCCCCCGCCTGGGCGGCCAGGGCCGTCGCCCCGGAAAGCGTCGTCACGGAAGCCGTGGTCCGAGCGACCCGGGCGGCGGGGGCGGAAGCGAAACGAGCGGGAATGAAGCGGGGCTTGATGCCCGCCAGAATATCCTGGGTCGGCGCGGGCACGCCGGGTGTGGCGCGATGCGAGGATGTCGAGGCGACTTCCTCGGCGGCCGTGGGGGCGGGAATGGACTCGGCTGCGGGGGCGGCGGCCGGAGCGGGCAGGCTTCCGGGCCGCTCGGAAGCGGTGGGGGAAGTCGCCGTGGACAGGGGAGCCGCGGTATAGGGCGCCGCCGGAGCGGTTGTCCGTCCGGTAAAAGGCGAGGCTTTACGCTGCCCGGGAGGCAGGTTGGTCTGGTAGGTGATGCGGGTGATGACGGGGCCGGCAGGGCCGGTCGTATTTATCGCGTCCGCGGCGGAAGGCGTGGGGGCTGCCGAACCGACGTTCTGCGCGGCCAGATGGGCGCTCAGCTCGTCAAGGGTTTGACGGACGCTGGCCGGCGTTGCGTCGGCTTCGGCAGCAACAGAGGGGGCGGGAGTTTCCAAGGCTGCGGGGGCGGAGGGAAAGGGGGCGTCCGGAGCGGCTCCGGCCTGCGGAGCCTCACCTTCGTAAATGCCGCTCATGGCGGTTTCGACGAGCGGGGCCGAAGCGGGCGGAGCCGGAGATTCCGCGGCCGACGCAGTCCCGGCGGGGGTATTTTCCGGCGCGGGGAATGGCGGCAAAAGGGGCGCCGGGGGCACTTCCAGGACGGGGCGACGCATGGTGCTCTGCCTGGTGGCGTCGCTTATGGCTCCGTCGTTGCGGTCGAGCTGGCGCATCATCATATCGGCCAGGCCTATGCCGCCCGAGGCAGCCATGCTCTTGCCCAGCTCCTGATCATACATGGACTGCCACATTTCCTCCTCTTTGCTGTGCATGAGGCCGTCTTTGGGCAGGGTGGCCCGCATCTGTTCCCACATTTTTTGCAGAAAGATGGCTTCAAAGCCTTCGCAGGCGTCGCGCAGTTTGGCCCGTTGCGCCTCGGGGTCGGCCGATTTGGACAGCGCTTCCATTTCGCGGCGTCGGGCCGCGATATCCTGTTGAGCGGCCGTGTTGACGGCCAGATTGGGATTGAAGGCGTATTCCATATCAAATGACCTCCAGGTCCGCGAACATCGCTCCGGACGCCTTGAGATTCTTCAGAATGGAAATGAGATCGCGCGGGGATGCGCCGATGGAGTTGAGGCCGTCCACCAGTTCCTGCAGGGTGGCTCCTTCCACGATGTTCAGATTGCGGTTTTCCTCGCGGGTGTTGATGTCGGTGACCGGACTGGCCACGGTTTGTCCCTGGCTGAAGGGGCCGGGTTGCGATACCTGGGTGCTCTCCTGCACGGTTACCTGGAGATTGCCGTGGGCCACGGCAACCCTCGCCACGCGCACGTCGCGGCCGATGACGATGGTGCCGGTCTTTTCGTCCACCACCACTTTGGCCCGCGTTTCAGGCGTCACTTCCAGGTTTTCCACCGAGGCCAGCAGAGGCACCAGATTGCCCTGATAGGGGCCGGGTACCTGGATGGTGATCGTGCTTATGTCCGGGGCGCTGGCATAGTTGCCGCCCAGGCTCTGGTTGAGGCGTTCCGCCACCTGCTGGGTGGTGGAAAAATCCGCGATTTGCATATGCAGGGTCAGTTCGCTTTGGGTGTTGAACGAAAAGGGCACCTCGCGCTCCACCGTGGCCCCGCCCGGAATGCTGCCCACCGTGGTGGTGTTCTTCTGCGTGCGGGCCGCCGCCCCGTCGGCGGTGTAGCCGCCCAGGATAAGCGCGCCCTGGGCCAGGGCGTAAACCTTGCCGTCGATACCTTTGAGCGGGGTCTGGAGCAGCACTCCGCCCTGGAGACTGGTGGCGCTGCCTATGCTGGAAATGGTCACGTCGATGCTCGAGCCCGCTTTGGCCGACACGGGGAGATTGGCCGTGACCATTACCGACGCCACATTGCGCGCTTTGAGCTTGGACGGGTCCAGGGCCACGCCCATACGCTCCATCATGTTGGACAGCGCGTCGGAGGTGAAGGCGTCCCTGGAGTCCCCCGTTCCGCCCAGGCCGATGACCAGGCCGTATCCCACCAACTGGTTGTCGCGCACGCCCGAAAAGGAGGCGATATCTTTAATGCGCACGGCTTCAGCCGGGCGGGGAGCGGCCAGCCCCAGAACAACGGCCGCCACGGCCAGGGGGAGGACAAAGCGATGGAGAAAGGACGAAACCCGGGCCGGGCGAAGGGGACGCGTCATGATCATGACAGTCTGACTCCTAGTAAAAATCCATGCGATACCGCAGGGTTGTCATCTGAAAAGTGGAACAGTCCGGCCGGGCCGGAGGTTCCCGGGGCGGGATATGCGAACATTGTGCCAAGGGAGCGAGAGGCCTGTTTCGCGTCCGTAACAGGACGTTCTCCGTACATTGCCAAGGGGAGCGCGGACGTTTATTCTTTGCATTCCTTAAAAGTACGGGGACGAGGCGGCCGTCCGACGCGCGGGCGTTCGACGGATATCCCCCGGCCGGGGCGGGAACAGGTATGCGGAACGGGCGGCGGACGACGGAGCGGGGCGACGGAGCCGGGCGGGGCGGACGTTTCGCTTCGGTTGCGTTGCCGCTTGCCTTGTGGTTGGCGTTGGCGCCCGTCACGGCCCGTGCCGGGGACGAAAACGCTGCCGGAAGCGGCGCACAGGCCGCGGCTTCCGAAACGGCCGAAACCAGAGCCAAGCCCTTACGCCTGTTCGGGACCGTGGAGTTCCGAGGACCGCTCAAGGGCCTGCCCTCCTGGTTGCGCGTCATGGAGCGCAACAGGCAGCATCCCGTTTTCGAGCCCGGCAGCAGGCTCAACGCTTCCACTACCTGGGACGAGTTCAAGGCCCGGGCCGAAAAGCTGCCGCCCATGGAACAGCTCAAGATGGTCAACCGTTTTTGGAACCAGTGGCCTTATCGTCTGGACCCGGAGCTCTACGGCAAGCCGGACTATGATCCCTGTGACCGATGGCAGCGCCGCCATCAGTGATTGTGAGGATTACAGTATCGTCAAGTACTATACGCTGCGCGCTTTGGGATGGCCTGCGGACAAGCTGCGCATCGTGGTGCTCATGGAAACCATCCGCAATGTGGCACACGCCGTGCTGGTGGCGTATCTGGACGACGACGCCTATGTGCTGGACAATTTGAGCGACAATGTGTTGTCGCATACCCGGTATAAAAGTTATGCCCCGCAGTTTTCCGTCAACGAAAACTATCGATGGGCCCATATCAAGCCGAAGAAGCCGTAAACGGCGGGGGTTCCCCGGCGTGTGAAGAATGGAGTGGCACATGATGCAAAAAACCGGAACACCGTGGTATGCGGGCAGATCGAAAAAATATGCGCTGCTGGCGGTCGTGACCGTATCGTTATGCGTGTTCATGGCGGCCTGGATGGTGTGTTCGATGGAGTACCGAAACCGCAAACAGGACGTGCTGACGGCTCAACAGGAGACTCTGGCCGCCTGGGTGTCCGGTACGGTGGACGCGGTGACGGTGTGGACCGACGCTCTGTATGGCCAGGCCCGGCGGGTGAGCGGCTCGGATCTGTATCGCCTGTTCGCCTCGGAGTTGGGGCAGATGGACGAGCGCACGACCGCGCTGATCAACGATGCCGACAGCGGCGTCACCCTGCCTGACGGCGCGGCGGCCCTGGCCGAGGAAGTTCCCCTTATCCGAAATTTGTTGCTGGACTTCATGACCTACAGCGGGCTGCTCGATGCCCGCATCGTCAGCCCCGCCGGGCAGACCATGCTGTCCGCTCTGTCCCGGCCCACGCCCGTCACCGAGGGCCAGCGCGACGCCGTGGAGCGCGCCGTGCGGGGCAAGGTCATGACCTTCGCCCCGGTGCGGGCTTCGACTTCGGGGCTGGTGCTGGACATGGCCGATCCCATAAGCGCGGTCATGGACGACGGCGACAAGCCCGTGGCCGCCCTGCTGCTTACCACTCCCGTCACCGGCCCTATCGCCCAGTTTCTGGCCCGCGATCTGCGTCAGGCCGACCTCAAGCCGTATCTGCTCCAGCGTAACGGCGACGTCTGGGAAGATTTGCGGGTACAGGCCGGCGTGCCCGCGCCTCTGGGCTCGGTCCTGGCCGCGTCGTTGAATCCTGGATCGGATGGAGGCATTCCCTTTGCCGTGCGTCCCTCCCTCAGCGGTACGGGCGAGGCGTATTCGTTGGGCGTCCGAGTGCCCGGCATGGACTGGTGGGTGCTGCTGGAAGTGTCCGCCGGAGCGGTGGATTCCGTCCTGCGTCACCAGGCCGGGCTTATCTATGGCGTCGGGGCGCTGATCAGCCTGGGGTTTGTCCTGGGGCTGGCTCTGCTCTGGTGGGTGTTGGTGGGACGTCAGCAGCGGATCGTCGCCGAACGCTTCCGGAACCTGTATCAGCTTATCGAGCGCCAGAAGCGCCTGCTGGACAGCGTAAACGTGTCGCTGGACGTGGGACTGTTCATGGCCGACGTTACCGGACAATTGCAGGTGGGAAACCGGGCCTTTGCCGAAATTGTGGGCCGCGAGGAGAGTGAACTGGCCGGAAGCAATCTGGCCTCTTTGCTCGACGGCGGAGCGACCGGCCGACTTCTCGACGGAATTCGTCGAGTGGCCGACGCCGACGAGGCGTCCACCTTTGAACTGACTCTGCCTCGGCCCGACGGCGAGCACCTGTATCGGGTGAGCCTGTTCCCCTTTGTGGACGACGTCGAGGATGGGGCCAAGGGGGCCGTGGGCATCGTGCAGGACATCACCGAATTTCGCCGCAACAGCGAAAAGCGTCGCCTGCAACAGAAGCACACCTTGGACGCCTTTGTACGAGCCGTTGAGGGCGTGGACCCCTATCTGTCGGGGCATTCGCGCAAAATGGCGACGCTCGGCGGTCTGGTGGCCGACCATATGGGGCTGGACGAGGCGGATCGCCGCACTATCGTTATGGCCGCCGAACTTTCCCAGGTGGGCAAACTGTTTGTGCCGCGCGAACTGTTGACCAAGACGGGCAAACTAAGCGAGGAGGAACAGGCGGAGATGGCCCGGGTGCCGGAACACGCCTACCGTGTATTGCGCGACATCGACTTTGAACTTCCCGTCCCCGCCGCCGTCCATGAAATGTACGAGCGTATGGACGGCACCGGTTATCCCCGGCATCTGGTCGGCGAGGCCATTTCGGTCCATGCCCGCGTGCTGGCCGTGGTCAACGCCTTTTGCGCCATGGTCGGCCCTCGTTCCTATCGGGCGGGCATGAGCGACGACGAGGCCCTGCGCATCCTGCGCGGCGACCCGAGTTTCGATCGAACTGTGGTGGACAGTCTGGCGGAGGTCCTGGCCGGTTCCGCCGGAGAAACGATACAGGAACAATAAGGGCAACTTTGCCCCGCTTGCCCCGGAGCGTGGAACGCGCCGTTCGTCTCTGCCTGAAAGGCGCATCGCCGCGCGCGTGAAGGAGATGCTACGCCCCCAGGTAGGCCTGTTGCACGCTGGGATTGGCCAGCAAGCGTTCGGCCGTGTCTTCCATGACGATGCGGCCCATTTCCAGCACATAGCCCCGGGTGGCCAGTTTAAGGGCTGCCCGGGCGTTCTGTTCCACAATAAGGATGGTCACTCCGCTTTCGTTGACCTTGCGTACGGTTTCGAAAATGGCTTTGACCAGCAGAGGGGCCAGCCCCAGCGAGGGTTCGTCCAGCAGCAACAGGCTGGGCTGGGCCATGAGGGCGCGGGCAATGGCCAGCATCTGCTGTTCACCCCCGGACAGCGTGCCCGCCAGTTGTTCGCGGCGTTCGTACAGGCGGGGGAACAGTTCGAATATCCAGTCCCGGGTATGTTCCACGGTTGCCTGATCGCGTACGGTAAACGCGCCCAGACCCAGATTTTCCAGCACGCTCAGCGCGCCGAAGATGCGACGGCCCTCGGGCGACTGGGTGAGGCCTCTGGTCACGATCTGATGGCTGGGCAGGCTGTGGATGGCTTCGCCGCGCAGACGTATGGCTCCGCCCATATAGGTGGCCAGACCGCTGATGGTCTGCAGGGTGGTGGTCTTGCCCGCGCCGTTGGCCCCCAAAATGCTGACGATTTCCCCCTCGTTCACATGCAGGCTCACCTCGTGCAGCACTTCCACCGCCCCGTACCCCGCCCGCAGCTTGTCCACTTCCAGAAACATGTGATTTCTCCTTCCTTGCGCTCTGGTCGCTCTTCCTCG
>ERZ856578.8390-NODE-8390-length-10119-cov-25.128759_pt1 | contig 10119 bp, 6 predicted proteins | sample MGYA00514384_ERZ856578 | MGnify/ENA primary metagenome ERZ856578 (study PRJEB29103, sample SAMN06111958) | human gut metagenome | biome: human gut; feature: ankylosing spondylitis patient; material: healthy_person | host: Homo sapiens | place: China:Hangzhou...
ACGTCATGTGTCAACCAGTCGATGTTCCATCCGGTTGTGGTGCTGAACTTCGGCTGTACCTTGCCGCTGGCCGTGGCGGTCAGTGTGATGATTTTCTCCCCGCCGTCGGCGGTCACGCTGATTTCCTTGGTGGTGACAGGCGTGTCGGTTCCTTCCACATTCAGTGCAGTCACCACGGGCGCTGCGTTATCGGGTTTGATGATAACTCCGCCGCCGCTGGTCCAGTCCACGATTTCGAAGAAAGCGGTGATGGTGGCTTCCATTACTTCCTTGATGTGCAGGGTGTAGCGGGTGTTGGCTACTACGTCCATGAACGTGGGATCACCGCCGCCTTCGGGAACACGTTGTATATCAAGATGGTACTCCACCGGAACGGGGTCTTTCTGCATCGGGTTCTGGTATTTGCCCTTGATGATGAGGAATGCTTTGTCCGTATCTTTGAGCGGATAAGTATAGAGGGCGCTTTCCGTCACTCCCTGGTTAGCTTTGGGTAGCATGAGGTAGCTGCCTTCGGCGGTGGGGTACTGGATGAGGCTGGCGGTGCGTCCGGCAGGATCAAGTTCCGCCAGCGTGCCCGGTATCACGGTGGATTGGTTTCGTCCGTTGCCCAGCGATACGCTTTCGATAATCAGTCCCGTCTTGGCGGATTCGTTGTCGATGTCGAAGCGGCTCACGCGGCGTTTGAGTTCGATGTTCACCGTGGCGATGTTACCCAGTATCTTCGTCGTGCCGCTTCCGGTCATCACCAGCGGGGTGCCCAGGGCGGTGCCTGTCGGGAGGAGTTTGGCGGTGAAGTACTTTTCGAAATCTGTAGCTTTCGTGCCTTCGGTTTCGATGGCTCCGGTGGCGGCGTTGGTGGTCACTGCCGTCAGGGGATTGATTGCGGTTCCGTCAGCCTGGTAGAGCGTGGTGCTGTTTGCCACGCAATACAGTTTCAGGTTGGGGATGCCTTTCAGTTCCGTGGGGAAGATGGAGGCTTTCCGGTCGGTTCCGGCGCCGCTCAGTTTGAAGGTTTTGGCTGCGGTGTTGTCTTCCGCGGCGGCTTTCCACGTTTCCAGGTACTGGTAGTCTCCGCCGTCGGCGGTGGCGGCAAACACATAGATGTCCAGATTGTCAATCTGGTTTTCACTCTCGGAGGCGATGGCGCGGGTGTATTCCTGCGACTCTCCTCCGCCACTGAATACGAGACGGATCTCTTTGCCTTGCGCTCCGTCTGTGGGAGCGTCGTCAATACCCAACTCGTTCTGGCTGCATCCTGCAAGCAGGGCCAGCAGGGCGGGCATCCAAAGCATGTTACTTTTTTTCATCATTTGTCTATACTTTTATTTAAAAGTTAATAATCTTATTATAAGGCTTTTATCGGCCCGTACTGTTACAGCACCCGTAAACGGTCAGTTACGCCGGTCGTAATAGTATTGTTACGCCACCCGCAAGTGGCCGGTTACGGCACCCGTAACAGTACGGCTGCCGGTTGCTGTTATTTTTTTATCCCAACGGGTTTTCCTCTATGCCGCCATCTCCGCCGCTGCTACTGCCTCCTCCTGAGGGAGCCGTACCGATATAAATGGTCTTCGTCACACTGCGCGGGGTTTTCAGCAGCGTCTTACTGTTGCCGCTGAACTGTGTGGTTACTTTCAGTTCATACGTTCCGTCAGCCAGGTTGGCGGGGATGATGAAGGTCAGTTTAGAAGGGTCGTTTGTCACCCAGAGGTCTTCGGTAACTTTGGTTTCTTTGTCCTTGCTGCTTGTCAGGGTTATACCCACCGTCGGGTCGGTTCCCGCTACTTTCAGCCTGCCGCCTGTAAGTGTGAAGGCACGTCCTGCCGTGGCAGAGGCATCCAGTGCGCGGGTGGAAGCATCCTGCACGCCACCGATGTACATGGCGCTGCCTTTCTCGCCGATAATCCCCACCGTGGTCTGCTTGATGGCTTCCCGCAGGTCGGCGCCTACGTTGAAGTTCACCACGATGGAGTTCTTTGCCGGATTCCAGGTGGAGTTCTCTATGATGCCTCGGAAGCTGACGGAGGCGTAGTATAACCCTGTGTTCACGCTCACTCCGGTCATCAGCAACCGCTTGATGACACGCTTCTGCAGGTCGAAGACGTGGCGGATGGTTTCCTCACGCAGACCGGAGTCTTCGGCTTTCAGTTCGGCAATGATGCGGTTTTCGTCCGCGTTGCCGATGGAGACGGGGACGAGGATCATGTCCTCCTTGTTGTCCACGGTCACGGTGTTGTCCGCCAACTGGCCGTTGATTTGATACTTGATTTCGTTTGCCATAATCTCTATGTTTTTATAATTAGTAATGTCGGTAAAACCGTAGTTCTGCCGGGTTGATAAATCAGATAATTATGGCATGAGGGAATGAATTTCACAAAAAAATCATTCCAACATGTCAAAGTACGAAAGTTCGTTTGACATGTTGGAATGATTAAAATATAGGGGGATGCTTAGCCTTTAAGCGTCAATTAAGATTCAACTATCCACTTCTCGATATTCCGGGTTTTCGCGCTGAAGTTTATTCCTATCTTAAGAAGCTTTCGCCCGTCGGCTGCAAAGGGAAGTGCATATTGCTTGTCGTTGATTTGCTGCAAAGCCTCTTCGGCAGTGCCATCCAGCTTGAATTCCATTATATAAATAAACTTGTCCGTCTTCAACACGAGGTCTACGCGGCCATTGTTCGTTTTATACTCTACTTGGGTATAGAAGCCTACCAGCTTGAAGACGATGAAGAGCACATTTTCGTAATGCAGTTCCTGCTCGCGGATTACTTCGTAAGTGGTATCGGCAAAGAAACTCTGCAAGCGGCGGAAGAAGGAGTCGTAATCGCCCGATTCCACTTCACGAACAAACTTCTGAATCTCAAACGGGGTTTCCACCTTACTGACGTTGGTATAGAAAGGCACAAGGAAACGGATGAATCCTTCCTCTACTTCCTTGTTGGGGAAACCTAAATGATACGTGCCGAAACGTTCATCATATCCCTTTATGGTAAGATATCCGCTCTGATAAATCACCGGAATGGGGTTCGTGGATTCAGAATCCACGCTGTTCAGCACCTGGACGTCAGTTTCTTCGTGCGCCATCCGTTCCAGGTCATAGTGGTGTTTTTTCAATAACTTCACCAGATAAGTGGGAGTTCCGGTTTCAAACCAGTAACTGTTGAACTCTTTGCGTTTGAAGGCGTTGAGCAGGCTGAACGGGTTATAAATACCAATAGAATTGTGCGTGAAATGGTAACCGTCATAGTTCTCTTTGAGTTCAGCGCAGATTTTATCGTATGTCACTCCCCGGGCGGCGGCAAATTCATGCAGTTCGGCTTCCAGGTTCTCGTGAATCTCCCGTTCGCTGATTCCGCAGATCTCAATGTATTCGTTCCACATGGAAATGTCATCCAGATTATTCAGGTCGCTGAATACGCTGACTTTGCCGAATTTGGTTACACCTGTCAGCAGAGCGAACTTGATATAACCGTCTTTCGTCTTGAGTGCTCCATAAAAAGGTTTCAGAGTATCGCGGAATTGCTTTTGCAGTTCTTCGTTCCCGATAGCTTGCAGCATGGGTTTGTCATACTCATCCACGAGGATAACTACGCGTTGTCCCGTCTGCTCACAAGCTCGCTGAATGATGCCGGCAAAACGCAGGGAGAAGGAAGTCTCGGTCGGGCGGGTGCCATACAGACTTTCCCAATAGGCCAGATTATCATTCAGGATTTTCTCCAGGCTCTCCAAATTGTCATACTTCTCTATGTTGAGGTCCAGGTGCAGTATGGGGTGCGCTATCCAATCCTTTTCCAGCTTTTCCACGGCCAGTCCGTTGAACAGCTCCTTCTTTCCCTGGAAGTAGGCTTCCAACGTGGAGATGAGCAGGCTCTTGCCAAAACGGCGCGGACGACTCAAAAAATAATAACTGCCAGTCTTCACCATTTTATGCATCAAGGCCGTCTTATCAACGTAGAAATAACCGTCTTGACGAATTTTCTCGAAATTCTGGATGCCGATGGGAAAAATCTTATCGCTCATATTCTTCTGCTTTTATACATCAATACACAAAAGTACTGATTTCTGTTTTATTCTCAATCGTATTTGATACTGCTTATTCATCAATCAACTTTTTCAGTGCTTTTAAATATTCGTCTACATAAGCTACTAAAGGCAGAATATCTTCTTCGCCAATACTTATCCAGTCATCATAATCGCCCGACTGACGCAATTCATACACTTTACTGTATAATCGTCCCATTTCGCGTGAAACAATTCCCGTACTAACAAAATATTGTCCGAATAGGCGGATAACTCCTGAATGAGTGGAAGCACTATAACCCTGTTTTATTAGCAATGCGGTAGTCATGTAATAACAGGCATAATACATTCGGTTAGCGGCTGCATACCAGAATTTGTTACTGATAATACCTTTCGTCTCTTCCCAAGTTTCAAGAGCCCGGTTCATACGGTTTGTCATCAGTGACTTTTTTTCTTCTTCATTCAGTTTCATAATTCAACTCCTTCCTCTTCTACATTTTTAAAGAATGGCGTACCTTTTCGTTTCATCCATTCGGAAATTGTATAAAGCTTCATGCTGAAATATTCTCCTAGATTCCATCCCAACTCCACAAACGGATAGGCATAAGTATCAAAATCAGAAGGAGTTATTTTGTCTTTATCCAGAAGTAACAACATATCCCAGTCAGAGTCAACAGTAGCATCACGGCGCGCCTGCGAACCGAAAAGAATCAGTTTACCCGATGGCAATACTGTTTCTTTCAATTCCTTAATCTTATCTATAATCTTTTCTGTAGTATGGGCCATAATCTTAATTGTTTTGATGAAGACTTTACAAAGATAATCATAATTTTCATTCTCAGCATTCCGAAGGACAGGTTTTTACCTTTTCATCGAAGTGCATCCTATTATAAAAATCATTCCAACATGTCAAAGAACGAATGTGCTGTTGCCAGCTATGCCCAATGAAGGGATTGTCATTTCAAACGGTATTTGTTCAAGCGGATTTGCAATCCGCTTGTGTTTGGTATTAGGATTTGTAATCCGATAAGAATTAATTCTTTGTTCGGATGTGATGTGTCGGATTATAAATCTGCCGGAACGGGTATGTCATTTTTAGTCATGAACAAGAACATATCGAAAAGAACTTCCCTTCTCTGGGTATCCATACCTTCCTCTTGTCGATGAATATATGTCCATTGTTCTGCCATGATCTTGTAGATAATAATCCGTGTTTGAGGAGAAATGACGTCCATTATTTTCACCATCACCAATTTCAAAAACAGCAGTGATATACGATGAACTCGTTCCCAAATCACGCACAGTAATATTATTCCAATCATCATAACCACTTTTGCCACCCCAACCCACAAGTTTACGATAATCCTCCATACTGGCCAGTCGCCACCCATCTCCTGCAGAATTTCCTGCGCTTACTGCAGTATTCCAATTACCGGAATAACTAGGCATTGCATAAAGCCCACCCATTTTATAGGGAGTTTTACCCTTATATACAGGAATCCTCATATATAAGTCTATCTGGTAATCTGGGAAACGGTTATCTTTAGCGGTAAATTTGTAATAATATAAATTAGTACTGCTATTAAGTGTCGTTGAACTATTAAATGAAAAAGTGAATTTATTACTTATGCTACCGGCACTTTCTGTCTGACTTCCTGTAGAAATCGTTGTAAGAGAGTTAGCATTACCACCTGCACTTATAGATGAAAAAGTTAATCCTGCTGGAGATGTAAAAGTAAACACAAAACCGGTTACGCCATAAGTTCCCCACTGTGCATTAACAGTAACATCTACATCACTTGTAGTACGCGAGTAAGTAATACCTTGTCCATCCAAATTGCTGGTCACTGTAGGCAACGATGATTTAAAAGTAACCGAAACAGCCTGGCTCTTCGCTTCATCCGATAAATTCTTAGCATAGAGTGTTCCACCGTTCACATCAGTTAAAGAAAAACTGTTTGTTTTGTAGCTGATTACATAATTCTGCTCTTTCGTGGTAGACTGCGTTAAATTAGCCGTCACTCCTGAAGGTAGCTGTAATTTACTTCCGCCCAACGAATATACTTTCAGCGTAGCCGTAGAATTATAGGACGATTTCAACTGATACAAGTTCAATGATTTACTGCCTGATACGTAAGAATTTGCAGTGGGGTCCATGCTGTAAGCCGAAATTACAGGTGCCTGAAAGACTCTTATGATATTCACCGTCATCCCCATACCTCCGGCTGTATTGCTGAATACCAGTTGGGTGTCGTCGAAGTTCGGTGCATCCTCATTCAGCTCGAAGATGAAACTTACGGTTCCACTTTCCGGTGTACTGCGCGTGTCTGTCGGAGTGACAATATTCAGCCATGCCGGACACTTGCTTACGACAGGTTTACTGTAATTATCCATTGTGAGAGTGAATTGTCCTTTACTGATAGGCATGGTAAGCGTAGCAGTGGTAGCCGTTATATCTGAGAGGCTAAAGCCTGTTCTCGGATTCTCTAATTGCAGGTTATTGATTCGGTTGGGTAATAATTTCACCTTGACATCTCCGATTTTAGTCTCGTCCGAGTTGTTTTTCAGGGTTATGGAAAGTTCTTTCTCCGTCAGGTCGGTGGCATCCGTACCCGCCCACTGGAAAGTATATTCCTGTGTGGCGTGCGGGCTCGAAGCCGGCGTAACAGTAATTCCCGAACCGGTGGGAGGCTCCACTTTGCTGCCGCCTATGGAGGTGACGGTTATCTTGCCTGTAGACACCTTGCCATCGCTTGCCTGCACCAGATAAAGTGTATTTTCCACTGCGTCCCAGTTGTTGACCCCGTCGGGACTCATTGTGCCTCCTGTCGATTCTACGGTAGGTATGCCGTAGGTGGTATCTATCAATATCACTTCTTCGCCGCCCCCTGCTTTGTCTATCAGGCGAAGGATGCTGCGGGGATAGCTGTCACCCGTATAATCTTCATTGAAAGACACTTTATACTTCACTTGCTGCGTGCCGCCTGCACGCGTAGCGGTGACGGGGATTTCTTCCAGTTTCAGCCACCCGGTCTGCGGGCTGCCGCCGTAGTAGGTCAGTTTCGTTTCCACCCCGGCATTGGAACCGGTGGTGGCAATAAAGCTGCTGCCCTTCTTGAGTGCCAGTGTGACAATACTGGTGTTGACATCATAGGAGGTTTCACCGTCAGGCAACAGGTCGGACACGATGATGGCGTCCAATCCGTTGTCGGGTTCATAATCATCAATATAATCGCCTGTTTCCCAGTCCACCAGCCGGATATTCGCCTTTACCTCAAAAGGGTCGGCCTCGGTAATCTGCACCGTATAGCGGTGGTTATGGTTGATTTCAATGCGTGTGCCGTTGCCGTCGCTTACCCGTTCGAAGGGGATGCGGTAAGAAACCTCTTTCTTCCCGTCTGTCAGATTCACCGCATACAGTCCTTTCAATATCAGGAACCCTTCGTCCATTGCCTTGCACGGGTAGCAATAGAAGGCTTTGGTAGTGGTGCCTACGTTGGCGTTCAGCCCGTCGAAGGCGCGGTAAGGGTACGTAATGAGTTGTCCGGGTGCGGCGGGCACATCGCCTATGGGGCGAATGGGAAACAGCGTTACCCCCTGTCGCCCGTTGCCCATGGCAATGTCGGTAATGGTGAAATGCGATTTTGCAGCATCGTTCACTACATCGAAGCGTGCCACGGCACGGCTGAGCGAGACGTTCAGCCGCACGTATGTCCCCATGCTGTATTCCCGCAAGTCAACCGGCTGGCTGTTGGCACCGGCCATAGGCAGCGGGGCAAGCAGGATATCCGTATTGAAACCGGTGGGCTCCAATAACGGGGTATTCAGTTTGATGAAGTCGTTCTCGGTGGGGATGCCGGGTGTCGTTACCGCATCGCCCGGCACGCCTGCCTGTTGCGAACTCTGTTGCAACGGGGTATAGCCGGTGTACTCATGTCCTGTCGCATCATTCAGTTCCGTCTGGTTGGCTACACAATAAAACTTGGTGAACAGGCCCTTGCGGGGATAGAACACCACATTCACCCTTCTGGCTGCTTCATCCGATTTCAGGTCGAGCGGGGAAACACCCGCAGGCAACTTTCCGGCCTCCGCACGGTAGGAGAAACGTTCCTGAAATGTATAAGGCCCTTCTTCCTTGTCGCTGCCGAAAGCATAAATATCAAGACTTCCAATGCGGTTCTCATCGTCTTCGGCTATGCCGTCGCGGGTCATAGGGCGACTCTCCGGTGTGCCTTGTACCAGAATCAGCTTGTTTTGCAGTGAGATTACCACCGAACGGCGGTTGGGGTCATTGGCTTGCGGGTTCTCCGGTGTTTCGGGAGTCTTGCCTGTTGTTTCCACCTCCGAGGTGCAAGCTATCGCCAGACAGGGCAGTACCGCCAATGAGAGGCGTAGCAAGAATTTAGCTAATGTTTTCATTACTTGTAGCGTTTTATGCAGTTACTATTTATTTTCATTACTTATCCTTCATTCCTCCTTCTTCATCTTCTTCAAATTTTTCCTCGCCTTTTCCGGTTCTATGCCCAGTGCCTTGCGGAACCATTCCTCCGCTTTCTTCCGGTCACCTTCCAGGTAAGCCAGTACTCCGAAGTCATTCCATGCACGCGGATCGTCCGCCACCTTATCCAGATATTGCCGGGCGCTTATCGGGTCGCCCGCCATGATCACCGCCGAGGCGGCATTGATATTCGCCAGCGCATCGTCCGGGAAGTGATAGGCGGCTATCTCATAAACTTCTCGGTATTGCTCCGTGCCCGGACGGTAGAAAGCCGCTACCCGGTACATCTCCTGCAATGACAGCAGGCGGGGATGTGTGTATATCAGGCTTGCCGCCTCTTCGATATTGAAAGCGCGGGCTTCATAACCCACCGTCACCCGTATGCGCCTCAACTGCGGGAAATAGTCTTTCAGGAGTTCCCGGTAGACAGTTCCCCCGTACATATCCATCAACTGTTTTTCACGTCCTTCAAAGATGCCGACTTGGGCAATGAGGGACAGCACCTCGTCACCGTGTTTCATGGGATGACGTTGTAGCAGTTCCACCAGTCCGTCCCAGTCCTCGGGTACGGAAGAGACTTTGTAAAGGCCGTGCCCCGGCGCATACGTTGCGCACATATATTCCTTGAAACAGCGGGCGCGGTTGGAGGCAAGTATTTCATTGTCTTTGTATGTCCCGTCAGGTGAAGCGTAGCCGCAAATGGAAATATCAGAGATGCTTGCCAGATTCCCTTTGATGAGCGGGTGCATCAGGCTGTCCAGTTTCTCCAGCTCCGAGCGGTTATTATGAAAATCACGGCGGACATCATAAATTCCAGTAGGGTAGTCTATATATAAGGTGGCGCTTTCCGAACGGTGTTTCTGGATTTCCATCTCAGGGGTGAGGTAAGTCACCATTGCTGTACACTCTGCGCAGGGCATACATTCCGGGCTGCTTTTCGTTTTACGGTGGTCGGTGACGGTTTCACGTCTTTCTTCAACTGCCTGTGGAACGGCAAGTTGCTCCTGTGCAATCATTACCTGTTTTTGCGGAGCAACTATCTGTTCTTGTGAGCTTACTATCCGCCCCTGCGGAACCTTGAAAGGACTGTTCACGGCAAGGTCTGCTATCAACGGTTCTACTCCGAGAATCTTCATCCGGCAACAATCCCGTTGCTCACGCATCAGCACCAGCGAGGCGTGTTCCATCCACGGACTGTAAGCAACGGACACATGATAGTTGATACTGTCTTTCCGGTTCCGGGCATAAAGTGTGCGGTAAGGAGGAATATAACCGGGTGCGGGTTGGAGCGCCTGCTGCCTGTGATCGGCACGGGCACGCCGACGCCCGCTCACCACCACTGCCGGGAGTTCCTGCAAGCGCCCTGCACTGCGCAGCACGGGCGTAAAGCGGTAAGCCTCCGCATTCCCTGCTTTTGTATCGTCCAGATTCAACAGCAGTTCTATATGAAGACTGTCCCCTTGCGTAAAGACATGCGAACTGAGTACCGGAGTTCCGCCCGCCCATGCTTCCGCAGCCAGCAGTACCCCAACCAAGCCTCCTATTATATATTTCATCCCTTTCATTCTTTCACTCTTTCATTTTTTAATTCCTTCATTC